>Ga0210396_10007035_pt1 | contig 10727 bp, 8 predicted proteins | sample IncBWH17OmetaG_FD_155466 | JGI IMG/M metagenome (GOLD analysis project Ga0210396, IMG submission 155466) | Forest soil microbial communities from Barre Woods Harvard Forest LTER site, Petersham, Massachusetts, United States - Inc-BW-H-17-O ... | reverse complement strand
GTGGCAACATCCGGAGTGCTTATTTACCGACGATCATGGAAGGCAACAAGCCCCGGTATACTTATGTCATGCGGGAAGGGATCGCCGCAGACCGGATCGGCATGATGATCATAGAGAATGAAGGCATATTGGATATCATTAAAAAATAGCTTCAACATCAGATAAAGTTAGTTTTCTCATGTGACGTAAAACCGCCCATTTCTATGGGCGGTTCTCTTTAACATCTCAAAACCTATTTCATGCGTAAGGAAGTTGTAATGACTGTTGCATTATTATGGGCCGGTCTGACGGTTGTCTTTGGACAGACGCTGCCGCTCGACACGGCCGTGCGGACCGGAAAATTGCCTAACGGGCTGACCTATTTTATCCGTCATAACGAAGAACCGAAGAATCGCGTGCTGATCTACCTGGTGAATAAGGTGGGGTCGGTGCTGGAAGACGATGACCAGCAGGGGTTGGCCCATTTCATGGAGCATATGAACTTCAACGGGACGACTCATTTTCCAAAGAATCAATTGATCGACTATTTGCAAAAGAACGGCGTACGGTTCGGCGCGGACATCAATGCCTACACGAGTTTTGACGAGACGGTCTTTGAGCTTCCGATACCGTGTGACAAGCCGGATGTATTGCGCAGCGGGCTCGAGATCGTACACGACTGGGCGCAGGGAGCTATATTGGACTCCGTGGAGATCGATAAAGAGCGAGGGGTGGTGCTGGAAGAAAAACGGCTTGGCAAGGGAGCGGGGGAACGGATGCAACGCGTGTACTGGCCTGTGTTGATGGACAACTCCCGCTATGCATTGCGGCAGCCCATTGGGCAGGACTCGGTCCTCCAACATTTTCAGCCGGCGACCATCCGGCGGTTCTATCACGACTGGTATCGCCCGGACCTGCAGGCGGTGATCGTGGTCGGCGATATCGATGCGGCAGATATAGAGACACGCATCCGGGCGCAGTTTTCGGACCTGAAAAATCCGGTGGGCGAGCGGGTGCGGACGAGCTATACTATTCCCCTCACGGGCGCAAACCGGTTTATCACCGTGACCGATAAAGAGATGCCCGTTACGCAGGCGGAGGTCCTGATCAAGACGCCTGGTTTGATCCCGCGGACAGCGGCGGAATACAGAACGGATCTGGTGCGTGAACTTTTCAATGAAATGCTGGGGAGCAGGCTGCAAGAACTGGGGCAGCAGGCGAATCCCCCTTTTGTAAAGGGCGGCGCCGGCGTCTCCGGATTTGTCGATGGCCTGGATGCCTTTGATGCTTCTGTGACGGCTAAACCCAATGAACTAGAAAAGGGTTTGAAAGCCGTTTGGCGGGAAGTGATCCGGGCGCGTCGTTTTGGTTTCACCGCATCAGAGCTGGACCGGGCAAAAACAGGAGTGCTGTCGGCGTACCAACGGGCATGGAAGGAAAAGGACAAGACCGGGTCGGCGAATTTTGTCAAGGAGTACCAGGAGTATTTTCTCAAGGGAGCGGCGGCGCCGGGTATCGACGCGGAATACCAGCTGACCCGGCAGGCGCTGCCGGGGATCTCACTCACCGAGGTGAATGCCCTGGTGCAGCAATATATAGCCGGCGATAATCGCACGATCCTCATCGAGGGGCCGGATAAAGACAAAGGGGCCTTGCCTGATTCGGTGACGGTCACCGGCTGGTTAGGGGATGTGGAAGCAGAGAACCTCACGGGGTATAAGGACGAAGTCTCTTCGGCGCCGCTGCTGCTGAAGGAGCCGGTATCGGGTAAGATCGTCAGTGAAAAGAGAGATGACCGGCTGGGAGTGATCGTCTGGACGTTGAGCAACGGCGCGACAGTACTGTTAAAGCCAACGAATTTTAAGAACGATGAGATCCTCTTTAGCGCCTTTGGGGCCGGGGGGACATCTATATATTCCGATGCAGACTATCAATCGGCGGCGAATGCCGCGGCGTTGATCACTGCCGGGGGAGCGGGCGGGTACAATCTGACCGCTTTGCAAAAATACCTGGCCGGCAAGCAGGTGGGGATACGCTTCCAGCTTGGCGAGCGGGAGCAGGGTTTGGGCGGGTCGGCGACGCCAGCCGATCTTGCGACGGCGCTTCAGCTGCTTTATGCTTATTGGACGGAGCCACGTCCGGACACGGTCCAGATGCGGGGCATCCTGGAGCGAAGCCGCGCCTCGCTGGCCAACCGGTGGAGTGTTCCCGCCAATGTGTTCAATGATACGGTTAGCGCGGTGTTGGGCAACTACAATGTCCGTCGTACCGGTCCGACAGTGGAAAAACTCGGCCAGATCGATTTTGGCAAGGCCTATCGCATCTACAAGGAAAGCTATAGTGATGCTTCGGCCTTTACGTTCACCTTTGTGGGCAGTCTCAACCTCGACTCGATGCGGCCGCTGGTCGAAAAATACCTGGCCTCCCTGCCGGCCACGCACGCCGGCGCGCAGCCGAAAGATCTTGGCATCCACATCCCGGATGGGGTGATCTCTAAGACGGTCTATAAAGGTTCGGAGCCGAAGGCAAGTGTCTTGCTGGTATTTTCCGGGGCGTTCGATCACACCATGGCGAATGTCATCCGGCTGGATGCGTTGCGGGAATGTCTGAATATCCGGCTGATCCAGCGGCTGCGCGAGGATGAAAGCGGGGTGTATAGTCCCAGCGTCAGGATAAATACATCGAGGCTGCCGCATGGCCGGTATTCCTTGCTGGTCACCTTTGGGTGTGCGCCGGAAAATGCGGACAAATTGGTAGCCTCCACGTTGGATGAGATCGCAAAGTTGCGTAACAATGGGCCTCTTCCGGAGAATGTCGACAAATGGCGGGCAGAGGATCGGGCGACCAGGGAGACCGGTTTGAAGACCAATTCCTTTTGGCTAGGCTATCTGCAATCGCAGCGGGAGAACGGGTCTTCATTGGATGAGATCGAAAGCTATGATGGGGCAGCGGACACCGTGACGCCGGAAATGTTGAGAACGGCGGCGCGGGAGTATCTAAGCGGAAGGAATTATATCCGATTAGAGCTGCTGCCAGGCAACTAGAGGCATGAAAAAGGGCACTTTATGAGGTGCCCTGATTTTGTCATCTATTGAACGCTTACTACCGGGCAGTTGACATCCCCCGCGTCAGGCACAAGCAACGGAGCCGCCATCGCGGATGTCTCGTCTTTTACGCTGCTGAAGCTGTTGTTGTCGTACACCGCCACCGCCCAAAGCGGACTATAAAAGGAGTCCGAAGGCAACGCCGTAACGACGTTGTGGGTTTGCTGGGTTCCCGGCTCGGTCATAAAGCCGGAACCCGGGCCGCCATTGGGCTGATTAGGATCGATATTGAAGGAAACATAGATGGGGATCACCGGAACCTGCCCGCTGGATGTTGTGGTCAGGGCCTTTTCTGCAAAATTGAAGTAATAGACGACCTGGTCTTTGTACCAGCCGGTGGTTAACCCCGCATCACTACCTGCGGGAAGCCTTTTTGAGGCCGTAGACCCCTTGGGCACCACCGGGCAGTTGACAAGGGTATTCGTTGGGGTGATGGTATAGCCTGCAGCCATGATCTCCTGGTAACTGGTAACCGTATTGGCAACATAGTTGTCCGGAACGGTTACTTTATATATCTGCCAGAAATCATTGTAACCCGACTCACCCGGGATCACATCGATAACATTGTACTGGCCGGTAACAGCATTGGTCTGCCCGCTTTCATAGAAGACATAGATCGGCGCCGGTGTCACAGGCTGGATATCGAAATTGTAGTACTGGACCACCGTCCCGGTGGGCGAGAACCCTTGCGTGATAAACGGACCCTGATCGAAATTGACAGGCGCATTGGCGGCAGGGAGACCATTGGTGGCCGTGCGCACCTGCAGGTGGCCTGCCGATGAACTGAATCTATCGATAGACGCTTGCTGGGCCGTATTCGGGTCCCTGGGCGCAGGAGACGCACTGGAATTGCTTTTCTTACAAGATGCCAGCAATGCTATCACCCCTAAGATAACGGGTACTGTTGAAAAGGTTTTCTTCATGACTATAATTTTTTGATGAGGCAAAACTAGGAGCCGCGTATCCCACAATTGTTGCCGAATTATAACAATTGTATCACAGCCGCCGGCAGACCGACATTTTTGAGCAACTTTGCCCTTCAAATGAATAATGCTATGAACAAAGTGCTGATCATCGAGGACGACCCGGTGATCGTCGAATTACTGGCCATCCACCTCACCGATCTTGCCTGCCGGATCACGAGCGTCCATAACGGCATCGAAGGGCTTCAGCTGGCATTGAAAGAGGAATTCGACCTGGTGATCCTCGACCTTATGTTGCCGGGGGTCAATGGCATGGATATCTGCCGGCGTATCCGCCATGCAGGCCATTCCACTCCCATCCTGATCCTTTCCGCCAAATCGGAAGAGATAGACAAGGTAGTCGGCCTGGAAACGGGCGCGGACGATTACCTCACAAAACCCTTTGGTGTCAGGGAATTCATCGCCCGGGTAAAAGTGATCTTCCGCCGCAGGGAAGAGGGGGAGACCCGGGGTAGCCGGACAGACAGGTCCCAACTGAAATTCGGCGCTTTGGAAATAGACATGGACATGCGGAAGGTAGCCCTCGCGAAGACGAGGGTGGACCTATCGCCAAAAGAATTCGAACTGCTGTCCCTCCTGGCCTCCAACCCGGGAAAAAGCTATAACCGTAAACAACTCCTGAACCTCATCTGGGGATACGATTTCGAGGGGTACGAACATACAGTGAATTCCCATATCAATCGGCTCAGGGGAAAGATAGAGGCCGATATAGCCCGCCCCCAGTATATCCTCACCACCTGGGGAGTTGGCTACCGCTTCAATGAAGAAATATAAATCGAAATATATGTCGCTGAGAACTATTCGTAACAATCTCCTCTTCTGGAAAATAACCGGCGTTTTTAGCTTCCTGCTGATAGCCCTCGGCGCTGCCTATTTCGGGATAGCAGGCTGGATGGCGAAACGAAATTTCAACGCGATAAACGAACAGTTGTACGGGGATGTGGCGGCGCACCTCGCCCGCCATACCGCTCCCTTCAGGAATGGAAGACCGGACACCGCTGTAACGCACGATATCATCCACTCGATAATGCTCATCAACCCCAGCGTGGAAGTCTACCTGCTGGACACCAGCGGGAGGATTGTCGATTTTGTCGTACCGGACAAAACCGTAAAAACTTCGAAAGTGGATCTGGGGCCGGTGTTCAGGTATATTCAGGAAGGGGGGAAAAAGTATGTAACCGGCGATAATCCCAAAACCCCGGCCAGCAGAACCATCTTTTCAGCCGCCCCCGTCTACGAGGGTCACCGGCTCACCGGATACGTTTATGCCATTCTCGCCAGCCAGAAGCAGGCCGAAGTGGCGGCAGCCCTGGACAGGGATTTCTTCTTTGGCCTTGGAACCCTTCTTTTCTTCGCTACCCTCGTCGTCATTTTCCTCGTCGGCGTCATCACCTTTTTCCTGATCACAGACAGCATCTGCAAGATATCCTCCGTGGTGAAACGATTCACCGACGGAGATCACGCGGCACGCATCGAAGGGCAGGTGAAAGGAAACCTTGGCGTACTGACTTCGGCTTTCAATGAAATGGCCGACACCATCGTCGACAATATGAACAAGCTGACCTCTCTCGACAGATTGAGACAGGAACTGATTGCCAATGTCTCCCATGACCTCAGAAGCCCGCTGGCCATCACCCAGGGCTTTGTCGAGACCCTCATCATAAAGGAGGACAGCCTGCCTGGAGCGGACAAGCAAAGATACTTGTCCATCGTGCTGAGCAGCCTCAGGAAACTGGCCCGCCTCGTGGATCAGCTTTTCGAATATTCCAAACTGGAAGCTAACCAGATCCGGCCCGTCAAAGAACCCTTCCTCATCGGAGAACTGCTGTCTGATATTTTTATGAAGTATGATATCGTGGCCCGGGCGCGGGGGATCACCCTGCGAATGGAAAACCGCGAGAACTTCCCCGCAGTGGTCGCCGACCTGGCCCTGGTGGAAAGAGCCCTACAGAACCTCCTGGACAACGCTTTCAAATTCACGCCCGAAGGCGGGATGATCACCATCAGCCTTCAACGGCTGCAAAAAGGAATAGAAATAGCCATCGCTGACACCGGGGTAGGCATCCCCTTGCACGACCAGCCGTATATTTTCGACAGATACAAGCAATTCCCGGCGCATGACTCGCAGAAGAAGGAAGGTATGGGGCTGGGGCTGGCCATCGTAAAAAAGATCATGGAACTACACCAGTCCACGATCCATATCAAGAGCACCCCCGGATCCGGGACCATCTTCTGGTTCCTATTGCCCACGATAGAATATTCACCAGGTTAGACCATTGACCATAAAGACAATTTTCTATGACACTTCATTTCATTGATCCGCTTACGCACGGTGAATTCCATTTACTTATGAACGAATCAAGCCTTGGCCGGTCGTTCTTTAAACATAACCGTGCAGCTACCTCGCTAACGATTGCCTGGAACAACGGACCAAAACAAGTGGCGGTCATCGATGAGATGCCCTACGAATTTCCCGAACAGAGCATTTTGCCACTGATGGCCAGCCAGTCTTTCCGGTTCGAGTTGCCTGACCAGGTGATCGCCTGGCAATATAACCGCGACTTCTATTGCATCGTGGACCACGACAAAGAAGTCAGTTGCGTAGGCTTTCTTTTCTATGGTTTTTCCGGAATGATGTTCATTCACCTGCCTGAACAGGAACGGCGGAAGATCGACCAGCTTTTTCGAGTGTTTATAGACGAATTCCAAACCGAGGATGGCATACAAAAGGACATGCTGCAAATGTTATTGAAGCGGCTGATCATTATTCTGACCCGCCTGGCTAAAAAACAATATATCAGGGATCCGAACCTGCCGGATCATAAACTGGATATCATCAGGCAATATAATTTATTGGTGGAAAGCCACTATAAAGAGCAGCACCAGGTAAGTTTCTATGCGGATAAGCTGCATAGATCGCCTAAAACACTGGCAAACCTTTTCGCCTTATACAATAATAAATCACCATTGGCTATCATACAGGAACGGCTGATCATGGAAGCTAAGCGCCTATTGATCTATACCGACAGATCGGCCAAGGAGATAGCTTACGACCTGGGTTTTGAAGACACAGCCTACTTCAGTAACTTTTTCAAGAAACACACCGCTCATCCTCCCATGGATTTCAGACGGTCCGAATCCGTCCTTCTATCCCGGCAATAATTACAATCTTTCGGGAATTTTCTATAATCCGAGGTTGGTGACGTTGACGGACCTTTATGCCATGAAATATATCATTATAGCAGCAGGGATCTTTTTTTCCACACAGGTCCTGGCTCAAGCCGGCCTGAAAGAAGGCGCAAAAGCTCCCGAAATCGTTTCCATAGACAATTCAGGACAAAAAATCGACCTGAATACTATCCTCAAATCCCATAAGGCGGTGGTCTTGTTTTTCTACCGGGGGCAATGGTGTCCTTATTGCAACAAGTATATCCAACACATGCAGGATTCCTTGCAATTATTAATGGATAAGGGAGCCTATGTTATTGCCGTAACACCGGAAACCCCTTCGAACATCGCCAGGACAATTGAAAAAACCAAAGCCTCGTTTTCCATCGTACAAGATCGGAACGAGCAGATTATGAAAGATTACGACGTCAATTATACAGTGGATCCCATCCTGTTGTCCAAATTAAATACGTATGGCGTCGATCTTGAAAAAAACAATGGCAATAAAGACCATGTGCTGCCGGTACCGGCAACTTACATTATCGATCCATCGGGTAAGATAACCTTTGTCCATTTCGATAAGGATTATACCCAAAGGCCGTCGATAAAGACATTGTTGGAAAAGTTACCTTCGTAGTCAAAAAACAGTAAAAAATATGGAAAAATTAGCACTACTGGCAAGATTGGAAGCCAAGCCCGGAAAAGAAAAGGAAGTTTCGGAATTTATCAAAAGCGCTCTGGCGCTTGCTCAAAACGAGCCCGAAACTGTTCGCTGGTATGCCCTGCAGCTGGGTCCTTCCACCTTTGGCATATTTGATACCTTTGGCGGTGAGTCAGGCAGGCAGGCTCATCTCCAGGGACCCATTGCCCAGGCATTGATGGCCAGGGCTGATGAACTGCTGGCGGCGCCTCCCCGGATAGAGCCGGTTACGCTTCTGGCGGTAAAATGATCCTTGGTTTTCCGGCAAGCTATATCGAATCAAAAAACCCGCTACCTGAGCGGGTTTTAAAGTTTGCGTACAGTTTTTTATTAAATAGACCGTTCTTCTTTTCTGTATTCTCTGCGGATGGCTTCCAGTAAGTCTTGTTGTCTCAGGTATGGATCATTTGTCGAGATGGCTTTGAGTGTGGCATAATGGACGATGCTGAGGATTGCGGCGCCGGTGAGCTCATATTTGTCTGCGATGGCCTGGAGATTTATATCCGGTTCGATTTTAAAATTTGCCGGTAGCGTTTTTTGCCAGAGTGTTAATCTTTCGGCGGCGTTGGGAGCCGGGAAATGAATGATGGTATGGAAGCGGCGCAGGAAGGCGGTATCAATATTATTTTTCAGGTTGCTGGCCAATATCAGGAGGCCCGGGTAGTCTTCAATTCTTTGCAGCAGATAACTGACTTCCTGGTTGGCATACCGGTCGTGGGAGTTTTGAACATTGGTGCGTTTGCCGAATAAGGCATCTGCCTCATCGAAAAACAGGATCCAGTTTTTATTTTCGGCTTTTTCGAAGACTTTCTCCAGATTTTTTTCCGTCTCGCCGATATACTTAGAGACGACCTGTGACAGATCGATCCTATATACATCCTTTCCAAACTGTTTGCCCAGAAGGGTTGCCGTCAATGTTTTTCCCGTTCCCGGAGGTCCATAAAACAATGCGCGGTAGCCTGGTTTTAGCTTACGTCCCAGCATGTCGTCCTTTAGGATTGCCTGGTTGTGCTGTATCCAAACCTGGATATCATTGATTTGATTCTGCGTAAAGCTGCTGAGGATAAGGTCATTCCAGGTCATTTTCGTTTCGACCTTCTTTGCGGGAAAATCGGGGCTGAACTTTAAATCGGGTTCCTTATTCGTTACCATTTGCTTGGCGTAATCCTCGTCGAGCATGATGCGCCCGCTCATATGCGGTTCACCTTCCTTTACCTTTTCCAGGTGTAGAAATCTTTCTTGTATGAGCGTACTTCCTCCCAGGAGGTATTCCTGGATTGCCAGTCTTTTTTCAATATTGTTGCCGGCCAGGATGAACTTTGCGGTTTCGCCGGTTGGCAGCATGCTTCTCTGATTGGAGCCTCTAACACCGCCTATTTCGGCGAAATCTCCGCCATTGGGCAGGTATTGCTGAACGATGCCATCGAAGAAATCCGGCTGCACATGGGGGACGAAGGCGATCAAAAAAATGTATTTTTCTTCAATCGAGACGTCCTCACGCGACATTAATTTACACAAGATCGAATCATCCTTGCTCAGTATGGGTGGGGGCAATGGGATAATAATGCGTTCGCCTTTGTTAAAAAAGAGATCCAGTCGCTGTTTCAGCAAGGCCGTCAGATAATCGATGGAAGCGATGATATTTGAATAATTATTTGGCAAGGCTTTAATTTTTTAGACGGCGGCCGCGTTGTTTTGCGGAACACTCATCTGGTTCAATAAAAGATTCAATTTCGCTGCAACCCCTTTGAGCTGTTGTTCAGTGAACATATTATCGGCGCTGTTGAGCAATTGCTGATACTGCATCATCAGGCCAGCGTTGCCGTTTATGGCGAGGTTTTTATAAGGACCGAGAATGGATTTATATAAGGCGTCGGTGTTAAACACGTGGGTTTTTAGCCATTGCACCTGTGCGTCAGGAATCGATGCGGAGAGGAATGCGGGGGTGGAAATCGCGAACGCATACAACTCGGCAAAATATTCGGCTTGCGAGGTTCTGGCGTAATCGAACTCTGTAGAAGATGGCACATTGCCTATTGGCCAGGACACCAGGAAATTGGCGTTTTGGCTATACAATCTGCCATTCATGGTGACATTTCCCGACTTGAGCGATGCGAAGAAACTATCCATCTTTGTATCGTCACAATTTCCTTTCTGGTCTAAAAATCCCAATTCGGTGCATGCGCTTTTACGTTCGGCCTGCCATGTCGGATAGGGTGGCGCGTGCGGTGTGATCCATGCCATGGGATGCTGGGTCCATTGAACGATATTTTGAAAGAAATCATCCATGTCATTCCTGGATATTGTCGCATCGACGATATGTCCCACTTCGTGCCGGATTGTCTGGTCTGTTGCTGTGACCCCTATGCTTTGGGATCTCGAATAGGGGGAAGGTCCGACGCCGGCATTGAATATTTTTATCAACCCTGTAGAAGCATCCGTTTCACCGCCGACTTGTCCTGAGCCTGTGGGAGAGGGCGGCCCGAAGCTTTCTCTTCTGAAGTGGAGGACGGGTAGAGACCGCGATCGGCCCCACAGATGTTCGTCGGGTATGGCGCGGAGAGCTGCGTCGATTTCATCCCAGTCATTTGGGTAGTATACCCATGGCCTTTGTCCCTGTACATTTTCGAAGACGACGTTGTAATTGAACTCGATCCAAACCTCCCGGCCTTTCATCAGGCAAAAATTTTGCAGCCAATCGATATATTGTCTTTTGTCCTCGGCCTTCTTCAGATCAGGCATCAGGCCATTCATGTAATCGATCTGATTATCGATCTCGCTGGCTGTGTTTGA
>Ga0210396_10007031_pt1 | contig 10732 bp, 12 predicted proteins | sample IncBWH17OmetaG_FD_155466 | JGI IMG/M metagenome (GOLD analysis project Ga0210396, IMG submission 155466) | Forest soil microbial communities from Barre Woods Harvard Forest LTER site, Petersham, Massachusetts, United States - Inc-BW-H-17-O ... | reverse complement strand
GAGAAGGGAATCTATGCCACTGGTTCGGATTGATGTTCGCAAAGGTAAAGATGCCGCTTACCGGCAGGAAATAGGCCGGGTCGTTTATCAGGCGCTCGTGGGGGTCGGCGTCCCCAAAGATGACCGTTTCCAGATCATTAGTGAGTACGACGCCGATAGTTTTCTTTTTGATCCCGATTACATCGGTATCCATCGCACCGACGACCTCGTGATCATCCAGATCACTCGGAACGAGGGACGGAACTCGGAACAAAAAAAGGCGCTCTACCAAGCGATCGCCGACGGTCTGCACTCGGCGGTTGGGCTCCGGCGCGAGGACGTCTTCATTAATCTGATTGAAGTCAAAAAGGAGAACTGGTCTTTCGGTAACGGCATCGCCCAGTACGCGGTCTGAACAGGGAGCTGCTTCTGTTGGAGTGTTGGAGTGTTGGAGTGTTGGAGTGTTGGAGTGTTGGAGCGATGGAGCGATGGAGCGATGGAGCGTTGGAGCGTTGGAGCGTTGGAGCGATGGAGCGTTGGAGCGATGAGGGCACTGTTTAGAACACCACTCCATTACTCCATTACTCCATCACTCCATTACTCCATCTCGTACGATCCAGCAGACGAATACGGCAATTGGGACGAAAAGCGACCAGCCATCCGACCTGGTCTCTACTGTGTCCCGACCTAGGAATTTCAGATCTTCTAGGTTTTCAAAATTAACCAAAAAAGAAGTCGATTTATGCGATACCGTAATTCTCTGCTTTTCGGATCACTCGCTCTATTTAGCATGCTGAGTATTGACGCTGGAAAGGCACAGTCGTCTGGATCAGCTCCGGCACGCATTTCTGGCGGTCATGCCGAATTCACTCCAAGCATTCAAATACCAAGTACCGGAAACGCCGGAAACGAAAGTCCGACGGACGCCAATTTAGCATTTCCGTTACCCATGATTCCCGGCTATCCAGGGATCTCTATTGTGGCCAAGAGCCCAGCTTTCGTGGCTCACGGAAGCTTCTTCTTTCCCTTAAGCGATTCCTCGCGACCAGAAAAGACTGGTGATTTCATTTTGGAAGGTGAAATAGAGTACTCTATTCCCCAACAGAAGATCTTTATCTTATTTAGTCATTTCCGCGTAGACACCTCCGGCAACGTCTTTGGCAGATTCAAGCTAAACGGACAGGAAATTGGCGGGAGCGAGATAGAGCTGCTGAACGCGGCGCCAGGGACCTCGCCGACAACAGATAAAGACAAGTTCACTATTTCGGCTAAGGAATTGATCTCGACTGACTTCGCCGCTGCTATAAACAAGCTGTTCAATGCGACCGTGCTCACACCGGGTCAGGAGCTGGCGACATTAAGCTTGGTGGCTCGCGTAGCGAAGTAGGAGGTCCTGAATAGGGACAGGTCACTGTCGACCGGCCCAAGGTTGTTGCTAGGCAGCAGCACTACTATTGACCTGTCCCTTTTTACCTTTCCCTCCCAGATTTCGCGCTCGGTCGATCGCGCCAGTCCGTCAAAAGGGCTAGAACGGCAACCTCGCCGTAAGAATCCAGTTGCTTTGGTAGGATGGATGAACGTTGGTCGCGGCAAACTGGTAACCGACACACCGATCACTGCTTTGACCCTCCAGAAAAGAGGAATACGACCTAGAATCAATCCGGGCGTTAGAAACACCTGGTTCTTCGTAACGTTCTCACCGTTAGGCCAATGGGTATAGTTAACTTCGAATTCCGGCCAGAGCACCTTGAAGAGGTGATATTGGAACGCCACGTTAATCGCGAGCGGGTCGCCCACGCTTCTGGAATTGGAGAAAGGAAAAGTTTGACCGACGGTAAACTGCACATCGAAATCGCCCCAGCCTTTGCCTCCAGCGATGGTCGGGGTTAAACCAAAGGTTTTCATACTAAACGCATTAAGACCGCTGGGTACACCTAAGGCTAGGAATCCGGTCAGGACATAATTTCCATTTTGCTCGTTGCCGCTCAAAAAGCGGTATTTCACGAGAAAGGACGGCGACCAGTCGTTGAATCCCTTGGCGTTCTCTGCTCCATATCTTGTTTGGTAAGGAGGCACCCCTACGATTAACTCCACAGGTTCGAAAGGGATTAACTCCAAACCCTTCGCGCCTCCGTAGCTGTTGAGCGAGCCGGGACTTTGACCGGAACCCGGGTTCCTTTCCCAAAACTGGTCATATCGCAGTTCCTCTTCAAGCCTCGGAGTTACGGTAACGACCGGAGTCATCCAATGCGGCTGATCGGCTTGTGCGTGATCGACACGGGTGAACCAATTGTTGAAATAATCGCTGATGAAGTTGCCGGAGGACGAGGGCAGGGTAACGTCGGGCAACGGTCCAGGTTCACCAGCGAACGCCGAAGGCACGCAGATGATCAGCCAGCAGAGGAGAAACAGAGAGCAACAGTAAACGGTTGAATTCCAGGCTGGTCGCGATACGCGATAAGTGGTCTGCTCCAGACGAGCGTATTTATCAAGGCGAGTAGAAAAAATCTTGGCCGAGCAGGACGGCGGCTTTCGGGAAAGGCACACGCCTCAGCGTTATATTTATACCTATATAACGCAAGCTTTTCTGCTGTCGACCGGACCATGCTCGTCACAATGTGGCGCTTCATGAGAGGGGTGCCGGTTCTCGCATCCGACTCGGGCTATCATCCGTGCTCTAGCATGCTACCCCTCACGCGAAGCGCCAGACATTCAAGTTACCGCTTAATTTGCCGAAATAATGGGCGGAATTCTATAGCTACAACGGATGGTTTTCCACTACTCGATCGAGCCTATCCAAGTACATCGAGGAGCGAAAACACTCACGCGAATAATCAAAAGGCTAAAACGGAGAACAGACGGACTTACAGAAGATCACAAAGGCCACAGGGAAAGACGAGAAGACCTTTCAGTGGAGGGTAAGGAATTGCGGTCCCGTCTATACAATAGGATTTAAGACGCGTCCCCTAAAGCGAGATTTTCGACACAAGAACCACGACGCTGCGGGCAGTCACCAAGTAGGAATTTCCGGAAATCGCCACCTCCGCGCCCGGGTCCGCAATGTCACTCGGCGCCGGAAGTGCAGTGTCGAGCGCGCGACACCAAACTCGTTCGGAAACTGTTGGCAACTCAAAATCTAACGTTTCCCAATACATATTCATCATGACATGAATGTCCGGTTCTTGCTCGATGCCGGCGAGGGTGAACCCAAGTGCTCGAGAATTTGGATCATCCCAACCGGGACTGGAAAGGCGACAGCCATGCCACACGATATCGATCAGCCCGCGGTCGTTTGGCTTACTCTGCTGACCCTGTAAGAACTCCTTCCTGCGAAGCGCTCGGTTACGTTCGCGAAAATCAATCATGCGCTGACAGAACCGAAACATCTCACGGTTTTTCTCGGCCAGGCTCCAATCAAACCAGCTGATTTCGTTGTCCTGGCAATACGGGTTATTGTTGCCACGCTGGGTACGTCGCACCTCGTCGCCTCCGCACATCATCGGAACGCCCTGCGACAGCATCATGATGGCGATGAAGTTTTTGATCTGTCTCCGGCGCAGATTCTCGACCTCCTGATCATTCGCCGGACCTTCGACACCGCAGTTCCAGCTCAAGTTGTTATCCGCACCATCCCGATTCGCTTCGCCGTTCGCCTCGTTGTGCTTACGGTCATAGGAAACGAGGTCGTTAAGGGTAAAGCCGTCATGGCAGGTAACGAAGTTGATGCTGTTGATCGGTAAATGGCCGCTCCATTGATAGATGTCGGCGCTCCCGGCGATACGCGATGCCACCGCGCTCACAAGTCCAGGATCGCCTTTCACAAAACGCCGAATATCATCGCGGTACCGCCCGTTCCATTCGGCCCAGCGATAACCCGGAAAGTAACCAACCTGGTAGGCACCGGCTGCATCCCAGGCTTCAGCGATTATCTTCGTGTCTGCCAGCACGTCGGACAACTCGATAGCCCAGACTACGGGCGGATACGGCAACAGCTCACCGGACTGGCCTCGTGCGAGGATGGATCCTTCATCGAAGCGGAACCCATCAACATGCATATCACGGACCCAGAATTCCAGGCATTCGACGATCAGCTTTTCGGCGATCGGGTGATTACAGTTAACCGTGTTACCACAGCCGGAGTAATCCATATAGTATTGCTTGTCCGAGGGCGCCAGATGGTAGTAAATCCTATTGTCCAGGCCTTTGAAATTGATGGTGGGTCCATCCTGATTTCCCTCGCTGGTGTGATTAAACACCACATCCAGAATCACCTCGATCCCGGCTCTGTGGAACGCCTTCACCATGTCTCTGAAGTCTCGAAGGTGACTGCCCTCTTCGAACGAAACACAGTAGGCGCACTTAGGGGCAAAGAAGCTGTGTGTGCTATAACCCCAAAAGTTCCTCAGGGGTTTTCCATCCGCCGGGCTGATATACATCACTTCCTTGTCGTCGAAGTCCATTACCGGCAGGAGTTCTACGGCGGTTATCCCCAACTCTTTCAGGTAAGGAATCTTTTCGACAAGGCCGGAAAAAGTTCCCGGATGGGTCACTCCACTTGTGGGCGACTTCGTATAGCTACCGACGTGCAGCTCGTAAATGACGGTATCGCGCATCGGGCGATGGATTGGCATATCGCCTTCCCAATCGTAAGATGCCGCATCTATCACGATGCTGCGCATCGATGTTTTCACGTTGTCATCCGGCCCGCAAGCAGCGACCCGGTCCCAAAGGGCATTCGTGTTTCCTTTGGAGTAAGGGTCAATGAGCACCTTGTTTTTGTTGAACCGGTGGCCCAATGCCAATGAACTTTGACCATCATTTCTTTGGCTATCCTCTCTTGGACCATCCACTCGGTAAGCGTAGTGCACTCCGGGTCGCAGGCCGCTCACATAGATGTGCCAGAAGAAGAACGTCGTGTTCACGACCGGATCTAGCGGGATTACCTGGGTGGGCGCTAAATCATTGGGCTTATCAAAAAGCAACAGTTCTACTCCCTTGGCGTCATAGGAGAAGATTGAGAAATTGACGCCGTCGGCGTCCGGGGTGGCACCCAGGGGATGACGCGAGCTCTTTTCGGTCGTACGCGTTTGGTCAGCCATATCTCGTTCTCTCTACTTCAAGCCGAGATCCGGCAACAAAGAGACTAATGGAGAATTCTGGCGAAGCCGGTCGGCGCGTTCAGCCGAACTTTCCAGTAATCTAATCAGTTGTAAAGGGGACCACACGAGGTTCTGAATGAGGACAGGTAAACTGTTGGCCTTCCAAAGGTTGTCGCTATGCAGCAAGACCAGTACTGACGTGTTCCCTTTGACCTTTCTTTCAACCCCGAACTCGATTGCCTATCTCAGCATCGTTCCCTCGCCCGTTTTCTATTATGGAGATCTTTATCGGCGAGCTATGATACACTCGATGAAACGCAAGGTAGCTGCCGTCCATACCTTGAAGCAGGCTAGGGCCTATATCTTACAAGTCGGGATATGCGGCATTTTCTCCGACGCCGGAGTTGGTATGCCGAACCTATGGGAGGTGGTCGATTTACCTGACAGGCAACCAGGAGAAAAAGGCTGGGGCCAAAAAATCATTGCGATCTGGCGTTGGAAAAATGAACTACCGGCTATCTATCCCGCAGAGATCTTCTACGGAAAGATTCCGGCTGGTCGGGCCGTATTGATGAGTATGGATTACCTTCGTATCGAACACTATTCGAAACATCATCGGCCACTGAGGGAATGCAGCTCCTTAGCACAGAAAATCTATGAAAGGCTGAAGCTGGATCCTCTGACGACCGGTTCGTTGAGAGAAGAATTGAACATGACCCAGCGTCCAGAGCGGAACCGATTCGAGCGGGCGCTACAGGAACTCCAGATCACGTTAAACATCGCCCGCCGCAATAGTCTGGAAGATGAGAACGATACCTGGGTTCTCTTTAGTGATCAGTATTTAGACGTGGTGCATGCAGGGGAACTGTCACATCGGGATCACGAGCTCACTTCGGACCGGCATCGCTCCTTATGAACGCCCAAGAAGCTCAGACTCTCCGACTCCAAGAGATTGTCGTCTGGACCCCGGATGGATCGAAGGGCGAAGTGATTGCGATAGACGGTTCCGGGGTCAAAGTCCGCTGGGAAGACGATCAATGTGGCTACTATCAATTTACCGACCTATTATCTCAGATCGAAAGGTTACGTTGAGTGCAGTACAAGAGCCCATCCCGAGAAGTCTCTAAGCTCGGATTATTTTGAACAGAAGACCGCAAAGCGGGTGACCCGCAACCAAAGCAGAGAAAATCTCTCGCAAAGCAGACTTCGCCCCATCTCCCCTTTAGCGACGTCGGCCAAGGACGCCAAGACGCCAAGGCTACGACCATGCAGGCCTGAGCGTTCTCGATTTCGACGCCGCACACGAAACGCAACTTTAAGTACGGTAAGGAACGTTTTTCATCCTGGCCTCAGTTCCCCACCCGCATCAACACACGGCCAAACGGCCGATCCTCGATCAGGTAACGAACAGCTTCTGCCGCATCGGAGAGCGGAAACACTTTGGCGATGGTTGGCTGGATCGCACCTTGGGACAGATAACCGACGAGTGTCCTCTGTGCTGCTGCCAGCGTCTCCGGCGCAAAGACCCTGAAAGTAAAGCCCCGCACCTTGGCCGCTTTCCAGATGATATCGGTGAGGTTGACGCTCGCCTCGCGACCGCCAGCGTAGCCGACCACTGCATACGTCCCTCCGGGAAGCAGGCAACCAAGCGCCTCGCCCGTGAGCTTTCCGCCCACCCCATCGATAATAACGTCTACGCCCTTGCCGCCGGTCAGCCGCATCACGCCATCTCGCAGGCTCTCGCGCGAGAGGTCTATGACGTGTTCGTAGCCAGCAGCGTGCGCCTTCTCCGCTTTCGCGCTAGTACTGGCGGTGGAAATCGCGAGCGAGGCGCCGAGCTTGCGAGCAATCTGCACACTCTCCATGCCTACCGCGCCACCGATACCGGGAGCAAGTACGCTTTGCCCGGGTTTGAAGGCAACAAACTCCGTCAACACGAGATACCCGGTCAGATAGCCCGCACCGCCGAGGAAGGCAGCAGCGTTATCATCGTCGACATGTGAGGGGATTGGCATCACGCCGGCAGCGGATGCCGCGACTAGTTCTCGCCAAGTGCCGTCGGCAATAACACCGAATCCAGGTCCGGTGACGAACACGCGGTCACCGACTTTGAAGTTGGGGCTCTTTGTTTCCACCACCACACCCGCCCCCATCTGACCGCCAACCCGCGGCAAATTCTCAGGCGTGGCAGCATAATGGTGGCCGGAGCGAAAGGTGTTATCCAGCGGATTGATCCCGACAGTGTGCATCCGCACGAGCACCTGACCGTCGTTGGGGGTCGGTGCCGGAAGATCGACGAACCTGTTCTCCTCATAACCGCCGTAGGCGCGATACTGGATGGCTTTTATGGATTGGATAGCATTCATGATGAGATTTCTTGGCGGTAGACGAGGCACAGGCCGGGGATACCAGACCTGCCTATTGTCACAATTTCAATTACCATTATTCTTTGCTGTTGACGTTCTCTGCTTGGCTGCCTGCAGAACGCTTCAGGCCGTTGCTTGGCCGTCGAGCCAATGGCGGATGTTCTCGACCGTGTCCTGATAGAAGCGAGTGTAAAGGCCGCGGGAGACGTACCCGATGTGTGGCGTGGCCAGCAGGTTCGCCAACGTGCGAAACGGATGGTCAAGCGGCAACGGCTCCTGGTCAAAGACATCAATGGCAGCACCCGCAATCTTCCGGGCCGTGAGCGCGGCAATTAGATCCGCCTCGACCACGATCGGTCCGCGAGACGTGTTTACCAGACGGGCTGTGGGTTTCATGAGTGCGAGCTCAGGGGCACCGACCAGACCGCGGGTCCGATCGCTGAGGACCACATGTATGGAAACGACATCCGCCCGCCTGAACAATTCTTCCTTGCTAACCAACTCGGCGCTCGCTGCCGCTGCGCGTTCGGCCGTCAGATTCTGACTCCAGGCAATCACATTCATGCCGAACGCTCTGCCAATTTGCGCGACGGGGCTGCCGACATTCCCGAGGCCGAGAAGGCCTAAAGTTCGCCCGGCCATGTCGTCCCCGACGAATCGCTGCCAACCGCCGCTGCGCAGCGAGGCGTTCTCGGCGACGAGATTGCGGGCGCTGCCCAGGATAAGTGCCCAGGTCAGTTCGATTGTCGGCGCAGAGGTGTAGCCTGTATGAAGGACCTCTATGCCCCGCTCTTCTGCTGCCTTGAGATCGATTGAGGCATTCCGCAGCGCCGTCGAGGCGATCAGTCGAAGCTTAGGCAAGCGCTCGATGATTGCACGCGTCATTGGCGTGCGCTCCCGCATGACGCAGACGATGCCGAACGGCTGTAGGCGCTCGACGACGGCGTCGGAGTCAGCGAGATGATCGTTAAAGACGGTGACGGTCACCCGCCCATCCAGCACCGACCAGTCCGCGAGCGAAAGGGCGACGCCCTGGTAGTCGTCCAGGACCGCGATTCTGATGGGCTCCTGCTTAGAAGATGTAGTGTTCATCTGGAAGGATCTCATGGTTCGCTACCAGGTCCACTGGGCAGCTTCCCAGTGATATGCCGTGCCGTTTCGGACGACGTGCCCGATAGCCGGGAACGGAAAATGATAGCCCATCACCATGACCCCATCGGTCGCGACGCGGTCCAGAATGGCCTTGCGCGAATTGATCGCCTGCACCGGATCGTAGTCGAAGACCGGCGTCCAGTCGGGGTGTTGTAAGCTCGTCACCGGGTTATGGGCGATGTCACCCATATGGATGAACTGTTCCCTGTCCGAGGTGAACAAAATTGCGGCATGGGACGGCGAATGTCCCGGCGCCGCAATGTAGTGCACACCGCTGATGATTTCGCCCCCTTGCTTCACGAACCGGCAGCGGTCGGCGACCGGCGGCAGGTTCTCTCGAGCCACTCCAATCGTGGCCTGCTTGAACGGGTCGGGCATCGGCGAACTACTAACATCGCTTTCGTAACGGTTGCCGGTCCAGTAGTTCCACTCCGCATCGACAAAAACGAACTGTGCCTTCGGAAACGCCAGTGCGCCTGATTTCGTCACCAACCCGCCGATATGGTCCAGATGACAATGCGAGATCACGACCAGATCAATGCTCTCTGACGTGATTCCGGCCCGGCGTAGGTTCTCCTCGAGCCCGGGAAAACTACCGAAGGGCGGCCCGATCTTCTCACCAAAGCCGGTATCGACAAGGATACGCTCCCGGCCGGTGTCGACCACCAACGGGTTGTTCGTGACTTGGATCACCGGCTGCATGAAGTTTGCCTTTAACACCGGAGCGAGTTCAGCTTCAGAGGTGTTCATAGCAAAGATCGGTCCGACCGGGATTGGCCCATAGCCATCCGAGATCACGGTCGCCTGGAAGTCGCCGATCTTGAAGCGATAGAAGCCGTTCCCGTTTAAGGGTTCTGCGCCGGCTCTCCGGGCGTCCTCAGCCTGGGCCGAGCCGGGGATTAGAATCGTCGCGGACTCATTCATGTTTATCTCCAGATTCAGATTTCATAACCGATTATTGGAGCTATCGCTCCATAAATAACTTTGTCAAAAGAAAATCCGGCCAGTACTCCAAAACTCCTTCCCTCTACTCGCCAGGATTCGATGACCAGGACAGCCTACCCGACGAAGCCCACGCCCTATGTTGCCAACCGCTCAAGGTCGGCCTCGCAAGCGAGGCGCGCTCCACAACCGGGGCGTCAGCGAAGTCGGGAGAACGAAGCGCCTAGTGGACCGAAGAGAGTCCCGCATTATCTTCTTGATGGGAGAGAACGGTATTTAACGGAAATTTATATGTCGGAGCCGGCCCAGACGAAGCCTTTGAAGCGTGGACGAGGGCGTCCCAGATTGTTTGACCGAACTGCTGCCATCGAGCAGGCGATGGAGCTTTTCTGGGATCGTGGCTACGAAGGAACCACCTTCGACGATCTGGTCGGGGCGATGAAGCTAAGCCCGTCGAGCTTCTACCACGAATTCGGCAGCAAAGAGCGGTTGTACCGGGAAGCGGTTGATTATTATTTGAGCGTTTCCTTGAGCGATGTCTCTCGCGTCCTTTCCAGTCATCGAGACACCCGCGCCGCCTTCGAGGCGTTCATCGAAGAAACAGCTGCATTCTTCACCAATGGCGCATCTCCCACCGGCTGTATGATTTCGTTAGCCGGTACCCATCTTCCTCCACATTTGCGATCGGTGGCCGAGTTCACCAAAAGCTTGCGCAAGGGTTTCGAGCAGGAATTGGCCAGGCGGTTGCGAAAGGGAGTTTCTGACGGTGATCTTCCCCCGGGAACAAACGTTAAAGAACTCGCTGCCTACTTCGACACCGTTATCCGCGGGCTGGCTGTCCACGCGCGTGACGGCGCATCGCGAAAACAACTTCTGGCCATTTGCCGAGTCGCAATGCGAGCCTGGCCTGCAAAGCCTCCTGACACGAATCCTAAAAACGGCTCGGGAGGGTCGCAAAGCTAGTATCCTTTGCATTCGGGCCGCCCCGGACGTGCCCTTATTCTGCCCACTCTTACATCCTCAAATCACAATACGGAAAGATCGAACGCCAAGCTAAACCCAGTCCGAAAACCCCTTCGTTCCCTTCTGTAAAAAGCCTTCTGTCTGTGTGGCCTTCGAGATCTTTCCGTATTGTACGAATCAAATTGGGCAACACGCTCTATAGACGCGACCCTTGGCTTAACGACCCGTCGA
>Ga0210396_10007029_pt1 | contig 10734 bp, 11 predicted proteins | sample IncBWH17OmetaG_FD_155466 | JGI IMG/M metagenome (GOLD analysis project Ga0210396, IMG submission 155466) | Forest soil microbial communities from Barre Woods Harvard Forest LTER site, Petersham, Massachusetts, United States - Inc-BW-H-17-O ... | reverse complement strand
GAAATCGATGCGATTACCGGCCTGTTGTCGATGCGCGAGGGATCGCCATTTACGATTTACGGCCACCAAAAGGTGCTGGCGACGTTGAAGTCCAATAGCGTCTTCAACGTGCTCAATGAGAAGAACGTGAAGCGGCAGGAAATCGAGATCGATCAGGCGTTCGAACCGAAACTGCCGGACGGGTCGCCCTCCGGCATCGAGATCCTGCCCTTCGAGGTTACCGGCAAGGGCGCGTGGTATCTCGAAGGCGAGCGGCGCGAGGGGAAAGAGGCCGCCGGCGATACGCTCGGCCTTCGCATCCGCGACAAGGCCACCGGCAAATTCTTCTATTTTCTTGCCGCTTGCGCTGAAGTGACCGACGATCTCAAATCAAGGCTGAAAGGCGCGAGCCTGGTATTCTTCGACGGGACGGTGTGGCGGGATGATGAATTGATCGCCGCCGGCCTTTCGACCAAGACCGGACGCGGCATGGGACATATCGCGATGTCCGGCGAAACCGGCGCGATCGCAGCCCTTGAAAATCTCGGCATCGAGCGGAAGATATTCCTGCATATCAACAACTCGAACCCGGCCTTGCTGCACGATTCCGAGGAACGTAAAGCCGTGATGCGGGCGGGATGGCAGATTCCCGCGGATGGAACGGAGATTATGCTGTGAGTGCCGAGACGACGAAACTGACCGGGATGACCGCGTTTTCGCTCGGCGGCAAAACCGTGCTGAACAGCGCCGCGGAACTGGAAGCCGCGCTCCGCACTATCGGAGAGACGCGCTATCACAGCCTGCATCCGTTTCACCGGCTGCTGCACGGCGGCAAGCTCAACAAGGGACAGGTGCAGGCTTGGGCACTGAACCGCTACTATTACCAGAGCACGATCCCGATCAAGGATGCGGTGGTGATCTCGCGCTTTCGCGACCGCAGCATCCGCATGGAATGGCGGCACCGGATCGAAGACCATGACGGTGATCCCGGCGCCGAGGGCGGTATCGAGCGCTGGCTGAAACTGACCGAGGGCCTCGGTCTCGACACGGGCTACGTCGAATCCACCGAAGGCATCTTGCCGGCCACGCGCTTTGCGGTTGAGGCCTACGTGCACTTCGTGCGCGACAAGAGCCCGTTAGAGGCCATTGCGTCGTCGCTGACGGAACTGTTCGCGCCGAACCTGCACGAAGAACGCATCTCCGGCATGCTGGCGCATTATGATTTCGTCAATCCTGACATCATGAGCTATTTCAGCCGCCGCCTGACCCAGGCACCGCGCGATGCCGGCTTTGCGCTGGACTACGTCAAGGCCCATGCCACGACGCCGGAACAACGCGAAGCCGTCTGCAACGCGCTGATCTTCAAGACCAACGTGCTATGGGTTCAGCTCGATGCGCTGTATCATGCCTATGTCGAGGGCCACATTCCGCCGGGAGCCTTTGTACCGAAGGCAAGTTGAACATGATGAAGCGATCGGGGACTGCCGCCGTATCGGGAATTTTCTTTACCTCTCCCACAGGGAGAGGTCGGATTGCATCGCAAGATGCGATCCGGGTGAGGGGTTACGCTCTTACATGGAGCAGCGCCCCCTCACCCGGCGCGTTGCGCCGACCTCTCCCCGCCGGGGAGAGGTAAAGTAAGGAAAACCCATGCCATCAGGCCGCAACATCAGCGTCAGCGAAACCAGCCGGCCGAAATTGCCGCGCCATGCCAAGCTGAAATTCGATGAGACGCGGCAGGTCTGGGTGATCCTGGCGCCCGAACGGGTGCTCGCCCCCGACGAGATCGCGGTGGAAGTGCTGCACCTCTGTGACGGCGTGCGCAGCGTCGCCGAGATGATCGATCAACTCGCCGCCAAATATGCAGCACCTCGCGAGGCGATCGCGACCGACGTGGTCGCCATGCTGCAGGACCTGGCCGACAAGGGCTTTCTCGCCGAAGCTCGGGAGAAGACGCCATGAGCCCGACCCTGACCGATGCCAACCAGTCCTTTGCAGACCAGACCTTGGCCGATCCCTCTGACGGCCTCGCGGCACTCGAAGGCCGCCGCTCGACGGCGGAAACTTACGGCATTCCACTCGCGGTACTCGCTGAATTGACCCACCGCTGCCCGCTGCAATGCCCGTATTGCTCGAACCCGGTCGAGCTCGATCGCGGCGCCAGCGAACTGACGACGGATGAATGGAAAAAGGTTTTGTCAGAGCTCGCCGAGATCGGCGTGCTGCAGATTCATTTTTCCGGTGGCGAGCCGACCGCGCGCAAGGACCTGGTCGAACTGGTCCAGCATGCGAGCGACGTCGGGCTCTATTCCAACCTGATAACCTCTGCCGTCTTGCTCACCCGCGAGAAACTATCCGCGCTGGCCGATGCCGGCCTCTCGCATGTGCAGAGCAGCTTCCAGGGCAATGAACCCATGGTCGCCGACCGCGTCGGCGGCTTCAAGGGCGGTCATGCCAAAAAGCTCGAAGTCGCCAAGTGGACGCGCGAACTCGAGATGCCGCTGACCGTGAACGCGGTCATGCACCGGCAAAATCTGCATCAACTGCCCGACATCATCCAGATGGCGGTCGACCTCGACGCCGACCGGCTGGAAGTCGCCAACGTGCAATATTACGGCTGGGCGCTGAAGAACCGCGCCGCGCTGATGCCGACGCTGGAGCAGATCGAAGAGACGAGCCGTATCGTCGAAGACGCGCAATCGCGACTGAAGGGCATTCTCGCCATCGACTATGTCGTGCCGGACTATTACGCGCTGCGGCCAAAGAAATGCATGGGCGGCTGGGGGCGGCAATTCTTCAACATTTCGCCAGCCGGCAAGATCTTGCCGTGCCATGCCGCGGAAAGCATCACCGGGCTCGAATTCGAATCCGTGCGTTCCAATCATTCAATCGCCTGGATCTGGCAGAATTCCGAGGCCTTCAACCGTTATCGCGGCACCGGATGGATGCCGGAGCCCTGCAAGAGTTGCGAGTTCAAGGAAGTCGATTTCGGCGGCTGCCGCTGTCAGGCCTTCGCGCTGACCGGCGATGCCGGCAATACCGATCCGGCCTGCACGCTGTCGCCGCATCACGATCGGATTTTCAAGGCCGCGGCCGAGGAAGCGGCCGGCAACCACAATCGCTTCATCTATCGCAATTTCGCAGGCGGCACGCTGGAGCCGGTCAACGATGCCTCCTGATGCGGGCATGGGGCGCGCCGATCCGTTCGCGCCGCTGACGTCTGAACTGCTGCCGGTTGGCGACGGTCACGACATCCATGTCGAGAGCGTCGGCCGCGAAGGCGGCATTCCCGCTGTCTATCTGCATGGCGGGCCCGGCAGTGGATGCCAGCCCGATCATCGCCGTCTGTTCGATTCCGAGCGTTTCCACGCGGTACTGTTCGATCAACGCGGCGCCGGCCGCAGCCGTCCGAAAGGACAACGCGAACACAACACGTTGCCGCACCTGATCGCGGACATGGAAAAGATCCGCGAGAAATTTTCTTTTGAGCGCTGGATGGTCGTCGGCGGTTCCTGGGGCGCCACGCTGGCGCTGGCCTATGCGCAGGCCCATCCCGACCGCGTCTCAGGCCTCGTGTTGCGCGCGACATTTCTTGGCACCCGCGCCGAGCTTGACGCGGCCTTTCTCCAAACGCTGCCGCGTTTCTATCCGGAGCTCAGCGAGGATTTCATCAAGCTTGTCCGAGGCGGAGCGCGGGCAGCCGCTGGAAGCCTAGTGGCGGCGCATTCTCGATTCCAATGTCGCGGTGCATTCTCCGTTCGCCCGTGCCTGGCACGACACCGAGCGGATATTGTCGGAGCACGCCCCTTCGCGCACGCGGCTCGATCTCGTCGCGCTGAAATCAACCGGCGGGGCGCTACCCGCCACGCCCTTCATGGAAGCGCATTACTTCGCCAATGATTGCTTCATGCGGCCCAACCAGCTTCTGGACGACGCCGAGAAACTCAAGGGCATTCCCGGCATCATCGTCCAGGGACGTTATGATCTCCTATGCCCGCCCGCGAACTCCCACGCGCTCGCCTCTAGATGGCTTGAGGCCGAACTTCGCATCGTGCAGGGCGCGGGCCACACGCTGTATGATCCCGGCGTGCGCAATGCCGTGATGAAGGCGATCGCGGATATGGCGTCGAAGATTTCGGGCTAGCACCGTCATTGCGAGCGCCGGCGAAGCAATCCAGAATTGCTTAAGCACTGGATTGCTTCATCGCTATCGCTCCTCGCAATGACCGAGATGGAGACTCTGAAAATGCCGATCGCCGGAAAAGGCATGCTGCTGACGTCGATGGATGTCGACCCAGCGCACGAGGCCGATTTCAACCGCTGGTACGACCGCGAACATCTGGAAGAGCGCGTCGCGATCGAAGGCTTCATCGAGGCGCGACGCTACATCGCCGTTGAAGGCTCGCCGAAATATCTGAGCCTCTATTCCACCGAAACTTTCGAGGTGCTCGAGAGTCCTGCCTATCGCAAGGCGCTCGCCAGCCAGACTGCCTGGTCGAAGGAAAATATCGCGCGCTTTGAAAACATGATCCGCGGCGTGGCGCGCATTACCCTCAGCCATGGCAAAGGCCGCGGCGCTGTGCTCGGCATCATCCGCGTCCGTCCCGTCGACGGCGGACATGACAAATTGCGCGAGGCTTTGCGCACCGCACTTGATCCGCAATCGACCGACGGCCTCATCTCGATGCACGTGATCGAGAACGATCCCGTGCTGTCCAAGCCTCTTACCGACACAGCGTCGGATTCCGATCCCGGCGCGGGCGACTGGTTTGTGTTGATCGATGCGACAGACGTTGTGCCGGCACGCACTGCCACGATGCGCTTGACCGACGACATCGCCTTCAAACCCCTGGTCATTTCGAGCGGCGTCTATCGCCTGCTGTGGGACATCACAGAAGCCGACATTTCATAGGCTGAAACATTTCTGTATCGGCAGATTGCATTCACGCATGCTGCACCGCCGCATAAATTTGTTTTTATGCAGTTCGTTACACGTTGCAACAGCAAGAAAGCTGAAGATCAAGCAAAATTGGCTTTGGAGATCAGCGTGATTGGGCTTTAATGCCAAAAGCTGATGACGCCATTTAAGAACCGAAAAGAACGCCACGATCCGAGCGTTCGCAAGCAAAATAAGGCCGCGCTAATTACGAAGAAGTCTTGTGCGCGGATAAGGTAGGAATGAAACCGACTGATATCTCGGCGCCGGACTACTTCCATAAAGTGGTCGACTGCCAATGGGCCTGCCCCGCGCACACTCCTGTCCCGGAATATATCCGCTTGATCGCCGAAGGCCGCTACAGCGACGCCTACATGATCAATTGGAAGTCGAATGTGTTTCCGGGAATTCTCGGACGCACCTGCGATCGCCCGTGCGAGCCGGCCTGTCGCCGCGGCCGGGTTGAGGAAACTCCGGTCGCGATCTGCCGCCTCAAACGCGTCGCCGCCGATTTCAAGGACGACGTCAAAGGGCGGATGCCGCGCGCGGGCGCCAGGAACGGCAAGCGCATTGCGATTGTTGGCGGCGGTCCCGCCTCGCTGACGGTGGCGCGCGATCTCGCCCCGCTCGGCTACCACTGCACGGTGTTCGATTCCGATCCAAAAGCCGGCGGCATGATGCGGACGCAAATTCCGAAATTCCGCCTGCCGGATTCCGTGATCGACGAAGAGACCGATTACATCCTCGATCTCGGCATCGAGTTCAAGGCAGGCACCCGCATCGACAGCCTGAAGAAGCTGCTTGGCGAAAATTACGACGCGATCTTCATTGGCTCCGGCGCACCGCGCGGCCGCGAGCTCGACATTCCCGGACGCAAGGAAGCAGCGGCCAACGTTCATATCGGCCTCGACTGGCTCTCCAGCGTGTCCTTTGGCCACACGACCAAGATCGGCAAGCGCGTGATCGTGCTTGGCGGCGGCAACACCGCGATGGACTGCTGCCGCACCGCGCGCCGCCTCGGCGGCTAGGACGTCAAGGTGATCGTGCGCTCCGGCTTCGAGGAGATGAAGGCTTCTCCCTGGGAAAAAGAAGACGCCATGCATGAGGACATTCCGATCCTCAACTTCATGGTCCCGATCGCCTTTACGCACAACAACGGCAAGCTCACCGGCGTCACCTTCCAGAAGGTGAAGGCCGAGCGCGACGCCAATGGCAAGCGCAACCTGATACCGACCGGGGAAAAAGACCAGACGATCGAATGCGACGACGTCCTGGTCGCGGTTGGCCAGGAGAACGCGTTTCCCTGGATCGAGCGCGATTGCGGCATCGAGTTCGACAAATGGGACATGCCGAAGGTCGACACCAAGACCATGGGCTCGACGCATCCGAAGGTGTTCTTCGGCGGCGACGCCGCGTTCGGCCCCAAGAACATCATCTGGGCGGTCGCGCACGGCCACGACGCCGCGCTCTCGATCCACAAGCTCGTTTCCGGCGAAGATGTCCACGAGCGGCCGCTGCCGCAGGTGCATATCTCCTCGCAGAAGATGGGCATCCACGAGTGGAGCTACGACAACGACATTTCCGACGACAAGCGCTTCAAGGTCCCGCATCGCGACAAGGTCATCGCGCTGAAGGACATCCGCGCCGAAGTCGAACTCGGCTATGACGTCAAGCTCGCGCTTGGCGAGGCCCAGCGCTGCCTCAACTGCGATGTGCAGACGGTATTTTCCACCTCGCTCTGCATCGAATGCGATGCCTGCGTCGACATCTGCCCGATGGATTGCATCACCTTCACAGAGAATGGCGACGAGGCGGACTTGCGGACACGCCTGAAGGCACCGTCGCCGCATCTGGACCAGGACCTCTACGTCTCCAGCGACCTCAAGACCGGACGCGTCATGGTGAAGGACGAGGACGTCTGCCTGCATTGCGGGCTGTGCGCCGAGCGCTGTCCCACCGGCGCCTGGGACATGCAGAAATATCTCATCGAGATGACCGAAGCAGGAACGTCATGCCCGACCAAAGCCCGATCAGCAGCGTAAACGACTTCGTCGTCCGCTTCGCCAACGTCAACGGCTCGGGTTCGGCGAGCGCCAACGAACTGTTCGCCCGCGCCATCCTGCGTCACGGCGTGCCGGTTTCTCCGCGCAACATTTTTCCCTCTAACATTCAAGGCCTGCCGACCTGGTATGAGGTGCGGGTGACCGAAGAAGGCCATCTCGGCGCGCGCGGCGGCGTCGACATGATGGTGGCGATGAACCCGCAGACCTGGGACAAGGACGTCGCTGGAATCGAGCCCGGCGGATACCTGTTCTACGATTCGACCAAGCCGATGCCGACGTCGAAATTCCGCTCCGACATCAACGTGATCGGCGTGCCGCTGACCGCGATCACCAACTCCACCTATACCGACCCGCGCCAACGCCAGCTGTTCAAGAACATTATCTATTTGGGCGCGCTCTGCGCCCTGCTCGACATGGACCCGAAACTGATCGAGCAATTGATCGGCGAACAGTACAAGGGCAAGGAAAAGCTGTTGTCGTCGAACGTCCACGCGCTGCATCTCGGCCGCGACTGGGCATTGCAAAACCTCAAATGCCCAATCGGCTTGCGGGTGAAAAAGGCCGACAAGGTCGGCGACCGCATCTTCATCGAGGGCAACAGCGCGGCTGCGTTGGGCGCGGTCTATGGCGGCGCCACCGTTTGCGCCTGGTATCCGATCACGCCGTCCTCGTCGCTGGCGGATGCCTTTGCCAGCCATTGCAAAAAGCTGCGGCACGATCCCAAAACAGGCCAAGCGAAATATGCGATCGTGCAGGGCGAAGACGAACTCGCTTCCATCGGCATCGTGATCGGCGCCTCATGGAACGGCGCGCGCGCCTTTACCGCGACCTCCGGCCCCGGCATCTCGCTGATGACCGAGTTCATCGGGCTCTCCTACTTTGCCGAAATCCCGGCCGTGATCATGAATGTGCAGCGCGCCGGCCCCTCCACGGGCATGCCGACCCGCACCCAGCAATGCGACATCATCGCCTGTGCCTACGCTTCCCATGGCGACACCAAGCATGTGCTGCTGTTTCCGGAAGACCCGGCCGAAGCCTTCGAATTTGCAGCCCAAGCCTTCGATCTCGCCGAGCGGCTTCAGACCACGATCTTCGTGATGCTCGATCTCGATATCGGCATGAACCACCGGCTCTGCCGTCCCCTGAAATGGGACGATGCCCGGCAGTATGACCGCGGCAAGGTGATGACGGCGGAGATGCTCGACGACGGCCGCGACTTCGGCCGCTACCTCGATGTCGATGGAGACGGCATTCCCTATCGCACCTATCCCGGCACGCACCCCACCAAGGGCTCCTACTTCACCCGCGGCACCTCGCGCGATCGCTATGCGCGTTATTCGGAAGAAGGCGCGGTCTATGCCGACAACATGCAGCGCCTGCTGCGCAAGTTCGAAACCGCGCAGGACATGGTGCCGCGGCCGTTGCAGGCCAATGCGGCGAAGCCGACCAAATATGGCGTGCTCTATTTCGGCTCGACCGCACCCGCGATGGACGAGGCGATCCAACTCCTGGAGGCGAAGGGGCACGCGCTCGATCGCATGCGCATTCGCGCCTTCCCGTTCCATTCGTCCGTTGCGAGCTTCATCGCCGACCATGACTTCGTGTATGTGGTCGAGCAGAACCGCGACGCCCAGCTTCGCACGCTGATCGTGAATGAAAACGGCATCGACCCGGTGCGGCTGGTGCCGATTCGCCATTACGACGGCACCCCGATCACCGCGCGTTTCATCGCGAATTCGATCGGTGAACATCAGGATCAGCTGAAGCTCACTCCGCTGCGCAAGGTAAAGTCATGACCTATATCGCCAAGCCCAAATTCCACCATCCGGGCCTGACCAAAAATCGCCTTGGCTACACCCATCGCGATTACGAAGGCAAGATTTCGACGCTATGCGCCGGCTGCGGCCACGACTCGATCACGGCCTCCATCATCGAGGCCTGTTATGAGCTCTCGATCGAGCCGCACCTCGTCGCCAAGATTTCCGGCATCGGCTGCTCCTCGAAAACGCCTGATTATTTCCTCGGCAACTCCCACGGCTTCAATACGGTGCACGGCCGCATGCCGTCGGTCCTGACCGGCGCCAACCTCGCCAACCGCGATCTGATCTATCTCGGCGTCTCCGGCGACGGCGATTCCGCCTCGATCGGCTTCGGCCAGTTCGCGCATTCGATCCGCCGCGGCGTCAACATGACCTATATCGTCGAGAATAACGGCGTGTACGGCCTGACCAAAGGCCAGTTCTCGGCGACCGCCGATCGCGGCTCCAAATCGAAGAAGGGCGTGACCAACACCGACAACGCGGTCGACCTCGTCGCCATTGCGCTTCAGTTAGGCGCGAGTTTCGTCGCGCGCAGCTTCTCCGGCGACAAGACCCAGCTGGTGCCGCTGATCGCGGCTGCGATCGAGCACAAGGGCGCGGCGTTCATCGACATCATCAGCCCGTGCATCGCGTTCAACAACCACGCCGGCTCGACCAAGAGCTTTGATTACGTGCGTGAACACAATGACGCGGTCAATCGCCTCGACGTGCTGACCGGCCGCGAGCCGATCTCGGTCGATTACGCGCCGGGCACGGTGCAGGTGGTCGAGCAGCACGACGGCAGCAAGATCGCGCTCCGCAAGATCGACGCCGACTATGACGCGCATGACCGCGTCGGCGCGCTGGCGTTTTTGCAGAAGCACGCCGCCAAGGGCCAGATCGTCACCGGGCTGCTTTACGTCGATCCCGATGCGGAAGATCTGCATTCCCACCTCAACACGGTGGAGCAGCCGCTCAACCGTCTGGAGGCCGACGTGCTCTGCCCCGGCACGGCCGCGCTGGAAAAGATCAACGCGTCTTTGCGTTGATCCAGCCGTCCTGAAAGCGCTTATGAGCGCGATACGCCTGGTTCGCGCGCGTGCGTGCCAGCGCGCTGGGGCAGGAATATGATGCAGACCAGGATGGCCGCACCAAGAAGCGCTGACGCATAGTACCTGCTGAAGGCAAGACCGCCGTCTTGTACGGGCTTGTCGAGCCAATCGCCGAGCGTGGCGCCAAGCGGACGCGTCAGAACGAACGCACACCAGAACAGCAGCGTTCGGGAGACGCTGGTCCAGAAATAAGCTGCCGCGATAACCGCAAGACCGGCGGAGAAAACCAGCGCCCCGCCTTCGTAGCCGAGCCCGTTGGTGTCGGCCATCCAGTCGCCCAACGCCGTGCCAAGCGTCTGAGAAAACAGGATCGAGACCCAGTAGAAGGCCTCGACCTTCGGCGTCGTCACGGTGCCGATGGATATGGTGCCCTCGGCACTGTACCAGAAGGTCAACGACGCCATCAGGAGCAGGAACAATAGCGAGGCGCCGCCGGGATAACCGATCCCGAGAGAGCGGTCGGCAAAATCCGCCATCGTCGTTCCCGCGGTTGTCGTGGCAATCATGACGACCCAATACAGCAGCGGATGAAAAGTCTTGGCAGATATTTGTACGGCCACGGCCACGAAAAAGAGACCGATGAACAAGAGGCTGGAGAGCGCATAACCGAGATTCATCGACATCGATACCGCGTCACCGCCGGTTTCCCCGAGCGTCGTTGCAAGTACCTTTATCAGCCAGAAAATCAGCGTGGCCTCCGGAACCTTGCTTTGCCGTGAAACGCCGTCCATGTCAGAATTCCTGGCTTCGAGAACCCTATCTCGGGAACGATTGTCCCTCCCCCAGTTCAATTTGTCGGATTAAACATGCGACGGCCAAACACGAACCGCCGCGGTCCTTTCAAT
>Ga0210396_10007028_pt1 | contig 10734 bp, 10 predicted proteins | sample IncBWH17OmetaG_FD_155466 | JGI IMG/M metagenome (GOLD analysis project Ga0210396, IMG submission 155466) | Forest soil microbial communities from Barre Woods Harvard Forest LTER site, Petersham, Massachusetts, United States - Inc-BW-H-17-O ... | reverse complement strand
CACCTTAACGCGGTGGTGTCCGCACAGTCTTAGACTGGCCGAGTGCCGAAGCTGCAGCTTGCTCAAGACCCGGCCGCGGATGCGCTGCTCGGAACCAACCCATTGGCGCTGCTGGTCGGCATGCTGCTGGACCAGCAGGTTCCGATGGAGACCGCATTCGCCGGACCCAAGAAGATCGCCGACCGGATGGGCAGTTTCGATGCAACCGAGATCGCCGACTACGATCCGGACAAGTTCGCCGACTTGTGCTCGGAACGGCCTGCAATACATCGCTTTCCAGGCTCGATGGCCAAGCGGATCCAGGCGTTGGCCCAGATCATCGTGGACCGCTATCACGGCGATGCGGCCGCGTTGTGGACCGCAGGCGACCCCGACGGACCCGAGTTGCTGCGACGGCTCAAGGACCTACCCGGATTCGGCGAGCAGAAGGCGCGAATATTCTTGGCGCTGCTCGGTAAGCAGTACGCGGTGACCCCGAAGGGTTGGCGGACAGCTGCCGGCGAATACGGCACGGCCGGCACGCACCTGTCGGTTGCCGACATCGCCGGTGCCCGTTCACTTGAGCAGGTCCGGTCTTACAAGAAGCAAATGAAGGCAGCTAAGAAGGCGAACGGAAAGGCAGCAACATGAAGACACACCTGAACTGTCCGTGTGGCGAGGCGATCGTCGGCAAAGACGAAGACGATTTGGTCGAGCTGACCCAGGCGCACCTTGCCACCGTTCATCCCGGCCTGGAGTACGACCGGGACGCGATTCTGTTCATGGCCTACTGACGGCTGATCCGCCAACGCCCACACGGCGATGGGTGCGCGCCTGCGGATTGAACCGGGGTTACGGCACCACCGTCGAACCGATGGTGGGCATGAACTGGCACTGCTTGTCCTTGGTCGTGACCTGCCCGAAGATCGTCGACATGACGCTGCCTGAACCGGTGTCGACGACGGCGGTCAACGTGGTCGGCCCCTGCGGGTTGATGTCCGGCTGCGGTTTGAGCGTCGCGCTGCCCGACTTGCCGGTGGTCAGATTCACCCAGGTGACATTCAACGGCAGCTTCTGCACATTGGCGGGTCCCGGAGTGCCGATGGCGGTGAACACGTAGGCCGTCTGCCCGGCTTGCGGGCCCGGGGCAGGGATCTTCGCGGGTCCGGCCACCGACAGTGCGGGCGCCAGCACGTTACCGCCGTCGGCCAAGCAGCCGTTGCTGATCGAGGGATACATGAAGTCCTGTGTGGGCGGTGCGTCCGGGCTGAAACCCGGCGCCGCCGCGGCGGCCGGAGGAGCCGGTGCGGGCGCCGCGGGTGGCCCAGCCGGTGCGGCAAGAGCCGGCCCGGCGGGTGGCACGGCCGCGGCTACCGGCACGGCATTCGCAGGGGCAGGTGCGGCCTCGGGCCCGGGACCGGCAGCATGGACAGGGTCGATGCCTGTCGGTAGGTGCGCCTGAGCACCCGGTTCCACACCAGGCGGGACGATATGCGCCGTCGGGGAGGAGCCCGGTGGCTGGTTCAGATCGGCCGGAACCGCCGCGTTGGGCGCCTGGACGAACTGGTTCACCGACGCCGCAACACTTTTCGATTGATCGGGAGCTGTAGGACTAGAAGCGAATGCCGACGCCGCGGCCATCAGCAACTGCGTTGCTTGCTCGGGGTTACCGGCGGCTTGCTGGATGATGGGGCTCAACTCGGTCAGCGCCGGCAGCCCTGGCACCTGTTGAGCGGGGATCGGCTGGGGTGCCGGCGGGTCAGCGGCGGCACCCGGGCTGAGCGCGACTGTGGCGCTGGATGCGATAGCCGCGGCGGCGAAGGCGCTGATCAGATTCCTGGTGGTGAACAAGGTGTTCTCCCGGTCGTCGGTGTTGGTGGCCGGCTAGCGCACAGCGGCGCTAGCCGGCCAGCGTGCGGTGTCAGGGCAGAGCGGACACAGGGAACAGCAACGGGTTTGGCGATGTGACCGGCGCCGGTGCACTCACCGGCACGGACGGGCTGGAGACCGGTACCCCGCCAGTGATCAATGAGGTCAGGTCGCCGGGCAGCGACACCTGCTGCGGCAGCGGCACTGGGAGGAACGGCATTTGCGGCAAATTGAGCTGCGCTTGGGGCAGCAGCCCCGCGGGTCCGGTCGCCGGCGCGGCCGCGGCCGGAACCGTCGGTGTCAACCCTGGAATACCGAGTGCGGGCGCGGCCGCGGCCGGAACCGTCGGTGTCAACCCTGGAATACCGAGTGCGGGCGCGGTCGCGGCCGGAACGGTCGGTGTCAACCCGGGGATACCGGGCGCCGTGGCGGCCGGGGCCGCAACGGTCGGTGTCAACCCTGGGATGCCGGGGATGCCGGGCGCCGTGGCGGCCGGGGCCGCAACGGTCGGTGTCAACCCTGGAATACCGAGTCCGGGCGCGGCTGTCGCCGCCGGAGCCGCGGTGGTGGCTCCGGGAATGAGCGACGACGCTCCCGGGATGGCGGAGGTGGCCGCGGGCAGGCCAGCGCCTGCCGGCTGTGGGACTTTGATCGCAGCACTGGCCAACGGCGGTGGCGTGGCCGGCTGTCCGCCCAGGAGGCCTTGCAGTAGCTGGGGTGCGTTGGCCGCCGAGGTGACCAGTTGCTCCCCGATGTTGGGTGTGGGCACCGGTGCTGGGTCGGCGTGGGCTGTACCCATCAGACCGCCGATGAGCAACGCTGCCGATGAGCCCACCACGACGGTGGTGGCGCGTAACAACGTCCTAACAGTTGACATGACTCTCCCTGAATCTCGATGACGGGCTTCGGCGCTGATAGTTCGCCTGATATAGAAGTGACTCAAGTGACACGTCTGGCATTTATTCGATCGTTACGGATACGAGCGGCTGCGGTGACCGAACCGGCTCTGCCGGGAGCCGCCACACCCTGCGCGGCCCCCGTTAGAGTCGTGCAGATAGACGCCACCTCGGCCGCCCCGGCGGCAGCTACCATCCGCCGGCGGGCGATTTCACTGAACGCACTCGGGCCGGTGCTGTTGGTCGTGAGCGTCGCCGCCCGGCTGGCCTGGACGTATCTGGCTCCTAACGGGGCCAACTTCGTCGACTTGCACGTGTACATCGGCGGTGCGGCCACCATCGACCACCCGGGAAGCCTGTACCACTACGTTTACGCCGACCAGACGCCGGATTTCCCGCTCCCGTTCACCTATCCGCCGTTCGCGGCGGTCATCTTCTATCCGCTGCACCTGCTGCCGTTCGGCCTGGTCGCCTTCTGCTGGCAGGTCGGGACGATGGCCGCGCTCTACGGCGTGGTCCGGATCAGCCAACGCTTGCTCGGCGTCGAGGCCGGCGAGGGTCACCGACTCGCGATGCTGTGGACGGCGGTCGCGATCTGGCTCGAACCGCTGCGCAGCACGTTCGACTACGGCCAGATCAACGTGCTGCTGGTGCTGGCCACACTGCTGGCGGTCTACACCACCCGGTGGTGGTTGTCTGGGCTGTTGGTCGGGACGGCGGCCGGCGTAAAGCTGACCCCGGCGATCGCGGGCCTCTATTTCGTCGGTGCCCGCAGGTGGAGTGCTGCGGCGTTTTCCGCAGTCGTATTCCTGGCCACCGTTGCGGTGTCGGCGCTGGTCGTCGGCGATGAGACCCGCTACTACTTCACCGATTTGATTTTCAAGACCGACCGGATCGGGCCGATCTGCACAATTTTCAACCAGTCCTGGCGGGGCGGCATCTGCCGGATATTCGGCCACGATGCCGGCTATAGCCCGTTGGTGCTGACCGGGATCGCCGTCACCGCAATACTTTCCGTCCTGGCCTGGCGCGCGCTGAGCAACGGCGCCGCCGTGCCGGACCGGCTCGGCACGCTGCTGGTGGTTGAGCTGTTCGGGCTGCTACTCTCGCCGATTTCCTGGACCCACCACTGGGTGTGGCTGGTGCCGTTGATGATCTGGCTGCTGCACGGACCGTTATCGGCGCGTCGTGGCGCGCGGATTCTCGGCTGGACCTGGTTGGTGCTGACCATCATCGGCGTGCCGTGGCTGCTGAGCTTTGCCCAGCCGACCATCTGGCAGAACGGCAGGCCGTGGTATCAGGCGTGGGGCGGACTGGTGTACATCGTGGCGACACTGGCGACGTTGGCCTGGATTGCCGCCAGCGCAGCGCAGCGCGGCCCGCGGGAAGCGCCGGCGCGGCTGCATAAAAGTGACAATCCCATTCGGCACGGAGGACGATCCACGGGTTCCGTCGACGCGGCTCCATAACGAAATAACCCCACTCGGGGCGGTGACCGCCGAGTGGGGTTATTCGTCCCCTCGTGTTATGGCTGCCGTAGCGATGGCCGATCGCCCGGCCAAATGGTTCGCTGCGCGAAGCTGAGCAACCGGGGCCACTCCGATGATGATCAACGCGAGCCAGGCCACGCCCCTGGACGCAGGGGGCACCGCCCTGATGCGGGCTCGCGCGACGAGCCAGGCCCGTTTAGTCCCCGATGATCCCGTCGATATCGCGCGCCATCTCGATGTCGTTTTGCGTGATACCACCCGCAGAATGCGTCACCAGCGCGAAAGTCACCGTCCGCCAACGGATATCGATGTCGGGGTGATGATCTTGGGCTTCGGCGTGCTCAGCCACCCGGCGCACGGCGTCGATACCGGCCAGGAAGGCCGGAAACTTGATCGACCGGCGCAGCGCGCCGTCGGCGCGCTTCCAGCCGTTGAGTTGGGGCAGGGCGGCGTCGACTTGCTCATCCGTTAACACAGCCATAGAACCGACGGTATACCGTCACTCGCGATGCCGAACCAGATCGTCGTTGCCGGGGCCGTCATCTCCGGCTCTGCGGTCTTGGTGGCTCAGCGGCGCAGACCGCCCGAGTTGGCCGGCCGCTGGGAATTGCCGGGCGGCAAGGTCGCGGCCGGTGAGACCGAGCCCGTGGCGTTGGCCCGCGAACTGGCCGAGGAGCTGGGCATCGAAGTCGCGGTCGGCCAACGTCTGGGCGACGATATTCCGCTCAATGCCACGACGACGCTGCGGGCCTACCAAGTCAGCCTGATCCGCGGCGAACCGCATCCGCACGACCACGCCGCGTTGCGCTGGGTAGGCGCTGCTGACCTGCACGACGTCGACTGGGTGCCCGCCGATCGGGGATGCCTGGCGGCGCTGAATCGAGTCCTGGAATCGCGGTGAGCGCCGCGCTCGGTTTCGCTATCCACCGCCCGCGCTGCCACACTCGACGGCGTGGATTTCCGCAACATCGCCATCGTCGCCCACGTCGACCACGGCAAGACGACCCTGGTTGACGCCATGCTGCGGCAGTCCGGTGCGCTGCACGAACGCGGTGATCTGCAGGACCGTGTGATGGACAGCGGTGACCTGGAACGGGAAAAGGGCATCACGATCCTGGCCAAGAACACCGCCGTGCACCGCCATAACGCCGATGGGACCGTGACGGTGATCAATGTGATCGACACACCCGGACACGCCGACTTCGGCGGCGAGGTGGAGCGCGGGCTGTCCATGGTGGACGGCGTGCTGCTGCTGGTCGACGCGTCCGAGGGCCCGCTGCCGCAGACCCGGTTCGTGCTGCGCAAGGCGCTGGCCGCGCATCTGCCGGTGATCCTCGTCGTCAACAAAACCGACCGGCCCGACGCTCGCATCGCCGAGGTCGTGCACGCCAGCCACGACCTGTTGCTCGATGTCGCGTCCGATCTCGACGACGAGGCGGCCGCGGCCGCCGAGCACGCGCTGGGCCTGCCGACGCTGTATGCGTCCGGGCGCGCCGGCGTCGCGAGTACCGAGGCGCCCGTCGACGGCGAGGTGCCTGCGGGCGACAACCTTGACCCGCTGTTCGACGTGCTGATGGAGCACATCCCGCCGCCGATCGGGGACCCCGAGGCGCCGCTGCAGGCGCTGGTGGCCAACCTGGACGCGTCGCCCTTCCTCGGCCGGCTCGCGTTGGTCCGCATCTACAAAGGCAAGCTGCGCAAGGGCCAGCAGGTGGCGTGGATGCGCGAGGTGGACGGGTTGCCCGTCATCACCAACGCCAAGATCACCGAGCTGCTCGTGACCGAGGGCGTCGAGCGCACCGCCACCGACGAGGCGATCGCCGGCGACATCGTGGCCGTGGCCGGGCTGCCCGAGATCATGATCGGCGACACGCTGGCCGATCCCGAGCACGCCCACGCGCTGCCGCGCATCACGGTCGACGAGCCGGCCATCTCGGTGACCATCGGCACCAACACCTCGCCGCTGGCGGGCAAGGTGTCGGGGCACAAGCTGACTGCGCGCATGGTCCGCAACCGACTGGACACCGAGTTGGTCGGCAACGTGTCCATCCGGGTCGTCGACATCGACCGGCCCGACGCGTGGGAGGTGCAGGGCCGCGGCGAGCTGGCGCTGGCGGTGCTAGTCGAACAGATGCGCCGAGAGGGCTTCGAGCTCACGGTCGGCAAGCCGCAGGTGGTCACCAGGACGATCGATGGCAAGCTGCACGAGCCGTTCGAGGCGATGACGATCGACTGTCCCGACGAGTTCGTCGGGGCGATCACCCAGCTGATGGCAGGCCGCAAGGGCCGCATGGAGGAGATGACCAACCACGCTGCGGGCTGGGTCCGGATGGACTTCATCGTGCCAAGCCGCGGCCTGATCGGCTTCCGCACCGACTTCCTCACCCTCACCCGCGGCACCGGCATCGCCAACGCGGTGTTCGACGGCTACCGGCCGTGGGCGGGCGAGATCCGGGCCCGGCACACCGGGTCGCTGGTGTCCGACCGGACCGGCACCATCACGCCGTTCGCGCTGCTTCAACTCGCCGACCGGGGCCAGTTCTTCGTCGATCCCGGCCAGGACACTTACGAGGGAATGGTCGTCGGGATCAACCCGCGGCCAGAGGATCTCGACATCAACGTCACCCGCGAGAAGAAGCTGACCAATATGCGATCGTCGACCGCGGACGTCTTCGAGACGTTGGCCAAGCCGCTCGAGCTCGACCTGGAGCAGGCGATGGAATTCTGTGCGAACGACGAATGCGTCGAGGTGACGCCTGAGATCGTCCGGGTCCGCAAGGCCGAGTTGGACGCCACCACACGTGCGCGTAGCAAGGCGCGGGCCAAAGCCCGCGGCTAGCAGGCCAGCGTCTGAACAGCCCGCTGAGACTCGTGAGGTTCGGGCAGCCGGGCCCGGATACCCTGTTGGTCGTGCCGAAACGAGCCCGCCGCGTCCGCGTGACCATCGGCGTGCTGGTTTCCCTGCTGGCGTTGGTCGCCTGCGCCGTCAGTCCGCCCCCGGCGCCGCAGAGCACCGAAACCTCGCGGAGCACGGCGCCGCCGCCGCAGCGGAAGACGCAGATCATCATGGGCATCGACTCGATCGGCGCCGGTTTCAACCCGCATCTGCTGTCCGATCTGTCGGCGGTCAACGCCGCGATCAGTGCGCTGGTGCTGCCCAGCGCGTTCCGGCCGGTGGCCGATCCGGCCACGCCGACGGGATCCCGCTGGGAGATGGACCCGACGCTGCTGGTGTCCGCCGATGTGACCAACGAGAACCCGTTCACGGTGACGTACAAGATCCGGCCGGAGGCCCAGTGGACCGACAACGCTCCCATCGCCGCCGACGACTTCTGGTATTTGTGGCGGCAAATGGTCGGCCAACCCGGTGTGGTCGATCCGGCCGGTTACGACCTGATCACCGGGGTGCAATCGATCGACGGCGGTAAGCAGGCGGTCGTCACGTTCTCCCAGCCCTACCCGGCGTGGCGCGAATTGTTCAGCAACATCCTTCCGGCGCACATCGTCAAGGACGTCCCGGGCGGATTCCCGGCCGGGCTGGCGCGCGCCCTGCCGGTCACCGGCGGACAGTTCCGAGTGGAAACCATCGACCCGCAGCGCGACGAAATCCTGCTCGCCCGCAACGACCGCTACTGGGGACCGCCGGCCAAGCCGGATCTGATCTTGTTCCGCCGGGCGGGGGATCCGGCCGCGCTGGCCGATTCGGTCCGCAACGGCGACACTCAGGTCGCCCAGGTGCACGGTGGCTCAGCGGCTTTCGCTCAGTTGTCGGCCATCCCGGGCGTGCGGACCGCCCGGATCATGACGCCGCGGGTCATGCAGCTCACGCTGCGCGCCAACGAGCCCAAGCTGGCCGATGGGCAGGTGCGCAAGGCAATCCTGGGACTGCTCGACGTGGACTTGCTCGCCGCCGTCGGCGCGGGCAGCGACAACACCGTCAGTCTGGACCAGGCGCAAATCCGCTCGCCCAGCGACCCCGGCTATGTGCCGACCGCACCGGCGGCGCTGACCAGAACCGCGGCATTGGGGCTACTGGAGTCGTCGGGGTACCAGATAGACAACGACACATCGGCATCGGTCACACCGCCACCCCCGGCAGGCTCGGCGCCGGCGACGCCCAATAACGGACCGCCGGAGATCACCCGGGGCCGCATCAGCAAGGACGGCAAGCAGCTGTCCCTGATCATCGGCGTCGCGGCCAATGACCCGACATCGCTGGCCGTGGCTAACACCGCCGCCGACCAGTTGCGCAATGTCGGCATTGCCGCCACCGTGCTGGCGCTCGATCCGGTGGCGATGTACCGCGACACGTTGGTCAACAACCGGGTGGACGCCCTTGTCGGTTGGCGCGCGGCCGGCGGGAACTTGGCAACCCTGTTGGCCTCCCGCTACAGCTGCCCCGCGTTGGAGGCAACGGCGGTGTCGACGGCGGCGGCGCCGACGGCCTCATCCGACCCTTCCGTTCCGGTGAAAGCGACCCCTGCCACCACGTCGGCCGCCCCCACGTCGACGGCACCTGGCCGCGCACAGGAGCCCGGCGCGCTGGTGCAGGCGCCGTCAAACCTCACCGGGATCTGCGATCACAGCATTCAGTCGAACATCGATGCCGCCCTCAAGGGCTCGAAGGACATCAATGACGTGGTCAATGCCGTGGAGCCACAGCTGTGGAACATGTCTACTGTGCTGCCGATCCTGCAGGACACCACAATCGTCGGTGCCGGCCCCAGCGTGCAGAACGTCAGCCTCTCGGGCGCAGTGCCGGTCGGGATTGTCGGCGATGCCGGGCAGTGGGTGAAGACCGGGCAGTGAGCAGCCGGGCCGGCCATCTGTAACGATTCGGTATGAATGGCCTTTTTAAGGTTTCTCTCAGGTAGTGTTCGATCTATCGGTTCAGTACAGAGCCGGGGGCGTGCACCAGCTAGGTGGGTCCGCCGTGCGACGCGGGCCGATCCTCAGCAGCTTCTTCTGATCGAAGTTTCACTTCGACACCCACAACGCCAAAGGCGGACCGACCGGGGGGCGGCCCGCCTTTGGCGTTGTTCGACGAGTCTGGGTTGCTCGGGCTAGCGTTCCGTGCCTGACACCGAAGGGCCGAAACGGACTCCGAAACGGGATATTGTGAACGATATTGTTCACAAATGTTTTCGTGCGTTTTGTCGATCAGGTGAGGAGCAATCATGGCTACCGACATCGACCCGATGTTCGAGGAGCTCTACGGCGGCGAGCGTTCGGGCGAGGGCCTGATCCCATGGGACATCGGCGGGCCGCAGCCGGTGGTGCAGCAGTTGGTCGCCTATGGAGCGGTACGCGGCGAGGTGCTCGACCCGGGTACTGGTCCCGGCCATCACGCCATCCACTATGCGTCACAAGGCTATTCGACGACCGGTGTCGATGGGTCGTCCTCGGCGATCGAGCGGGCCAAGCGCAACGCCGAGCGGGCCGGGGTGCAGGTTGACTTCCGGGTGGGCGACGCCACCGTGCTGGACGGCTTCGAGGGCCGGTTCGACACCGTCGTCGACAGCGCCTTCTACCACGTATTTCTCGACGATCAGCAAGCGCAGACGCGCTACGCCCAAGCGCTACACCGCGCCACCAAGCCCGGCGCGCGACTGTTCATGTTCGAGTTCGGCCGTCACAACGTCAACGGCCTGCAGTTCGACGGTCTGCCTGCCGACAACTTCGAGCAGGTATTCGGTTCGAGTGGATGGCGCGTCGACTATGTCGGCACCTCCACATATGTCGGCGTCTTCCGGCCCGAGACGTTGGTGTTCATGACCAACATGATGAGCGCCGATCCGGACATGGCAGCGCGGTTTGGACCACTGCAGGATCGACTGAAAACCATTGGGCCGCTGCTGGATAACTATCGCGTGCATTTCCCCGTCTGGTCGGTCGTGGCTAGCCGACTCGACTAGCGTCAGCCGGCCTGCACCGACGCCGAGTGGGCGACCACGGTGTCGACGATGTGCGTGAGCTGGCGCTTGTTCGGCGGGGCGCCGGTGAGCAGCACCTGCTGGTTGATCAACGCGGTGCCGACTCGTGCCGTGTACGGCGTCAGCGTGGCGGCGTCGATCTCGCCGTTGGCCGCGCCGGCTTGCAGGATCGATTCGATGATCCGCAGGCGGGGCCCCACCACGGCATCGGCGAAGATGGCGCGCAATTCCGGCTCGTGGAGGAGCTGATTCATGATCCCCAGGCCGGGAAAAGCGGTCTTGCCGGCAACGACGTCGCAGTGTGCGGTGAAGATAGCCAGCAGGTTCTCCCGGGCCGATCGGTCAGAGCGGGGCTCGGGCAGCGGTGGCAGCGTGTAAAGCAGCGCCGCCTGAACCAAGTCGTGCTTACTGGACCAGCGTCGATACAACGCGGCTTTGCCGGTGCGGGCCCGCGCCGCGATACCTTCCATGGTCAGTCCGCCGTAACCGACAGTAGCGAGTTCGGCCAGCGCCGCGTCGTAGAGCGCGTCCTCGAGTTGTTTGCCTCGGCGGCGGGTGCGGATCGCT
>Ga0210396_10007027_pt1 | contig 10735 bp, 7 predicted proteins | sample IncBWH17OmetaG_FD_155466 | JGI IMG/M metagenome (GOLD analysis project Ga0210396, IMG submission 155466) | Forest soil microbial communities from Barre Woods Harvard Forest LTER site, Petersham, Massachusetts, United States - Inc-BW-H-17-O ... | reverse complement strand
CTTGGACCTGAGGGCGGACGATCTACCGCCGGCCGCTGTGGGAAACCTTGCTTCGCTACGCTTCGCAAGCCTTCCCACAGCTGTCACCATCAAATGCGCAGATTGATCTTTTTTCAACATACAAGGGATGGGGTGAGGGTCGCTTTCCGAAAACGAACGGGGCGAAGAAGCACCCTCACCCTGCCCTCTCCCATCGGAATGGGAGAGGGTTCCGAGTCGCCGCCGAATTGAAATCGATCGCATCTCGATCGATCCATTTATACAGACTCTCAACGCGCTTGACAAAAAACCCGATTGACAAAAAGGGATCCGCACCATGAGTGACTTGGTAACGCTTTCCAAGGACGGTGACGTCGCGGTCGTGACGATCAACAATCCGCCCGTCAACGCGCTGAGCCCGGGCGTCCCCGAAGGGGTGATCGAACACGTGCAGGCGGCCGGCGCCGACCCGTCGGTCAAGGCAATCGTGCTGATCGGCGGCGGTCGCACCTTCGTCGCGGGGGCGGACATCAAGGAGTTCGGCAAGATCACCTCCGGACAGAAGAAACGCGACCAGGGTCTGCATCCGATGCTGACGGTCGTCGAGAACTGCCCCAAACCCGTCGTCTGCGCGATTCACGGCACGGCCTTCGGCGGCGGCCTCGAGCTGGCGCAGGCCTGCCACTACCGGGTCGCTGTGCCGAATTCGCAGGTGGGCCAGCCGGAGGTGAAGCTCGGGCTGATTCCCGGCGGTGCCGGCACGCAGCGGTTGCCGCGGCTGGCGGGCATTGTGCACGCGGCCGAGCTGTGCGCGATCGGCAATCCAATTTCGGCCAAGCAAGCCCACGAGTGGGGCATCATCGACGAGCTGGTCGACGGCGACTTGCTGGCCGGTGCGGTGAAATTCGCCCGGTCGAAAGGAGGCAAGCCGCCGCGGAAGGTGAGCGAGATCCAAGATCGCTTTGGCGAGCCGGCGGCCGTCGCGGCGGGCATCGCCGAACTCAAGAAGCAGGTCGCAAAAACGTGGCGGGGCATGCAGTCGCCCTATCGCGCGATCGAAGCGGTCGAAGCGGCCGGCAAGCTGCCGTTTGCCGAAGGGGTGAAGAAGGAGGCCGAGCTGTTTCAGGAATGCCTCTACTCGAGCGAATCGAAATCGCTGATTCACGTCTTCTTTGGCGAGCGAACGGTCGCCAAGATTCCCGACCTACCCAACGACATCAAGCCGATCGAAGTGAAGACTGCGGCCGTCATCGGCGCGGGCACGATGGGGGGCGGCATCACGATGACTTACGTGAACGCCGGCATTCCGGTGACGCTCAAAGAGGTCGATCAACCGGCCCTCGACCGCGGCCTGGAGACGATCAAACGCAATTACGGCGTTTCGGTGCAGCGGGGCAAGATGACGCAGGCCCAGGTCGATCAAAAGCTGGCGATGATCAAGCCGACGCTGAATTACAGCGACATCGGTGAGGCGGACATCGTCGTCGAAGCCGTGTTCGAGAACATGGAGCTGAAGAAGAAGGTTTTCGGCGAGATCGACAAAGTCGCCAAGCCGGGGGCGGTGCTCGCCTCCAACACGTCGACGCTCGACGTCGACGCGATCGCCGCGTCGACCAAACGGCCGCAGATGGTCGTGGGCAACCACTTCTTCAGCCCGGCCAACGTGATGAAGCTCTTGGAAATCGTCCGCGGCAACCAGTCGTCAAAGGAAGTGCTGGCGACCTCGATGGCGCTGGCCAAGAAGCTCGGCAAGGTCGGCGTGCTCGTCGGCAACTGCTGGGGCTTCGTCGGCAACCGCATGTTCGGACCTTACATGCGGGAGGCGGCCTTCCTCGTCGAAGAAGGGGCCAAGGTGCAGGAGGTCGACGCGACCCTCTTTGAGTTCGGCATGGCGATGGGCCCGCTGGCCGTCGGCGATCTGGCCGGTCTCGACGTCGGCTACAAAGTCCGCAAAGAGGCCGCGCACAAAATCCCCGCCGGCCTGCGGCCACACCTGGCCGACAATCGCCTCGTCGAAGCGGGCCGGCACGGCCAGAAGACGGGCGGCGGCTGGTACAAGTACGAAAAAGGCAACCGCACGCCGATGCCCGACCCCGAGGCCGAAAAGATCATCGCCGCGGCCGTGAAAGAAGCGAACATCCCGCAGCGAAAGATCGGCAAGGAAGAGATCATCGAACGGACGATTTACGGCCTGATCAACGAAGGGGCCTTCATCCTCGACGAAGGCCACGCCCTACGGTCGGTCGACATCGACATCGTCTACATCTACGGCTACGGCTTCCCGGCATTTCGCGGCGGCCCGATGTTCTACGCCGACACGATCGGCCTCAAGAAAGTCTACGACCGCGTCTGCCAATTCGAGAAAGAGCACGGCTTCTGGTGGAAACCATCGCCGTTGCTCAAGCGGCTAGCCGAAGCCGGTCAGACGTTCGCGGATTTCGATCGCCAAAAGTGGGGCGGTGGGGCGTGAGGGTCGAAGCCAGAATGTCGAAGAACGAATGACGAAGGAATGACCGAATGACCTAAGCCCGAAGAAGGACGCTTGCGTTTCGGGCTTCGTGCTTCTTTCGTCATTCGGATTTCGTCATTCGTGCTTCAAGCTGGCGAATCATCCTCGGTCGCGCCAGAGTAACCAGGCGACGGCAAGGACCGCCAAGATGAATACGACCATAAAGTTCAACGCGCCGATTTTTGCGAGCCGGTCGAGAAACGTGTCCTTCCGCCCGACGGGGATGATTCGCTTCGACATTCCCCACTTGTTCGCCATCCAATCCTTATCCGTGGTGACCGTCACGCGATGAGCACCCGGACCGGCATAAACGGTTAAGCCGTCGTTCTTCATCGCGGCAATCAAGTCTGCGGTGAGTTCTGATGACTCAAACCGTTTGATCCACATCGGCTTGCTCCGGTGCGGCGGATAGCCAGCCAGCGGTCGGTTGCTCGTGGCGAGAGACGGGGCGAAATGAACTCGCTCCATTCTACTCTGTTTTAGCCGCGACGCTCGTCTTGAGTTCGAATGGCAATTGCCCTTCATAGCGCCAGACGAGACGCGTTGTGGGGATCTCGATGCCAAACTGCGGGTGCCAAGGCTTGTTCTCGAGGGAGAGTTCGAGGTGTCTCGGCCCCAGCAGTTGCACACGAAGGCGATGGTATGTGTGCTGAAGGATCCAGCCGCCTTCCGTGGGGGCCGCGATCCAGTCTGGAGCGAGCAGCCAGCCGCCTTCGAGCTGATGGGAGCCCGTGCCTTCGACGCGGTCGGTGATCGTGAGCGTTTTCTCGTCGGCAAGCTGCACGCGACGAAGATGGATGACGCGGCCCAGGTGTCGGTAACCGTCGTGGGCGGCTTTGGCGTCGAAGTGGGTTTGGTCGGCGGTGACTTGGACGTCAATTGGTCGTGCCCGGCGGCCGACGCGGAAGATGTGCCAGACTTCGCTCGAATCGGTGCCGTCGACGCAGACGGTATTGTGCGCGGCTGTCGAGCGATCGTACGCTCGCCGCTCATCGTGGTCGTACGAATGCGTCCCCGGATCGACGAACAGCCGCTGTCGAGCATACGAACATTCGAGCGTGAGATTGTCCGCGTGGCCGTGGCCCGGTTGATAATCGGGGCCGAGCGGGCCGACGTCGAAGAACAGAGTCCACTTCGCGCCGTGCCAGACGGCGAGGCCCGTGTCGGCGAAGTGGCGCCCGCCGCGCGGTTCCGTCGCTGTTTGCGCGGGCGAGGCCTGAGTGCTCGATGGTTCCTCGTCGAGCGCCGCGTCATTCAAGAGCGCCGCGTCGCCATCGGGATGGCGTGTCCAGGAGGCGAACTCTTGCATGCGGGCGACGACCGAACTCAATTGCGTTCGCGCGGTCGGGTCCTTGACTAAGTGCGCGAGCGTATCGAAATCGTGCATCACATGCCGGTGATACACCGGACTGCGTTCGAAGTGGCCGCCGTCGGGAAGGACTTGCTCGCGGGCCTGGTCGCAGGCGAGTTGAGCCGCTTGCGCGAGCCACGGCGGAGCGTCGGGACCGTCGAAGAAGCGACCCGCCCAGGCCAGTCCCACGGCGTCGCGAACGAGGTGATTGCCCCGCAAATCCCATTCGATATTGTTCGCAAGATGATGGGCCTGTCGCCACAAGCTCGTGAGCAATCGCTCGGCAAATTCCGGATTGGCCGACCACCAGCCCGGGCCGAGCCGCAGGGCCGAGAGGCCCCACTGTTCCAGACGCGTGCCGATGGCGTAGGAGTTCCACGCCAGGTGAAGCGCGCCCGGCCGCGAGAGATCGCATCGCTTGATCCAATCGTCGAGATATTCGCGATAGAGGTCGCCCGCTTGGGCCGCGCAGGAACCATCCGCTGCCGCGATCGCGGCGAGTTCCCACGCCCAGTGGTGATAGTGCAGCGTGACCGTCCAAAGTCGGCCGCGGTCACGCGGGCCAAGCAACCAATCCGGCGGTCGACCGAGCGGCCCCTCTTCGTTGAGATGCCGGAAGACGCCCCGCGACAGGCGCTCGACGATGGCCGCTTGATCGCCAATCATGGGAGCATCAGCGGCCGAAGGAAAGTCGTGCTCACGCAATTGCTCGCCCAGCTGGGTGAGCGGGTCACCCTGACACGCCTCTGGCGGAAGCGGCGGCGATTCGGTGTGCGAGGACAACAAATAGCGGCGACGCAGCGCGTACCTGCCGCGCCAGAAGGTTTGCGAAAGGCGCAGATGCGCGACGGTGCGAGCCAGCCGTGGCCAGTCTTTCAAGGACATCCGCTTTCCAGACCGACGCGCCGAAGACACTGCTGAGCAAGCTCAGCAGTGGCACACAATTTAAGACGCTCAGGATCTGACAACGAGTCGCACTCGAATCAAGACTCCGTCTTGACGTACACGACTCCCGTATCGACGCGGGTGAAGCCGCACGACTCGAGCAGCTTGATCACGGGCAGGTTGGACTCGACCGCATGTGCCTCGGCGAGGGTGACCAGTTCGTCCTTCAAGCGGCGGCACGTTTCCACCAGGAGCGCCTGCGCGTAGCCTTTGCGCATTTCCGTCGTGACGGTCCGCAGCTCGGCCAGACCGACGGCGCGCTGCTGCCAGGCCGTGAGATACAGATCAAGGCCTACGACCGTCAGCTCGGCCACCTCGGCCGGATTTTCTTTGGAGTGCAGGCTGAATTGCACTGTGTCGAGCCGGCCGTAGCGCGTCTCCCACCACCAGGTGATTTTGGACGGCTCGGGCGACACCGTCAGCTCCATTTTGCGGCGGACGTTGACGAAGCGGAAACTCATCGGGCTCTTCTGCGTCGTCAGGTCGCACTGCAAGACGGCGGAGCGTTCGCCGGGTTGATAACCGAGCGCAGTGAAAAAGGGGGCCGCGTCGGGATCGGACTCCATAAAGCCCGACGGCCGGCTCCCGCCATACAGCCCGAAGAAGAAGGGATCGCGCGGCGCGCTGGGGCCCGCCTGGAACGTCTTGGTCCCCTTCTCGCGCAAATACGTCTCGGCCCGCCGGAGGAGCTCGCGGCCGATTCCCTGCCGTCGATAGTTGGGATGCACGATCAGGGCGCAGATTACGCCGGCGTCATACGAGAGAGTCGTCTCCTCCGCGTTCGCACCGAAGCCGGCATGCACAAAGCCGACCAGTTCGGCGCCGTCGAAGGCGAGGATGACGCCCTTGCGATCGAAATAGGGCTGGGCGAAGTTGAGCGTCTCGAACGCATCGACGCCGATGCCGGTCGCGGCGCCTCGACCGAGCGGCATACCGTTCCAGAGGGCGGCCATTCGTGCCGGGTCGCGATTGGCAAACGTCCGATACTCGATCACTCAACACCTGGTCAAAGCGGAACGTGGCCCGCCGGCTGCTCCGCAGCGATCTCGTTCTCGGCCGCAAGGAATTCGTACTAAATGGATCGGTGAACGACTAGCGGCGGCTGACGCGCCGCACGGCATCGCACACCGCCGCCGCTGTGAGTCCGTAATGTTCGAGCAGACCCTCCGCGTCCCCGCTTTCGGCGTAGCGATCGCCGAGATTGACGTACGCCAGAGGAACTGGAAGTGTTTGTCCAACGACCATCGCCACGGCCGACCCCAGCCCGCCGGCGGCCAGGTGTTCTTCGGCAACGACAATCGCGCCCGTTTCGCGGGCCGCTTTGATGATCGCTTCTTCGTCGATCGGCTTTGCCGTGTGCATGTCGACGACGCGGGCCGAAACTCCTTCGGCCGCCAGATCATGGGCCGCGTCGAGGGCGACGCCCACCATCAGCCCATTGGCGATGATGGTCACGTCCGAGCCGTCGCGCACGGTGATGGCTTTGCCGATCTCGAAGTCGCAGCCATTCGGATAGACGACGGGGACCTTTGGACGGCCGAGCCGCAGGTACGTCGGCCCTTCATGTGTGAGCATGGCCGCGGTCGCTTTTTTGGTGGACGGGGCATCGCAAGGCACGATGACTGTCATGCCGGGGAACGACCGCGCGAGGGCGACGTCCTCGATCCCCATCTGCGAGGGACCGTCTTCGCCGATCGAGATGCCGGCGTGCGAGCCGACTAGCTTCACGTTGAGCGAAGGAAAAGCCACCGACATGCGAATCTGGTCGTAGGCGTTGTTCAGCAGAAAACAGGCGAAGCTGGCTACGACGGGAATCTTGCCACAAGCCGCCAGTCCACCGGCCACGCTGACCAGGTTGCTTTCGGCAATGCCGACGTTGAACGCGCGGTCGGGATAGGCTTGGGCGAAGACCTCGGTGCGGGTCGAATTCCCGACGTCGCCGTCGACGGTGACGACTTGCGCGTGGGTGCCACCGAACTCCTTGAGCGCGTCGCCAAACGCGTCGCGCGTGGCTTGTCCGAGCTTGAGGCCGCTTTTTTCCCCGATCTTCATCTTCCGGTCCGTCGTTTCCGCGTCTCGCGAGTGCCCGTGTGTCGCTGAACCGCTGACTGTCGCTGACGGTCAACTGGCGTCGATCAGTTGCAGCGCCTGTTCCGCCAGCTCCTTGGAGAGCGGCTTGCCGTGGTAGTTGAGGTCTCCCTCTTTCTCCAAGAGGGGCAGAATCCCAAAGCCCTTGCGGGTGTGGGAGACGATGGCCGTGGGTTGATCTTTGACTGGCCGCGCCTTTGTCAGCGCATCGACGACGGCCTGCATGTCGTTCCCCTCGACCGACTGCGTGTGCCAGCCGAAGGCAGCGATCTTGTCAGCCACCGACGTCATGTCCAGAACGTGGGCGGTCGCGCCGGTCTGCTGAAAACCGTTGCGATCGACGATGGCCGTCAGGTTGCCGAGCTTGTATTTGTGACCGGCAGCGAAGGCCTCCCAGACCTGCCCTTCCTCGATTTCGCCGTCGCCCAACATCACGTAAACGTGTGAGTCGAGTTTGTCGAGGCGGCAGGCGAGCGCTTCGCCGATGCCGAACGAAAGTCCCTGACCGAGCGACCCGGTGGACGCTTCGATCCCTGGCAGTCGCCGCATGTTCGGGTGCCCTTCGAGCCGGCCGCCCAGCTTTCGCAGGGTCAACAGTTCCTCGGTTGGAAAATAGCCGGCCTCGGCCATTGCCGCGTAAAGGACGGGCACCGCGTGCCCTTTGCTGAGGATGAACCGGTCTCGCTGGGGATCATGGGGAGCGGCCGGGTCGTACCGCATGAAACCGCCGAAATAAAGTGCCGCCACCACTTCGACCGCCGACAGGCTGCTGGTGGGATGGCCGCTGCCGGCCGCGGTCGTCATGCGGATGATGTCTTTCCGCAGTGTCTTGGCGATTGCCAACAGCTCCGGAACCGATTTCTGCGGTGCTCGAACGGGCACGGTTCACCTGCAAAACTGGCGGGGGGGGCTGAGACGTCGCCGAGATGGGACACCGGAGCTGCAAACGCCGGGCCGCGCCGGCCCTAACCCGATGGTTTCCCGGCCTTTCCGAGCCACGTCCCCCGCTCGCTCGTCGGCCAAAAGCGGCTTTATGCTACCGAGCGGGTCGGGCGGTGGCAAGCAGTCCCAAAGCCGGCTAGAATCGCGCAAATGTCTGCTTCTGATGCACATTCGGACGCCGATTTGCTCGCCTATCTCGACGAGATGTTGCCGGCCGAACGGATGACGGCCATCGAGAGCGATCTCCGCCGCAACGAGGCCCTGAGGCTGCGCGTGGCCTCGCTGTCGCGGCGACGCGACGACGGAATCCACTCGGTGGGAGAAATCTGGCGGCGCCGGCGGCTGAGTTGTCCGAGCCGGAAACAGCTGGGGGGCTTCCTGCTGGGGACTCTCGAGCCCTCGCTGGCCGAGTACGTCGAATTTCACTTGCGCTCGGTCGGCTGTCGAATTTGTGCAGCTAACCTCGACGATTTGGAGCGCGCGACCCGCACGGGCGGGACCGCAACTGAGCGTCGCCGGCGGTTCTTCGAGTCGTCCGCCGGCCATCTCCGCGGGCTGAGCTCGGGCCGCGCCTCCTAGGGCGCAGGAGTCCCTGCCGGTGGCTCTGCCGCCCTTCACTTCGCCAGTCCCGGAATGTATGGTTGATTGAGCCGTCTTTTTTACGCGCCGCTTGCGCGTCCCTTCGTCCCTCGTTTACGAGTCATTCTCTCCGATGCACCCTTCCCGATTTTCGCCGTTGGGACGGTCCGTCCGGCCCTGCGGCTGCCCGGTTCGTTCGCGTGCCGGCGCCATCAAGTTGCGATTGATCGTCGTCCTGCTGATCCTGGGCGGATTCGTGGCCGCCGGCGTTTACGCCACCATGAAGGTGGACACCGAGCCGGTGCCGTCGCTCCTCAAAAAGATGCAGGAGTCGTTCACGGACGGCGAGAAGCAGATCTCGACCGATCCCAAGCAAGCGCTCGCCAAATACATCGAGACGGAACATTACGCCGAGCGCGTGCTGGCGCGAGAGCCGCGCTCCACGCAGGCGCTGCTCTTCTACGGACAGAGCCTCGTGCGGCAGAGCCGGGAGAAGGAGGCGCTCCCGTATTTTCAGCGGGCGCAAGACAGTGAAAGCGACGCGGCCGCCTGGTGCCACTTGCAAGCCGGCCAGATCCTGTGCAACCAGTACCAAAAGTATCGGGAAGGCGAAGAGGAATATCGCCGCGCGCTGCAGCTGCAACCGGAAGAACCGAGTGCCACGTGGCTGCTGGCCGGTTTGATGCGATTGAGCACGCGAACCTGGGAGTTGATCCCCCTCGAGCTGTCGGAGATCGAGCAGAAGCAACGCCTGCACGTGCAACTGATGGACGATCTGGCGCGCAACGAGCGCGTGGCGCCCGACTTCGAGACAGTAGTGCGGGGAATGAAGGTAAGTCCGGACGATCCCATCATCATGCTCGGCCGGGCGAACATGCTGCGGTCGCAGACGAAGTACGACGAAGCCGAAGCCGTGCTGCGCAAGGTTATCGAAACGGCGCCGACCATCGATGAAGCGCAGATCCGCCTCGGCCAGGTGCTCTTCGAGTCGGGTAACGACGCGAAATATCTCAAGTGGAACGCGGAAGCCAAACCGTCGCTCGCGGATCACCCGCTTTTCTGGTCGCTGCGAGGCGCGCGGGCCGAGCGCGCTCACGAGCCGGAAATCGCCGCCCGTTGTTATTGGGAGGAGCTCAAGCGCGACCCGAACCGCCAGACCGCCAATTACCAGCTCGGCCTCTTACTCACTTCGCTCAACCGCAAGAACGACGCCGCCCCGTTCCTCGAACGGGCGCAGAAGCTGGCTGACTACATGGAACTGGCGCGGCTCAATCACTTCCGCGCCTATGAGCTGGGCAAGGGGGATCTCGAGCTGGCCAACCGCGCCATCAAGGCGGCCGGCGAGCTGGGCAACTTTTGGGAGGCCTACGGCTGGACCCAAATGACGTACCAGATCGACCCCTCCAACAAGGCCCTCGAACAGGACCTCAAGCAGGCCGAGGGCGAACTGAAGAACCTCGAGAAGAAGCGGACGCTGCCCAACTTCAACCCGGCCAACAAAGTCGACCTCTCAAAACTGCCGTTGCCGAAGTGGACCGTAGCCTCCGCAGTGCCGACCCCTCAAGTGCCGGCCAGCCGCGTATCGTTCGCGGATCAGGCCAAGGCCGCGGGCGTCGCCTTCACGTACTTTGACGGCAGCGACCCCGAAGTCCACGGGCTCAACAAGTTTCACGGCGTCAATGGGGGCGGCGTGGGTGTGGTCGATTTCGATCGTGACGGCTGGCCCGATCTCTATTTCGCGCAGGGCAGCAAGGATCCGCAGGACCGCGATCAAACCGATCATCTCGACCGGCTCTATCGCAATCTGGGCGACGGGCACTTCGCCGACGTGACAGCCCAAACGCACCTCGTCGAGACAGGCTTCAGCCAGGGCGTCTCCGTTGGCGACATCGACAACGACGGCTTCCCCGACATCTACGTGGGCAACGTCGGCTCCAATCGGCTCTTTTCCAACAACGGGGACGGCACGTTCAGCGATGCCTCGGAAGATTCGGGAGCCACCGAGTCGCAATGGACGAGCAGCTGCGTCATCGCCGACTTCAACGGCGACTCGCTGCCGGACATCTACACGCTCGGTTATCTGGAGGGGGACGCGCTCACGCGAATCTGTAGCGATCGGGACAACCACCACTACCCGTGCGTGACCTTCGGATTCCCCACGGCCCACCATCGGCTCTGGCTCAACCAGGGCGACGGCCGCTTCGAGGACGCGACGGCAACCGCCCAGATCGACCGCTACTCAGACCGGGGCACCTCGGTGATCGCCGCTAATGTCGACGGCTCGCACAAGCTCGATCTCTTAGTCGGCAACAGCGGGACGCAAAACTACTTCTTCAAAAACG
>Ga0210396_10007026_pt1 | contig 10736 bp, 9 predicted proteins | sample IncBWH17OmetaG_FD_155466 | JGI IMG/M metagenome (GOLD analysis project Ga0210396, IMG submission 155466) | Forest soil microbial communities from Barre Woods Harvard Forest LTER site, Petersham, Massachusetts, United States - Inc-BW-H-17-O ... | reverse complement strand
TGCCGCCTGCTCCTCGCTGATCGACTCGATCTGCTCCAGCATTCTCTCGACGCGGCTGCGAATTTCTTCCCGATCCTTGCGCAATTGAACTACTTCGCGCCGCACAGTATTGAGTTGCTCTTCGCGCTCGTCCAGTTGTTGGCGTATCCGCTGGGCATCACGCTCGGCCGCGGCCTGTCCCTGCCGCGCAGCCTTATACATCTCTATAGTGCGATAAACTTTTTCTTCCAGCGCCTGAAAATCGTCGGCCGGAACCTGCTCCGCCAACTCTTCCACAGCTTTTAACGCCATGATTGCACTTTTCCTGAGAGGATATGGAACTTGTTCGCAGTATACCCCACCTGCTTGTGGAGAACTGAAGCCAAATCGCCGCACAAAAGTCTATAATTCCGCCTATGAAACATCTACAACCTTCGTGCTATCTCCTGGTGGCTGCGTTCGTCGTTTTCGCGTTGCCGGTCGCTGCCAAGACTTCCGTGGAATTAAAAGACGCTCAGGGAAAATCCGTGGGCACGGTGATCCTGTGGCAAAAAGGTTCTGGCGTAGGCCTGCGACTGAGCTTGCACGATCTGCCGCCGGGCGAACATGCCATCCACTTTCACGGCGTCGCCAAGTGCGACGGCCCGAACTTCAAGTCGGCCGGTCCGCACTTCAATCCCGAAAGCAAGAAGCACGGATTTGATAATCCGGACGGCCATCACGCCGGGGACATGAAAAACTTTACCGTCGATGCCAAAGGGCGAGCCAAGGCGGAATTGTCCGACGATGAGGTGACATTGACCGAGGGCGCCAACTCGCTTTTCAGTAACGGCGGAACGGCCATTGTCATCCACGCCAAAGCGGATGATTATAAGACGGATCCTTCAGGGAACTCCGGCGACCGCATTGCGTGTGGTGTGATCACGAAGTAAGGAAGTAAGAAAGATACTTGTGGCGGTCAGCGCTTAGGTAAGGCTGTGGCTAGCTTTGCCAGTTTTCCCGCCGCAGCATCCAGCGTGTCGGGCTTCTTGCAGAACGCGAAGCGCACCTGCTGTGCTCCGTCGCGTGGATCGCGATAAAAGCTCGAACCCGGCACCGCCGCCAGTCCAATCTCTTTCACCAGATACTTAGTGAACTCGATATCATTATTGAATCCGAATGCGGAGATATCGGTCATTACGTAGTACGCGCCCCTGGGAAGAAAGCACTTGAACCCCGCGGAAGTCAGCGCTGGAATCAAACGATCCCGCCTTACACGGTATCCCTCGGCCAGCTTCGCATAATATTCGGCAGGCAGACTCAGCGCCACCGCGCCAGCCTCTTGTAAGGGCGCGGGCGCGCCGACGGTCAGAAAATCGTGTACCTTGCGGATGGCATTCGTAATCTTCTCGGGCGCAACTGTCCAACCCACCCGCCAACCCGTAACGCTGTAGGTTTTCGACATGCCATTGATGGTCACCGTGCGTTCGCGCATTCCATCGAGTGAGACCATCGAAATATGCTGCGTTCCGTCAAACAGAATGTGCTCGTAAATCTCGTCCGTAATCGCCAGTACGTCGAATTCAACGCATAGATCGCGAATCAATTCCAGTTCGGGCCGCGTAAAAACTTTTCCGGTTGGATTGTTCGGCGTGTTGACAATTATCGCTTTGACTTGCCCTCTTGATGTCTGCCGCGCAAATGCTTGCCGCAATTCTTTCTCATCGAAGGTCCACTCGCCATCAGGCTGCGAAGGCGGACGCAGCTTCACAAACAGCGGCTTCGCCCCGCTTAGCGCCGAATCGGGCCCATAGTTTTCGTAGAACGGTTCGAAGATCACGACTTCGTCTCCAGTATTGCAAACCGCCAGCAGAGTCGAAATCATGGCCTCGGTCGAGCCGCAGCACACAGTAATCTCTTTTTCCGGATCCACGGAAATCCCTTGCCACACACCGGTCTTCTGAGCGATGGCGTTACGCAGCTTCTTGGCTCCCCAGGTGATGGCGTATTGATTGACGTCGGCTTCAATTGCCTGTTGCGCGGCCAGTTTGATTTCAGCCGGAGCGGGGAAGTCGGGAAATCCCTGGGCCAGATTCACGGCTCCATAGAGCATGGCTTGCCGTGTCATATCGCGAATAACCGACTCGGTAAACTGCCCGACTTTGTCGCTGAGAAAGCGGTTTCGCGTCTCGCTGCGTTCGCGTGAGTCAGCCTTAATCTCAGACACGTCGTGCGGAATTTCTCCGGAACTTGCCTTCTTGCGAGTGGAGGCCCCATTCGACATAAGAGGCAGGGTAGCATAGGTACAATCAGCTTCTCAATCGAGTCTCTGAGTAACTTCCCTCAGAATTTTCGCCTCAATCCTATACAGTCGTGTTTAGATAGATATCGATGAAATACTGTCGTTTTCAACTGAATGGTCAAGCCAGCTATGGGTTGGTGGAATCCGTCGCCGGCCGCGAAATGATTGTGAGGATTTTTCTGACTCCACCCGAAGAAGCAGACGGCGACATGGAAAGTCTGCGCACCCGCAAGATCGAACAAATTCCCCTGGACGAAGCCACACTGCTGCCGCCGGTGCGTCCGTCGAAGATCGTCTGCATCGGACGCAACTACCGCGCGCACGCGGCCGAACTGGGACACGACATCCCACAAGAACCACTGCTCTTTCTTAAAGCAACTTCGGCGCTGTTGGCGCCTGGGGGCGTGGTTCGCCGTCCAAAGATTTCGGAACGAGTGGATTACGAGGGAGAATTAGGCGTGGTCATCGGCAAGACTTGTCACCAACCATCCGCCGATGAAGATATTCGGCAATATATCTTGGGTTATACCTGCGTTAATGACGTTACTGCCCGCGATCTGCAAAATAAGGACGGGCAGTGGAGCCGCGCCAAGGGATTCGACACGTTTTGTCCGGTGGGGCCGGTGGTGGTACAGGACATTGATCCCTGGGCGGGCATCGAAGTAGAAACTCGCGTGAACGGATCGATCCGGCAAAAGGGGAACACGCGAGACCTGCTCTTCCAGCTTGATGTGGTCGTTCGTCACATCGCACAAGCTATGACATTGTTTCCCGGTGACTTGATTCCGAGCGGTACGCCCGAGGGTGTGGGACCGTTGGTTGCCGGCGATACCGTCGAGGTCAGCGTGGAAGGGATCGGAACTTTACGCAATTCAGTGGCCGATGAATAGCCGGTGAGCGAAGATGTTACTGCAAGCGGAAACGATCACGGATCAAGCGCTTTAACCGGGGCTGATAAATCAGATCAAAGGCGAGCTCTTTATCGGGGAACATGGCCAGTGCTGCACGCTTTGCGCCTGCGGCCAGTTCTGAAGCTTCTTCCAGCGTCAGGCTCGGATCCTGGCCGATTACCGACATCACAATGCTGATCATCAACTGCAGGCGCCGGATTTTGCGTGCTTCCTCCGCAGTTTCTGCCTGCTGCCGGGTCTGATCGTTCACGCTCGTGAATCTTGCTTCAGGATCGGCTTGCTCGGGAAGGTTCATTGCCCCTCGTTCTTACTCGTCCCGGTTCGTGCTCTCTATTTTGATGATGCCCGTTTCTTCGGTGTTGCGGCCGTCCGCAGGGTTATTCTTGCTTACTCCCGCAGGAAGGCAACGGCACAAAAGTGCCGCCGCAAGCAAGTCCATATGCGCTTCGGCGGCGCAACCTGTAGCCTATGAGAGGCATCCGACAAGGACTGAACACCATGGCCTATCCGTCCTTTTGGCGGGAAGAGTAAGATCAACGAGCGGCGGGATCGCTTTTAGCCGTCGATTCATAAACTGGAGGTACTCATGGCAGAACCACAGGAAGTAGCGCTAACCGCGCCCCAGCCGGACCCCAACGAAAAGCTCGTCAAAGTATTTGACACAGAACAGGAATCGGAAGCGATGGTGGTGAAAGGTCTGCTGGAATCGGCGGGCATTGAGTGCAATCTGACCTCGACCGCAACTGCGCAGGACTCTTTCCCGGGACTGGGCGGGGTCGTCCTGATGGTAAGGGAAGAAGATGTGGAGCCCGCCCGGCGTATCCTCGCCGAATTTAAACAACCTGCCAGCCCGGATGACGATGAGACGTGCGAAATAAATGTGTCTATTGAAGAGCCGCCAGCGAAGGCCTGAGATCGTGGCCATCCAGGTAAAATGTAATTGCTCCCTCCACGTCGGTTCGGTAGACCTTGGCCCCGGATTGGGAGAGACGATCCAGGATTTCAAACTTGGGCAGGCCGAAAGAATTGCGGAAGCCGGCTGAGATGATGGCGAATTCCGGCTTTGCCGTATCCAGAAGTTCGGGTGTGGTGGCGTTGGCGCTTCCGTGATGTCCTACGCGCAATAAATCCACTTTAGGGTGATGCAGAGACGCAATCCGGCGCTCGACCTGCTTTTCCGCGTCGCCTTCCAACAGCACTGAAGACGCTCCGTAGCTGACTTGCAGCACCATCGAATCGTTGTTCTGCGGCTTCGCTCCCACGGGCCAGTCGTGCGGCGGGAAAAGTACACTGACCTTAGCGCCACCCCAGTTAAACTCATCGCCCTCCCAGTGACGAACTACGTTGATATGCAGCGCCTCGGCCTCCGCGACTAACTGGTCCAGTGCAGCGCTCGGAGGCTTAAGGCCCAACCAAAGCTCGCGCGGACGAAAATTCTTGAGCACAGAAGCCATGCCTCCGATGTGGTCGGAGTGGCCGTGCGTGATGGCGACCGCGTCAAGCCGCGAGATGCCGCGCGCCCAAAGATACGGCGAGACCACATCCTCGCCAAAATCAAACTGCGGACTACCGGGCCCGATTGGCCCGCCCGCGTCAATCAACAATGTTCGGCCCTGGGGCATGACCAGCAAAGTCGAATCACCTTCGCCTACGTCGATTGATGTAACTTCCAAAATGCCGGAGCGCACGTGCGGCTCCGGCGATACAAATGCGATTGCGACCGAAGCGGCGAGTAAGCCGGTGAGTCCCGTAACAGCGACCGCGGTGCGACGCCGGGCGAGCATCATCGCTAACAGCAGCGCGACGGCAGCAAGCGCGATCACCGGAACCGACGGCGTGGGTACGCGCAAGTCGGCCAAACGCAATCCTCCCAAGCGCTGCACCGTGCCGACGATGCCATGCAAGGCCAGCGCGGTCAGGAATGCGGGAAGCTTCGCCAGTGCGATGGAAACACAACTCAAAGCGAGTGCCGCGACGGCTGCGGGCATCATCAGTTCCGTGAGTGGAACGACAGTAATGTTGGCTGGCAATCCGATGGTGGTCGCGCGATGAAAGTAATAGGCCATCGGCAATGCCAGCCCCATTTGCATCATGGCGGAAATGAACAGCAACTCAACGATTGCCAAGACCATTTTCACGATTGAACGGACCAAATATCCCGCCCATTTGCCTCCCATGAAAAGCGCTACTCTTCCGGCTATGAAGCGCAGGTCCACGCGGAACTGCGAAACTGCCGGTGGCAGATTGCGCCCATAGCTGGGCGAATCCCAGTGCGCCAGTGCCCGCTTGTAAAGTTGGGAGGTGTTCGCGAGGATGGGCAGTCCGATGGCCGCGACGATCAGCACACAGAGAAACGTCATTTGGAAACTCGCGGTGAACAGTTGGCGCGGATCAAACCCGAGAACGGCCAGCGCCGCGGCCCCAACCGCGTTCACCATGGCTCGTTCGCGGTAAAGTAATCGCGCTCCCAGATAGACCGCGCACATCAGTGTCGCGCGCCAGACTGGCGCTCCGACTTCGGTCAGCATCGCGTAAGCAAAACAAAAACTCACGGTGAGCAGAGTGGCCGTCACCTCTCCCAGGCGCAAACGCCGCAGAGTCCAAAACACCACAAACGCCAGAATGCTGACGTTCATCCCCGACACGATAAGAACGTGATAGGTTCCGGAACGCTGAAAATCAACGCGCGTGTCGCGATCGAGGAATGCTTCTTCTCCAATCACCATGGCGTCGATCAGAGCGGCGTCGCGAGGCGGCCAGAGTTCGTGTACTCTGTCGAGAACCTTCTCCCGAACACGGCTTCTCCAGGCTTCTATGCGGTTGCCCGAGAATCCGGGCAGCAGTTCCAGATTCTCCGCCTTCGCCGAAGCTAAAGCCGCGATTCCGTTGTCGGCGAGGTAGCCCTCGTAGTCGAAAGAACCCGGGTTGCGGAAGTTCCGCGGCGGCTTCAGCCTGCCAAGAAAGCGAATGCGTTCTCCGTAGCGAAATGTTTGGGTGAATGCGGCCTTGGTATTCTGCAGAACATCAGCCGTTTGCGAGTTGGCATTGCCGGAGTGGGAAGAGTAAATGCTGAGCCGAATTCCTGAGTGAATCGGTGCGGCGATGCCGTCCTGTGGCATTACCGTTTCGCTTTCAACGTCTAGCACCTGCCGCGTCTCGCCGAAATTTCCTTGCCGCAGGCGGCCGTCTCGAGTCACATGTGCGACGATTTCCAACTCTTGCGTGTCAGCAAATGGCAGGATTGCCGTGTCAATACGGCGCGCGCCGTGCCGTGCCTGAATGTGCATCGCCCCCGCCAGAAAGAGCGCGCCCAGCGCCAGCGGACCGGCAAGCCACGTACGACCCCGAAGGAAAAACGCCGCCGAGGCAACGAACGCGCACAAGGCAACTACCCACCACAACTCTGGTCGCCATACGTAGACTCCCGCGATGATGCCGAGCGAGTGCGCAATTGCAGCCCAAAGCAGAGGCTGGCGAGCCGCCTTGCCTTCGAGGGCTGGAGGACCAGCGGGAGCCGCGGCAGTATTCATGTGCGGGGAAGGGAATACCCGGTGTTTCCTGGAAGCCGAACTAGCTGCAGTTTGAGATTGGAAGGGCTTTTCGGTGCGAACTATCGGCTCAGGTGCAGAACCGTTTCCAGGTGATAGGTCTGTGGAAACAAATCCACCAGATGTGCTCTGTCGACACGATATCCCGCGCTCAACAGGAGAACGAGATCGCGCGCCAAGGTCGCAGGATCGCATGATACATAAGCAATCCGTGACGCTCCCATGTCCGCGACCGCGCGCGCGACTCGTTCTCCCAGGCCGCTGCGAGGCGGGTCCACAATCACAAAATCAGGTTTGCGCGTACCGCTGGGGAGGGCCGCCTCGCTTCCTGATCTCTCTTCGTTTCCCGCCTCGCTTTTCTGCCTTCCACTCAGGTACTGTTCTGCCGTCGCCTGAATCGCCTTTCCATTCTTTGGCAAATTGTATTGCAGATCGGCGAAAGCAGTCTGTGATGGTTCAACAGAAACCATGTGACGGAAATCACAGGCCACGGCTGTGGAAAACAATCCCACTCCGGCATAGAGATCGACTGCCAGTTCACCGGCCTGCCCCTGCGTCACAATCTTCACCAGTTCATCCGCGAGGTGGCGATTGGTCTGGAAGAACGATCCCGCACTCACCCGGTAGGCCGCGCTTTGCGTTTGATAAATGATGTGGCCGTCGCCCAGAGATAAGAGAGTTTCGTGCGCCGCGCCGCCCTTTCCTGGTTGCGCTTCGCGGAACGCGACTACCGCAGCAATCTCCGGCATGGCGACACGCAATTCTTCCACCCATTCTTTGACTAAGCTGCGTTTTGCTTCCGCCACGCAGTAAATTTCCACAAGCAATTGCGTGTCGTCGGCATTGGCGAAAAGCTCCACCTCGCGCAGCCCGGCCGGGGCATTGCCTTTGCGCCCCAATTGCCACAGCGTGTCAATCCCACGATTAATCAGCGGCGAACTTATGGGACATTTTTCCACCGGCAAGAGTTGATGCGAACCAAATTTGAAATATCCAAGCGCAAACTCCGGCGCAATGCGAACCTGCAGCCGCGAGCGGTTGCGATAATTCCACGGAAGCGAAGCATGCACTTCGATTTCACAAGGCAATTCCAGCTTGGCAATCCGTCGCAGATTCTCGCGCAGGATTTCTTTCTTGATCTCAAGTTGATCCTCGTAACTCGCATGTTGGTAATGGCATCCGCCGCAGCGCCCGAAGTAAGGGCAGGCGGGCGCAATTCGATGCGGAGAAGCCTCGACGATCTGATTGACCCGCGCGCGCGCGAATCCGGACTTCTGTTGGATCAGAGTCGCTTCAATCTTTTCTTCCGCGAGAACAAAAGGCACGAACACCGCCTTGCCACGTCCGTGTTCATCGGCAGGAAGGCGCGCCAGTCCGTCGCCCCCGTAAATTAGCTTTTCGATTGTGAGGAGCAAGAGTTGATTCTACGGCATAAGGAAAAGCCACAGGCTTGATGAGTTACAGCGCCCTTCCCGCGGCCGCGCCTGACGCCCAGGCCCACTGAAAATTGAATCCGCCGAGATGCCCAGTCACGTCAACGACTTCGCCGATGAAAAACAGACCGGGAACCCTGCGACTCTCCATGGTCCTGGCGGAGAGCTCATCCGTGTCGACTCCTCCGGCTGTGACTTCGGCTTTCTCGTATCCTTCCGTACCGTTGGGAACGATAGTCCACGCATGTGCCTTCTTCTCCAAATCGGCCAGTGCCTGGTTTGTCATCGCCTGCGGCGCATGGACCTCAAGCCATCGATCAGCGAGCCGCACGGGCAAAAGTTTCCTAAACTCGGACCGAACCTGTGCGAGAGTTCGCGGGATTTTCGGATCGAGGAAAGCTTTTGTAATCGCTTGTCCCGGTGCGAGATCAATCGTCAGCGCTTGCGGCTTCTTCCAATAGGAAGAAATCTGCAGGATCGCGGGCCCGCTCAAGCCGCGATGCGTGATCAGGAACTTCTCGCGAAACTCTTGACCACCGCAAGCGGCGATTACTTCGCCTGAAACTCCAGCGAGATTGCAAAACCGCGATCGATCTTGAGCTCCAAGCACTAACGGCACGAGCCCAGGCCAAGGATCGCGAATGGAAATCCCGAATTGCCGTGCCAGATCGTATCCGAAGGAAGTCGCGCCAATCTTCTGTATCGACAAGCCACCGGTTGCTACCACCAGCACAGGCGCCCGAAATTCGGCATTCTCAGTAGTAACGACAAACTCTGCAGGTCGTCGGACTTCGCGAATCTTCTCGTTGACGAAAATGCGCACGCCCGTTTCGCGGCATTCGGTCTCGAGCATCGTGAGAATGTCGCGCGCCGAACGGTCACAGAAAAGCTGCCCCAGCGTTTTCTCGTGATACGGAATGCCATGCTTCTCGACCAGCGCAATGAAATCGGTAGGCGTGTAGCGGGCGAGCGCCGACTTGGCGAAATGCGGATTCGCGGAAATAAAATTCTCTGGCCGGCAATGAAGATTGGTGAAGTTGCACCGTCCGCCACCAGAGATAAGAATCTTTTTCCCGAGCCGATCAGCGTGTTCAATTACGGCTACGCGCCGTCCGCGCTTGCCGGCCTCTATAGCGCACATCAATCCCGCCGCGCCGCCGCCAAGAATCAGCGCGTCGAAGGAATGGGTCGAAGGAGAATAGTCCAAGGCGGTCACATGTAGAACAGGCTCAGGCGCGGCAACCCGTACTTTTCGAGCAGTCGCTTGTGGACGTACTGCCTCTGCAACTGATCGATTTGCGCCGAAGGCATTTTGCGCCGGAAAGGAGCGAGGTCGCGGTCGGCTTCTGTGCGCACCGCCAGGATTTGTTCGTCCGAAGTAGCGGCCAGAAGTGCTGCAAACAATTTCTCTTCGAGAACGGTGAGATGCCGCTCCAGGTCTTCCAGTCGCTGCACCGCATTCGCGCGGTCGATGTCTTCCGCCAATTTTCGCAGAGCAGCTGAGATTTCTTTGGTAATGGCCATCGGCGAAAGGTTTGTTGTTTGCGGCAGAGTTGTTCCGTCGAGCAGTTCGGCATTGCGTCGCAGAAAATCCGAGACCACACGAGGCTCAAACCCTCCCCGCGGTCGACTCGCCGCTTGGGCTGTATCTGATCCTGTCGCGCCAACCGCAGCTTCCTTCATCTCCTCCGCCGCTGCGAGAACGGCCTGCGCGCAATAAGCCAGGCTGTTCACTTTCTGTGTCTTCGACGGGCGCTGTTCATACTTGTCAAAAGCGGCATCGATACCGCGCAATACCGCATCCAGTGGCACTCCCGCATCTTTCCACGTTTCAATCAACGTCCAGTCGAGTGTGGAGAGCAACAGCCCGCCGCCACGTCGCCGCAGATAATGCTCTTCAATTTCGGAAAAATAAATGAAGTAATTGTCCACGGCAGGTTAGCGCTTGAGGTGTGAAGCTTTGGGCGGGCGCTCACCGCCTGATTTCTTTGGCGATGCAGTAATGTCGGGCACACTCTTAACCGGGAGCCTCGCCGCCTCATTCCGCTCCCACAGGATTCGCAACCCCTCAAGAGTAAGTAAATCGTCGACAGTCTTAACGTATTTCGAACCAGTACCGATCATTGCGCCCAAACCGCCGGTTGCGATGACCTTTGTCTGTTCTCCCAATTCTTTCAGCAGCAATTCAAGAATGCCATCAACCAGCCCCAGATATCCGTAGTACAGGCCAGATTGCAAACTGCCTACAGTGTTAGTTCCGATGACACGTGATGGCTTGCGAATTTCCACGCGGGGCAGACGCGCCGTACGCTGAAAGAGTGCGTCGGCAGAAATGCCGATGCCGGGACAAATCACGCCGCCCATATATTCCCCTTTGGCGGAAACGCAGTCGAACGTGGTTGCGGTGCCGAAATCGACAACCACACATGGGCCGCCATATTTTTCGAATGCAGCCACGCCATTCACAATACGATCCGCGCCAACTTCCGCAGGATTGTCATAATGCACAGGCATTCCGGTCTTGATTCCCGGCTCGACAAACAGCGGCTTCGAATTGAAATAACGCTCGCAAACCTGCCGCAGC
>Ga0210396_10007024_pt1 | contig 10737 bp, 7 predicted proteins | sample IncBWH17OmetaG_FD_155466 | JGI IMG/M metagenome (GOLD analysis project Ga0210396, IMG submission 155466) | Forest soil microbial communities from Barre Woods Harvard Forest LTER site, Petersham, Massachusetts, United States - Inc-BW-H-17-O ... | reverse complement strand
CGGCGCATGCCTTTAATTCTCGGGCCGCCAAGTGGAATATTGTATTTGCCAATCTTCCAGTGGTGCTTCGGTCCCTTAATCTCCGCTGAGGAAAGGTACGGGAGATAGTTGCCAAGATCACGGGCGAGAAAATCGTAGATGTTGTGCTTGCCGGGGTTTACGCCGGTCATGAACGTCGACCACGCCACCGGAGAAATAGGCGGAAATGTGGTCTGCAATTTGCGAAACGTTCCTCGCTCACGCAACTTCGCGAGATTCGGCAGCTTCCCTTCGGCAATGAATCGTTCCGTCAATTCCGGATCCATGCCGTCGAAGCCAAGAATGATAGCGCGCTGGATCGTTGCTCTCCATTAAACCTTTCTACGGCGCAAGAGGCGAAATAACTGCCGGAAAGGCCAGGCAAAAAAGGCGTATACGGAATAGAAGAAAGCAACGAAAAGCGTCCAGAGAGACGAGAGTACCGCGAAACCCGCTCCGGGCCCGGCATATGCGTGACTGGGCAAGGGGTACAGCATAACAATCCCGAGAACCGCCAGGCATGCGAGAAGCCGCCTACGCTCAGCCGAAGAGGTTGCTTCGCTCCACTTCATATTTCAATCCCAAGAATACTCTTGAAAAGAAAACCTGCGGCCAGAGACAAGACAAAGAACAGCCAGATCCAGTTCCATTCGAATCCCACGAAAGCTATCTTCCGAGGGGGATATTGAATGTCGATGGACTCGATAGGACTGTTCTCGGGTAGAGCGGATTCTCCAGAGAGGAAAATACGCTCCCAGAATTTCCCACGAAAGCGCACTGGCGACAAGCGCGACAAACCAGCGCCAACAATTACTAGTTTCGAGAACCTCTGGCCAGAGGCTTGAATTTTGACTATGTATTCTCCGCGCTTTTCGGCGACAAGCCTCCAGGCGATTTCGCTTTCGGACGGCACGTGCACCGCCGGAGCCGTGGTCGAGAGCCTATCCGGCAGTTGAAGCGAAGCCCCACTCAATGCTTTTGGATTGTCTATCAGCACCTTTATCAGAAAGGGCTGCCCTGCTTCGACCGGCATCCAGCCCAGATAGCGATCGAGTTGCAAAATTAGAAACATAAGAGGAACAATCACAAACAGCAAAGGCTTGAATGCCAGTCGAAGATAACGGCCGGTCGCGAGCACAATGCGACCATACGAACGCAAGACAACGGGGATTTGATCCTGAAAAAGCCTCAGCGCGAGCAGGTGGGCTTTGAGGTGATCCTTGGCTACGCGGATTGCCTTCTGATCACTGGTATAGCGAAACACCACGACCATCACCAAACTGACACCAAGTGAGATTGCGACAACGATTGCGGCTGGGAGGTTGACCCCAAGAGAGCCCATAGGCGCGGAAAGCGGTGAGGCGCTACTCGATATACCCAAGCCCTTGAAGCCGTTTCTTTATGATTTCCTTCGACGTGGCACTGCCTTCGTTGGGAGGCAGCACCTTGTTCACTTCTTTCTCGAGAGCGTGCACCACGAATTCGTCGACCGAGGCGTAGCCGCACGCCTCCGCGCACTGCTTCACTTTATCCAGCAATTCGCCTTCTAGCTTGACTTTATGAGAGCCGAACATCCTTCTCCTGATCAGTGATGCTCGCGGCCGGACTGAAACACGGATTGTCCAATCATACCCTTTGCCTTAGCGATTCCAAACTCGGCCAGAATGGTCGGTGCAATGTCTGTCAAAGCGGGCGCTGTGGCCGCTATTTTCCGGTTGCTGAGCAAAACTCCGGGGACGAGCGTGTAGTCCATACAATGGTCGCCGCTCCAGGGATTGGTGTTGTCTTCGATTTCTTCCGACTGAAAAGCGCCCAAAATCGTTCGCCACCCAGCGCGGTAGCCGCGATTATACCCGACGACCAAATCCGGCCCTTCCTTCGCATAGGGCCCTTGATAAGCCTCAGTGGCAGCGTCCACGCGGGTAATCACCTGTTGTTTCGCATTTGGATCTTTAACGGCGAGCAGTTTCGTCCGAATCTCGGCTATTAAACTGTCGGCTGCAGTTCCTGGCTCAACAATTCCATTGCTTTCGCGGCGTCGCAAGTTGATGTAGAGGCCATTGAGGCCGAGACCATACGCACGAGTCTGGGTCCAGTCGACATCCGCAAACGGTTCGCTGGAATTGCGGCTCGCATCATTTCTCAGCTTGATGTATCCGTTGTCCAGCAACCAGGTATTCAGATTGAACGAACGGTAGTACGGGGCAAATCCGTGGTCGGAGAGAACGAGCAGGGTGGTGTGGTCATCCAGTCTAGGCAGCACTTCCCCTAACACCTGGTCCATCTGCTGATAAAAGTCTTCGATCGCCGAACCATTCTGAGCCGCAAGCGCAGCGTCGTATTCGGGATGCTTAGGATCCATCAGCCGCCAGAACATGTGCGAGTTGAGGTCAAGACTCGAAAAGTAAAAAAAGAATACTCCCTGATCGAACTTGGGGAACTCGACATCGAAGATGCGGCGATGCTCAGCAAGAACGGTTCGCGCCTGCTGCAGGTACTCATCGTCGTCGAGAACGCCATCCGAAAGCGCCTTCGTGTCTTCAGCAATTCCTTGAGTATGGAACTCGCCTGCTTCATCCGTAAGAAAGCGCGAATAACTGGACGGCGTTGAAATTGGCAGCGCGGGATCTGCGGGATCGATGTTGATCGGCGATACGTACAACTGAAAACGGGGGTGCGCCTGCTTGAAATAAAAGCGGCACATGCCTTTTACGTTTACGAAGAACGGAATCAGTTGGAATTCGACGTGAACCCAGTCGCTCCACTCTCCTTCACGCAGCACAAACTCCTGGCCTTGCACCGCGACTTTGGCCACAGATTCCATAGGATCAACCGCGACGGAGAATGGTTCCACTGCAGGGGGAGAGCCTTTGCGAAACGAATTGTCAGGTCCGATCAGGTTGGCGGTTACGCGCGAGTTTTCCACCTGCACGGGGATGGTCTGCCCACCTTCGACCGGTCCAGTAACGGCAGCAGGATCATCGGTGTAAAAGGAAAATGTTCCATACGTTCCGCGCAGATCAGGAGTGCCCATGCCCGACAAAGTTTTTCCTTTGGCCGTCACAGGAGGAAAATTCGAGGGAATCCGAAAGATTGTGTTTGGGATTCCGTGTTGATCAAGCAATTGCCAGAACGCCACGCCTTTTCGCAGTTGTTCGGCGCTGCCGCCACCGAGAGGAATCGCCCAGCTACCGAGGTGGATCGCGTGCCTCGGTCCCTCGACGCGCGAGGCCGAAAAAAAGAGTCCCAAGGTCTTCGGATCGCGATGAATGAAATCGAAAATGCCGTGACCACCTGCGTTCATGCCCGTAATAAGGTTCGACCACGCTACTGGACTTTGCGGCGGAATGCTGGTTGTGAGCTGGCGAAAATCCCCATGCGCCTCCAGTTTCGCAAAGTTCGGCATCTTTCCTTCGCGCATGAATCGATGCAGGAGTTGAGGATCCATGCCGTCGATGCCCAAGATAATCAGGCGCTGATCGCTATGCGCGTGAACTGGAGCGGAACGGCAGGACGGCAGCATTGACGCCGCGACTAAAAGCAGTGACGAGCACAGTATCCAGATTTTTTTTTTCAGAGACTCAATCCTCGAAGGCCCTCGTTCCACTTTGTGACAGGTCTGCGGAACGTTGTTAGACTTCTATCCATGCGGCGGCATTTGTGTCCGTGGTTCCTTCTTGGCATTCTAATCCTGCTGGTTTTTCCGGTCGAATCCGCGGCCGCAGCCAAGCCGAACATTGTCGTTATCACGCTTGATTCGACGCGGGCTGACCGCATGGGCTTTCTCGGCGCACACAGCGGCTTGACTCCCAATCTGGACGGAATTGCGCAACAGGGGCTGGTCTTTGCTCAGGCCTATGCTCAAGCGCCGACCACGGTGGCCTCTGACGCGACCATTCTTACAGGCACCTATCCCCAGACGCATCGGGCGGGTGAACTTGCCGTTCCCCTGGTTACGACGCTGCCGTACTTGCCGGACGTGCTTCGTTCCAGCGGATACCGCACGGCTGCGTTTGTGGGATCGATTTTGCTAGACCCCCGAAACGGGCCCTTTCAGGGCTATGATCGCGGCTTTGATGTCTACGACGCCGGCTTCCATCAGCCGCAGCATGGTGAAAGCCGCCTCCAGTCAGTTGAACGCCGCGGAGACCAAGTGGTTGCGCGTGCGACGAATTGGTTGGCCGCGAACAAACACGGGCCATTCCTTCTCTGGGTACATTTGCAGGATGCCGATGCCCCTTACGCAACCTCGTACGATCATGCAATCGCGACTGTCGATGCCACAGTCGGGAAGTTGATCAGTTTTCTGCGCAGCCAGTCGCTCTATGACGACGCCCTGATCATAATCGCTTCGTCGCACGGGGAGAGCCTTGGCGCGCACGGAGAGGACACACACGGCATTTTCCTATACGACGAAAGCATCCATGTGCCCCTTGTTCTCAAATTACCGAAAAACCAGATGGCGGGGAAACAGGTCAAGAATCGCAGCCGCCTTCTGGACATTGCGCCAACTGTATTGGAGATAGCAGGCCTGCCCATTCCCACGCAGATGCAAGGACAGTCTCTGCTGCGAATTGCTCAAACAAGCTCTCAGAATGATCAACCAGTTTATTCGCGCAGCAAACTTCCGCAGCGGGGCTTCGGATGCAGCATGCTCGAGTCGTGGCGGGCAGGAAAATACCTGTACATCCGCGCGCCAAGAGCGGAACTGTATGATCTGTCGACTGATTCGAGCGCGACCCATAACCTGGCACAAAGTTCGAAGGCGACGCTTGAAACCATGGCCTCGCAACTTCAAGCTCTTGATAGCCGCTTGGGAAACGAACCCGGCAAATCAACCGCCTCGGGACTGACCTCCACCGAACTGCAGAAGTTGGCTTCCCTGGGATACGTTGGCCTGCAAAGGGGCGGTACCGGGGTAAATGCCGCAGCCGAGGGAACCGATCCCAAGGAGGTCATGCCTGCCATCAACAAGACTCTTGCTGCCCTGCTTGAGTTGGACGACGGCATGCCGGAGAAGGCGATTCCTTCGCTGCGGCAGATTCTCGAGGTACAGCCCACCTTCTACCTTGCGCAGTATGGAATGGGTTTTGCGCTTGTTCAGCAGGGCCAGTATGCCGATGCCATCGGATACTTGCACAAAGCCATCGAACTGCAGCCCGACTCTGCATTCGCTCACTATATGATGGGGCTCAGCCTGACGAAAACCGGCGATTTCAAGACTTCTGCCGTTCACCTGGAAATTGCGTCCGAGCGACTGCCGGCATTCTCCGCACTGCATTCCGAGCTGGCCAAAGTATACGAGCACTTGGGACGCAGCCAAGATGCTGCGCGAGAACGATCCAGAGCAGCCCAAGGAGAAACACGGAACAAATAACTGACCGCACTCACTCCAATCCGGGTGAGGATGCTGCCATTTGTGCTAGGCTGATGCAATCCGTGAAGGTTCTTCGCGCGCTAATCGGGCTGTCTGTACTGCTTACCCTCTGCGCTGTATCCTCTGCAACCACGAAGCCGTCCCCTCCCGACATCTTCCTTGTAACCATCGACACTCTTCGCGCCGACCACGTTCATTGCTACGGATATGCGAATGTGACGACGCCTGCGTTGGACGCATTAGCTACGGACGGTGTGCGGTTCACCCAAGCTTTTACGCCGAGCCCGATCACCAATACATCCCACGCCAGCATTCTCACCGGACTACTTCCGAGTTCGCATGGCGTCACGGATTTTGCTGTGCCATTGTCCACGGCGCATCCAACCTTGGCGGAGTTGCTGAAAGCGCAAGGTTATCGCACAGCAGCGTTCATCGGGGCGGTGATTCTTGACAGCAACAACCTGGCTCCGGGATTTGACCGCGGTTTCGATTTTTACGATAACTTTCCCGAACATCCTTCGACGAAATCACGCTGGGGACGTGTCGAGCGCCGCGGTATGGTCGTCTCGGGACGCGCGGAAGATTGGTTGAACAAGCACCCCGCAGGCCCACATTTCATGTGGATTCATCTCTACGATCCCCACGATCCGTACGAACCTCCGCCGCCTTATTCGCAAATATACAAGGATCATTTATACGACGGTGAAATCGCATATGCGGATTCCGCGTTGGCTCACTTCATTGCGTACATCAAGAAAACCGGGAAGTACGGCAATTCGGTCATCCTGGTGGTTGGTGACCACGGTGAAGGTCTCGGGGAGCATCACGAAGATACCCATGGGATCTTTCTGTATGACTCGACCACCCACGTACCATTGATCGTCAAGCTGCCCGGCGAACACAGTGCTGGCAGCGTAATAACAGCCCAAGTGCGAACCCTCGATATCATGCCAACGCTGCTGGAATTAGCGGGAGTTCCCGCTCCTCAAAAGAGCGACGGTGCGTCCTTGAAGCCCTATTTTGAAAATAAAGCTGAAGCCGGTCGACCGGCTTTTGGCGAAACCGATTATCCCTTACGGTTTGGCTGGGCCCCGCTGCGCTCGGTGCGCAGCGATGGTTTTAAGTTCATTGAGGCGCCACGGCCCGAACTGTATGACCTGCAACTAGATTCTGGCGAGTTAAGCAATAAATACGAACCTCGGGACGCACGGGTGCAAAAATCGCGTGCCATGTTGGCAGAACTGCTGCCCACAGATGCAACCCCATCCGTGCCTCCGTTGTCGTTACCTGATCCGAAAGACAAAATTGAGGAGCAAAATCTACTCCATACGGCGATGATGGCTTCAGAAGACAATCGGTCTGCGGACGCCCGCAACACACTCGAGAAGGTACTCGCGCTCGATCCCAAGTCGCCGACGGCGCTGCGTCAGCTAGGTGAGTTGGAGTTGCAGGCCGCTGATTATGTTCAGGCCGCTCATCATCTAAAGGCTGCTGTGGAGGCCCGCCCGGATGACGCGACGGCGTCGTTCTACGAGGGGCAAGCGCTGGAGAAGACCCACGATCTAGCAGGTGCTCGGACTGCGCTCGAAACCAGCTTGAAACTCACGCCCGGGCAGTTACAGGCCCGCTTGCTGCTCGGCCATGTCTACCTGGGCCTAGAGGAGCTCGCGGCTGCCGAAGATCAATTTGACGCAGCGTTGTTGCTGCAATCGGGCAGTGTCGAAGCGCAACTCGGATTGGCCGAGGTGCAGATCACCAAAGGCAACTTCGCGGAGGCCGCTCAATCGCTGGAAAGATTATTGAAAGTACAGCCGAAGAATCCCACCGTCTTTGATCTGCTGGCGAAAGCTTATTCCGGCCTGGGCAAAAAGGCAGAAGCACAACAGGCGGAAGCGAGAGCCAAGTTGCTACGCAGCCACAGATAATCCCGCAGTATTCGAAGACCGCGCGTTTCAAATCGAGGACATTAATAAAAAACACAGGCCATTCAGCTCGGAGTAAAATACCAACAATTTTGTCCGGGAGGTTTCGCCATGAGAATTCTCTTGTGTGCGCTTCTTCTTTCAGCATCTGCGGCTTTTGCGCAGGGTCCAGTTCCTCCAGACGGTCACCTGCAGGCTGACAGAGCCCAAAGCGAGTTCGAAAAAACTGTTCCTCCGCCAATTCACCAACAAGCTTCCGTGGATTTCGCTAAGGTTAAGAAAGACGCAGATGAACTGGTGCTCCTGTCGCAGTCAATTCACTCCGGCATCGACAGTGTGGGAAAGGGCATGATTCAGAAGGATCTGATCGACAAGCTGAAGCAGGTGGAAAAGCTTTCCAAGCGTTTGCGCAGCCAATTGACGCCCTAATTTTTTAGCGCGGCCGCAAAAAAACCAGCCCCTCGCGGAGCTGGTTTTGTAACGCTACCTGCGAATTCGCCTAGAAGGTTAGCTTCAGCGCGAATTCGATCTGTCGCGGTGACCCCAGCGAATACACGCCAGTGCCGACGCCGACCCGGTTCACGAAATGACCGTTGTAGTTGGTGCCGTTGATGCTGCCTGTGCCGCCAGTCAGCAAGCCGGACATCATGCTTTCCGGCAAGTCGAAATTGACGAAATTGGCAACGTTGAACAGTCCAACTGACGGTTTGATGGTAAAGCGCTCTTTAATGACGTAGGTCCACGCGACCGTCGTGTCCATTGTCCGCAACCATGCGTAGTTGACCTGGTCGGGAGGCGCGAGCGGCACCAGTGGAGCTACGCCGCCCAATAAGGCCAGTTGGGCCGCCGTCATCAGGCCATTCTGGATCAGCACCTTGCCTGCTGGCGTTGGGGTTCCTGCTACCGTGGCGTTGTAGTTGCTAATGACACTGTTAATGTTGCTGGCGTTGATGCCACGATCGAAGTTTCCGACGTGGGTTCCAGGCAGCGGGTCTTGGGTCGTGCCATCTCCCGTGAAATCGGTACGGAAGATTTCGCCCGGTCCAGTGGCTGTGTTGGGAACAGTAAGGGTCCCCGAGAACGGACTGTCGAAGTGCCCAATTAGGCCGATCTGGAACCCGTACTTCAGATCCAGATAACCGCCGAAAGATATCTGGTGGGTACGGTCCAGCGTGGAAGGTCCGAAGTACTGATTGACGTTATTATTGTCCAAAGCGGCAATGACGAAATCCTGGTCGCCGCTGGCTGCGGTAACCGGTCTTCCAGGGTTCACGCCTCCGCCGGTGTTATCGAAGCGGGACAGTGAGTAGGAAGCCGTGAAGTTCAAGCCCGTTGCACCTCTGAAGGGGGCCTTCACGTTGTCTGTCCACTTCATCTGCAGGCCGTCGTAGACGGAACGCCCTACCGGCGACAACATGCCGATCGGTGGCGAATTGGGATTGATGCCGCCAAAAGCGCAGTCATAACCCAAGGCTGAAGGGCAACTTGTGCCACCGAAGTCGCTCGAAGAACCCAAGCCGTTGCCGGCATAGGTGCCCATTGTCGCTCCCTTACCGATGGCGCAATTGACTCCGGCTGGTCCTGGGGCGCAACCAAGAGCTGTGTTGGTCGCATTGATTGCCGCATTGGCCCCAGCCAGGTTGAAGTAGCGGATGTCGCCAGCGTGGTTTTGGTCCACCCCCAACAGGTAGTGAGTCTGGACGTTGCGCGCATAATCGACGCTCAATACCATGCCGCGACGGATTTCGTGCTGGATGCCGAAGTTCATCTGCACCGAGCGAGGCGACTTGTAGTCGGGGTTAAACATCGAGTTGCCCGACGGGAAGAAGCAGGAACCGCCCGGGGTGGGACAGCCGACGAGGCCGGGTTGGACGTAAGCCGGATTAGGCGCTTGCAGGTTCAGCGGCGATCCCGCCTGATAGGCCGCCTGCAATGCGAGGATCGACGGCAAGGCGTTGCCAATCAGTGGGAAGGTAGAAGAATTGGCGGGTCCGCACACTCCGATTGCGGTCGCGCTACCAGGACCGTTTATCGTGCCATTTACGGTCTGCAAGGGTACGGGTGATCCCGCGGCAGTGCAGGCTGGGAAGAACTGGAGGAAACCGCCGGTAGCCTCGCGAGGCGGGCCATCAAACAACACGTTGTTCCAGATAGCATTCTCGTAGAACAAACCGATGCCGCCGCGAATTGAGGTCTTGCCACTCTTGGTCGGATCCCAAGCGAAACCAAGTTGAGGAGCCCAGTTGTTGTTCGGTTGGTTAACTGGGTTGCCTAGACCCGGGAACAACGCGTTGAGCCCTGTGATCGCGGGATATTGACTGTCGGTGCGGCCAGTGTCGCGCATCCAGCGGATTCCATACGTCAGGGTGAAGTTCGGCTTGATCTTCCAGCTGTCCCCACCGTAGAACATAATGCGGTTGTCAGGGCCGAGGCCACCAGCCGGGAAACCGAGGGCAGGTTTGGTAGTGGAAAATCCCAAGCCATTGGCCACAATGACCAGATCATCAGGGTAGTTGAGCGGATTGCCAGCGCCACCCGGAAAAGGACCAGTCGCAGCTGCTGCGATCTCGCCCTGACTAACGTTAGAGCTGACCTGCGGTCCGTTCTTGAAGAACGAGGCGAATCCGCCGCCTTGGATGTGGTTATACGAGGTCCCGTAGCGGATCACGTGCGAGCCGATGATTTTGCTGCCATCGTACTTGACTTGATGGTCGCTTTGCGGAGTGCTCTGCGGGGCCAGAAGATTCGGCCCGGCCACGAGTCCAGTAGCGCCCATTGCGATTTCGGCGCCCAGGTTGGCAAACGGCAGCGTGGTGCTGCCGATGGTCGCGTCCTTAATTTGGTTCTGGAATTTCAAGTAAGAGAAACGGATGGCGTGGCTGAAGCTGCCGGTATTGAAATCCACGCCGCCCACAAAGTTGCGGGTGATGTCCTTGTTGTCGTAGACCGAGTACCCGTACCCGAACGTGGCCCCCAGGATGTTCTGGAAATCCGAAAAGCGAAAGAATGCGCGCACGTTCTTGGTAAGCTGGTAATCCAGACGTCCGAGCACGTTGCCCTCATGGAATTTATCTGAGAACGTGCCCGAGAACGCCTGGAAAGGAGCGGATATAGGCACAGGTATAGATGTGTGTTGAATCGTTCGTTCCCCGTCTATGAAGAAGAACAGCTTGTTCTTGATGATCGCCCCGCCGAAGTCGCCACCGTACTGGCTGCGCTGGAAGGGCGCGCTGAATCCCACCGGCGTGGGCAGAGCCGCCGCAAACGCGCTATCACGGAATTGACCGAAGGCATCGCCGTGGAAGGCGTTGCTTCCGGATTTCGTGGTCACGTTGACAGCGCCCGAAGAAGTCAGCTCCGTCGACATGTCCAGACTCGACTGGCTGATCTGAAATTCCTGAATGGCGCTGGACGGGATGT
>Ga0210396_10007023_pt1 | contig 10737 bp, 9 predicted proteins | sample IncBWH17OmetaG_FD_155466 | JGI IMG/M metagenome (GOLD analysis project Ga0210396, IMG submission 155466) | Forest soil microbial communities from Barre Woods Harvard Forest LTER site, Petersham, Massachusetts, United States - Inc-BW-H-17-O ... | reverse complement strand
TTCTGGGTGTCGCCCCCGAACTGGCCGATGCGCGCAAGCCGATCGAGAGCCTTCGCCAGACGTTGCCACCGAAATTGACGACGCTGGTGATGCGCCAAAGGCCGGCGGGGCATTCGCGCCAGACATTCGTGCACCATCGCGGCGAATTCCTTCAGACCGACGAGCCGGTCGAGCCGGGCGTGCCGGCGTTCCTGCCGCCGTTGCCCGAGGGCGGCCCGGCCAACCGGCTGACGTTCGCGCGATGGCTGGTCTCGCGGGACAATCCGCTCACGGCGCGGGTCCAGGTGAACCGGCAGTGGGCCGCGTTCTTCGGCCGCGGATTCGTGCGGACCGTGCAGGATTTCGGGTATCAGGGCGAGCTGCCGTCGAATCAGCCGCTGCTCGATTGGCTGGCCGTGCAATTCATGAAGGACGGCTGGTCGTTCAAGAAGCTCGATCGTCTGATCGTTACCAGCGCGACTTACCGACAAACGTCGAATGTGACACCGGACCTGATCGCCCGCGATCCGGACAACATTCTGCTCGCCCGCGGGCCGCGCTTCCGCGCCGAGGCGGAGATCGTCCGCGATTCGGCCTTGCAATCGTCGGGCTTACTATCGGAGCGGATCGGCGGCCCGAGCGTGTTCCCCCCGCAGCCGGCCTCGGTGACCACCGAAGGCGCCTACGGCGCCCTCAAATGGAAAACCAGCACGGGAGACGACCGTTATCGCCGCAGTTTGTATACGTTCTCGAAACGCACCGCGCCGTTTGCTCTGTATCAGACGTTCGATGCGCCCGGCGGAGAGGTTTGCGTGGCTCGCCGGGAAGTTTCCGACAGCCCGCTCCAGGCGCTCTCGCTTCTCAACGACACCGTCTTTGTGGAAGCCGCGCAGGCGCTGGGCAAGCGTTGCGCGCAGTGCAATGAGGACGACGCGGCCCGGGCCCAGGACATCTTCCGCAGGTTTCTCGTGCGGGAGCCGGATTCGCAGGAGCTGGCGATGCTCGTCGATTTCGCCCGGCACGAGCGGGAACGATTCGCGCAGGACCGCAAGCAAGCCGCCGCACTGGCCGGCGGCGCTGGGGGCGACCCCGTCGAGCGGGCAACCTGGACCGCGGTCGCGCGGGCGGTGATGAACCTGGACGAAGCGGTAACCAAGGATTGACGATGAACCCGTTGCAGCGGCATTGTCTGGGAATCACCCGCCGGCACTTTTTCCGCGGGTGCGGCGTGGGCGTCGGAAAGATGGCGCTGGCGTCGCTGTTGACCGATGCCTTCGCGCGCGTGGCCAAGGCTGCGCCCGCGGCGGCCGGAGTGCAGGATCCCCTTGCCCCGCGCATGCCGCATTTCCCGGCCAGGGCAAAACGCGTGATTCACTTGTTCATGGCCGGCGCGCCCAGCCAGCTCGATCTGTTCGACTACAAACCCGAGCTCAAGAAGCTGGAAGGCAAGCCGCTGCCGCCTTCGGTGATCGGCGGCCAGCGCTACGCGTTCATCCGCTCCGACGCCGCGGTGCTGGGGCCGCAATTCAAATTCGCCCGCCACGGGCAGTGCGGCGCGGAAATCTCCGAGCTGCTGCCGCACCTGGGAGAGATCGTCGACGACATCTGCCTGGTCAAGAGCGTTCACACGGATCAGTTCAACCACGCCCCGGGGCAGATTTTCTTCAACACCGGGTTTCAGCAGCCGGGCCGGCCCAGCATGGGCTCGTGGGTGACCTACGGGCTCGGGTCCGAATCGCAGGACCTGCCGGCGTTCGTCGTCATGTCCACCGGCCAGGGGATCAGCGGCGGCGCCGCCAACTGGTCCAGCGGATTTCTCCCGACCCTCTACGCCGGCGTCCGTTTCCGCAACCAGGGCGATCCGATCCTGGACGTTTCCAGTCCGGACGGCGTCGATCCCCGTCTTCAAAGCGACACGTTCGACCTGCTGGACAGGATGAATCGCCGCCGGCTGGCGCGCGTCGGCGATCCCGAGATCGCCACCCGCATCAGCCAGTATGAGATGGCCGCCCGCTTGCAGACTTCGGCGCCGGAATTGATGGACCTCAAATCCGAGAGCCGCCAGACGCTGGAGATGTATGGTTGCGATCCCAACAAACCGTCGTTTGCCCGCGCCTGTCTGCTGGCCCGCCGGATGATCGAACGCGGCGTACGCTTCGTGAACATCTATCACGAAGGCTGGGATGCCCATTCCGACGTCGTCGGCAACCACCGACAGCATTGCAAGGAGACCGACCAAGCCTCGGCGGCCCTGGTCAAGGACCTCAAGCAGCGCGGGTTGCTCGATGAGACGCTGGTGATCTGGGGCGGCGAGTTCGGCCGCACGCCCATGGTCGAAAACAACCCGGTACTGAACCGCAAGCTCGGCCGCGACCACCATCCATCGGCATTCACCGTCTGGATGGCCGGCGGCGGCGCCAAGCCGGGCATTACCTATGGCGCAACCGACGACCTCGGCTTCCACATCGCCCAGGACCCCGTGCACGTCTACGACCTCCAGGCGACGATCCTCCGGCTTTTGGGTTTCGACCACGAGCGCCTCACGTACCATTATCAGGGCCGCGATTTCCGCCTTACCGACGTGCACGGAACCGTCATCCCGCAACTGATCGCGTGATCGCCCCGATGATCAACGGCGATTGCGCGGCCTGGGTACTCACTCGCGATGCCATTCCATCCGCCGCTGTTCTCAACGCCTCTCCTGGTTCTTGCTCTGCTAAATGGAACGCGCTCTGCGTCAGCGCAACAGACGCAAACGAGCAGACAGTCGCGCCAGCGCTATCAGTCTTATGCCATGATCCATCAGGGAAACGCAGAGGCGGGGCGGAAGCTGTTCTTCGAGGCGCAACGACTGGCCTGCTCGCAGTGCCACACGGTTGATTCCCGCGGCGGCAAGGCCGGGCCGGACCTTTTTGCGATCGGCGACAAATTCGGACGCGACGAATTGATCCAATCCATTCTCGAACCCTCCGCCACCATCGCCGTCGGCTACAGCACTACGACGATCAGGACCCGGTCGGGCGATTTCTTCCAGGGCATCATCAAGGAAGCCAGCGAGCAGGGCGTCGGATTGATGGGCGCCGATGGAAAGCTGGTCCGCATCCGCACGCAGGACATCGACCGACAGCAGACCACCGACGTTTCATTGATGCCGGAGGGATTGGAGGCGAGCCTCAGCTTCGAGGAATTCGCAGACCTGATCGCGTACCTCGCCAGCCTCAAAGCGCCGCAGAACACCGCCGTCGCGTATCACGGCATGCCGCCGGTCATTCCCCAGCTTCAGACACCGGTCCGGCTGGTTCCGTTCATAGCGCCCGAGCATCAGTTCCAGCATCCGGTCTGGTTCGGTCCCGTGCCCGGACTGCCCGATGCGTTTGCCATCGTCGAGCACGAGTCGGGGAAGATCTGGTTGATCCGAAAAAACGGGTCTGACGAAACCAAGACCCTGTTTCTGGACACCGGCAAATTCATCCGCGGGACGCGCGGCTTGCTCGGCCTGGTCTTTCATCCGAACTTCGCGATCAACCGCAGATACTTCTACGTCAAGCATCTTGCCGAGGGCGGGCATTTCGCGACGCACCTGTTTGAGGGCAAGGCGTCGGAGGACCTTGGCGGCGATTCGGGTACGCCTCCCAGGGAAATCCTGAAATTCGACGCCGTCACCAACGTCCACTATGGCGGCGGCCTGGCATTCGGACCCGACGGCTGCCTCTACATGAGCATGGGCGACAGCGGTCCGCAGGGAGACCCGGAGGGGCATGCCCAGAACCTTTCGCTGCCCCTGGGAAAAATACACCGGTTCGACGTGGATCACCCCGAATCAGGAAAGCTCTACTCAGTTCCGAAGGACAACCCGTTTGTCGGCGCAAAGGGCGCATTGCCGACGATCTGGTCGTACGGCCTGCGCGAGCCGTGGCGAATCAGCTTCGATCCCGTCACGGGCGACCTGTGGGCCGGCGACGTCGGGCAGGATTTGTACGAAGAAGTCGACATCATCCGCCGCGGCGAAAACTACGGGTGGAACGTCTATGAAGGCTTCGAGCGCTTCTCCAACAAATACCGCCGCGAGGGCGAGCATTTTGTCCCGCCGGTCTTCGCTTACACGCGCAAGTACGGACAATCCGTCACCGGCGGCTTCGTCTACCGCGGCGACCGCAATTCCAGCTTCTTCGGCGTCTACCTCTTCGGTGACTGGCAGAAGAACCGGCTCTTCGCCCTCACGCAAAAGGACCGCGTGCTCGACAAGGTCCGCCAGATCGGGATTTGTCCCCAGCAAGTCGTCTCCTTCGGCCGCGACAACGCCGGAGAGCTTTACGTCGTGGGGTATCAGGGGATGATCTATAAGATCGAATTGAGCGCGACGCGATTCGAATAACCCAGATCAGGAAGCGCGTTGCTTGCTGTCCCCTTGTCGGCATACCGTAGAGCGCGAATCGATCGGCCGAAATGCGAGACAAACATCATGAGTCAAACCCCCTCCGACGCACTGGTGTTCTTCGGGGCCACCGGCGACCTGGCATTCAAGAAGATCTTCCCGGCGCTTGGGGCCATGGCCAAGCGCGGCAACCTGAACGTGCCGGTCATCGGCGTCGCCAAGGCAGGCTGGACGCTCGAAAACCTCCGGGCCCGCGCCCGCGCGAGCCTGGAAAGTCACGGCGGCGTCGACCCGGCGGCCTTCAAGACGCTCAGCGGCCTGCTGCGCTATGTTGACGGCGATTACGAAGATCCGGCGACCTTTGCTGCGCTCCGCCGGGAACTCGGCAATGCCCAGCACCCGGCACACTACCTGGCGATTCCGCCGTCCTTGTTTCCTTTGGTCGTGCAGCAGCTTGGCACGTCGAACTCGGCTGCCGGCGCCCGGGTGATTATCGAAAAACCATTTGGCCATGACCTGGCCTCGGCCCTTGCACTGAACCGGACTCTGCTGACTTATTTCGACGAGAGCGCGATTTTTCGGATCGATCACTACCTGGGCAAGACGCCAGTCCGCAACCTGCTGTACCTGCGTTTTGCCAACGAGATTCTCGAGCCGATCTGGAACCGCGAGCACATCGAGAGCGTGCAGATCACGATGGCCGAACAGTTCGGCGTGCAGGGGCGCGGCGCGTTCTACGACCAGGTCGGCGCGATCCGCGACGTCGTCCAGAACCACCTGCTGCAAATTGTCGCGCATCTTGCGATGGAACCGCCGGCCGGGGCCGACAGCGAGTCCGTCCGCGACGAAAAGGCCAAGGTGCTCAAATGCATCCCGGCGCTCGACCCGGATAACGTCGTGCGCGGCCAGTTCCGCGGCTATCGCAGTGAGCCCGGCGTCGCGCCGCAATCGCAAACGGAGACTTTTGCCGCGCTGCGGCTGGAGATCAACTCGTGGCGATGGAAAGGCGTGCCGTTCCTGCTGCGCGCCGGCAAGTCCATGCCCGTGACCTGCACGGAAGTGCTGGTCCGCTTCCGTCAGCCCCCGGCGATCTATTCGAGCAAACCGCTGCCCGCGAATTATTTTCGCTTCCGCATCAGCCCCGACGTCGTGATCGCGCTGGGCATGCAGGTGCTGGACGTCGGCGACGCGATGTCCGGAAGGTCTACCGAGCTGACGGTCACCGATGACCCGGGTCTCCAGGCCATGGACGCTTACGAGCGGCTCCTCCATGACGCCATGTTCGGCGACGCCGCCCTCTTTGCCCGCGAGGATTCGGTCGAACAGGCGTGGCGCATCGTCGAACCCGCTCTGATACACCCGACGCCGATCCGTGAATACGAGCCCAACACGTGGGGTCCGCGGGAATCGGACCAGATCACCGCCGGCTACGGCCGGTGGCACAATCCGGTCGTGGCGGCGAGGGAATCGTCATGACGTTCCCATGAGGGATGAATGTTCGAGGGGTAGCGTGTGCGCGCATGGTTTGGCGGGGACAGCTAAAGGTGGATTTCGCCGATGTCGCAAATGACCTGGAACCGCCAGAACATGATCGATGATCTGGAAGCACGATTTCAGCGTGAGCAACTCCACAGAGCGGCGGCGGATGGCGACCTTCCGAGCGTGACGAAGTTGTTGAGGGCGAAGTACCCCGTGAACCGTTTCGATGATTTTGGCAAGACACCGCTTCATTATGCGGTGGCCGGCGAGCATCCCGACGTCGTCGATGCTCTGCTCCGGGGCGGAGCAAACGTCAACGCTCACGACGGGCGAGTCGTCGGCAACACTCCCTTGGGCGAGGTTTCGGACACCTGCTCGTTTGAAATGGCACGGCTGCTCATCGAAGCCGGCGCCGATCCGGCCATTCCCGGATGGATGTCGCTCTCCGCCATTGATCGTGCACGTAGAAGAACGGACGACCAAAAAGTGATTCGGCTGCTAGAAGGGGCCGCGAAGAACAGCCGTGAACGGTGAAGCCATCGGTGGCGGGCCAGCTTTCCTTCGGATCAGTCGTCGGGCTCACCGCGGGGGGCGCGGAGGGACGCGGAGGGTTCCAGCTTGTTGACCATCCGCTTGAGGCCGTCTTTGAGGTGAAGCATGTTGAAGTTAATCAGGAGCCGAATGCACCTTCATGGCGGCGTCGATGATCTGAGCGCTGATCTGGTTGATGTCCCTCATCCGCAATCCTCCGCGATCCTCCGCGGCCTCCGCGGTTTGCTCTTTGGAGCCTGACATCGGACGGGAAACCGCTCGACTGTTCCGTTGGCGCGAGGTCATGTGAACTTTCTCGAAATCCCGGCGTCTATTCAGGCATGGTTTGCCTTCGGACGCTGGTTCTCACGCTTCTCACGTGCGCCGTCGGGTCGCGCGCCGCGACGATCGAGCAGAAGACGCTGGTGGTCCTTGAACAGTGGAAACCGCGGCTCGAAGCGGAAGGGCTGCACTGTCTGGCTGCGTCGCCGTTTGTCATCGCCGGCGACGGGACGGCTCAGCAGCTCGCGGCGTACCGCGACCAGACGATCCTGGCCGCGGCAAAGGCGCTATGGGCGACGTATTTCGACACGCGGCCGGCCGAGCCGATTCTCATCCTGCTCTTCGAATCCGAGGCGCCCTACAAACGGCTGTCGAAGAAGTGGTTCGACGACGGGAACGTTCCGCACTTCGGCTACTACCGCCAGCGCGACCGCGTGATGGTCATGAACGTCGCGACCGGCACCGGAACGCTCGTGCACGAGCTGACGCACGCCCTGATCGCGCCGGACTTCCCGCATGTGCCGGCGTGGTTCAACGAGGGCCTCGCGAGCCTCTACGAACAATGCACGCTGTCAGAGTCCTCGATCCGCGGCCTGGTCAACTGGCGCCTGCCCGCCCTCCAGCAGGCGATCCGCGAAAACAAGCTGCGCCCGCTCGAAGAGTTGATCGCCGATCCCGATTTCTACGGCCCCGAGCGCTCGGGCCTGAATTACGCCGAGGCGCGGTATCTGATGCTCTATCTTCAGGAGCACCACATGCTCGTCGACTACTACCGCCAGTTCCGCGACCACGCGACGGAAGACCCGACCGGAATCGACACGCTGCGAAAAATCGTCGCGCCCAAAACAGTGGGGCAGTTCGAGACCGAATGGCGGGCGTGGGTTCTGAGACTCGGAGACTGAGCTGCTCTTCCACCTCGACTTGCTCAAGTTCACTCTTTCTCCTGCGCCAGCGTGCGTTCGTCCTCCCAGAAGCGTTGCTCTATCGTTTGAAGGTCCGCGCCAAGCGCGCGGGCGCATTGCTGGTCGAAGTTTCCGGGACGAGAGGCAAAGTAGAGCTCAACGAAGCGTCCCGCGCCGTAACGGCGGAGGACATGATCGACGAACGCGCCGCCGATGGAGTAAACCGCGCCGCTGTCGCGCCGATACCAGTGGGAGTTGGTCAACTCGCCCAGCCAAGAGGTGACGTTGCCACCTCCGCCGGACGCGGTGCGAAACAGCCGCTCCCATCCATCACGGTCGACGAAGGTCTTAAGCACGGTCCTGCGTTCTTCCTCCGTCAGCGCCGCCCAACGCGGTCCCCATTGGGCAACCATCGAGCGCACTTGAATCGCGCGGTCGGCCAGATCGCGGCTCGCGACCGACTGCGATTCGGCCCACCCCTCGGAGAGCAATGTCGGCGTCTGCAAGTCCGGCATGTGCTGGCCGATCACGGCGTGGGCCAACTCGTGGCGATCCACATACCGCGCCGGACTTTCCGATGTTCCATACGCCAGGCCGCGAAACGACACGTGCCTGCCGCCAAACAGCGGGCCGCGGACGTAGAAGATTTTGTTGCGAAGCGGTAGCCCCAGCAACTGCTCCATCCTGGCGACGTGCTGATCCATCTCCGCCGCGTCGTTCGACGCGTTGGTGACGGTCCTGTCGTCGTAGAACATGATCAGCCGCGGCGTTTCCAGGCGCCGCGGCGAGAAATACACGGCCCGGGCTTCCATGACTGATGCGCCCGCGACGATCATGAGCTGCGTCGCCCAGTCGTTTGAGTTGTGGCGTTGATCGAACTGATACCACGTCCGCCCACCCCACGCCGCCCAGAGGATCGCGGGCACGGTGGCAAGCACGGCCCAAAACAACGAAAGCCGCTTTCGGCTGCCACGCAACAGCCGCCACGGCGCCGTGATCATTTCAACCAGACCCGGCAGCAGGCTGGCAACGAACAGAAACAGGAAAAGCAGCGACGCCGGGTGCAATACGCGCGCCCTGCGTTCGACCTCCAGCAGAACCAGCGTCAAAGCGAACGCCGCCCAGGCGATCACCGCCCACCGCCGATCAAATGTGCCGCGCGTCGCCGGCTTCGTGCCTGCTGGCAAATCAGTCGTCGTGTCCTGTCTCTGGGGTTCCACGGAGTAATGACGGCACCGGCGACGTTCCGTTTCAGCCGCCCCCATTATGCTCCGCCATCTCAGGACTGAGAAAGCTCACGCGGAGGCGCGAAGACGCAAAGAGGGGAACTTGGGCGGTGACTGCTTGGGGGTTGTCCCATGCGCAGCGCGCGGGTCGGGGAGATGCGGGGTGGGAGGGCACAGAGGGTGATTTCGCCCGCCGCGGGGTTGGCGTAATGAAGACGGGGCGGGATCGGTGAATTCAGGCGGCTCGCCGGAATGTCGAACCTGCCGCGCGGAGCTCCTCCAGAGCTTGCGCGGCTGAAGCGGGAGCCTCATTCATCTCGCCCTCAACCGTCACCGGGATCTGGAGGCGGATGGCAATGGCCTTCGCGGCGGCGATCAGGTTCATCGCCGCGGGCTTTTTGCTCCTCGCACGGCCGATTGCGAGCACGTCCCTGGCGAGCAGCTTGAGAGCCACTGTCTCGCGCTGTTGCAGGTTCGTGGGCAGGACCGTCAACTGGAGACATGAGATCTTGCCCGGTCCCATGGTCGCTTCGCCGAAGAATCCCCGGCGGAAGAACGTGCGGGCCTGGCCGTCGAAGGCCCATTCCTCGCCAAAGTGGAGCAGGCCGGTGGCGGCGAGCACGGCGCCCGCCAGTGGGAACAGAAGCACCTTCAGGTTTCTCGGCTTGGCGGGATCATCCCGCAGCACCGCACCCCATGCCGCCAGCCCCAATGCCAGCAGAAGAATTTCAACAATGAGCCTTCCCATCGCAAACCGCCGACTGCCTCTTAGACTCAATCGCTGCTCCGAAATCTCGCGAATCACAAAGCTCCCGACCCGCATTCCCTTTTTGAGCACGAAGGCATTGGTTGTATTCGGCCCCATGCTCAGGTCATCGACTGTTTGCGAGAATCACGTTAGTGCCAGGTATTTGTCGGCCATTTGCGCTCCTGGCGATGTTCAATGCCGCTTCTACGAGATTGAGCAGGAACTGCTTGCAGCGGAGGCCGCCGCCGTAAGCGCGCATGTCCGACCCCTGTTCAACGTTGTCAGTTTGTCGCATTCGGTCATTTCCCGATTGAAACGGCGGCGGGCTGCGTCGCCGCCTCGACGGCGCCCATCCGGCGCTCTTGTTCCAGGCGATGTTGGCGCTGTTCGGGGGTTTCGCGGCAAGGTCGCGTCGTTGGTCCGGCAGAAGACAGGTCGGCGGCGGATTTTTCGATGTCGGCCCGGCTGTAGCGTTCCCGCCGCAGGGTTCGCCCGCGGTCATCGAGCACGGTGATGCTGAACTGGTCGGCCTGCGGATTGGCGCGCTCGCAGTCGATTTCCATGACGGCCTTCCCGTGGGCGAAGAATTTCTCGCTGGTCATGTGCAGGCGGTCGACGCCGGACTGGAAGAGCCAGTAGACCAGGATCGCGTCAAACAGCGTCTGGCGGTTGACGCGGTTGACCGGCGAGAGCAGGTTGTCCCACATCGAATCGACCTGCTTCTGCTCCTCGGGGCTGAGCGGAACGGTTTCCGGCAGGAACATCGGGCCGCAGCCGGTCAACAGGATCGCCAGCAAGGGAACAAGGCGGAGGATCTTCAGCCTCATGCCGCATTAAGCGCGGCGACTACGTAAGAGGTTCACCCTTGTTATCCAAGCCAGGGCGAATTGCCTTAACTCCATCGACCCCGGACCACTTGAGTTCCACACCGGCGATGAAATGAAAAAAGCCCCTGACCTGTATCACGCAGGCCGGGGGCTGTTTTCGTCGGTTGCCTTCGGAACCGGCGTGCCGCATTCCGGGCACACGCCGCTGGTGTTGCGCTAAATGCCCCGCCTCCGCCCGGCACAAGTGTTCCGCCTGAAACTCTGAGGCCCCACCAGCGCGTTCCGTTGGTGAACTGGAACTCATGTTGCGGCGTGTAGAACTTGAAACCCTTTGCGTAGGGCATCCACATGCACGATGCGATGGACCCAAGTCAGAGGGCCATCGACA
>Ga0210396_10007022_pt1 | contig 10737 bp, 11 predicted proteins | sample IncBWH17OmetaG_FD_155466 | JGI IMG/M metagenome (GOLD analysis project Ga0210396, IMG submission 155466) | Forest soil microbial communities from Barre Woods Harvard Forest LTER site, Petersham, Massachusetts, United States - Inc-BW-H-17-O ... | reverse complement strand
CGTATCCCCCGTCTTGATCTCCTTGAAACCTACGGCAGCACCGATATCACCGGCTTCGATGAAATCGATGGGGTTTTGCTTGTTGGCGAACATCTTCATGATACGGCTGATCCGCTCTTTCTTGCCGCTCCGGACGTTCAACACATAGGAACCGGCATCCAGGTGACCGCTATAACAACGGAAGAACGCCAGACGGCCTACAAAGGGGTCCGTCATGATCTTGAAGGCGAGCGCCGCAAACGGTTCCTTGGGGCTCGGCTTCCGGGTGATGGTCTCGCCCGTGTTGGGGTCGATACCATGCATATCCTCGAGGTCCAGCGGCGAAGGCAGATACCGGCAAACGGCATCCAGCGCGGTCTGTACCCCCTTGTTTTTAAAAGAAGAACCACACATCATCGGCACGATGCTAAGATCGATCGTAGCCTTGCGGATGGCTTCATGCATTTCTTCTTCCGTGATGCTATCGGGATTCTCGAAGAATTTCTCCATCAGCGTGTCGTCGTACTCGGCAACGGCTTCCACCAGTTTGGCGCGCCATTCCTGCACGTCGTCCATCATGTCCGCCGGCACGGGGATCTCGTCGAAGGTCATGCCTTCGGTCTCCATATGCCAGATGATCCCCTTCATCTTGATCAGGTCGACCACGCCCTTGAAATCATCTTCGGCGCCTATCGGCAGCTGCAGGGGAACGGCTTTCGCACCCAGCATCTCACGCACCTGGTTGACGACCATGAGGAAGTCCGCACCGGAACGGTCCATCTTGTTGACGAAACCGATCCGGGGTACCCGGTAACGGTTGGCCTGACGCCATACCGTTTCGCTCTGCGGCTCCACACCGTCTACAGCGGAGAACAGCGCGATCAGACCGTCCAGCACCCGCATGGAACGCTCAACCTCGATGGTGAAATCCACGTGACCCGGAGTATCGATAATGTTGAAATAGTATTTTTTGGTATTGGCATCGACCTTACCCTTATCGGTAGGGAAATTCCATTGGCAGCTAACGGCAGCCGAGGTAATGGTGATACCGCGCTCCTTTTCCTGCTCCATCCAGTCGGTGGTGGCCGCACCATCATGCACTTCCCCGATTTTGTGAATCATCCCCGTGTAGCGCAGGATCCGCTCCGTGGTGGTGGTTTTACCGGCATCGATATGAGCCGCAATCCCGAAATTCCTTTGAAATTTTAAATCTGCCATTGTTGTTTATTAAAAAGTTGTGTTGTTGTCTTAAAAATATGCGTTGTCGCCTCGCGAAAATTTGCGCAAAATTACGAAAAAAAACCGATGAAAAGTGCACGGAAAACAAAAACCCTGCTATGTACGCAGGCCCCGGCAGGCGAAGCCTGTCGGACATTAACTAAAAAGAGGCCATATGGCCTCTTTTTACATATAACTATTTAGTTATCTATACTTTGAAGTGTGCAAAGGCCTTATTGGCTTCGGCCATCCGGTGCGTGTCTTCCTTTTTCTTGAAAGCACCGCCTTCACCCTTGCTTGCCGCAACGATCTCGTTCGCCAGCTTTTCCGCCATGCTGCGCCCGTTACGTTCGCGGCTGTAACGGATCAACCACTTCATGCTCAGCGAGATCTTCCGGTCCGGACGAACTTCGGAAGGGATCTGGAACGTGGCGCCACCGATACGACGGCTGCGGACTTCCACGGCCGGTGTGATATTCGACAGAGCTCTTTTCCAGATTTCATAGCCATCCTCATTGGTCGTCTTGGCCACCTTGTCCAGCGCATCATAAAAGATGACAAATGCGGTGTTCTTCTTACCCTGCCACATCAGGTTGTTCACAAAACGGGTAACCAATTTGTCGTTATACCTAGCGTCGGGGGCCAGCGGTAATTTTTTGGCTTGCGTCTTCCTCATTGTTTCGCGGAATTACTATAGTTTATACTAATTATTTTTTGCCTGCGGGTTTAGCTGCGGCGCCCTTGGCACCCGGCTTGTCCTTCTTCGTACCATACTTGCTCCGGCTCTTCTTACGATCCTTCACACCAGCCGTATCCAGGCTGCCGCGAACGATGTGATAACGAACACCGGGAAGATCCTTCACACGACCACCGCGGATCAGCACAATGGAGTGCTCCTGCAGGTTGTGCCCCTCCCCCGGAATATACGCGATCACCTCGACTTTATTGGTCAACCGCACCTTCGCTACTTTACGCAAAGCGGAGTTGGGCTTCTTGGGAGTGGTCGTGTATACACGAGTGCAAACGCCACGGCGCTGAGGACATGCATCCAGGGCCCTGGATTTGCTCTTTGCACGGATGATCTCTCTTCCTTTTCTTACTAATTGCTGTATGGTAGGCATTCTAGACCTAGTTTATTTTTGGGACTGCAAAAGTACAGTCCCTTCGTTTATAATCCAAATTTTTCTCGATCTCCGGCCCATTCTGTCGTCTCCTGCGGGCTATATCCTGAACATCCACCCATGGGTATCATCCCGGCGCCCTTCCCGGATATCCATCAGTATCCGCCTTACCGCCGGCGCCGCCTTCCAGGTATCGATGTCAAATTTCATCGTATAGTCTTCATACTGAAGCTCTTTGATCATGGAAATGGTAGCGGCCGTCCCCGTCCCGAAGACTTCCTTCAACTCCCCGGCCTGATACGCCCGCACCAGGTCATCGATATGCACCGGGCCTTCTTCGACCTGGTACCCTTCCTGCCGCAGCACCTCCATCGCACTGTCCCGGGTCACGCCCTCCAGGATCGTCCCCGACTCCAGATCCGGGGTCACCACCTTGTTCCCGATGACAAAAAATACGTTCATCGTCCCTATCTCCTGCACATATTTATGTTCGAAGGCATCCATCCACAGGACCTGGTCAAATCCCCTCTTTTTGGCGACCGCGGTTGCCATCATGCTCCCGCCATAGTTGCCCGCCGCCTTGGCGAAACCGACCCCGCCACGCGCCGCACGGGTAAATTTGTCCTCTACATAGATACGCATCGGCGCAGAATAGTAGGGCCCCGTTGGGCTCAGCAGGATCATAAACTTGTACTTTTCGGAAGCATGCACCCCGATCGTATCGTCCGTCGCGAACATAAACGGACGGATATACAACGAATAATCACTTTTCATGGGGATCCAGTCCCGGTCCAGATCGACCAGCCGGCGCATCCCCTCGACAAATAGCTCTTCCGGCACCGTGGGCATCATCATCCGTTCCGCCGAGATATTGAACCGGCGATAATTATCATATGGCCGGAAGATAAAAGGACGTCCATCCCTGTCCTTATAGGCCTTGCTCCCTTCAAAAATGGATTGACCATAATGGATGGCGGAAAGGGCCGGCGAAAACGACAACGGCTGAAACGGCCTGATCACCGCTTTCTTCCACTCACCGTCCGCATAATCCACTTCCAGCATGTGATCGGTAAAATATTTACCGAAAGGAAGATTGTTAAAATCGATCTCGTTAATTTTACTCTTCGCCGTTTTTGTAACTTGTATGTCCAAGGCTGCAATCATACACGGTAAATTTTGTTGCCACAAAGAAACGAACAATCTTTGTGTCGGCAAAATCAAAAACTAACAATTGTTAGTCAAGTAATCAGAATGCAATCAGAACTAGATCATATTCAACTTTCTCCCCTCCTCGTCGGGGAATGGTACAAAGACGGCTTGCTGGTCTCGCCGGACGGTCCACTGGCCATCCAACGCCCGGCGCCGCCGCAACCTGCACTCGTGCAACCGCCGGCGCCGCCCAAAACAGTTCCGCCGCAACCCGCCGCCGAACGCGCTCCCGAACCGGCACCGCAGCCGCCGAAAGCGTCGCAGCCGCAACCCGCCGCCGTTCAGCCGGCCCCCGAACCCAAACCGGTCCCGGCGCCACAACGTACCCCCGAACCAGCCCCCGGGCCCGAAACGCCCGACGCCTACAAATTCCTGGGGAAAAATGGGAAAAAGATCACAATCCTGGTCCAATCCCCCGGCATCCCCTTCCTGCCCGATAACGCGCTGACATTCCTGACCAAGATCCTCGAAGCCTGCCGGTTAACGCTTGGCGACGTGGCGATCGTCAATGCCGCGACCGCCCCCGTGAACATCACCGCGCTGCGCCGGCAATTGCAGCCGTCCGCCATCCTCCTCTTCGGCCTCGAACCCACAGCGATCAGGCTGCCGATCAATTTCCCGGAGTTCAAAATCCAGCCCTACGACAACTGCAGCTATCTCTCCGCCCCCCCGCTGACCCACCTCGTCGCGCAGACGGAAGAAAGCAAACTGCTGAAAAGCAAATTGTGGGTCTGTCTTAAAACCCTGTTCAGCGTATGAGCACCCCCGTTCGCATCATCTTCGCCACCAACAACGAACACAAGGTCAGCGAGATCCGGACCGCCGTAGGCGAAAACCTGCAGATCGCCAGCCTCCGCGAGGCCGGTATCGATATCGAGATCCCCGAACCCTGGGACACCCTGGAAGCCAACGCCACGGAAAAATCCTCGACCATCCACCGGCTCACCGGCGATAATTGCTTCAGCGAAGACACCGGTCTGGAAGTGGATGCCCTCAACGGCGAACCCGGCGTCCACAGCGCCCGCTACGCCGGCGAAGACCGCTCCTTCGACGCCAATATCCAAAAGCTGCTGGAAAAACTAGGCGACGACCCACACCGCGGCGCCCGCTTTCGTACCGTGATCTCCCTGATCTGGCAGGAAAAAGAATATTTGTTCGAAGGAACCTGCGAAGGTCATATCCTTAAGGAACCCACGGGCGGCGCCGGCTTCGGCTACGACCCCATTTTCGTTCCGGCAGGGGACACCCGTAGTTTCGCGCAGATGTCCGCGGAAGAAAAAAATCACTATAGCCATCGCCGGAAGGCCGCCGATCGATTGGTAGCCTTCCTCCGCGAAATCGGCCAACCCCAATAACAGAAACCGGCCAACCCCAATAACAATTGCATATGCCACGCACAAAACTAGTTCTACCTCAACATTTTTCATTCACCACCGCGATCCACGTCCGCATCACCGATCTCAACTATGGCGGCCATGTGGGCAACGACTCCTTTCTTTCCCTGATCCACGAGATCCGGGTACAATTCCTCCGCAGTCACGGCTATGATGAAATGGACCTGCACGGCGTGGGCCTCATCATGGCCGACGTGACCATCGAGTTCTTAAGCGAGCTGTTCTATGGAGATGTCCTCAGGGCTTCGGTAGCCGCCAGCGAATTCTACCGCGTAGGCTTCGATCTGTATTACAAACTGGAAAAACAAGCGCCGGCCGGCTCTCCGGACGCACCGCCGAGATGGATACCGGTCAGCAACGCCCGTACCGGAATGGTTTGCTATGATTATTCGGCAAAAAAAATGGCCCGGGTTCCCACGGAAGTAATGAATAAGCTGTTGTCGTAAGTCCCCAATAATATCGCACCGGCGCCTGGAGCTTCGCCCTCGCCACTGGCGAGAGCTCGCTCGCAACCTTCACTACGCTCGGTTGCCTGGCGGGGCTAATGATGGGCCTTCGGCCGAGCCTCCTACGTCGGCTCCTGCCATATCCGCCAGCTCTCCTCCGCCTGCAGGATAAGCATCTCATGCCCGTTCTCGACTACCGCTCCACGGGCCGCTCCCCGCCGCAGGAATTCAGTCCTCTCCGGGTTGTAGATAAGATCGTACAGATAATGCCGGGGGCCTATGGCCTCATACGGCAACGGCGGACAATCAGCCACATTGGGATACATCCCCACCGGCGTCGTATTCACGATCAGGGTATAGCAGGCTACCAAACCGGCGTCGAGATCATCATAGCCGAGATCGCCTGTATCAGGCCGCGGCGACCGGGAAACCAGCCGATACGCGATCCCGAGCTGGTCCAATACCCATTCCACGGCCTTGGAAGCGCCCCCCGTGCCCAGCACCAGGGCCTGCTGATGATGACCATCCAGTTTCCTGACCAGCGAACGCTCGAAACCCAAGACATCGGTATTATGACCCGTCCGCACCCCGCCCTTGATTTGGATACAATTACAGGCGCCGATGGACTCCACCACCGGGCTCATCGCGGTAAGAAAAGGAAGGACCTGCTGTTTATAAGGGATCGTGACATTGAGCCCGCGCAATTCCGGATCGGCCAGGACCGCCGGCAGCTCATCGATCGAAGAAAGAGAAAAATTGGAATAGGTACATCCGGCAATCCCCTCCCGCACGAATTTCTCCGTAAAATAACGCTGCGAAAAAGAATGCGACAGCGGATACCCGATCAACCCATACCGTTTCATCGTTCAGCCGCGCCATTTAAGAAGAGATGGAACGTATCTCCCCGGAGACCGACACGCATGGCCTCCATGGCGATCACCTCCGTGGGAGCAATATTACCGAGGTTCACATTGGACCCGATGAGTTCGATAAAATACAATTGTTGTGCTTTCTGGGGCGCCTCCCATAAGATCTTCTCGGCCGGGATCTGGGTCAGGATCTCTTGCACCAGCCCTTCCCGCACTTCACCGCTCCCGCGATAGATACCCACATTCCCGGCTTCCCGGGCCTCGGCGATCACATACGTTGCCCCGGCGCTCAATTCCGCCGACATCAGCTCGATCCATTTATACGGGGGAATGATATGCGCCGCATCTTTGCTGCCGACCTCGCTCAACACCGTGCCGTGTTTGGTCAGCTTTTCGATATAACCGCATTTCTCTGCGTGAGGGATGGTGATGCTGCCATCGCTGACCTCTATATAGGTGATTCCATAATCTTTGAGAACGGCAACATAATCTTCGAATTGATTCCGGATCAGGAAAGCTTCGAATAATGTACCGCCAAAATACACCGGCAACCCATACGATTGATACACCTCGATCTTCTCCCGGAGATTGGGGGTCACAAAAGAAGTCCCGAAACCTAATTTGACAATGTCTACATGCGGGTGCGCTACACTCAAAAAATTCTTCGCCTCTTCGATACTCAACCCCTTGTCCATCACCATCGTAATTCCAGACTGCCGTGGCTTCGCCAGCCGATCCGGCATTTGCGTAAGATTAAAGTTCATCTTATGATATTGTATCCGTTAATTGTATTTACCTGTCGGCGCTCGGCTGGGAACACCCCATCTACCTTACTCCGGGAATTCTTAGTAACCGGCGCAAAAATAGGAAATAACGGCATACCAACGATCAGACCTCAAATCGACTTATTTTTCTTGTACCGGGCGATGATATCCACCACCGGCTGATATTGCAGGATCACCGGATTCAGCTCCAGCAGTTTCTTGAGCAGCTTCGGCGCCTTGGCCATGGCATTCTCCAACTGCAACAAACCCTCGCGGGACCGGCCCAGCGCAAAAAGCACCGCCGCCAGATAAAACACCAGCAATGGCTTCCCGTTGGTGATCCGGATAGCCGTCTCCACCTGCTCGAGCGCCTCCTCGAAGTACTCGGCGTTATACAGGCAACGGATCAGCGCCTCCCAGCTGGAGATATTGCGGGGCCGTATCCGCACGACATTGGAGAAGAACACGATGGCCTCCTTGAACTCACCCAGCTGCATCTTGCACTCGCCCATCGCCAGATTATACTCGGGCTGCATAGTATGGATCCGCATGGCAGCCTCCAGCTGCTTCACGGCCTGGCCCCATTGTTCTTCGTTGATATAGGTACAAGCCAGCTTGTAGTACAATTTGCTGTCGTCCGGATTCAGATGCGACGCCTTCCGGTAATAGAAACGGGCCTGCGCATAGTTATCCAATTTGTCATAACAATGCCCGATCGCCTCATAGATCACATCCTCCGGCCGCGACAACTCCAACACCTTCTCCAGCGATTCGATCGCGTCCCGGTACTTACGCAGCCGGATATACGCATCTCCCATATTCCGGTAGGCATAGTCGAATTTCTCATCGATAGCCAACGCATATTTGTAGGCATCCACCGCTTTTTCATACAGCTTCAAACCCTGAAAAGCCGCCGCCAGGTTGAACCAGGCCAGCTCGTTGTATGGCTTCTCATCGATGATCTGCTGATGCAGCCGGATACTCTCTTCATTCCTTCCGGTAAAATCCGTCCAGAAACAGATCTTGTACAAGGCCTCCTCATTCGCGGGATCCTGCTCCAGGATCAATTTCAAACAGTCGAAGATCTTGTCGAACTCTTCATAATCGTCATAGACATCCGCCAGCTCGAACAAGAGTTCTATACGCTCCTCCCCTTCGAAATGCAAGAGCGCGCTCTCCAGCAGGGTCGCCGCCTTCTGCGGCTGGTCCAAAGCCAGATACGCATCCGTTTTCAATATGTAAAGGTTGATATCGGAGCTGTCCAGTAACTCCACCTGTTCGAGTATGGTGAGGGCTTCATGATACCGCCGGGTGGCGATCATCAAATCGGCTTTCTTCACGAGCAAAGCCGAAGAATAAGGATACTGCTCTATGCCCAATTCCACCGCTTCTATCGCCTGAGTCAGATCCTCCGTATCATCAAAGTAGTCGATTATCCTTTCGAAAGCCTCCTCTTCAAGAAAAGAATGCTGCCTGCCACTCTTTAGATCCTGATACTGCTTCAACAATTCCTTCAATTCTTCCCGATCCTGATGGTATGGATTTTCTTGCATGTGTTAAAGGTTATCGTAAGTTAGGTAATAAAAAAATTCCTGCCGAAAATAAATTTCCCCCTTAGTACAGGGCGAAAATTCTATGCCCCTGCAGGCTGCAAAAACATTTCCGGGCGGCAACCTTTACATCGCGATCGCCGTATAGTTTAACAATTCGTCAACACCACGTCCGCACCGGAACGATCCCAAAAACGTCGTGCATCCGGGAAATCAGACTGCGGCGGGCGGTTCACCCTTAAAAAAGACCCGTTCTCCCCCTATGAAAAATAGCTAAATTGTAACTTAATAGGATTCAAAGCGTTAAAGGTTTACTAATTTTTGTGATGGGCGGTTAAAAAACTCCCAATTTTTTATACTATATTTGTACGCAAATGCTTACACCGACTACGATAGAATGGAGGAAATTGATGCGCAAACTGCTCGTCAGTGCCCTTTTGATCACAGTGGTTGGCCTGGCTGACGCCAGCAAAGGGGGCGGTGGCGAAAAAAAGACCGCCAATACGACCACCCTCAAAACGAGTTTCACCCCCATCCGGACCACCAGCGGTTTCACGCTCAAGGCAGGCCCCTCCCTGACGGCCAACTATGCCCTGGGAACCGAAAAAACTTCTAATTACGTCTCCTTCAATACGTTGATCACCTATCAAAAAGGCAATAGCATCTATGTGATGCCCTATCACTACAAGATCAATACCTCCATCTATCTCGACAACAGCAATAGCAACAACCTTCGGTTGCTGGATCTGCGGATCAATGTGGGCGGCCACAAATAGTGCCTGCCGTCACGTTTGTCTGGCGCCTATCCCCCGATCTTCATTTTTTTACTTTCCTCGTAATTCATCTCCCTAAAACCACTGCTGGGTATATCGAATTTGGACGCCGGAACAGGATTGAAACTGATGCTGGAGACCCGGTAATGGATCTTTACATTCCCCTTGATCAGCTCATAATCCAATGGCAGGCCGTCCAACGTCCGGAAGATCGGATCGTACGCCCGGGTCTCCGGGACCAGGTTCCGCGTGTACCACACCGTGATCGTAGTGCCGTTCCGCGTCTGCCCTATCGCCTTGATACAGGAATAACCGGCAATGTCCTTTGTTTCATTGGTGTTGGAGAAAACGATCCCATCGTATTGCTGGTTCCGCTCCGACCAGTTGTCGGGATTCATCCGGATCAGCAGCTTCTGGCCGCTCACCTCCTTCAGGATCACGCCAAAGCCCGTATTACCATCGAAAATAGTGGTGGAGGAGAAGAGCGAATTCGTCATCTCGGAACGACTCATATTCCCCTTGATATAGATCGTATGAATGGCGCTGGCCGTATTCGCCGCCCCCGGGGCAGCACCGGAACCAGCAGCACCCGAACCGCCCCCGCCACCCGTGCTCTCCGGCTTATCCAGCGGACCCGCGGAATAATCATAGACGAGGGTAAGCTCCGCGACAGTCTTCCGCTGTGCCCGCGCCGCCTGACAAAGCAAAACCGCGCAAAGCACCAGGCTCAAGGGATACAACCATTTATTGAACATAGGTCATCTATTTCCTCGGCTGTTGCCGCTTCTGCAGCTCCTTTTGCTGCTCCTGCATCTGCTCCAGCCGCTCCTGCCACTTGGTCTTGGTCTTCGGCTTGGCCCGGTTCTCCTTCAACTGCGCCAGTATCTTGTCATGATCGATGATATAATTCTGGATCACGAATTGCAAGGCCAGCGTGATCACGTTGGAGACGGTATAATACCAGGTAAGCGCAGACGCCAGGCTATTGAAGAAGATCAACAAAAACACCGGCATGATATACGGCATATACTTCATCGCCGGGTTGCTCTGGTCGGGCGTCATGCTCATCCCATACAACGAGATCAGGAAGCTCGTCGTGACGGCCAACAACGCGAACAAGGAAATATGATCCCCGAAACGCGGAATATAGAACGGCAGACGCAATATCGTGTCGAACGTGGACAGGTCATGCGACCATAGGAAACTCTCCCCCCGCAACCCGATATTGGAACTAAAAAAGCTGTACAACGCAAAGAATATCGGGATCTGTAGCAAAGCCGGTATACATCCCCCCAGCGGATTCACCCCCGCCTCCCGGAATAGCTTCATCTGCTCCATCCCCACCGCCTGCTGATCATCCCCCACCCTTTTCTTCATGGCCTCGATCTCCGGCCGCCACGCCTTCATCTTCCCC
>Ga0210396_10007020_pt1 | contig 10737 bp, 10 predicted proteins | sample IncBWH17OmetaG_FD_155466 | JGI IMG/M metagenome (GOLD analysis project Ga0210396, IMG submission 155466) | Forest soil microbial communities from Barre Woods Harvard Forest LTER site, Petersham, Massachusetts, United States - Inc-BW-H-17-O ... | reverse complement strand
CGCCCGTTGTCGCCGACGCGCGGGCGTTGCGTCAGATCACGCTGAACCTGATCGGCAATTCGATCCATCTCGCCAATGCCGGCGGCCAGGTCATCGTCTCCACCGCGCTGTCGGATTTCGGCGAGGTGGTGTTGCGGGTTCGCGATACCGGCCACGGCCTCAACGACAATGAAGTCGCCGCCGCGATGGAGCCGTTCCGGACCCAGCCGCCGTCGGATCAGGCCTCCGACAGTTCCGGCGTCTGCCTTTCACTGACCAAGGCGCTGGTCGAAGCCAACCGTGCCCGGTTCCAGATCAAGACCGGCCCGCGTTCGGGCACCCTGATCGAGGTGGTGTTCTCGCACGCGATGTCGCGGGCGTAGCACCTTTTAGCGCGTCACGCGAAACGGTATCCACCCCCGGATCAAGTCCGAGGGCATGCGTCGCTCGAAAACGCTCTCATAGGCGTCACGAAGACGATGCCGCCCCGAGAGCGGCGGCGATTGAACGGGCACCTTCGAAGTCCAATTCTATGAACATAGTTTTAATTGGGACTCCAAGGGCAATCCTTATCTTCCTGCAGTCACGCGTCGCCGTTCGCTATGTCCAGCAATAGCACGCGAAAAACAGCAAGCCTGACAAGCATCAAATTGAATGGTCGGCTGGTTTCCAAACGTGTTCGAAGTGGACGAGTCGCAATGAGAGAGAATGGAAGGCCGGCGCTCCTGACCCGCCGGCAGATCCTTGCATCCGGCGTGGCCATCGCGGGCACGATCCCCCTCCTGGCGAGAGCGCGGGCTGCTGCCGCGCCCGACCCCCGCACCGCCGGGCTTCGCCTGACTGCCGGCACCAGGACCCTCGCCGTCAACGGCAAACCCGCTCGCGTATTCAGCCTCACTGGGCCGAACGGAAACCCTGGCATCACGCTTTCGCCCGGTGAGCGCTTTCACGTCGACCTTGTGAATCAGGCGGGCACTTCCACCCTCGTGCATTGGCACGGCCAGTTGCCGCCGTGGAGGCAAGACGGCTTTCCCTGGCCGCAAACGCCGCCGATCCCGGCAGGTGACACGCAGTCCTATGACTATGCGCCGATCGCCGGAACGTACTGGATGCACGCCCATCAGGGCATGCAGGAACAGAACCTGATGACCGCGCCCCTGATCGTGCGCAGCGCCGAGGATATGCGCGCCGACCGGCAGGAAGTGGTCTTGATGCTGCATGATTTCAGCTTTCGGACACCGGACGAGTTGCTCGCCGGACTGACCAGGTCCGACGGCAGTCAGAGCGCGATGCCGAAGAACGGCATGGGCAAGGCCATCAACATGGACACGGGCAGCATCGGCCGCATGAAATCGGGGACAATGGGCGCCACGAAGATGGGGCCGGGGATAAAGATGGACCTCAATGACGTCGACTATGACGCATTCCTCGCCAATGACCGCACGCTCGCCGATCCGGAGGTCGTCCGCACCGAACCGGGCGGGCGCGTCCTGCTGCGGTTGATCAACGCCGCCTCCGCGACGCAGTTCTGGATTGATTTCGGTGCGCTCACCGGCACTATCGTCGCCGTTGACGGCCATCCTGTCCGTCCGCTGCGCCGCAGCCGTTTCCCGCTCGCCATGGCCCAGCGGTTCGACGTGCTGATTGATCTGCCGGGGAACGGCTCCTATCCAATCGTCGCGCAGGTCGAGGGCGAGCGGGCACGCACGGGCATCGTCCTCGCAGCGTCCGGCGCGCCTGTATCACGCCTCGCCGAGGAAGCCGGAGAAAATGCGCCGCCGGTCGATTTCTCGCTGGAACGTCGCCTCGAAGCGGCTGTCCCCCTGGCGCCGCGCGCAGCCGACGTGACACACCGCGTCATCCTGGCCGGCGCCATGACGCCATATGCCTGGTCGATGAACGGCGAATATTGGCCTAACGTAACCCCGCTGATGATCGCCACAGGCCAGCGCGTGGCGATCGAGATGATGAATCACTCGATGATGGCGCATCCGATGCACCTCCATGGCCACGCTTTCCAAGTGGTCGCGATAAACCGGGTCCCTCTCGCAGGTGCCGTGCGAGATACTGTCCTGGTGCCGCCCATGAGCAGCGTCACCATCGCCTTTGATGCCGACAATCCGGGCCGCTGGGCGTTTCATTGCCACAACCTCTATCACATGATGACGGGCATGATGACCGAGGTTCGCTACCCAGCGATCATCTGAGCAATTGCCAATCCCTCATTCGGCAGGCTCCGGAAGACGTTGAGGCGGCTTGAGCGGCTTTTCAGCAGGCGACTGGCGAAGCGGTTTTGGTTTCCAGGCGCTATCGAAACCGGAATCTCAAATCGCCTGCTTCACGCCGTCAGGAAATCGCCGATCGCCGCCATGAACATCTCGGGCGATTGCAGTTGCGGCACGTGGGCGCAGCCGGGAAGGATCTTCAGGCTCGCGTTGGGCAGGCCCGCGGCCAATTCATGCGACATCGGCGGCGGCGTGGCCTCGTCATGCTCGCCGACCAGAACGAGGGCGGGAACCTTGACCTGCTTTAATTCGGGCCGCAGGTCGAGTTCGGCCAGCGCGTTACAAGCGGCGCGGAACACCTCTGGATCAGTCTTCAGAAAGGCCTCGCGACGATCGCGCATCAGATCGGGATGCGTTTCCTGAAATTCCGGCGCGAACAGCCGAAGCATCGCGACATCCGTGATCGCCTGCAATCCCCTGGCCTGCGACGCCGCCGCCATGTTGCGGAAGGCCTGGCGTCCCGGCTCCGAAAACGCCGCACCGCAATCAGCGAGAACCAATCGTGTGGCGATCCCGGGATGACGGATCGCCATTTGCAGCGCCACGAAGCCACCATAACCGTTGCCGAGCACAATCGCCTCGCCGCCGCCGGCGCCATCCCTCACGGCCTCCGCCATGCGGTCGGCCACAGCGGCGAGCCCGCCATCGACCGCCTTTGACCCGCCGAAGCCGGGCAATTCGGGAACGATCACGCGAAACGACTCCGACAATGTGGGAGTGACGGCGTCGAAGCTCGCGCGATCCGACAGCAGCGAGTGAAACAGGAACAGCGCCGGCCCCTGTCCGGATTGAGCCGCGTTGACCGTACCGTCAGCGAAAAGTCGGTCCATGCCGGTCTCTCTTTTCAAGGTTGGAAAGCCGCGCGCCACAACGCGGCGCCGTAGGGGTGGATGTCTCTCGGGTGCGATCGATTGATAAATCAAAATTCGCGTTTTTCAAGCCTTTATCGCTTGACGTGATATTTCACGACTGCAAGATTATGGAGATCGCTCCAGGAAAATCCGATGCTTTTGCGCGATAATGTCTATGAGAGCCTGCGCGCTGATATTCTGACCTGCCGTCTGGCGCCGGGCGATGATATGCGCGAGCAGGAGCTCGCCGAGCGCTATGCCGTCAGCCGCCAGCCGGTGCGCGAGGCCTTGCTGCGGCTGGAGCGCGAGCATCTGGTCACGGTGCAGCCGCGCCAGGGCTACCGGGTCAATCCGATCTCGCTATCGGATGCGCGCGACCTGTTGCGCTTCCGGCTGGCGCTGGAGCCCGCCTGTGTCGCCGAGGCGATCGAACATGCCCCCGACAGCGTTCTCAAGACGCTGGACGAATATCGCCGCTTCGCAGGCGACCACGAGGACTTCATCGCCTACAACCGCGCCTTTCATTCTGCGCTGGCGCATGCGTCGGGCAACCGCCGCATGGCCGGAGCGCTGTGCGATCTGATCGGACAGGCCGACCGCCTGGTGCGCGTCAGCGTCGCCAACGTCCGAGGCCACGATCCGACCCAACTGGTGGCCGAGCACGTCGCCCTGATCGAGGCGATGCAGCGGCGCGACGGGCGCAGCGCCGGGCGCATCATCAAGGCGCACATCCGTCAAACCGAAAAGCGCGTGCTGCCCGCACTCAAGCGCAACGCCGTCATCGTCTAAACCAAACTCATGATCCTCGGGACAAACGCGAAACGTTTGTCCGGGGATCATGATCGATAAGGAGAGACACTTGAATATTTCCGCAAAACCCGCCGCCGCCGAAGTCGAGATCCACGGCAACTTCGTCGACGGCCGCGAGATCGAGGCCGGCTCCGGCGAGATGCTGGATGTCCGCAATCCCGCCACCGGCCGCGTGATCGCGCGGATTCCGAACTCGACCGCCGCCGACGTCGACGTCGCGATGAAGAGCGCGCGGACCGCGTTCGAGAGCCGCGCCTGGAGTGGCATGGACATTCGCGCGCGCGCACGGCTGGTCAATCGACTCGCGGACGCGTTCGAGGCCAACCTGGAGACGCTGTACCGGCTGGAAACCCTCAACAATGGCCGCCCGCTCAACGAGACCCGGGCGCAGTTGTCGCGGCTGCCGGATTTCTTTCGCTATTTCGCCGGGCTTGCGCTGGCACGGCGCGACGCGGTCATCCCGGTCGAAGGCTCGTACCTGAACTATACCTTGCGCACGCCGATCGGCATCGTCGCCAACTGCACGCCGTTCAATCACCCGCTGATGATCATGTGCAAGTCGCTGGCCGCGGTGGTCGCGAGCGGTTGCGTCACAGTCGTGAAGCCGTCGGAATACACCCCGCTGACGACGCTGAAGCTGGCGCAGATCTTCACCGAGGCCGGATTGCCGCCGGGCGTGTTCAATGTCGTGCTCGGCCTCGGCCAGACCACCGGCAAGCTGCTGGCCGAACATCCCGATATCAACAAGCTGGTGCTGACCGGCGGCACCGAAGCCGGCCGCATCGCCGGCGCCGCAGCGGCGAAAGTATTTGCGCACCAGACCATGGAGCTCGGCGGCAAGACGCCGGTGATGGTGTTCGGCGATTTCGACGTCGATCAGGCCGTCAATTACGCCGCGTTCGGCGCCTTCATCGGCGCCGGCCAGACTTGTGTGTGCGCATCGCGCCATCTGGTGCAGGCCTCGATCTATGACGAGTTCGTCGAGAAGCTGACGGCCAAGACCAAAAGCATCCGCATCGGCGATCCCTTCGATCCCGCCACTCAACTTGGTCCGGTGATCTCGGCGCGGCAGCGCGACCGCGTTCTGTCCTACGCGAAGTTCGGCCACGAAGACGGCGCGCGGCTGGTGGCCGGCGGCGTCGCCGCCAGGGTGCCCGGCCATGAAGGCGGCTACTTCATCGAGCCGACCGTGTTTGCCGATGTGAAATCCGACATGCGCATCTTCCAGGAAGAAGTGTTCGGCCCCTTCACCTCGGTCACGCCGTTCAAGGACGAAGCCGACGCGTTGCGGCTCGCCAATGATTCGCCGTTCGGGCTGGCAGCCGCGATCCGGACCCGCGACATCGCGCGCGCGCACCGTGTCGCCTCCGCCGTCAAGGCCGGCATTGTCTGGATCAACGATCACCACCGGCTCGATCCGGCCTCGCCCTGGGGCGGCGTCGATGATTCCGGCGTCGGCCGCGAATTCGGCACCGAAAGTTTTGATGACCACTTCAACACCAAGAGCGTGATGGTCGCGACCCACGATCAGCCGTTCGACTGGTACCGCGACACGGCGGGCCAGCGGCGCCTGAATTAAAAGCGCGATTGAACTGACGCCAATGACTTAAAGCGAATAACAGGCGGCTGCACGGGTCCTCAAGGACGACCGGCGGCCGCTTCAACCGACAAAACGACAACCGAGGGAAGAACGCACATGGTCACGTCAGTCAACGCCGGCAGCCGTCTCGATCGGCTGCCGATCGGCCCCTTCCATCGCCGCATCATGATGCTGATCGGCATCGGCATGTTCTTCGACGGCTTTGACATCTATCTCGCCGGCACGGTGCTCGGCGTCACCTTGAAGACCGGCTTCTCCACTTTGCCGCAGAACGCGCTGTTCATCTCGGCGACTTTCGTCGGCATGATGCTGGGCTCGTTCGCGACCGGTTTCCTCGGCGACCGTTACGGGCGGCGCTTCACCTACCAGTTCAATCTCCTGCTGTTCGGCATCGCCTCGCTCGCCGCCGCGTTCGCGCCCGACATGACGATCCTGATCGCCTGCCGCTTCGTGATGGGCTTTGGGCTCGGTGCCGAAAACGTCGTCGGCTATTCGACCATGACCGAATTCGTGCCCGCACGGTCGCGCGGCAAATGGCTCGGCTTCACGACGGTCTGCGTCGTCACCGGCCTGCCGGTTGCGCTGCTGCTGGCCTCGCTGGTGGTGCCCAATTTCGGCTGGCGCGCGATGTTCGTGCTGGGCGGCATCGGCGCGCTGATCGTCTGGTATCTGCGCAAGGCGCTGCCGGAATCGCCGCGCTGGCTGGAAGCGGTCGGCCGCACCGAGGAAGCCGAGGCGCTGATGCAGTCGATCGAACGCGAAGCGGCGCAGGGCCAGCCGCTGCCGGCGCCTTCCGCCGGATCGACCGTGGCGGTATCCGGCGAACTGGCGTCGCTGTTCACCGCGCCACTGTTGTCGCGCATGATCGTTGGCTCGGTGTGCCTGATCACCATCAACACGCTGCTCTATGGTTTTGTCACCTGGCTGCCGGTGTTCTTCATCAAGCAGGGCCTGAGCGTCGCGACGTCGTTCGGCTATTCGCTGCTGATGGCGCTGGGCGCACCGATCGGCTCGGCCATCGGCGCCTTTACCGCAGACAGCTGGGGCCGCAAGCCGACCATCATCGGCGCCTCGATCATTTCGGTCGCGCTCGGCATCATCTATCCCATGATCTCGGACCCGGTATTGCTGCCCGCGGTCGGCTTCGCGCTGACGGTGCCGATCTACGTGCTGGTGGCGCTGCTGTTCGGGATCTACATCCCCGAACTGTTTCCGACCGAAGTGCGGCTGCGCGCGGCCGGCATCGTCAACACGCTGGGCCGCGGCGCCACCATCGTCACGCCGTTCCTGGTGGTGATGCTGTTCGAGGCCCGCGGCGTCGCCGGCGTGATGTCGCTGATGATCGGACTATTGGTGGTGCAGATCGTCACGGTCTGGGCGCTCGGCATCGAGCCGCGGCACCGCAGCCTGGAAGAGCTCAAGGGCGAGGACGCGGCGTCAGCGGTGCTGAAGGAAGCATCATGAGCCTGATGACTTCAGGCACCGCTTGGCTTCCTCAATGCGGGCGTCTGATACGCCGTGGCTGCGCGCCCATTGCTCCGCCGCGGTTTCACCGTACAGTTTGACGGCCTCGCGGACCGCCGGACACGCGATGTGGCTTAACAATGCGTGCCGATGGGTTGGAGCGGATTCCTGGCCATAGGCCGGGGTGCACAGCACGAGCGCTGTGCAGATGATTTTTATTTTCATTCGCAAACCAAATCGTCCGGATGGTGGGGCAATCCGGATCAAAATCACGGGTGGGGATTGGAGCGGAGAAGAAGCGTCTTCCGCAGCGGCGATGTCGTTCGCCAACATCGTCGGCCACAATTGCTGCGCCTTTATGTCCGCCAGACGACGCTAATGCGGGCGGGGAACTTTGGGATCACGGAACTGCGGTTCCAGGAGCGGAACCTGCCGCCGGCACCGCGGCATTGCCGTCCCGGCCAATCCAACGGTCGCGCGAACGCGCGCCCGATGACCAAGCTCCGCGCGAGCCTGGGTCCATAACCACCAATCTAAATTTTGCGAGATCGCCGCCCCGGAAGAACCCTACCGTTGACATTCGCTCTTTTCATGCGTAAGAAATCTCTGACACATGAAAGAACGAAAATCGACCACTCCTGTTTTCGTGACGGGCAATCAGATGTTGAGGGTGCTCCTCGCGCTCGCCAATCCACACCGCTTGCGCATCGTGGCCGAGCTCCGTTCGAAGGGACGGAACTATATCAGCCAGCTTGCACGAGACGTGGGGATCAGTCGGCCGTTGCTACATCTGCACCTGCAAAAGCTCGAGGAGGCCGGGCTCGTCACCAGCAAGCTTGAACTATCGGGGGATGGCAAAGCCCTCAACTTCTTTGAGGTCACGGATTTCAACTTTGAACTGAGCCCGACATCAATAACCGCGGCGATCAAATCTCTAACTCTCCAGTCGACACGGCTGGATTAGCGAAGGCCCCCCCGTATGGCTGAGCACGCACACCCGTTCCTGCTTGTCACCATTCTCGTTCTCATCACCATTCTGCTGGTGTTCGGCATGAAATACTTTTCGGCCGCCCGGCGGGCAGCATCGATAGCCGCGGTTCAGGCCGATTTTTCCGAGATGAAGGTCAGGCTGACGGCGATCGAGAAGTTGCTACGCGAAGTCGAATGATACGGCGCGACACCCGCCGCTAGAGCGTTTTCGAGCGAAGTGGATACCGGTTCGCGTGAAGAAAACGCGTCAAACAAAAGATTAGAGCCCGGTTCTGATTCAATCAGAACCGATAAGGCTCTAGATCGCGCGCTCGAAGCGGCGAAAACCTGGCGCGCCGGTCACCGCTTCGAATTTCGGATCGCGCTTCTCCTCGGCGAACGTGAAACCGGCCTTGGCGTAGCATCGCTCGGCGGCGTCGTTGCCGATGTAGAAGGAGATCGACGCCCGCGCAAAGCCGGCCGCTTTTCCGGCTGCGAGCGCCTCGCCGATCAGCGCCGACATCAACCCGCGCCCGCGCCACGACGGCTGCGATGCGACATGCTCGACCATCCAGTCCTGCGCGCCTCCTTGCACCCAGCAATCGCCGGAATAGCTCCCTCGCCGCCATATCGCGGATAATTCAGCCGCAGTAAGACCGATATCGCCGGCGACCTCCTCAACCGCGGGGCGCACCGCGGCAATCGTTCCGCCGGCCGGCAAGGCGCAGAGCGCCGCGGCCGGCTGGCCCTCGACTTCCGCGATCATGAAACAGGAGGTGTGCCACCAGCAGCGGCTTCGCGCGACAGCGATCCGCCGCACGAAATCGCGACATTGCGGCTCCGGCCAGTCCAGCGCAATGTCGAACCAGCCGCGCGGCCGATGACCGCGCTGCGCCGCCAGAATGGTCAAGGCAATGAAGTCGGCATCGTCGGGACGCGCGGGCCGGATCGCGGGTGTCACATGCGCCCCATCACGATCAGCTCACGTATTCTTCAGCGCGACGCGAAACTCGGCTTCGGTCTTCGACTTCACTTCATCGAGCGTGACGCCGTCGGCGAGTTCGATCAGGGCCATGCCGTCCTTGCCGTGCTTGTCGATGGTGAAGACCGCGAGATCTGTCACCACCATGTCGACCACCTTCTCGCCGGTTAGCGGCAGGTTGCATTGTTTCAGCAGCTTCGGGCCGTCCTTGGCGGAATGCTCCATCACCACCACCACGCGCTTGACGCCGGCGACGAGGTCCATCGCGCCGCCCATGCCCTTGACCATCTTGCCGGGGATCATCCAGTTGGCGAGATCGCCGTTCTGCGCCACCTGCATCGCGCCGAGGATCGACAGGTCGATGTGGCCGCCGCGGACCATGCCGAAGGAATCCGCCGACGAGAAATAGCTGGTGGTCGGCAGCTCGGAGACGGTCTGCTTGCCGGCGTTGATCAAATCGGGATCTTCCTCGCCCTCATAGGGGAACGGCCCCATCCCGAGCATGCCGTTCTCGCTCTGGAGATTAACGTCGATGCCGTCGGGGATGTAGTTCGACACCAGCGTCGGAATGCCGATGCCGAGGTTGACGTAATAGCCGTCGCGCAATTCCTTGGCGGCGCGGGCGGCCATCTGTTCACGGGTCCAGGCCATCATGATCTCCTAAGCTCGTTTCATATTAACGCATGATCTTGTCGGAAAACCGGTTCCCACTTTTCCGGATCATGAGTTTCTCGTTGACGCATGATTTCTTCGGAAAACCTCTTCCGGATCATGCTCACGCCGCCGGGCGTGGCCTCGTATTGCGGAATTCGATGCGCTTGTTGGCGTTGCCGACTTCGACGATGCGCTGGACGAAAATGCCGGGGGTATGGATGTGATCGGGATCGAGTTCGCCGGCCGGCACCAGATGCTCGACCTCGGCGACCGTCACCTTCGCCGCCGTCGCCATCATCGGATTGAAGTTGCGCGCGGTCTTGCGATAGATCAGGTTCCCCGCGGTATCGCCCTTCCAGGCGTGCACGATGGCGAGGTCCGCGAACAGCCCGCGCTCCATGATATATTTCTCGCCGTCGAATTCCTTCACTTCCTTGCCTTCGGCAATCAAGGTCCCGACGCCGGTCTTGGTATAGAACGCCGGAATGCCGGCGCCGCCGGCGCGGATCCGCTCGGCCAGCGTGCCCTGCGGGTTGAATTCGAGTTCCAGTTCGCCGGCCAGGAACTGCTGGGCGAACAGCTTGTTCTCGCCGACATAGGACGAGATCATCTTCTTGATCTGGCGGGTTTCGAGCAAGCGGCTCAACCCGATGCCGTCGACGCCGGCATTGTTGGAAACCACCGTGAGGTTCTTGACCCCGGAGTCGCGCAGCGCGTCGGACAGGGTCTCGGCGATGCCGCAGAGGCCAAATCCGCCCGACATGACCATCATGCCGTCCTTCAAAATGCCGTCGAGTGCCGATTTGGCGTCGGGATAGACCTTGTTCATCACAATGCGACCTGGTGGAGGGAGGCGCTGGCCAGCGCATGGGACGATTATTAGGCGAAATCTTCGCAACGCGTCAATGACGGGGGCTGGCGTAAAAAGATCGTCATGCCCGGGCTTGTCCCGGGCATCCACGTCTTTGCTGCCATTAAGCAGGAAAGCCGTGGATGACTGAAAGCAAGAAGTCGTGGATGGCCGGGACAAGCCCAGCCATGACGCCTCGCAGCAGCGTTCCCATCCCTCCATCCCGGCCTTGAAAGCGTCAAGAAAACCGATCAGGTTGCGTTGGTTGGCGTGGGTCAACCAGGCCGGCCACC
>Ga0210396_10007019_pt1 | contig 10738 bp, 10 predicted proteins | sample IncBWH17OmetaG_FD_155466 | JGI IMG/M metagenome (GOLD analysis project Ga0210396, IMG submission 155466) | Forest soil microbial communities from Barre Woods Harvard Forest LTER site, Petersham, Massachusetts, United States - Inc-BW-H-17-O ... | reverse complement strand
CCAGCCAAGCATTCGGTGTGTTCCATCCGATAGCCAGCGAGCGATCGTCGGCACGTGCCCGTCTCGGATCGCCTCGCGCAGAACTCCCTCTCCGAGGCCGTCGATCTCGAACAGGATCACGCCGGGAACCTCGGTGTGGTTGTCTCGACGAGTCCGTCGCACCCGTCGGCGGACTATGCGCAGATGACGTGCATCCCCGTCCACATCGAGCAGAGGCGCCACGAGCATCGACAGCAGGGCGAGGCAGAAGGCAATCGCCAGATCCACTCCAAGCGATGGCGTCTTGCCGTCGACCACGTAGAACGCGAGCGCAACCATGCCGGCGCTGAGGACGAGCGAGCCCAGCCCGAACGTGACGATCGTGAGCGGCAGCGCAATGCGGATGAGGACCGGCCACAGGACCGCGTTGATTACCGCCATCACCGCCGCGACGAGCAATGCAGCATCGAGCGAGAGCGATTCGAGACTGGGCAGGAGCGCCGTCAGGACGACAAGCGCCAGTGCTTGAATCCCCAGCATGATCGCGGTCCGGACCCCAAAACCCAACAGCCCTCGCCAGTTGCTCAAGCGCTGCTGGTTTTTGCGCTGGTCGATTGCTGAGGTCATCCGATTGCTACCTTCTCACTGATGGCCGACGGCGCGGTTACCGCCAATCGCGCGGGCACGGTGGCAGACCGTATCGTGTTCCTGGGCCACGCCACCGTCCTGATCGAACTGGAGGGCGTGCGCCTGCTCACCGATCCGCTGCTGCGCGAGCGCGTGGGACATCTGCGCCGGCAGGCCCCGCCGATCGACATGTGCATGACAGCCGGTCTCGACGCGGTGCTGATCTCACACTCGCATCACGATCACCTCGACCTGCCCTCGTTGCGATTTCTGGGTTACGACACTCCCATGATCGTGCCGGGCGGGGTCGGGATGTGGCTGAGGCGCCGCGGATTTGCCGATGTGACAGAGCTGAGCGTGGGGGATCTGGCGGAGGTCGGTGGGATCGAGGTCACCGCTGTCGAGGCCCGACACGACGGAGGGCGCCTCGGTGGTCCACGGGCGCAGGCGCTGGGCTATCTCGTGCACGGCCGGCGAGCCGTCTACTTTGCAGGAGACACCGAGCTCTTTACCGGCATGTCCAAGCTGACGCCGTCGCCTGATGTCGCGCTCCTGCCGGTCGCCGGTTGGGGTCCGACGCTCGGTCCGGGTCATATGGATCCGCTCGATGCGGCGCGAGCGGTCGGCCTGATAGGCCCGCGCATCGCCATCCCGGTGCACTGGGGCACGTTGCTGCCCGTGGGGCTCATCCGTCGTCACCGAATGCGCCTGGCCGATCCGCCGCGCCTGTTCGCCGAGCATGTCGAGCGCCTGGTGCCGAGCGTCGATGTGCGGATCCTGTCCCCTGGACAGGAAGCGAGGTTCTAGAGCAGGCGGAGCTTGCGCGACTGCCGTTTCTGCCAGTGAAGCTTTGGGCGAGAGCGGTCCTGCCGTCGCAAATTTTGCGCGGCAGCTAGCTCGCCGAGGCGGCTCAGGCGCCTGGATTCAACAGCGCAGTCTTCTGTGTCTGGAACTCGTCTTCGGTGAGAAAGCCGCGGTCGTGCAGGCTCGCCAGCCTCTCGAGGTCCACTATGCGGCTGTCTCCCGGGCTTTGCTGTGGCTCTGAGGTGTGTCTTCTCAAGCGTGTGGAATGTCTGCGCTCGGAGTACCAGGCGCGGATCGGACGCAGGGTGTCACCGAGCTGGGCGTCGGGGAACTCCTGAGCGGTCATCGCACGCAGCGCATGGATGCCCAGTCCGAGCACGATCACAAAGCCGATGATCGGGAACAGCTCACGCGTGGATGGGAAGGGCCCCCAGAGGACCACGAACAGCAGGAGCACAGCCGCGACGGCATAGACGTAGGCTGGATGCTCTCGCAGCAGGGGCGCCAGCGTGCGGCGCACGGCCAGGGCGGGTCGTGTGCGTCCTGCGAGCCACGCCGCGAGCACGATCAGGAGCCCATAGGTGATGACCGCGATCGCGATGTTGTAGAGAAGGCTGGTCCCGATCGCGAGCACCTGATGTGCTGCCGGTCTGTTCGCAGGGTTCTTCACGAGCGAGCTCACCACGGTGTCGCTGAGGATCCGGCGGGCCAGGATGGCTGCCAGGCCGATGCCGACGAGGCACCAGCCGGCGGTGCGCAGTGCGACGCGTCGCCATCCCTCGGCCAGCCACACGGCCAGAGCGAAAAGCAGCAGCGAGATCAGCGGCAGGATGATCGCGAGACCCTTGATCGCCTTGACGATGTCCTGCGCGGTCTTCAGCTGTGAGGAGCGCAGAATCACAATGCTGCCGCTCTGCGGGGGCAGGGTCACTCCAAGCTTTTCCTGAACCGTGCCTCGAGCGGTGGCCCCGGTCGATCCTTGGAGCTTCGACTGCACGGCTTCGAACTGCTGCTGCAGGCCAAGCTGCGCAGCGAGTTGGGTGAGCAGCGGACGCAACTGGAGCGCCACGACGCCGTTGTTCGTCGAGATCGTCCTGCTGCCTCCGTTGAGAATGCGCAGGAGCTGGAGTTGAGCGGCGTGATTGGCAGTGCGCCATGCGTTCTGAACGGGCGTGGTGGCGAGCACCCGTGGCGCGATCTGATTGGCGAGCGTGCGCAACCCAGCTGCCGCCGGGGCGGCCAGCCCGCCGATCTGGGAGGGCAGCACGCTTTTGATTTCTGCGGCCACGTCGACCGAGTTGAAGAGTTCGCTGACGAGCAGGTCGCCGACGGCCGCTTGAATCTTGGGATCGGCGAGCAGCTGCGAGCTCGTGTTGGTCCAGTTGTTCGTGTCCAGCACCTGGCGGTGAACCCACACGGCCAGCACGGCCAGCACGCCAACCACGGCGGCGAGCGCGAATATCGCGTTGATCCTCCAGCGTCTGGAGTGTCGCGCCGCCACGGGGCTCTCGGGGGGCGGCTCGGTTGGCTCGGGTTGCTCAGGCACGTGTATATCTGCGGCGTCGGAGGGAGGCGCCCAATCGAGTCTCACCTGTCCTGTCGGGGTTCTCCGTGCAGATCACGGCCGCCATCATCTCATGTCGAGGATCGAGGGCGCTGCGGGTCTGCGAAGCGCCCTGCGCACCTCTGATCTGGGCCAGTTGAAAGAGCCAACCAGCTGTCTCCCATTTCGATCCGATCTTTCAGTGGAAAGTTACCTATCTGCGGTCAGTAGTTAACCGCGAAAATACTCACTTCGGGCGCAACACCTGTCGTTACACTCCGCCCAGTGCCCCCACACGGTGGCGCCGCGAGCGTGGCTTGACCCAAGGTCACGGTCCTGGCAGACCGCAGACCAACAGCCAACAGAGGAGGAGCCGTGAGCAACGAGGAGCTGGAACTGGGCCCGGTCGATGTCGTTGTGATTGGCTACCCGCCGGACGCGCCACGAACCGGTGAGGCGATTCCATTGTTTGTGGATCTTGTCGACCGCGGGATCATCCGGGTGCTCGATGTGCTGATGGTGCAGAAGGACGCCGAGGGCAATGTCTCGGGGCTTGAGATCACCGATCTCGACGGCGATGGGATCGACGATCTGCTGGTGTTCGAAGGCGCACGCACAGGGATGCTCGGCGAGGAGGATGCGAGCACTGCCGGCGGAGCGCTGGAGCCCGGTGAGATGGCACTGTTGATCTGCTTTGAGAATGCTTGGGCGGCTCCTTTTGCCACCGCTGTACGTCGCAACGGAGGCCGGATGCTTGCCTTCCAGCGCGTCGCAGCGCAGGATGTCCTGGACACGCTCGAGGGGTTTGACGCCATCGACCAAGCGTCGTGAACTGAAAGGAACGCTGACATGCCACTACTTCGCACCATGGCTCGCACCGCCGTCATCGCGGGCACCGCCACCTCGGTCTCCAATCGTGTGAGCCGCCGCCAAGAGGGACGCTGGGCCTCGCAGGAACAGCAGCAGATGCCCGCTGCGCAACCTGCGCCGGTCGCCGCGCCGGTCCAGGAAACGGACCCGATGGAAAAGCTCAAGGAGCTCGGGCAACTGCATGAGTCGGGAGTGCTCACCGACGAGGAGTTCTCCGCCGCCAAGGCAAAGATCCTCAACTGAGCCGACTCTCGCCGACGCGCCAGCACCGCGCGTCGGCGAGTTGGTTGTGCTCCCAGAGCCGATCGTGCCGAGAGTCGATCAAACAGGCGGTCTCGGTCAAAACGCTCTGAGTCGAGCAAACGCCCCGGGTCAGGCTGTCTCTGGCTCTCCGAGGACTGCGAGGCCGTGGATGACGATCAGGCAGATGGCGAAGATCCCAAGCGACCAGAACGGGTAGGCGCCGCCGATTGACAGCAGCGCTCCGACCGCGCCGATCGTGGCAGCGATGATCCCGACCACGCGCCCATATGCGCCTCCGCCAAACAGCGAGAGCGAAGCGGTCAACTGGATGATGCCAAGAATGATGGTGATCCATCCCCAGGTGTGAAGACCTGAGAACACGTACCGATTGTCGTTTACGAAGAAGCTCGCATTTCCGACGGCGGCGATGCCGTAGATGATGTTGAGGACGCCCGCGATCATCAACAGGATGCCCGCGAACAGTGCACTACCCACTCCGCGCATGTGCTCCCCTTCCGTTAGTGGCGCCTTGTGGCGCCTGTCACATATTCGAGGAAGGGGTTGGTAATCCTGTAGGGGTCTCAGTACCCCGGATTCGTCTTGACCCGTTTGCGATCCGACTCGTGCAGCCGGCCCTTCTTCTTCAAGGTTGCGCACGCTTCGACTATGTCGGACCCAAGGGTTGCCACAAGCGAGTGTCCCAGCGTCTGCTTGACGAGCGCGCGCATGATCTTCACGTGCTCGGCGTTGGGCGGCAGCGTGTAGGCAGGGACCATCCAGCCTCGCTCGGCGGCAAGTTGGGCGGCGACGTCGAACTCGTCATAGTCGTGCTCTCCTGTGAGCTGGAATGCCACGAGCGGAAGCTGCTCGTCCTGCTCGTGGCCGATCAGGGCGAAGTCGCCGGTGGCGGCGATCTCCTTGGCAAGGAGGCGGGCGTTGTACTGCATCGTCTCCATGATGTATCGGTAGCCGTCGTGCCCGTAGCGCACGAAGTTGTAGTACTGGGCGAGCACCATCGCCGAGCCTGTGGAGAAGTTCAGTGTGAACGTCGCGTCTCGCTTTCCCAGATAGTTCTCATAGAAGACGAGATCGTCGGGAAGGTCGGCGGTCTCCCTGAAGACCAGCCAGCCGATGCCGGGGTACACGAGCCCGAACTTGTGACCTGACACATTGATCGAGCGGACCTGCTCGAGGCGGAAGTCCCACTCCGTGTGGGGGTAGAGGAAGGGCCACACGAAGCCGCCACTGGCCGCGTCCACATGCAGAGGGACGTCCAGCCCCTTCTCGTTCTTGAGCCTCACGAGATAGTCGTTGATTCCCGTGATGTCGTCGGCGTGCCCGGTGAACGGGGTCCCGAGCACCGCCGCGACCCCGATCGTGTTCTCGTCGATGTGGGGCTCGACATCCTCAGGACCGATCGTGTACTTGTCCCGCTTGAGCGGCACGATGCGCGGCTCGACGTCGAAATAACGGCAGAACTTCTCCCAGACTACGTGGACGTCGCCGCCGAACACGAGATTGGGTCGGTCGACCGCCTGCCCCTGCGCCTGACGGCGACCTCGCCACTTCCACTTCAGTGACAGCGCACCGAGCATGATTGCCTCGGAGGAACCCTGTGTGCGTGCCCCGGTCGTCTCCCCAGGAGCGTGGAACAGGTCTGCCAGCATGCGGATGCAACGCTGCTCGATCTCGGCGGTCTGCGGGTACTCGGCGTGATCGATGAAATTGGTGTGAAGCGATCCCGCGATCACTCGATCTGCCTCGGGCTCCATCCAGGTGGTGACGAAGGTCGCGAGATTGCGCATCGGCAGACCGTCGAGCAGGACCTCTTCGCCGACCAAATGCATGGCGTCCTCAGCCGGCATGCCGGTCTTCGGCAGCTTGTTGTCAGGGGCGGGCTCGAGCCGGAAGCGATTGCCGTACTCGCTCTCCAAGGTCTTGATCCGCCTGCCTCTCAGATCGGGCGGGCCTGCCTCAGCGGGCTGGTCGGCTGTCTGGTCCTTGGGCGCCACAGTCATCCTCCTCGGGGTTGCGCTGCGGGCTGCGAATCGCAGATGCTGAGGATATACCCAGCCCGTGGGATTCAGCGTGGTCGCAATCTCAGAGTTCTGCATCTGAACTGTGCAATCTCAATCGCCGATCTCATGTCAACGCCGTCTGGCGTGCAGGCGGCGGACGCGCTAGCCTGAACGTTGTGCCCGCCAGTTCATCACTGCAAGCGAGCCGGTCATGACCGACGGTTTTGAGCGGCCGGAAGGTGAGCAGCCCTTGCCACCACCGGGACTCGGCGATCCGCCGCCGCCCCCCGGCGATCTGCCGCCGAGCGGCGGGTACCAGCAACCTGCGAGCGATGGGGGTGGCAGCGGTTGGGCCATAGCGGTCGGGGTCGTGCTGGTGATCGCGTTGATCGCGGTGGTGGTCGTGCTGGCTACCAAAAATGGCTCCAAATCCTCCACGGTCACCAACCAGTCGCTCAGCATCGGGCACTCGACGACCGTCAATCCCACGACTGTCACTCAGCAGAAGACGGTCACGGCGCCCACCACGACTGTGACCACGCCTGCCAAGACGGTGACCGCGCCCACCACCACGAGCACCACGCCGACTGCGACCACGGGCGCTACCACCAGCCCATCCGGCGCCGCTGCGCCGAACTCTGCTGCGCCGAACTCGGCTCCGTAGAGCTACCTATCTGGCAGGAGTGGCCTCTACGCTGGACTCAGGGCCTGCGGTGAAGCGTCCTGGGTCTGGTATTCGCCCAGGAGTCGTTGCTCGTCGTCCTTGTCCGGGAACAGGAAGAAGATAAGAGCGGCGCCGAACACGATCGCGATGATGCCGGCGAGGTAGGACCAGTCGGACCCGGAGACGAACGACGATCGCGCCGCCGCCGTGATCGCGTTGGAATAGTGCGGGTACTGGTTGGCGACAGATTCGGCGCTCGAGAAGGACTTGGTCAGCGCGTTCTGGATGTTGTTGGTGATCAGGGCTTTGTTGGGAGCCGAGGCGATCGCCTTGGATACCGCTGTGGCAAAGCCCGCAGTGAGCAGGGCGCCCATGATCGACTGGATGATGGCTCCGCCGAGGTCGCGTTGCAGATCGGCGGTCCCAGAGGCCATGCCTGCGCGTTTGACCGGGACCGATCCTGTCAACGAGTGCGAGGCGGGCGTGCCGGCGAAACCGACGCCGATTCCGATGAAGCAGTAGGCGAGCGCCACCTTCCAGTAGGGGATGCCGGCCTTCCACAGAGCCAGCATCGTGATGAACCCGAGCAGGCAGAAGATGTAGCCGACGAGCAGCGTGAATCTGGCGCCACGTGTGTCAACCAGTTTGGCCGAGTGCGGCGCGACCGCCACCATCAGGAAGGCTGCCGGCAGGATCGAGGCGCCGGCGCCCAGCGTCGAGTAGCCGAGCACGTTCTGCAGGAACTGCTGGCCGACGAATATCGCGCCCATCAGGCTGCCGAACACGACGATTCCTCCCAGAGCCGCGACCCAGAAGATGCGGCGCCCGGCCACGTGCAGGTCGAACAGCGGAAAGCGTGTCCGCTTCTGACGCAGATAGAAGATCGCAAGCGCAACGATCGCGAGTCCCGCCAGCGCGAGCGCCACGGTGCCCTTGTTGGGCACCGGTGCGAAGTTGATCGCAAGCACGATCGCCGCGATCGCCACGATCGACAGAACTCCACCGGGATTGTCGACCGGGTCGGTGGTCTCGTTTACGTGGCTTGGCACGAGCAGGATCGCCATGACTGCGGCCACCGCCGCGAATGGCACCGTGATCAGGAACACCGAGCCCCAGGCGTGGTGCTCGAGCAGCGCGCCCGACAGCAGCGGGCCAAGCGCGGACATTGAGGCGCCCAGTCCGGACCACAGCGCGATCGACCTCGTGCGCCCGGGTCCCGACCACAGCGCTGTGATCAGCGCGAGCGTGGTGGGGTATGCCATGCCCGCAGCCAGCCCGCCGAGGATGCGTGCGCCGATCAGCACTCCCACACTCGACGCGGTCGCGGCAAGGATCGACGCTGGGATCGCCACGAAGGTGCCGAGCACGAGCATCAGCTTGCGGCCATAGCGGTCGCCGAGGGCTCCGAGGTACAGCACCGATGCGGCCAAACCCAGCGAATAGCCCACCGCAATCAGGTCGAGAGCCGTCTGTGAGGCGTTGAAGGCCTTGCCGATGTCCGGCAGTGCGGTGTTGGCGACGGCGAGGTTCAGGTTGGCGACCGACGCCACCAGGATCAGCGCAGTCAGCACCAGCCCTTGGCGATCCGGGGCGCTCGAGGGCTCGGCCGTTCCCGCCTCGGCGGGGGCGCCCGAGTGTGGAAGTGGAGCCGGGATCGCGGCGGTGTCAGCGGGATCCGTCATGTGTCTCCTTCGTCGATGGCATCGAACGCGCGGCGGACAGGCACTAACAGTACCCTCACCGACGTCGCTGGCTCTATGGGGGCTGTACCCGGTGTACGGCCGCCCTACAGGAAGCCGTGCAGCTGGGCCGTCGACCCGTAAGATCAGGCGCATGGCGACTGAGCAGGCGCTTGTTCCTGCGGGCGGGCGGGTTTACCTGAAACGGATCTTGATCGGGGCGCTGGTGATCGTCGTGATTGGCGCGGCCGCGACGCTTGCCGGCTGGGATCTCACCGACTGGTTCAAAGATCTCTGGAACACGGTCACGAGCGTTTCGCTTGGCTATCTGCTCGCCGGCATAGCGCTCATGACGTTGCAGACGACCGCGACGGCTTTTGCCTGGTACTCGATCCTGCGCTACGGATACCCCGAGTCCGACATTCGCTGGATAGAGATCCTTGCCTGCTATGCCGCGGCAGTTGCGCTCAACTCGGTCCTGCCCGCCAACCTCGGCACGCTGGTGATGCTGCTGATGTTCACCACGATCATCCTTGCCGCCAGCTTCGCCGGTGTGCTGGCCGGTATGGCGGTCCAGAAGATCTTCTTCACCTTGATCGGAACGTTTTGCTACGTGTATCTATTCCTGACGGTCGGAGGGTCGTTCTCGATCCAGCTCGGGTTCATCGCCGAACACCCGTGGGCCACCGTGATCCTGCTCGCCGGCGTGGCGATGCTCCTGTTCCTTGTTGCTCGAATGCTGCGCCAGCGTGTGAAGCAGTGGTGGGATCAGGCGAAGGTCGGTGCACAGATCCTTGTTCACCCTCGCGCCTTTCTCGGGCGCGTCGTGCTCCCCGAGGCGATCAGCTGGGTGGCGATGCTCGGGGTGATCGCCGTGTTCCTGTCGGCCTACAACATTCCCGTCAGCTTCCATACGCTCATGCGCGTGGTGGCAGGCAACTCGATCGCCAACGTGAGCTCGGTGACTCCGGGTGGCGCGGGCGTGGTGCAGGGCTTCAACGTGCTGTCGCTGAAGGGGATCACCAGCACTGCCAATGCGACCGCCTACTCGGTGACCCAGCAGCTCGTCACAACGGCGTGGGGGATCCTCTTTGCGATCCTGTTGCTGATTCGAGCCTTCGGCTGGTCTGACGGCAGGACGCTGGTCGCGCAGTCCTACAGTCAGGCGCGCGAGAAGAACGCCCAGCAGTCAGCAGCGCGCAAGGCCAAGCGGCGGGCCAGGCATCAGTCCGCCGAATCAGGCGTACCCAGCGAGCTCAGCGGCTAGCACGAGAGCTCCCGCGTTAAGCGAGAATGCCCTCGATGATCGTCAAACGGAGCGTGTCCGGCTACGCCGAGACGATGAGCTCGCTCGTCGAGGCCATCGAACGTCGCGGGTTGACGATATTTGCTCGGATCGACCACGCTGGCGCTGCACGGGAGGTCGGCCTGGAGCTTGCAGACGAGGAGGTGGTGCTGTTCGGAAATCCACGGGGTGGCACGCCTCTGATGCAGCGCGATCCTCGTATCGGGATCGAGTTGCCGTTGCGGATACTCGTGTGGCGGGAGGGGGAGGAGACACTGGTCGCCCACCATGACCCGCGCGAGTTGAGCAGTGCCTATGACGTCGCCCAGAACTGGCAGGCTCTGGAGCAGATGGAGGGGCTGCTCGAGGAGCTGGTGGCCGAGGCGACAGGCTAGCTCGATGCGGCGCCGAATCATCCCAGAGTCAGATGCACAGGCTGGTCGATTGGGTCTGTCAAACCACACCGCTGGAGAGAAACCATGACAACTGGCAATGGCACAGGTGGACAGTCGAGGAATCTGATTCTGGCGGCGATGATCTTCGCCGTGGCGATGACGTTCATCGATCAGACGATCGTCTCGATCGCCGCCCCGGAAATCCAGAAAGAGCTCGGCCTGACCAGCACCGGCGTGCAGTGGGCGATCAATGCGTATCTGCTGTCGCTAGCGGCGCTGTTTGCCTTTGGCGGGCGACTGGCCGACACTGTGGGTCACCGCAAGATGGTGACGCTGGGCGTGATCGTGTTCGCCGGGGCCTCGGCGATGTGCGGGCTGACGCCGAAGGGGAGCCTTGCCGAGGCTTGGATCGTCACTTTCCGGGTGATCCAGGGCGCGGGTGGGGCGATCATGTTCCCGGCTGCCCTGGCGATCGTGGTGCAGACCTTTGCCTTGCGCGAACGAGGCAGGGCTCTGGCGATCTTCTTCGGGATAGCGGGTGGGCTCACCGCCATCGGGCCGATCCTGGGTGGCTATCTCACACAGTGGACTTGGCGGGCGATCTTCTGGGTGAACATTCCGGTGGCCATCG
>Ga0210396_10007013_pt1 | contig 10744 bp, 12 predicted proteins | sample IncBWH17OmetaG_FD_155466 | JGI IMG/M metagenome (GOLD analysis project Ga0210396, IMG submission 155466) | Forest soil microbial communities from Barre Woods Harvard Forest LTER site, Petersham, Massachusetts, United States - Inc-BW-H-17-O ... | reverse complement strand
CAACTCCACCACCCAGCCGTGCTGGAGGAGGCCACGCGACGAAGCGCCAACATCCAGCTGCGACTGGCCGATCGAATCACCGCATTTGCCGGTTCGATGAACTTCGTCTGGATCCACGCAATCCTGTTCGCCCTGTGGATGGCCGCGCTGGAAAAGAATCCCTGGCCGACCCTGGATCCTGGGCCGTACCGCGCGCCAGATTCTGCGCTGGCCCGCGCCCGACGAGATCCATTAGAGCGCAACGTAGATAGGCAGACCGACGTACCGCGGGGTTCACGCTCCTGCGGTGTTGATGAGTTCGTCGGCGACCCACGAAGCGACGCCGTCCGGGTAAGGGTTCGCCAGCCCGAGCACGATGTGCGCGAAGCCGGCGGCGATGGCGCGGTCGATCGCATCGCGGGTGATGTCGGGTCGGTCGTAGGACACCGATAGGTAGACCGACCGGGTGAGAGAGGCGGGATCACGGCCGACCTCGGCGCAGTAGCGGTCCAACAACACGCTGCGGGCGATCGCGTCGTCGAGGTCGTCGCCAGGGACGTTCCACAGATCGGCATGCTCGGCGACGACGCGCAGCAACCGCGCCGAGCGGCCCCCGATGAGGATCGGCGGGTGCGGCCGCTGCATCGGTTTCGGGTTGCCGAATGCGCCGGTGAGTCGGACGTGGGGGCCGGCGACATCGAAAGGCTCGGTCTCGGTCCACAGTCGCCGGATGACGGTGAGTGCTTCGGCGAGACTGTCCACCGAATGTGAAAAGTCGTGGAATGGCAGCCCGTGTGCTTCGTACTCACGCCGGGCCAGGGGAAGGCCTGGGCGCGAGCCGGCGCCGATACCGAAGTCCAGCCGTCCCTGAGAGACGATGTCGACGGTCGCGGCGATCTTGGCCAGCATCGCCGGCGGCCGGAAGCGGTTGCTGGTCACCAAGAGCCCGATCCGCAATCGGTAGGTCTTCGCGGCGAGTGCGGACAGCAGCGTCCAGCCCTCGAACGTCGGGCCGTTTCGATCGCCGAAGATCGGCATTAGATGGTCATAGAGCCACGCGTGCTCGATCTGCGGGATCGCATCAGCCTCCTGCCAGACCCGCAGGATGTCTTGGTAGTCGACCTGGGACGGGGCGGTCATGATCCCGAATCGCGCTCTCGAAGTCCGCGCCATGAATCAGTTCTCCTCTACGCCACGCGTTTTGGTCAGCCGGAGTGGCATTGCTGGTCGTAAGGCGGCGCGCTCGCGCAGCGGTCGGCGGCGCAGGCCCGCGATCGGGGGTGCCGTACCCTGGCATTAATCGGAATTCCTTTCCGGAACTATATGGAAGGACGTTCCGGAAAACAAGGCAATCCGGAAGATCATTCCGAATAACTCTGGGCGTAAGGGCAGTATCAGGAGGAAAATGGCATCGACCGGAACCGAGTCGTCGGGCTCCGTGGAGCCGGATGAGTCCGAACGTCAGCCGCGCCGACTGCGCGCCGACGCGCAGCGCAACGTTGCCGCCCTGCTCGAGGCGGCCAAAAACGTCTTCGCCACCTCAGGAGTCGATGCCCCTGCCAAAGAGATCACTGATCTGGCCGGCGTCGGGATCGGAACGCTCTACCGGCACTTTCCCCGTCGCTCGGAGCTGGTTGCGGCGGTGATGCAGCGCGAGATCGATGCGTGCGCGGACGCGGGGCCGGCGTTGAGCGCCGCCAACGAGCCCACCGCGGCGCTCACGAAGTGGCTCTACCGGTTCACCGAATTCGTTGGAACCAAGCGCGGGCTGGCCACCGCGCTGCATTCGGGTGACCCCGCTTTCGACGCCCTTCCCGGTTATTTCACGCAGCGACTCGAACCGGTGCTCGAGTCGCTGCTGGCGGCCGCGACCGCCACCGGCGAGATCCGTAACGACGTCACCGCCAAGGACCTCATCCACAGCGTCGCTCTCCTGTGCCGGCCGGTGTCCGGCGAGGAACTCGCGTACAACCAGCGCATGGTTGCCGTTTTCGTCGACGGACTGCGCCGCACCGGTATCAGGCAGTCATAAACCCCTCGGACACGCCGTCAGCCGGCGCCATGAAATCGCAGGCAGCGCGGCGGGCTCAGAGGGCCTCGAAGGTCATGGCGACGCCGTTCATGCAGTACCGCAGACCGGTCGGCTGCGGTCCGTCGTCGAACACGTGGCCGAGGTGGCCTCCGCATCGGCTGCAGAGGACTTCGGTGCGCATCATGCCCATGCTGCGGTCTGGGTGTTCGAGCACCGCGTTGTCCAGGGCCTTCCAGAAGCTCGGCCAGCCGGTGCCGCTGTCGAACTTAGTGTCCGAGGAGTAGAGGTGCTCCGCGCAACCCGCGCAGCTGAACACGCCGTGACGGTGTTCGTCATTGAGGGGGCTGGTGTACGGAGCCTCGGTACCTGCGTTGCGCAACACGTCGTATTGGGCCGGGGTCAGCAGGTTTCGCCACTCGGCGTCGGTGTGGGTCACGGCGAAGCCGGTGTCGGCCGACGTCGTACTCGCGGCGCAGGCCCCTATCGCGACCAGCGACATCGCGGTCACGCTTGCGGTGATGAAGAATCGCCGTCTCGTCACGTCCATGGTGTCAGTATGTACCCGGAAGCGAGGAGCGCAGGTGGGTCGACGCAAGTTGGCACTTATCGCGTTCTGCGTACTAATCGTCATCTTCGGCGCATGGGCGTTGGCGCGGACCCATTCTTCTGCGCCGGCACCGACGACAGTCAGTGGTGTCAGTGAGCCGACATGCCCAATGGCCACCCTGCCCCCGGAGGTGGTCGACACCGTGAGGCGCATCCACGCAGGCGGCCCCTTCCTGTTTCCGCACAGTGACGGTGCGGTGTTTGTTAACCGCGAGGGTCATCTGCCCAAGCAGCGCAGGGGGTACTACCACGAGTACACCGTGATCACCCCGCGTGCCCGAGACCGGTCGCTGAGACGCATCGTCACTGGCGGAGCACCATTGACCGATCCGACCCAATACTTCTACTCCGGCGACCACTATGACTCGTTCTGTCTGGTCACTGGCGCGGGAACGCAACGATGACGCGAAAGCCAGACGCAAACCCACCTGTGATCTTCCGAATCGACGGCCGAAAGATCAGATCAGCCAACGACTTCTATCGCGAGATCGGATCCGCCGTCAACGGGCCCGGCGGATACTTCGGACGCAATCTCGACGCACTGGCCGACTGCCTACGGGGCGGATTCGGCACCCCCGAAAATCGGCCTTACGAATTCGAATGGCAACACAGCGGGCTATCGCGACACTACCTCAACGACGTGCGCCAAGGGCAGCGCACATTGTTTGATGCGGTACAAGAAGTCTTCAGCGATGCCGGAGTAACGCTGAAACTTACGTGACGCTTCGACTCACCGCGTCCGCCCAATCCTGCCGAGCTCTCCCCGGCTTGTGTTGGCTCGCTCTTTCCCTCGGCGAACCTAGATCGGTTTACGGTCGCGCTGGCGGCGGCCGCACCGGCCCATGCCGATGGCGACAGCTATATCCGATACCTCAACGACCACGGAATCTTCGTGCCGGGGATAAACGACGCCGTCAAGATCAGTCGCGGATCCCAAGTGTGCACCTCGTTGCACAACGGCATGACGCCGCAACAGATCATCGACGCGAACCCGATTGTGTATTTCGACCTACGGGGAGTAATCGATGCTGCACAGCACGAGCTCTGCCCGGACACGTTTGGGCAAGGGCGCACCAACTCCCTAGCATGCGAGATGCTTGATGCATGGAGCATTACCGCCGCGACGACCTGATCTTCGATGTCCGCGATGCCGGACCACGAACAACCTGACAAGCTAGCCAATCTGCTGCTCGACTGGTTCGCCGCTCATCAAGCGGACTGGCGCCGCGGCGACCCGGTACCACTCCCCTCCGGCCGCGCAAGCCCCAGGTGATTGCGCAACGTCTGGCCGGTGTACTCGGTACGGAATCGGCCACGCCGCTGCAGGATCGGCACGACGTGCTCGACGAATGCCGTAAGTTCATGCGGCAGTGTCGATCCCATGAATGTGAACCCGTCGACCGCACCCGCATCCTGCCAAGCGATCATATGATCGGCCAGTTGCTCGGGAGTTCCGATGAAGTGCGTACCCCCGGCGCCTCCACTCGCCGGCCGGGTGATCTCGCGTAAGGACGCGGTCGGTCGCGCACGCGCGGCCGCATAGAGCTGCTCGGCGCGGCTTGACGGTACCGACTGATCAGTCCAAAGCTTGGCGGGCAGCGGAGCGTCCGGATCGAAACCATCGGGATCGAGCCCGGCTGTGTACAAAGCGTTTTGCCAACGAAACTCCGGACTCTCCAGATCCTCGAGTCTCCGCGCTCGTGCCTGCGCTTCGCCCTCGGTGCCGCCCAATGTGACCATCAACGCAGGCAGCACCAACACTTGATCGGGCTTACGGCCAGCGGCAACGGCCTGAGCGTGCAGATCAGCCCGGAAGGCGACCGCAGCCTCGAGGGACGGCGGCCCGGAGAACACCACCTCGGCGTATCGAGCGGCAAGCCCGACACCGGCTGCCGACTGTCCTGCTTGAACGAGCACCGGGTGCCCTTGCGGCGAGCGGGGAAACGGCAGTACCCCCTCGACGTCGTAGTACTGACCGTGGAAGCGCGGCGCGTGCAACTTGGCACGGTCTGCCCACACGCCACGCGCACGGTCACCGATGACCGCGTCGTCCTCCCAGCTGTCCCACGAACGCGTGACGGCCTCGACGAATTCGTGAGCGCGCGCATACCGATCGGCACGCTCGGGATGGAATCGTTCACCAAAGTTGGCCGCAGCCAGTGGCGTGACGGTAGTGACGATGTTCCAGCCGGCGCGCCCGCTGCTGAGGTGATCCAGCGTCGCAAACCGGCGGGCCAGTTCCCACGGCTTGCTGTAGGTCGTTGAACCCGTCCCGATCAGGCCGATGTGACTCGTGACCGCCGCTAGCGCCGACAGTACCGAGATCGGGTCGAATTGCGTCTGAGGAAGATACGTAGCCCGGTATTCCGCGATAGCGATGTTGTCGGCCAGGAAAATCGAGTCCATCAAGCCGCGTTCAGCGATCCGCGCGATATCGGCGTAGTAGGACAGGCCGAGGACGTTGCGAACGTCGTCGTCAACTACGCGCCACGCGGCTTCGTGATATCCGTTGGGCCAGATGAATGCGTTGAAGTGCAGCTGCCTGCTCATGCTGAGCAGCAACACGGCGAGGAGTCGAAATAGTCCTCCGCCGACGGTGGCTTGCTGCTCAGCTTTCGCGGAGCGAGTGACGGGACTCGAACCCGTGTATACGGCTTTGCAGGCCGCTGCCTAGCCGCTCAGCCACACCCGCACAAGCCACCACCATGCCAGCTCAGACCACTGGCGGTCCATGATTTCGCTCGACCCGATCATTTCGCGCGGCAGCGCTTTGACGATGCTATTCCAGCGAGGATCGTCGCCGACTGGCGCTTGTTGCGTCGCAACAATATGTTTTCGGGGTGGTATCCCCAGTTGCCGGCGCAGTCGCGCGGTGGATTGTCCCCTTCTTGGCGGTTGCGAGCGTTCTTGGCGTGGGTTGTTCTGCCGCCCCGACGCGGGTCGGTCCCGCCCCGGCGGTGCGCCTGGTCGACGACGCAAACCCGTTGGCCGGAAAGCCCTTGTACGTCGACCCCACGTCGCCGGCCATGGCCGCCGCGCATAACGCCAATCCGCCGAGTCCAGAACTCAACGCGATCGCCAACACACCGCAGGCGCACTGGGTCGACCCGGGGGTTTCTCCTGCTGCGGTCGCCGGGTACGTCGGCGCGGCCCAGGCCGCCGGCAGCATGCCGGTGCTGGCGCTTTATGCCATTCCACATCGCGACTGCGGGAGCTTCGCAGCGGGTGGATTCGCGACGGCCGCGGACTATCGCCAGTGGATCGACGGCGTCGCAGCCGCTGTGGGGTCCTCGCCAGCGGCCATCATCGTCGAACCCGATGCACTCGACATGGCCGACTGTCTCTCGCCTGGCCAACGCGACGAACGCTACGGTTTGTTGCGCTACGCCGTTGACACGCTGACCCGCGATCCGGCCGCTGCCGTGTACATCGACGGGGGGCACTCACGCTGGTTGAGCGCAAACGAAATCGCAGCCAGGCTCAACCAGGTCGGCGTAGACCACGCGCGGGGTTTCAGCCTCAACACCTCAAATTTCTTCACAACGGATGAGGAAATCGGTTACGGCGAAGCGGTTTCGGCGCTCACAAAAGGTACGCACTACGTGGTCGACACCTCGCGCAACGGCGCCGGACCGGCGCCTGACGCCCCGCTCAATTGGTGCAATCCCAGCGGCCGGGCACTCGGCGCCCCGCCCACGACCGCTACTGCGGGGGCGCACGCCGACGCCTACCTATGGGTCAAGCGTCCCGGTGATTCCGACGGATCATGCGGACGCGGCGAACCGGGGCCGGGCCACTTCATGAACCAGTACGCCATTGACCTAGCCCGCGCCGCGCACCAGTAGGGAGCTCCAGCCAGATCGGCGTGTCTTGCCGCGGTGTGCGCGCGTTAGTGTGCTGTGGTCGGCCTCAGCGAACAGGCCGACAGAAAAGTTGAGCACATTCATGACTGCACCAGCAGAAGCGTCGGCGCTCGAATCGCGGGTCGGCCACTACTACCAGATGGACGGCACCTACCTGGTCGGCCGCGAGAAGGTACGCGAGTACGCCCGTGCAGTGCAGGACTATCACCCGGCGCATTGGGACGTCGCCGCCGCCGCTGAGCTGGGGTATTCGGGCCTGGTGGCGCCGCTGACGTTCACGTCAACCCCGGGCATGACCTGCAATCGCCGCATGTTCGAGCAGGTGGTCGTCGGCTACGACACCTACATGCAGACCGAAGAAGTCTTCGAGCAGCACCGCCCGATCGTGGCCGGCGACGAACTGCACGTCGACGTCGAACTGACGTCGGTGCGCAGGTTCGCCGGCAGAGACCTGATCACCGTGACCAACACCTTCACCGACACCGCCGGCGAGCGGGTGCACACCCTGCACACCACCGTCGTCGGGCTCACCGCCGAGGACGTCGATCCGGCGATCAAGACGGCCGTGCAGAAGACGATGATGCACGACGTGGACATCTTCGGAATCGGCGAATCCGAGTACCACAAGACGGTGCGCCCCGAAGGCGAGATACGCATCGCCGAGGACACCACCCGTACGCCGGGCACGCCGTCGTTCGACGACGTGAATGTCGGCGACGAGCTAGCGGCGCACCACACCCGACTGTCCCGCGGCGACCTGGTGAACTATGCCGGTGTGGCCGGCGACGCCAACCCGATTCACTGGGACGAGGACATCGCCAAGCTGGCCGGGCTGCCCGATGTGATCGCCCACGGAATGCTCACCATGGGTTTGGGAGCCGGATTCGCCTCCGCATGGTCAGGCGACCCCGGCGCGGTCACCCGCTACGCGGTGCGGCTGTCTGCGCCCGCGATCGTGGCGGCCGCCGAAGGCGCCGACATCGAGTTCAGCGGCCGGATCAAGTCCCTGGACCCTGATACCCGCACCGGTGTTGTCATCGTCGCCGCGAAGTCCGGCGGGAAGAAGATCTTCGGCCTGGCGACGTTGAACGTCCGCTTCCGCTGACCTGGCAATCCAGTCGCAAATTGTGGCACCAGTTTCATCGGTGGATTCAGGCTAAGTGGCCGCTCAGTCCGCGGTGGTCCGCACCGCCAAACGTCGACCGACCAGCCCGTCCAAGCTAGCCTTGCCGGCTCCAACACACAGAAGCCAAAGCAGCAGCCCTACCAGGAGCCACTCCGGCGCATAAAACAAATTGCTGAGGAAATCCCATAGAGCCGGATACTTCTGCGCCAGATTCGGGCCGATGTCCGTGATCAACGCGCCGACCATATCCCCGGCCAGTACCAGAGACACCAGCCGGGTACCAAGGCCCAGCATCAACGCCGCACCACCAACAAGTTCCACCACTGCCGTAACCGGGGCGAGCACCTGCGCAGCGGGAATGCCCAGGCCGACAAACATCGCTGTGAACTTACCGAGGTCACCGAGCTTGCCCACCGCACCGCTAAAGAACATGAACCCAACAGTGACCCGCAGCACCAAGTTCGGCAGCCAGCCGAGGTTGTTCAGTGCGTCGGTAGTACGAAGGTAGGCCGGGCGAAAACGTCCGGTAAAGACGAAAGATTCGCGGGCCATCAGATACCTCCTGCGTTGGTGGGCAATTGGCGAGCGTTCGCTCTGACGGTCTGCCCTTACGATTACTCGTCGGCCGGCGGGCCTGAATCACAATTTTCAGGCTGAATGAGATTCCGCGTAACCAATGTGTGCACACACCATGAACGAATCTCACCCGGTGTGCACCACACGGCGCGTCCTCCGAGGGCTTTTGGCTGCAATTCCGGCATGATGGCCGGACCGAGGGGCGCCGATATCTCGGCTTGTGTGCTTGCGCCCAGGCGCTGGCCACCGTGACCGCTCAAGAAATATCTTTTGGAAAGGCTGAGTATGTCAACGTCAACACTGACGATGCCCATGCGAACAACGTCAACAACCGGCCCACCGCGCCCGCCCGGCCTAGCCAAGCTCATCTTTCTATCGCTCCTTGTCGTTGTGCTCACAGTCCTGAGCATTTCCTTGTACTGGCTGGAGCACCACAAAGGCCACCATCCGACTGTGCTCGGCGACACCGACAACCCCGACCATGTGACCCTTACCATCCTCATCCAGAAAATCGACCCGTCTACAGCACGGGTAAGTGCCCAATTGGAGCTAAAAGGCGCGGGCTCCTTGGTGGACGAGCACACACATGATCTGAAAGAAGATGCGACCCTCATCAGCAACGCGGTCAGCAACCGCACATTGGTCTCCAAAGCACATCAACGCCCAGAATTCGTCTCGGTCCAATTCGCGCTTCGCGACGGGACCATCACCGACTACCCCTTCGACAGCTATACGGCGAACTTCTATTTCCGCGTGCTCGTCGGCGACGGCCCGAATCAGCGCGCCGTCCCGGTCCGAGTCGTATTCAACAACATCGACACCTTCTTCAAGCTCGGCCCGAAGCAAGAGAAATCCATCCAAGTGCACCAGGATGATGGAGAAGCCAAAACCATCACAACACCTCAATCACTGTTCGCCGCAACCGCAAAAGTGCGTCGGTCGACAAGCACAATCGTGTTTGCAGCGTTCATCATGGTGTTCATGTGGTGCCTGACCATCGCCTCGCTCGTCGCGGCGTGGTACATCGCCAGCGGCAAGTTCGGTTTGTTCTGGTCTGCACTCGCTTTCCTCGGCACATTGCTATTCGCGCTCATCCCCTTGCGAGACGCCGTCCCAGGAGACCCACCGATCGGCTCGCTCATCGACTTCGCCGCATTTTTCATCGCCGAAGGCGTCGTCTCAATCTCGATGATCGTCACGGTCCTCCACGGCTACCACATCGAGATCTCCGGGAAGCAGAGGAGCATCCCACTCGACGACTAAACGGCGCCCCTCTGTGTCAAGCGTTCGCGTCCAACGGCTGGTGCGAGTACCGCTCGACGAAGCACCAAGCCCATCGCGATCAAGAACACGCTGTACGTCGTGAGTGCGAGCCAGAACACGAGGACGCCTTGCCATGAAAGCGGACCGCTGTGAAAGAAGAACGCCATGACGTCGGGGATGAAAGACGCGGCGATCCAGAAATTCATGTACCCCACCCAACGCGGCAGGGTTTCTGCCCGGTCCGTGAGGATGGCGATGCCGATGGCGATGTTCTGGATCATGAACGGCGCGATCGGAGTGAGGAACACCAGCCAGGCAATGTCGTTGAGCGTCACTGTGAGCTCGGGGTTGCGATCGGGCCGGAACGCGATGACCGCCATCAACAGCATCGGCAACAGCAGCAACACACCGGTCGCCGCGCCGGTGACCAGCTGGATAAAGGTCAGGATCGGGTGGCGGCCCTCGATGCGCAGGAGAAAGTAGCCGATCAGGCTGATCAGTGGGAACACGAGGCAGATGCCGAGCTGCGCGATGACCAGTCCCGTGAGGACGCGTGTGTCGTTGCCATAGAAGTCCAGCACCTCTCGGGTGGTGCTTGATGCGCCCAACGGCAGCGGCAGGATGCCCGCAATCAACCAACCGAGCAAGGTGATAACCACCGTGGCCGGTCCGGCCCATGCACACCAAATCAGTATCCGGTTCGGCATCGCACTTCCTCTGCATCGACAACGTTTTGAAGCACTGATAAAAACAGTAAGCCTGTGAACGGCGGTCTACAAGAGATCGCAAAAAGTGGCTTCGCCTTCGCACGACACGACTTCGACTGGATCAGACACGCACAGGGCGCAAACGCACCGCTAAGAAGGCTCGGCTGATCGAGGCGGGAGGGTGACGTGAGCACACGTGACAGCGATTGAATTGAAAGTAAAAAACGTCGTCAGTTTCTTGACTTGCGCGAGGCTTAGTGCATAGCGTCATGAGTGTGATCGGCGCCGAAGCACGTTGAGGAAGGCCACTAAAGAGGCGACTTCAATGACCGTCACCGAGTACGTCATTGCTGAATACACCCCGCTGGTGCTTACCGAACTGCTCAGTAGGCGTCCCGAGTGGAAAACCTCTTCGTCGAGTCTGTCCAGGCCTCACCCGTGGGAACCGGACAGATGGCCCAGAGCTACCGGTTGGTGCTGCATTACGGCAAACGTCCTGAGGATGCACCCGACACCTTGATCGCCAAAGTATCCAGCACCGACGCCGCCAGTCGGCAGATGGCCGTCGCCACCGGCGCGTATCAACGCGAAG
>Ga0210396_10007012_pt1 | contig 10745 bp, 7 predicted proteins | sample IncBWH17OmetaG_FD_155466 | JGI IMG/M metagenome (GOLD analysis project Ga0210396, IMG submission 155466) | Forest soil microbial communities from Barre Woods Harvard Forest LTER site, Petersham, Massachusetts, United States - Inc-BW-H-17-O ... | reverse complement strand
CACGATGTAGGGGAAGATGCCCTGCTTGACGCCAAAACTGCCGCCGGAATCCGGCGGCGTGCGCAGCCGCAAGCGATTGCCCGGCACTTTCAGCGCGCGCGACAGCACCGCATGGATACTGAAAGGCCCCTGGAAATTAGCCAGCACATCGTAAGCGTCTTCGCCGGGATCATAATCGGCGATCACGCCATAGGTCTCGATCGGCGTGCAGGAATTGCGGGGATAGCTGATATCGAGACTGATCCGATGTGCCGCCGACGCAAAGGCCTGTTCCGGATCGCCGTAGCGAAATGTCCGGTCACTGGCAACGTTGCCCTTGAAGCCGTCGTGCAGCACCGGCGCATCCGCCCTGAGTGTCGCGAGCGGATCCACCACCGCGGGCCGCGGCTGGTATTGCACCTCGATCAGATCAACGGCGTCTTCGGCCAGATAGCGATCGGTCGCAACGACAACGGCGACGGGCTCACCGACATAGCGCACCCGTCCCACCGCAATCGGCCAGCACTCGACCGGCGCCTTGACGCCGACCACCAGACTGGTGGTCAGCGCCTTGATATCGGCGCCGTCGAGCACCGCGACGACGCCCTGGGCACGTTTTGCGACAGAGGATTCGATAGAGACGATATCCGCATGCGCGTGCGGCGAACGCAGGATCGCGGCATGGAGCGTGCCGGGATGAACGCCGAGATCGTCCATGAAGCGGCCGCGTCCGGTCAATAGCGCGGAATCTTCGACGCGTGGAATCGACTGCCCGACCCACGGCGAGCTTGAATCCTTGCTGGCCAATGCCTCTTTGCTGGCAAAAGCTTGGCTGGCGGCTTCCGCCATCCCGAAAAATCCTCCCGCGCATGTTGGATGCATCAGGAGAAATTATTTAGGGGTGTCACCGATGGCGGCCATATCAACCAATCTCAAAACTTACCATCCCGTCTCATTTTCCGCAGTGTGCAGTGCAACATCAGCTCGCGAGACGGGAGATATTCCGGAACTCGCGCGGGCTGACACCGGAATGATTGCGGAAGAAGCGGGTGAAATGGGCCGGCTCGGCAAAGCCGAGTTGCTTGCTGATGTCGCAGACGCTCGCGGACTGATTCAGCACCGCATCGACCGCCTGTTCCATGCGCACGACATTTAAATAGACCTTGGGCGGCACGCCGATCGAGGATTCGAACAGCCGGAAAAAGTGCGACCGCGACAAGCCTGCTTCCTTCGCCAAGGTCTCAAGCGCAACGCCCTGTCTGGTTTCGGCCCGCATCGAGGCCGCAATCTTGCGGATGCGCCAGTCGCCCGACGAGGTGTTCATTTCCCTGATCGAAGCCGGAAAACTGCGCCACGGCGTGAAGCGCTCGATCACCGCGATCATCAGGTCGGACAGCGTCGCTTCGTGCGCGGTTCGTGCCTCCGGACGCACCATCATATCTGCCGCCAGATTCATCGCGAGGCCACGGATGCGCGGCGAAACATCGCCGGAGGGATGGTTGAAGAAGCCCGGCGCGCCGCTGGCCGCCCAGCCCGGCCGAAACGCCATCAGCCATTCCGGTTCGATATAAAGTGCCAGAATGACGGTGCGGGGCCGCTCGGGGTCGTGGACATAGGAATGCGGCTGCCAGCCATTGACCAGCACGGCGGTCTGGTCGGTGAGCGGGTAGACCTTGTCGCCGACCACAAACTGGGTGTCCGCGCCCTCGACCTTCAAGAGCACATGGCAATGCGGATGCGCATGGCGCACCAGCGACCAGTCCATATCGAGAAGCGCGACCCGGCCAAAGGCTCCGTGCGCGATACGCAACGCTGTCGACATAGCCATCTCTCCCAGATTGAGACGGGCGCGCTAACGCCAGGCGAGCGGCCGTCCATCTCATTTCCCCGTTGCAATATTCCTGGCTTGGCCAGCGTTTGTTATTTTGGTCGTACGCCTCTAACCGGCGATTATCTTCGCGAAGGCCGCCTTGGAATCATCCTGAATTTCGCGAGCGAGATCGACGTTCTCGATGCCCTTCACGTGAATGCGCTTGAACTCCATCGGCTCGGTTGAAAGCGGCCTGGTCGCGTCGATCCCCATTTTGGCGCTGACGCCCTGCTCCGAAGACGGATCGAGCTTCGAGCCCTGGGCACCGGAGACGACGACAAGGTCCCGATCGGCCTGAAAGCGCGTTGCGATCGCCCATTCGATCTCGTTCGGGTCATCGATATCGACATCCGTGTCGACCACGACCACCTGCTTGATGTCGTAATGGCCGCCGAAGGCGCCCATGATGATGTTTTTCGGCTCGCCATGGCTGGCCTTGTCGATCTTGACCGCGAGATGATAGCGGCAGGTGCCGCCGCGCGTCAGGCGCACGTCGCGCACCGAGGGAAAGCTTCGTTGCAGATGTTCCAATAGCGTCGCTTCACGGGGAATTCCGCCGAGCAGAAGATGTTCGACACCGCCGCCGACGATGGTGTGAAAAATCGGATTCTTGCGGTGCGTGATCGCATCGACGTGAATGACCTCGCGGTCGGCACGCGGACCATAATATTGCGGGAACTCGCCAAACGGTCCCTCCGGCTCGCGGACTTTCGGCAGGATGCGGCCTTCGATCACGATCTCCGCATGGGCCGGCACGCGGACTGAATTGGTTCGGCATTTGACCATTTCGATGGGCTGACCGAGCAGTGCGCCGGCGATTTCCATTTCGTCGTCGTCGAGTGCGGCAATGGCCTGCGACGCCAGAATGCAGGCGGGATGCACGCCGATTACCAGCGCAATCTCCAGCGCCGCGCCGGCTTCCTCCGCCATCCGGAAATAGTGCCGCGTATGCCGCGGCAGCAGCAGCACGCCAATGCGATCGGGGCCACTGACCTGGCAGCGGTGAATAGAGACATTCTGAATGCCGGTCACCGGATTCCGGGCGATCAGCAGCGCCGCCGTGATGTAGGGCCCGCTGTCGTGTTCGTTGTGTTTTGGAATCGGCAATTGCCGCAACAGGTCGACGTCGCGATGGACGACGTCCTGCACCGGCGCCGCCGTCACCTCGACCCACGGCAGCGGCTGGCGGACGGCGTTCTGGAAACGCGACAGCAGCTCATTACTGGGAACGCCGAGGGAGTCCGCGATCCAGCTACGGTCGGCGAACAGATTGGCGACGACCGGAATGTCATGCTGACCCGGCTTGGGGAACAGTACTGCGCTCTCCAACTCGAGCTTCTTGGCCACCGCCGCCAATTCGTCGATCAGCGAAACGCCGTCGCGGGCGACCACAAGCCGATCGCTCGCCACCAGCCGCTGCAGCCAGCTCCGCAAATCCGGATGCTGCCAATTGCTGGCGGTCGCGGGTATGGCCCGGCCTGCTTCCATCATTCCCTCCGTTCGGATTTGCCCGTGACCAGAGCACTGGAAATGCCTGACATCAAGCGTGGTTCCGCTCTGCTGCGGCGCAACCGGCATCATGAGAATAGCCGGGATTGCGCGCGACAGATATGTATCATCAGGCAAAATCATCCGGAATGATAAATCGGCCGAGCCGCAGCAAAGCGGATGTAAGCACATGCGCAAGGATTTGCTGCCGCATGATCCCGGCATCGCCGTGCCGCAGCTCGACGGCGGCGGGAGCGAAGCGCCGAAGACCGTTTGATCGGAGCGTGCCTTCTTGATCGGAACGTGGCTTCGCATTCCCGCGGCGCAATGCGCCCAGGATATGCAAAAAGTTTCCGCCCAAAACAGAGGGCGCGGGGAAAGCCGGGTGTCCGATGCACCCGCAGCCGCGCGTGGAGTGTAGGTAACACGCGCGTTAGTCACCACAGGTTCACCGGATCAATCCGGCTTTCCCCGCGCAATGGTTTTAACGGTTTCCTTCGGGCTCTCCCCGGTGACCGGGCTTTGTTGTCACCGTCGCCTCGCGGTCACTACCGCGAAACTTGACGCCAGCGTCGGGGCGTCAGGACCACACGACTTCACCGTCCGCGAGCCGGCGCCCTCGTCAGAAGCGCCACCCACGTCCATCGCATCCCGCCCCAACGTCCGTGACGATCGCGAAACGCCCCTCTGATCGGGACGGGATGTGCGCATTTTGCGTTTGATTTGGGGTCGCGATCAACAAGGGCGATCGCGACAGATTGGCACGACGGGCAAATCATCTGCGTGTTTTGCGCCGTTTTCACCGCGCGCCCGGGCTTCTGCCGTCAGTCACGCATTAAATCGTGACCCTATGAATTTGGAACGTCCGCTTTGGTGCGCATAACGGATTCTAGCCGGACATTCCACCACGTCTGAAAAGTGCCACGAACCGACATGGAGCTAGGCTAGCTGGACAAATGAAAAAGCCACCCGAAGGCGGCTTCTCAATTCAAACCAGATGATCTTGGATCAGGCGGCCATCAACGCTGGCTTTGCCTTCCGGCGATAAGCCATGAAGCCGATGCCTGCGAAGCGAAGGATCATCATCGCCCAGCCTGACTGCGACCATATGCTTCGGAAATCATGTAGCCGGACAGCGTGCCATAAGCGGTGCCCCACGCATCCGCAACTTCCGGCGTCCAGCCATCCCCAGGCCCTTCTCCAGCGTCCACAGCAACGCGGCGCCGACCACCGGATAGTGCTCTGCCTTCGCACCGTAGCTGACATGCCGCTTTGCCAGTGCGCTGGCGGCCGGCAAAACTTGTTCGAGATTGCCAAGACCTTTCACCACCCCGGCCAGCATTGCCATCAGCTGGCGGCGCTGCTCGATCATATCGTCGGGAAACATTGCCCTCATCTGCGGAGCGATGTCGAACAGACGAGCATAAAATAACACGGCCGCGGCATCCGAAATCGGTGTAACCTTGGCAAAACTGTCCTGAACCAGTGCGACTTGTTTCGGCGTCATTGCAATTCTCCACCTGTTCGGTTTCCCGCTGCTGATAGGCGCCGCCTAGATTGGGCCGGCTGGGCTACCGCACGATTTCAGGCTCGGAAAAAATGGTTGCGTTTGTAGCCGGGCGAACAGCTCTTGTTGAAAATGAAACGAAGCGCGGCTTTCCGCTGAGGTCCGAAATGGGTCAAACTCGGAAGTCGGTCGGTTGGCACTGTCTCTCAAACGAGCTCAGCCAGCAGCGCCTTGGCCTCTTTCAGATCGAGCGTGCCGAAGCCCTCGGTAAACCAATTATAGACCGGCGCGAGCAGGTCGCGCGCCTCGTCCCGATTCCCCTGCTCGCGAAGAAGCCGCGCCATGCTCATTGCCGCGCGCAGTTCCCAGGATTTTGCCTGCTGCTGACGAGCGACCGCGAGCGCACGCTTGAAATAGGCTTGCGCTTTCGTAGCATCGGGCTTTGCGGATTTGAGAGCGATTTCTCCGGCCATACGGTTGATTTCGGGTTCGCACCATCTTTCGTTTGTTGTTTCCACCATGGTCATGGCCTCGCTAAAGCAGCGCAAAGCTTCATCAAACTGTCCAAGATCCGAATAAGCCGCGCCCAGATATGACAGATGCAACGGCGCCAACAATGTTGATCCCGTTGAGTGAAATGCGTTGAGTCCAGAGGTGATAACTTGAACGGCGTCCGATGCCTTCGTCCGGGCTAAAATACAACCTCGCACCATCGTCCCAAAAGCCCTCCAGAACAATGAGCCTTTTTCGTCTGCTAAAGCGATGAGTTGATCAAGTAACTCGTTTGCGGCCGTGAAGTTTCCACAATGGACGTTAGGCCACGATGCATGAAACAGCGCATACAGCGAGGTCGGGGCTTGGCCGACCTCCAGCGCATCCTTGAGCGCGTGCTTAGTGTCCACGAGTGCGGCCTCGGGATGACCGAGGTACCAAAGTGCCCAGGACCTATAGGATAGGGCCGCTACCCTGTTGTCATGGCCGAATCGCGTCGCCAACGGGCGATGCGTGATGGGATCGTAAAGTGCAATTGCCCGATCAAAATGCGCTCGGCTTTGTGCAATGTCCCCGGTGGCCAGCAAAGAAATGCCCATGACGCGATGTCCGACCATGAGCGGAACTGTAGCCTTTTGCGCCTCCGCGAGCCGCAGAAACGGCGCCGCAACCTCTCTCAATGCGTGGCCACTGAACGCGACGTAGCTTCCGACCCAGACGCCGTAAAGAACTGAGAACAACAGCAGCGGATCTTCCAGAGGCTCACCGCTCGCTTCAGCTTGTTCGATCAGCAGACGAGCCCGCTCCGTGGCCGCCTTGGTTTCAGGTGCGGCATAGCCTTTTACATGGATAAGAGGGGTTATCACGGCGACCTGAAGCCTGATCTGCTCGCGGCGAAGCGCTGGGGTTCTAGGCAACGTGCCAAGCTGATCGAGGGCCCGCGTTAGCTGGTCTAAAGCCTCGACCAGAGCCGAGCGCTCCAGCGAGCGCTGGCCAGCCTTGCCCCACAAGCCCGCGGCCTTCTCAATCAAGCCAGCATCGGTGCAGTGACGAGCAAGTAGCTCTGGCTGGGCTTCCGCGATTTCAGCGAACTGGCTTTCAAGGGTTTCAGCGATACGAGCGTGCAACAGGCGTCTTGGCTCGCGCAGTAGCGTTCCGTAAGCCGCATCCTGCACCAAGGCGTGCTTGAACAAGTAACTCGCATGCGGCGGCATGCCCTGCCGGAACAGCAGGCCAGATTGAACCAAACGGTCGAGTGCCGGTCTCAGTTCAGCCTCTGGTTTGCGCACCAAGGCCGCTAACAGCCCGTGGGTAAACTCGCGCCCGATCGCCGCGCCGATCTGCGCAACCTCCTTCGCCGAACCGAGCCGGTCAAGCCGTGACATTAGCGAGGCATGTAGGCTGGCGGGAACGGCCAAGCGGGGCGAAGGTACTGCCGCAACGGTGCGCTCCGCTGCTCCTTCGCCTTCTGCCTCTAATACTGCCCTTGCTATTTCTTCCACGAACAATGGAATGCCGTCAGTGCGCTCGATGATGTCCTGGCGGATATTTGCAGGAAGAGCCTTGTTGCCGATAACCCGATTGATCAAGGCGTCGATTTCGTGCCGCGTCAGCCGACTGATAGTCATCGAGCTTACATGTGACTGTCCGACCCAAGGCGGTTGGAACTCCGGCCGGAACGTGACAATCAGTAGCACGCGAAGGTTGACGATCCGAGCCACCACGCGACCAAAGGCTTCTAGGCTAGTGGGGTCGGCCCAATGCGCGTCCTCGAAGACCATCAGCAACGGGTGTTGCCGCGACAGCACCTCGATTTGTGAGATGAGTGCTTCGAGCGTTTTCTGTCGCCATTGCTGCGGGGTCGGTTCAAGGGTCGGATAGCGTCCGTCATTCGGCAGCGAAAGCAGCTCTGCAAAGAGTGCGGAGTCCTGGGGTGACGTGGAATTTTGCTCTAGGACCACTCCCAGCTTGTCGAGCTTTTTTCGCATAGAATCGTCGTGCGTAAATCCGGCCGCGCGTTCCAACTGACTGATGATTGGAAAAAATGCGCTGTCAGTGTGTTGCGGCGAGCAGAAGTAGCGGAGTCGGGTATGCGGCTCGCCAGCGAGCTCACCCATCAGCGCCGCCGTCAGCCGCGATTTGCCGATCCCCGCCTCACCTGAAAGAAGGATTACTTGGCCGTCGGCGTTCTTTGCTCTCGACCAGCGGCGTAGCAGGATTTCGAGTTCTTCTTGCCGGCCGACAAGCTCGGTCACGCCGCCGGCGTGTAGGGCCTCGAAGCGACTTTCCACTGATGCTGGTCTTAGAGCCGCCCAAGCCCGCACAGGTCCTGCAATGCCTTTGAGGTCTTTGGCCCCGAGGTCCTCAAGCTCGAACAGATTGCCGAGAAGCTTTCGAGTGCTCTCAGCGATCACCGCTGTGTTCGGCTCGGCGATCCCCTGTAGCCGCGCCGCAAGGTTGGGCGTCTCGCCAACGACAGCCTGCTCCTGCGCAGAACCCGAGCCGATCAGGTCACCCACCACCACTAGTCCGGTCGCGATGCCGACGCGGGTTTGCAGGGAAACAGCCGACGGCAGAGCGGTCACCGCCGCGATCGTTTCCAGCCCAGCCCGCACCGCGCGCTCGGCGTCATCCTCGTGAGCTTGCGGATAGCCGAAATACACAAGCACGCCGTCGCCCATATATTTCGCCACGAAGCCGCCGAAGCGGCGCATGGTCTCGGCGACGCATTTCTGGTAGGCCGAAATGACCTCGCGTAAATCCTCTGGGTCCATGCGCGCAGAAAGCGCCGTGGAGCCGACCAGGTCGGAGAACATCACCGTGACTTGGCGGCGTTCGGCAGCGTAAGCGGGGGCGGCTTTTGGGCTGACGTGGGTATCAGCAGGCAAAGCGGCGATAGCATCGAGTAGCTTGCGGCGATCTCCGAGTGCGGCTACGCCAAGTTCCTTCAAGTCCTCTGCCGTTAGCTTCGGCATTACTGCATTATCGATTCTATTTGCGCGGAAAATCGCCTCGTACTCTTCGAGGCCGAGGCCCCGCAACCACTCCAAAAGTTCCATGCCAGTGCGCCGCTTTTGCCATGTTATAGTTCAATCTAAAGCAGCATGGCCAGGTGCAGGACTGGAATGATTGCTCTGGCTCATTGTAGTTCCATAAGCGGGACACTTGGAAGACGTAGGGGCCGGTCCAATGAAAAATGTTTTGAGGGGCGCCGACGTCCGGCATGGGGCAATCGCGTCATTTTGGCCGGGGTCCGGCCACTTCCGGTCTGCCCCTATGAACGGACATACTCAGACCGCCCCGGCATGTCGGAAAAGTGCCAACACCGGAAGTTCCCCGTCGCTAGGGCGCTGGCAGGCTTTAGCGAACAACAAAGAAGTCGTATTCGACGAACCCGTTCGCTGGATCGAATGACAGCTGCACCATTTTGCCGACGGCCTGCACGCGGTTTAGCCACGCGTATTTTTCCGCGCCGGTCCGGAAAGTCGGAGCGACCACAAAGTAAGCCGCGTCGGCGTGCGTGATTGATCCGCCGCCTGCCAGCTTGGCGGCGGTCTGCTCCGAAAGCGCAGCGACGCCATTGTAGCTCACAAAAATCTGCTGCGCGTCGTCGGTAAGCAATGTTGTACGGACGTCGATACGCAGTACACCGGAGGGAAGGGGTTGTTGCCAGTCGGCACCCGGTGCAATTGCCTTGGCTTTAATCTTCGGACCGTCTGCCCATCCTCCCTTGATGTTGACGATTTGGCTCCCGGTGTCGATGATGTGTGGCGGATCGAGGTCCGCATGAAGCGTCATCAAATATTCAAGTTCAATCTGTGCCGTCTGGGCCATCGAGTCCTCCGCTGATTGTCAGAAAGGCGTCTCAAAGCCAGGCCATGTTCTCCTCCAAGTTCCACGAAGCGTGACCCTCATCAGCGGTCAGGATCGCACCATCGTCGCGTCGGGCGAATGGCATGGCTGTATGCCGCCAGGATGATAGCCGATCTTCGACCCTTACGAGGCGTGACAAAACGACCGCTCTTTGGACTGGAGAACACGATGGCAAAGGAGCACGGCGGCCCGTTTCAGCGACCCGCTCTTCTTTCAGGCGGTGATCAGCACGGCAGTCGTTTAAGCGTTAGCTGTTGCAACATGCATCCCTCGGATGCGATCGACACCGCGTCGCTGGAATACCCTAACTCAGCCTCAATGTCTCTTGTGGGTCAAACTGAGAAGTGGCGTCGCATCCGCAGAGAGTCCGCTCTACCCGCATAACGGACATCGTCAGACCGGCCCGGCATGTCTCAAATTTGCCAACAAGCGACATCGATCACGGATGGCGGCTCAGTCAGCGGGGATCGTAAACTGAAAGAGCACCCTGCGGGTCGCACGGGGTCGCCCACAACCGTCCGCCGTGGGCTTCGGCGGCGGCTTTTGTTTACCCGCGTGGCCTACGGCCCCGGGCTTAGCGCAACCGTTCGCCTGTCGTGAACCGATAGATCGCCGCACATGGTGCACGCTGGCTGTGGCCGTGGCCCTGCGGGCTATGAGAGTGCCCATGATGCACGTTCGGATCATCCTCGTCATAGTCATCCGTGATGTTGACTACGGTGGCTGAGCCTCCGCGCCTCGATACGGCGTGCCCGCGTCGTTCCCGGAATAGCTCGGCGAGCGGGTGAAGGTCGTCGGCGTCTTTGCGGGTGATGCGGGAAACACTCGGCTACAAGCTCTCGCGGGATCATACCGCGTCTGACTGATGCGCAACTGAAGATTGCCAAAGGTTTTAAGGCACTGTAAAGTGCGCTTGGCAACTATAAGTCGTTTTTTCGGCTCCACATGCGCCCGTGCGCGGCTCGAAATCCGGGAACGTCTTTGCTCAACGCAACGCGGAGTAGAAAATTATGCCGGTCCGACCCGTACAGTCGTACGTCGTAGAGCACGAGACTGAGGCAGATACCTACCTGAGAGAGCTTTTTAAAACGAATGAAAATAGGTCAGAGGACGCGGTGCTCGTGCATGCGCAGCGAGTTACTAAAGATGATCGCTATAGGACCTACTTCGTCGACAAAGCCGCCGAGCTTTTGAAAGCCTATTCCTGACCTTTTCTTCACGCGACGCGGCGACCCTTCGCACCTGGCAGCGTATCGGCCTAAAGCCGTCGCGCCGATCTCAACCCGGCCGGGCGGCTTCGTCTAATGTCGGAAATTCGAGCCGCTTCCGCTTTACCCGTAATAGCTGACTTCGTCGGGAGCATTGGCACTTCCGAAAAGTGCCAATAGCAGACGAGTTCTTGGCTTCATCGGCGATAACGATTAGGAGATCCGTGCAATGCAACCAGAGACGCGCTACGCCAAAAGTGGAGACGTTAGCATCGCGTATCAAGTTTTCGGTGAAGGGCCTCTCAACCTAGTTCTCGCTCCGTTCTTC
>Ga0210396_10007011_pt1 | contig 10746 bp, 5 predicted proteins | sample IncBWH17OmetaG_FD_155466 | JGI IMG/M metagenome (GOLD analysis project Ga0210396, IMG submission 155466) | Forest soil microbial communities from Barre Woods Harvard Forest LTER site, Petersham, Massachusetts, United States - Inc-BW-H-17-O ... | reverse complement strand
GCGGCTAAGGTAAAGGGATTTGCACACGCTCCACTAAAGCTGGGCTAATATTTCCACGCTATCTATGCGGAAAAGTAGTTCTATGCGATTCCGATTGTTATTCGTGGCCTTGCTTGCGTTCTGTGCGGCGTTTTGTTCGCCGGTGCTGGCACAGCGTGCAGGTCTCGCGTCGGCGCGGCAGGCTGATTTGGTGTTGGTGAATGCCAATGTCATCACGTTGCGCGTCGCGGGTGACCGGGCTTCGGCGGTGGCCGTGGGCGGCGGGAAAATTCTCGCGGTGGGCGACCGGGCGGCGATGGATGCCTATATCGGGGCGGGTACGAAGGTCGTCGACTTGCACGGGCAGACGGTGGTTCCCGGGTTTAACGATGTCCATCAGCATCCCTTTGCGATCTATGCGTGGGACAAACCCTATGCCGTGCTGGAGCTCGACACGGTGAGCTCGATGGCCAACCTGATCGCACTATTGCGGCGCAAGGCAGCGGTGACACCCAAGGGGATGATCATCCGCGGCACGGCCTATAATGAATACAAGTTGGGCGCGCAGCCGACACGCGACTGGCTGGACCAGGCGTCGACCGATCATCCCATCCTCATCACCCACGCCAGCGGACACGTCTCGGCGGCGAACTCTTATCTGCTCCGCATCAGCGGGATCGACCGGACCACCAAGGACCCGCCTGGCGGCGCGTTGGAACGGACGGCGGATGGCGAACCGGACGGGCTCATCAAAGAGTCGGCCCGCCGGTTACTCACGCACGATGCCTCGATAGAACCACCGAAGCCTACGGAAGCCGAAGAGCTCGAAGGCTACCGGCTTTATTTCCGTCAGCTGTTGGCCAGCGGGCTCACGAGTATCGGCGACTGCTGGACCACACCGGCAAAGGTCAGGATCTATCAGACCCTCGTGAGCGAACATTTTCCCATGCGGTTCAACTGCTATATCGGGATGGATTATCTCGACCAGGTGATCGACGGGCGTATCCCCCGGGTCGCGGGGCCATATTTGCGGATCGAGGGGATTAAAATATTTCATGGCAATAGTTTGAGCGGGAAGACGTGCTGGTTATATGAGCCTTATGACACGGTGAATCCGCGTACCGGTGCGCGGGACTACTACGGCATTCCGCCGGCGCGGACGCAGGGTTCGCTGGACAGCCTGGTGTTGAAGATCCATCGGGCCGGTCTGCAGATCGCGTGTCATAGCAATGGCGACCGGGAGATCGAGATGGTGCTCACGGCCTATGAGCACGCCCAACAGGCCGATCCCCGACCGGATATGCGGCATCGGATCGAACATTGCAGTATTACCAATCAGGCTATCCTGGAGCGCGTGCGGCGGGACAGCGTAGTGCCCGTTTTTCATAGCTATGCCAACGAGCTGGGTGATCAGCTACGGGTCTATGGCCCGACGCGGCTGGCGATGATCATGCCTACGAGGACGGCCACGGATATGGGGATCGTTTGGGCCATGCATAGCGACTACCCCATCAGCCGCTTCGAGCCCATGAAGCGGTTAGACGGGGCCGTCAACCGAAAGGCCCCGAGCGGGGTCGTCATCGGCGACAACCAGCGCATAGGGGTGGAGGAGGCAATCAAGGCCTTCACGGCAGGCGGGGCCTATACCACGCACGAAGAGGGGGTCAAGGGACGGGTCGTCGCCGGGGAGTTTGCCGACCTGGTGGTCCTGGACCAGGACCCCACGGCTATCATTCCGCAGCGACTCCCGGAAGTGGGGATTGTGCTCACGATCGTTGGGGGCAAGATCGTGTATAGCCGCTAAATGGAGTATATTGAGGGTCTAAAACACTGCACTGCTATGCGTTTTCGACTCCTATTCCTCCTGCTGCTAACCGTCGGCCTGCTTCATGCGCAACAAAAAGGTTATTATCGCAAACCCGCCATCTATCAAAACACCGTGGTGTTTACGGCCGAAGGCGATCTTTGGAAATACGATCTTTCTACTGGTGTCGCGTCGAGGCTGACGACCCACGAAGGGGTGGAGACCGACCCCCTGATCTCGCCGGATGGAAAAACGTTGATCTTTACCGGTCAGTACGAAGGAGTGACTGAGCTCTATGCGATGCCCATGGATGGCGGCATTCCCCGCCGGTTAACCTACGATTTTGACAGTTATTATCTGCATCCCACGGGCTGGACCAGGGATGGGAAACTGTTATATCGCTCCAGCCGGTACAACGCGCTCCCTACCCCGCAGCTGCGGCAGATGGATCTGGCAACGCTGGTCAGTGTGCCGGTGCCGTTGTCACAGGCTTCGGACGGTTGCTATGATGCCGACGGGGTCTTGTTCTTTACGCGGCTGCCGCATCAAGGCAGTAGGACGAAACGCTATAAAGGCGGGTTGATCGAACAGATCTGGCGTTTCGATGGCCGGCAGGAGGCCGTCTGCCTCACGGGGAGTTACGACGGTACGAGCACGCGGCCGTTGGTGTATAACGACCGGGTTTATTTCCTCAGCGATAGGGACGGCACGATGAACCTTTGGTCCATGGATAAACAAGGCGGGGACCTCCGGCAACTGAGCTTCTCCAAGGGTTGGGACCTGCAAGGGTTGTCGCTTTCGGCAGGGAAGACCGTTTACCAAAAGGGCGCGGATATCTGTGTGTTCGACATCGCGGCGGGTAACGAGAAGGTGTTGGATATACGTTTGTTAAGCGATTTCGATCAGCGGAAACCGCGGTGGATCAAGAACCCCATGAGCTCGATAAGCTTTGACGATATTTCGCCGGACGGCAACTATGCCGTGATGATCAGCAGGGGCCGGCTGTTTGTGAGCCCGGTGAAGGGTGATCGTTGGGTCGAGGTCAACCGGCGTAGCGGTATCCGGTATAAGCTGGCGCATTTTATCAGCGAAAAAGAGCTGGCCGTGCTCAGTGACGAAAGCGGGGAATACGAGATCTGGAGCGTCAGCGCCGATGGCAGCACGCCGGCCCGGCAGCTTACGAAGGATACGAAGACGATCATCACGCAATTCGCCGTGTCGCCGGACAAGAAGTATCTCGCTTTTTCCGATAAGAACGATGTCTTGCGGATCGTCGAGCTTTCCACCGGGACGATCAAGTTTGTCTACGACAAGGCCTTTGATGGGCTGTCTATCGGTTTTGGCTGGTCGCCGGATAGCCGGTTTCTGCATTTTGTAGCAACCCTGGCCAATGAAAGCGATCAGATCTCGCTGGTGGATGTCACGACGATGAAGGCGATGCCAATCACCACGGAGCGGCTCAGCAGTTCGGGCGTAGCGTGGGCGGCGGATACCAGTATGCTCTATTTCCTTTCCGAGCGCAACCTGCATACGCGGGTGTCATCGCCCTGGGGACCCTGGGAGCGGGAGCCTTATTATACGGAGACTTCTAAAATGTATGCGATCCCGCTGGACAGCGCGGCGAAGTTCCCTTTTCAGCCGACGGATAGCTGGTTGACGGACACGGTCTATAATCCGGGTTTCGCCAAGGCGTCGAAGCTGCATGGGCCACGGCGGTACAACGGCTGGTCGCAGCTGTATGAATTGCCGGTGAAGCCGGGTAATCTGGGCGGCCTGCAGGCGGCGGAGGGGTATTTATACTGGCTCGATTATGGGCAGGAGGGTAGTCATGGCGGCGCGCGGCTCATGGCCCTGAAGATCAAGGAAAGCAAAAAATACGAGCCTACGGAGATCGCCACCGGGGTGGCCAGTTTCAAATTGTCTGCTAACCGGAAGAAGTTGCTGGTGACGTTTGTCAATCATAACCTGGCTATGGGTGATGCCAATGGCGAGAAGCTTGATGCCGAGAAGACCAAGCTGGTACTCGAGAACTGGAATTTCCAGGTAGACCCCATGGAAGACTGGAAAGAGCTTTTTGCCGATGCGTGGCGGATGATGCGGGATTATTTTTATGACCGCCATCTGCATAAGGTCGATTGGCCGGCGGTCCGCAAGCAGTATGAGCCGCTGGTGGACCGGCTAACCGACCGGTACGAATTGGATGATCTGCTTTCGCAGATGGTCGGGGAGCTATCGGCCCTGCACACCTTCGTGGCCGGCGGCGACAAGCGGGTCTCGCCCGATAATATCCCCACGGGTTTTCTGGGTGCTTCGCTGATGCGGGTGCCGCAGGGGGTTCGCATCGAGCATATCTACCGGAGCGATGCTGACTATCCCGACAGGGCTTCGCCGTTGGCCCGGCCTGGCGTGCATATCCATACGGGTGATATCATCACGGCGGTCAACAATGTGGGACTTGGCCAGACGGCGGATATCGCTATACTGCTCGCCAATAAAGTCGATGTTCCCGTGAAGCTTTCGTTGCTGGATCGCGGAGGCAGGGCTTATGAGGAAGTCGTCCGGCCGATGTCGGGGGGTGACGAGACCGACTTGCGGTATGCCGAGTGGGAGCTGGAGCGCCGGGAACGGACGGATACGCTCAGTCATAACGACATCGGGTATGTGCATTTACGGGCCATGGGCGGCGAGGACATGGATGCGTTCGTGGAGCAGTTCTATCCCATCTTCAACCGGAAGGGGCTGATCCTGGATGTGCGTCATAATTTTGGCGGCAACATCGACAGCTGGGTGTTGGAGAAGCTGCTCCGGAAGGCGTGGATGTATTGGCAGGGACGGGCCGGGGGATCCGTGTGGAATATGCCGTTTGCCTTTCGGGGACATATGGTGATCTTATGCGACCAGGTGACGTCGTCCGATGGGGAAGCCGTGACGGAAGGGTTCCGCAGGCTGGGGCTGGGGAAGGTTATCGGCATGCGGACCTGGGGCGGTGAGATCTGGTTGTCGATGGACAACCGGCTGGTCGACGGAGGTATCGCTTCCGCGGCGGAGCTGGGCGTTTATGGGCCCGAGGGCAAATGGCTCATCGAGGGTCATGGGGTCGATCCCGATATCGTTGTAGACAACCTGCCGTGGGCGACGTTCAAAGGGAAGGATGCGCAGCTGGAGGCGGCGATCGACTTTTTGACGAAACAGATTGCGGCCGAGCCGGTGCCTGCGCCGGTGGTGCCGGAGTATCCGGATAAATCGTTCAGGTATGAGAAGTAGGTTGTTGTTGGGGTTTTGGGTGCGGCAATTTTTGGAAATGGTAGTAAATTTACTACCTTTGTATATGCTCGCCAAATAGCTCCTTATGAAATCAAGCGAATTACACCGGAAAATTAAAAGGAATGGCTGGGTCCATATACGAACTGATGGAAGCCACTACATCTATGAAAAGAACGGACGTACATATCCCGTACCCTACCACGGGGCGAAGGAAATTGGTAAGGGATTGGAAAAGAAGATTAGTAAGGAAATGGGACTTAAATAATCTTGCTTTTTTTGAAATAAAAAATTGATAATGAAATTGGTAAAAGTAATCATTGAAAAAACGAAAAATATGTATTCTTCCTATGCGGAGAATGTGCCTGGCATATACGGTGGCGGGGATACTGTTGAGGAGGCTAAAAAGTCTATTTTGGATGCCATAAGACTTTTGAAAGAGCACAATGATAAAAAACATATCCCGGCCATATTGAAGGGGAAGTATGCTATTGTCTACAAATATGACGCAGAAAGTTTTTTAAAGCATTACAAAGGGATATTCACTAATGCTGCTTTAGAACGGATCACCGGGATTAATCAGAAGCAATTTCAACATTACGCCTCTGGCCTAAAGAAACCGAGACCAGCGCAAGCCAAAAAAATAGAATCTGCCTTGCATAGATTGGGGAGCGAACTTATGGCGTTGGAACTTTAGGATCGAGGCTAGGCTCAAGTCCTCTTTCTCCGGAATCGGGTCTGCAAAATAAACTGTGTCAAAAAGCTATTTTGTCAATTAGGTTAACGGGCTGCTTGTTTTTTTTGCATAGGTAAGGCATCCCCCAGTCGCCCCTTATCATTGGGGCCAACAAATGCAGTGTCGGAAAACCTAAAATCGAGAATGCGTTTTCTAAGATTGATCCAGAATAAATACAATAATCCGCTTTCAATTTGGTTCACGAGCATGTCATGAGTCCATCCATTTTGTACAGCTTTCTGGGCATAGAAAGCTCGTTCTTCTGCCTGGCTCAACTTGTCAAGTAAAGTGCAATTGTGTCCCCAAGGCAATTTTGCAACAGAGCGTTGCAAAATTGTCTGATTTTCTCTTTCAGATCCTGTAAAATACTCGTATAGTTATTGCTTAACTCCGAGGCCATGATCAATTTGGAGAGATTCGTTTTTGTTATTGTCCGATCAAAATATAAGAAAAAGCCACTACCAAGAAGTCCTTAGAAAGTGCACGACTTCGTGCACATCAAATTCTTCCTGCGCAAGTAGGTTGTTTAAAGTAATTGTGTTTGGATCTTATGTACTAATTTTTCATCCGCGCTTTCATTAATGTTATATCGGATTTGACAAACTTCTTCATTGTCATTCTTGAGGTAAAGTATTTGATAGCTTCTATACCAACGACTGGTCCAGGTGAGCCCTGGCATTTTTTTATGATCAACTTCTTCTAGCTTATTAAAGGTGTAAATTATAGGATGGTTCCAAGGGAACGTATACTTTATTTCAATTCGTTTTTCATATAAACGGATTTTTGCCAGATAACGTCCAAAATATGCGTAAATGATGCTTCCGAAGAATAGAAAGCATAACAAGGAGCCCATGATATCTAATCGTCCCACTATCCAGAGGGCTAAGAAAAATAGGAAAAGAGCTGGTATAACGGTAATCGTCAAATAATAATTAAATGGTTTTCCAGTAATTAGCGCTTCTCCGCCGGGAATTTCAGAAACGTTCGAGCTTCCTTTCATGCTTGGGGAATTAATTAATAAATGTAACCTGTAATGTTAACATTTGCAATTGGGTACTAAATGCAATCTCTCGACGGTTATATCGCTTGTGTCCGCCCAGAACTCAGACTCGTCGAGACTCCCCCTGAAGGAGAGGAGGCGGTCAGGCTAATCTATGCCCAAAGAGCATATGGGTTTCATTTTCAGAGTATTGCAATAAGTCGATAGTCTGGTGAGGATTGTTTTGTCCGTATTACGCCAACGCTTGATTCAGGCAATTTTTAGCGTGGGTGGGACGTTTTATTGTCTGTATAATCCTTAATCTATGAAAAGAAAATTTACCTCTTTTATTCTTCTTTTTGCGCTCACTTTTACCGCCTGTATTAAAATGGTAATTCCGATCCCGCCGCCTCCGGGTGGATCGTCTTCTTCTTCCGGTGCGCCCACCCGCAACATTCCTTATGGTGTGTCCATGGTCCTCAATGGCAAGTATTTGACTTTTAATAGCGGTGCCAGCCTGGATACGAGCGACAATCAGATCTATGTTTCCGGATGGGGAGATTCCGCGGGTTACACCAATTTGAATCTCGCGCTGGGTGCCCAAAAGGCTGACAACGCGCCCATGAATACGGGTGTTTATCCGTCTTCCGGTGATCTGGAGGAGAACCAAAGCAATTTTACGATCTATGACTGGGGTTTCAATGGCGTCAACTTTGTAGGATTTGGCGCCTACCCGGATACGGTAACCATCGTCACCATAACGGATACTACGGTTACGGGAACATTTCAGGGCACCTGTGAAGCAAAGTATCAGGACCAGATCGATCCTAATTTGTGGCATGACTCCATCATGAATGTTGCCAACGGGAAGTTTTACCTGCACAAGTAATCATTCCCCGGACCACTCGAACGCCAAATAATAAGGGGCCTCTGGAAAGAGGCCCCTTTGTCGATTTTAATACGCTTTATTTTGCTTATGAGTCAAAGCACTAAAGTAGGGAGTGGGGCGATGGTGTCATAGCTGGATCGAGCGGTTGGCGCATTGTGGCGGCAATTGGGGGGATTGGGTGAGTGGTTGGGGTTCGGGTTACGCCGTTGGCCAGCCGGTCGCCATTGGCCAGCCGGCTAGGCCGTTAGGGGCACAGGGGGAAGGGCCCGGGCCAGGTAGTCGAAATAGCGGTGGGCGGACCAGGTTTGGCGGTTACCGATGACATATAAGCGATGACGCGCGCGGGTGATGGCGACGTTGAGGATGTTGGGCGTAGCGGCTACCCAGTCGCGCGCCTTTTTGCTTTTTGGCAGGGTGCCGAGGACGAGGATGACCATATCCGCTTCGCGGCCCTGGAAGGTGTGGATGGTGCCGCATTCGATGCGGCCGCGTTTTTCAAATTGGTCGCGGCAGCTCCCGGCGACGGAGCGAAAAGGGGAGATGATGAAGATCTTGCCTTCGTGGGTGACGAGTTGTTGGAGGAGGGTTTTGGTGGCCGTCCCTTCTTCGTGGAGGGCGTGGCCTTCGATGACGGTGAAACCGCGGACGTCGAGCCAGGAGCTGGGGGGTGCGTCGCCGGCGGTGGCCTTGAAGGCGGATTGGATGATGGCGGGTTGGCCGACGCTGCGGTTGGGGATGGCGGTGGGTTGGTTGGGGATGGCGATGGGTTGGTCGATCCGGACCATTTGGCCGTTGTAGGCGATGGTGTTGGCGATCGTGAACATGGGTTCGCCGCAGCGGCGGTGCGCGCGGAGGGGGATGCCGGTCCAGGTGTTGTCGATGTACGAGCCGATGGGAGTGATCCGGTCCGCGAGGGACTGGGCCGAATGATACAAGGGCGACCATTCTTCGGTGAGCCCATAATTTTCCCGTAACAATTTATCGAGGGCCTGGGGGATATTCACCACGGGCGCGATCTGGCGGGTGTCGCCGATGAAGATACTGCGTTGGGCGCGCCAGAGGGCGCCGGCTATCGAGGGCAGGGTGGCCTGACCGGCTTCATCCAACAGGAGCCAACCGAGAGCGCCGGAGCCAAATCCAGCGGGTACGTGGGAGCCAAGCCCTCCGGGAGCGCCGGAGCCGAGGCGCTCGAACTGACGGTGAAAAGAGGCCAGCGTGACGGAAACGACGGGGACACAGAAAAAGAAACTACTCCATAGGATGGACGCGACGGACTCGTCGATGTGCTCGCGGTATCTGCCGGCCAGCATATCCACGAAAGCGCCGAGGTTGGTCCGGAAGCTGGGGGCATTGGCCCGGATGGCCCATTCGTGGAGTTCGAGACTGCGGAGGAAGATGGTACTGCGAAGCGTGTTTAGCTTCTCTGAAGAATAGGGCGTCAGCCGGTGGATCGAAGCCATGGGCAGGGTGGTGAAGCCGGGACCGGGGAGGTTGGCGGTGGGGATGGCGTATTCGCTGTGCAACCGGTGGGCCAAGGTCGCGTGCCCTGCGCCTTGGGTGTGCGACCGGCTGTTAGCTTCGCCCGCAAGCAGGCCGTCGTGATAGGTGGATGCCAGCTCCTGAAAATGCCCGAATTCTTTTAGGAGGCCGGTGAGCCCGGCGGCGGTTTGGGCGAAATGGGCTCTGGCCTCATCGACCTGGTCCGCTTGTTCGCGCAGATACCGATTGAAGTTACGGCCTTTGTGAAACCAGAACTTCTCGATGAAGGCATTGCGGTTGTCCGAACGGCCGAGGACGGCGCTCACCAATCCCCAGGCCGGCCCGCCAAAGATATTCGAAGCGACGCCGGAGAAATAATCCACTTCGGGGAAGGCCGCGCGGTCGACGCTTCTCAACTGGGGCAGCTCGCGCGAGATGTTTTCGATCGCCGTGTTGTTGCTGCCCGCGACGACGATGCCGTCGTTCCCTAAAATGCTTTCATCGATCGGATAGTAGCCCGCTTTTTCGTGGATGGGTAGGCGTTTTGCCGAGAACAGGTTGTCGGGGTCGGCTTTCAATAGCCGTTTCGCGCGGGTTACGATGACATGGGCGATGACTTCGCGGAGCAGGGTGGTCTTGCCGGTGCCCGGTGGGCCATTGATGCCTATGATCGGGATGTCTGACGAGAGGGTAATGTTTAACGCGGCCAGCTGGGCGCTGTAGAGGCCATGCGCGGGGTTGGCGGGCCAGCGGCCCGGCGGTAGGGAACGGGGATGGATATGCGTTAATAAATTCCGGGGATCGAGGAGGTCCTGACGGGCTGCGGTGTGGATCTGCGAAGGTTCGGGCTGGGTCTGCGGGCTTGCAGGGTGGACTTGCGGGGCCAGGAGCCGGCGAAGCGGGGCACCGAGATGCTGCGGATGGCGGATCAGGGTATCGAGGTCCTGGATATAATAGCTGTTCAGAAACGGCGCATCGGGCGTTGCCGCGGGGCTCGTCAGCTCGGATACGCAGAGAAGGGGTACCGTGGCGGGCCAATCGCCCGTGGTGAACTGGTGGAGATAGGTGAGTTCTTTTTGCAGGAGCGGCCAGGTTATGGGGACGGGCTCTTCGTGCGCGCCGAGCTCGAAACGGGTGGTATAGCTTTCCTGCGCCTGTTTCAATTCCTCCGAAAGCAGCTCGGGGTTTTGTCTCTTGCGGATGAGTTTTATCGCGTACACGAAGGCGACGGGAGCATAAGAGCGGACGTTAGGACGACCCGCCTGGTCGAGGACAAGGGCGCTCATACAGGTCTTGCCGCCCACGGGATCGCGGTATTCGGTGGAACCGGTGAGCCTGGCCAGCAGGGCGATCACGGCTTCTTTTTCAACGAGATGGAAATAGAGGGTGTGTTTCCAGCGACGGTTCTCTGCTGGTTCCGGGAATTGGGGGTCTTCCCAGGGAAGCGGTATCCCGGGTTTCAGCTCGGTTTCGATCGCGTCGGCTTTCCCGGGACGGACATCGGGCAGGTTGAAGGTTTCGACGGACCGCCAGTAGCGGAGGATGTTCGTATAGTGGTCGAGGTGAGACTGCATAAGGACTGGGCAAATTACGAAACGGCCGGCGGACGGGCGGGAGAA
>Ga0210396_10007010_pt1 | contig 10748 bp, 8 predicted proteins | sample IncBWH17OmetaG_FD_155466 | JGI IMG/M metagenome (GOLD analysis project Ga0210396, IMG submission 155466) | Forest soil microbial communities from Barre Woods Harvard Forest LTER site, Petersham, Massachusetts, United States - Inc-BW-H-17-O ... | reverse complement strand
CCGCACCGACATAAGCCCCGAATACATAGCCCTCGAAATCGCCACTCTGTTCCTCCCCTATCAAACTAGAATTGAGTTTTGATTTGTAGTCAGAGCACCGATGCTTGCACGATGTTAAGAGACCCGCAAGGTGCCCCACCCTCGGATTTTTGGAGGGTGGGGTTTTTAGCGTGGAAACACCGAACCACCAAACTCGAAGCTCCGACTTTTTCAATGCTACTCGCGGCTATGCAACCACGTGAGAAACAATCCAACAACCAAACCAAGTCCGCAGGTCCCAAGAATGAATAACCGCGACGGGAATCGCAATCCAAGCAATAATCACCAGTCCCAGCGAAACAATCGCACCTGCGCGCGTTCCGGGCACGGACACATTCCGAACGTACTCAGTACCGCCGGTGTTCGTTTCCCGGTTTTTGGAAGAGTCAGCATTCCTACGTCTTTGCCAAAGCGCTGAAAATATCGCGGTACTCAGCCATAAACTCCAGGCCAATTAGAAGCTGATCTTCGTCGGGGTCATAACGCGTGAGGAGGTAACCGTCAGGAGTCTCGACGGCAAGCACAGAATTGCCTTTTTTCACTTTCAGCCGATGCAGCAGTTCCTTCGGAAGGATTACGCGGGTCGAAGACCCGATCGCTCTCAGTTTTAATCTCATTGGAAATCCGCGGGGGCATTTATTGGATTTAAGACAGTCCCGCGAGCTTGCCCAGGCCCTTCATTTTGCTTCTTGCGGCCATGGCGCCGTATTGCTTCATCATTTGGCGCATTTGCATGTACTGCTTGATGACCTGGTTTACGTCCTGCACGGTGGTGCCGCTGCCTTTGGCGATGCGTTTGCGGCGCTTGCCGTCGATTACGTTGTGGTCGCGGCGCTCCTGATGGGTCATGGAATTGATGATGGCTTCGACCTGCTTCAGCTTGCTTTCGTCGACCTTGGCGTCTTTGGGCAAAGCTTGCAGCGGACCGACTTTTGGCAGCATGTCCACCAATTGCTCAAGCGGACCCATCTTGCGGATTTGTTTCAGCTGATCGCGAAAATCTTCCAGGGTGAAGCCTTCGGTGCGCAGCTTGCGTTCCAGCTCGGCGGCCGCTTTTTTGTCGACGGCTTGCTCGGCGCGCTCAATAAGCGACATGATGTCGCCCATGCCCAGCACGCGCGAGACGATGCGCTCGGGATAAAATCCCTCAAGCGCATCATATTTTTCGCCGAGACCCACGAACTTTACTGGCGCGCCGGTCACTTTGCCGATGGAAAGCGCCGCGCCACCGCGCGCATCGCCGTCCAGTTTGGTGAGGATTACTCCGGTCAGGCCGAGGCGTTTGTGAAATTCTCCCGCGGAGCGCACCGCGTCTTGTCCGATCATGGCGTCCGCGATAAAAAGAATTTCGCTGGGATTCAGTTCTTTCTTAAGGGTACTCAATTCTTCCATCAGCGAATCGTCGATGTGCAGGCGGCCGGCGGTGTCCACCAGGATTACATCGCTGGCGGAAAGCTTCGCCTCTTTAATCGCGCCCTTCACAATTTCAATGGGCTTGTTGGTGCCGGTGCCTTGCCATATCGCGGTGCCCACTGCCTTAGCCACCTGCGACAGCTGTTCGCGCGCGGCGGGACGATACACGTCGGTCGAAACCACCAGCGGACGGTGCCCGTGGAGCGCCAGCCACTTCGCCAGCTTTCCGGTAGTGGTGGTCTTGCCAGAGCCCTGCAAGCCCACGATCATCCACACCGAAGGCGGCTTCGAAGCGAACAGTGGCTTGGCATGTTTTCCCAGTAGCGTGGTCAGCTCATCGCGAACGGTCTTGACCACCTGCTGGTCCGGCGAAAGCTGCATCATTACTTCGGTGCCGATGGATTTTTCACGGATGTTCTTCAGCAACTCGTCGGCAACGCCGACATTGACGTCGCCTTCCAGCAGGGCTTCGCGAATTTCCACCAGCGCGGCGTCCAGGTGCTCTTCGGTCAACTTTCCCTGTCCGCGAAGATTCTTAAAGGTGCGCTGCAGTTTTTCCGTTAAATTTTCAAACATTTTCGAGGCTCGGCATCCAGTTTAATTCTCAAGCGAGGTTTCTGCGTTACAGAGCAGTGCGACACTGCACTACATTTTGATTCTAGGGGAGCGCTCAGGGGCGGTCAAACGCAGCTAAAGACCAGCGGTGAATGCAGCAACCTGTAAAACTAAAGCTCAAAATGTCACCCGCAACCCCACCTGCGCAGCAAACGGAATCCCCACGGTAGTTCCTGGGCCAAAGAAATCGCCTAGCGCACCAGCCGGAACGAGCAATTGATTGGGATTGGTGATGGGCTTGGTCTGCGAGCAGTCGGCATTCAGACAAAACGCCGTGGCGTTCGTCAGACTGTTCACCGGGGTCGGCAGCGCGCCAATGTCGGTCACATAATTCGCGCCGGGATTATTGCGGTTAAACAAATTAAAAAATTCAATGAAGGGCGTCACCGACCATCGATCATGAAATGTAAACGGCCGGCTTACCCGCAAATCCGCCTGCACGTAAGGCGTTCCACGAAATTGATCCAGCTTCGTCTGGACGCCATTGATCACCGCGCGATCGTCGGCGGAGTCCCCCAAGCCATTCACGTCCACCGGGGTAGTCAATGTAATGGGCCGGGCGCCTTCGGCTTGAAACAATAAGCTCAACGCAAATCCACGGGGCGCGTGAAAAATTCCAGCAACCACTACGCGGCTGCCAACGTCTTCCCCCGAGGGCCCGTAATCTCCCGGCCCGAACGGGCGCAACGGATTGCAAACACCGTTCACGTAGTCGGCCAATTCGCCGAGTATACAACCCCACGTATTGGCCGATGACAGCGAATAATTGGCGATCAAGTTAAATCTTCGCGATACGTTTCCCTGCACGTGCACCAATAACGCATCATAACTGGAGCGATTATCGGAGTGCGCCACGGAAACCGCTGGGACGAATTGCATCTGGTTCGCAGTATCGCCGGCGGCAAACAGCGGCGTGAACAGCGTGAATCCGGGAATATATTGATAATTGCGGTAGCCGTGCACGCCTTGCTCGTGCACCCAGCTGGCGCCCACCGTCCAGTTTTGATTGAAGGCGTGCTCAAATCCTACGCTGGCGTGTAACGCGTAAGGCGTTTTGTAATTGGGGTCGATCAGCGCGCCCGTTCCACCCGCGGCCATGCCAGGCACGCAGCCCGGGTCCGGCGTCGCGCCCACGGCATTCACGCAAGGAAGAGCCGGAGTGTTTACCCCTTGCAGTGCGCCGACCCACCCGTTTTGGGCCAGATCGTTGTAGTACAACCCAATCCCCGCGCGAATAACGCTGCGGCCCTGCGTGCCGGGAGCGTAAGCAATCCCGAGTCGCGGTGCGACGGCTCCGCGATAATCATGCGGCGCGCCTTTGACAAGGGGAATCTGCAGCGCTTGCAGCGTCAGGTACGCGGGATTCTGCAGTTGGGTGCGTCCAGACGCCTCGAAAAGTCCAAAGGTGGTGTCGTAGCGCAATCCGTAATTAACGGTGAGATGTCTGGTCGCGCGCCAGGAATCCTGCGCGTAAAATCCCAACCGTTGCACATTTTGAGAAAAACTCCCGTCGCTCGCCGGCACCGCCGTGCAACTAATTTCCGACGCCGGGTCCGGCTCTGCCGCGCAACCAGCGCTGAAGAAAAATCGAGAAGGATTTGCCGCATAGAAAGTCGGGTCCTGCGGGTAAGCGAGCACTGTTTCGGCGGTTCCGGAAAGTGCGCCGCTCAATACCGGCTCATGAATAAAATTTACGCCGAAGCTCGGCGCGTGCCGCCCGGCTGAATGGCTCACGTCGTAACGGAGCTGGTATTTCTGCTGGTTGCGCAGCACCGGAAAGGCGGTAATGGCGGTGGCAAACTGGTTGTCACCGAAAGTGTCGAGGCCTGAAACGGTTCGAAATGTCGCGCTGAATGGGAACTGCAGCGAAAATCCCACGTAGTCGTTGCGGGTTTCGGTGCGGTGCAATGTGCTGGCGCCAAATAAAAATGTTCCAACCCATGTAGGACTAAAGGCGTATTGCTCGCCGAATGCGAGATTCAAATAATTGGAATGGGAAGTCGCACCCGTGGAGGGCAGCGTTCCTTGTTGGATCAAATCGTTCTGCGTCAAATAGCTGTCGTTCGATGCCCGCAGGAACCACTGCGAGCGCGCCGATTGTTTCCAATCGAGCCGCAGCATCCCTAAAAAATCATTGAATGGCACCGGGGTATTTTGGGGCACCGGAATCGAATTCACGCCCGGAATCAGACCGTCTGCCGCAAGGGTCGACAAAGCAGCGAATTGACTCTGACTGCTCGGGCTGTATGCAATGCTGGCGTCTTCGTGCACATATTCGAACGAGGAAAAAAACCACAACTTTCCTGGCCGGATCGCTCCTCCCAGTGTGCCCACATAATTTTGCCGCGAGAATGGCTGCTTCGGATCAGGAGCCGGGTTCTCAATGGGAAAGCGCGCATTCAACGCCGCGGCCCGCTCGTAAAGTGCAAATTCACCGTGCAATTCATCCGTGCCGCGCCGCGTGCTGATCACTACCGAACTTGCGGTGGTGCGTCCGGTATCCGCATTTTCTTGCGAGGTACGGAAGGCGAATTCCTCAATCGCTTCCGGCGAAAAATTTTGCAAAAATCCGCCGATGTAATCGTCGGAATTATCCACGCCATCCACCGATAGTTCGTTGTTCAAACCCGAACTTCCGCCGGTGGAGACCGCGGTGATGCGGGCCTTGGTGGGATCCGAAGGCTCGACCGGTTCGGTCCCCGGTACGAGATAAGCAATATTCGCGAAGCTGCGATGCGCCAGCGGAATTTCACGCAGGTCCTGCGCGGTCACGATGCCTTGCTGCACCGCGCTGGCTACATCCACGGGCTGCGTGGTGATGGAAGAGGCCTCGCCGCTCACATTCACTTCTTGATGCACACCCGCTGGCTTCAACACCACGTCGATATCGCGGGCGGAACTCACCTGAACGACAACGCGGGACACTGCAACCTGAAAATCCGCGGCTTCGACTCGTACGCGATATTCGCCGGGCAGCAAATCGTCCACACGAAATTCTCCGCGTGCACTGGTCTGGGCTTGCCGTTCAGTAGATAACCCAGCCGATTGCACCGTTATTATCGCGCCCGGAATCCGCGCACCGCTCGAATCCTGAACCACCCCTCGCAACGTGCCTCGGGGATTCTGGGCTGCGAGACTAGGCGCCAGGCCGGCACACATCAATAGCAGAATGGCCAGCCACTTCGGGGCCAAGCCTGTTAGCCATCTGGTCGTTACGCGCATAGGTTTCCCGAAGCTTTTATCCAGAGTACGGTTGTATCCGCGTTTTGCGAAAGAGAGTTTATTTCAAGTGTGCGTCGAACCACGCCAGCGTGCGCTCGATCACGTCGCGCTGGTGCTGCGGTTTCGCGAACAAGTGTCCCTCATGATCGTAAACTACGAGCTGCGTCTCTACCCCTAAGGCCTTCAACGCATGCCAGAATTCATATGACTGTGGCGCGGGGCATTCGCCGTCGCTGTCGCCGACAATTACTAACGTGGGTGTTTTTACTTTCTTGATGAAATTTATCGCTGAACTCTTGGCGTAAGTTTCCGGGTCTTCGTACACGGACTTGCCAAAAAACGGGATCATCCACTGGTCGATTAGATTTTCGCCGTAGTAGCTCTCCCAGTTCGCGATGCCGGCGCCAGCCATCGCGGCTTTGAAACGGTTCGTCTGGGTGACGCCGAACATGGTCATGAATCCGCCGTAACTCCAACCAGTCAGGCCCAAGCGGTTGCCATCGATCGGGGCCACGCGCATCGCTTCGTCGACGCCCGCTAGAATGTCGGCGAAGTCGCCTCCGCCAAAATCCTTTACGTTGGCGCGCGTGAAGGCTTCGCCCTGGCCATAGCTTCCGCGCGGATTGGGGCTGAGGACAAAATATCCCGCTCCAGCAAGCGCGGCGGCATAGCCATGTGGCGAAGGCCACTTCGCAACCGAAGCCCAACTCGGCCCGCCGTGCACGTTGACTACCAGCGGATATTTTTTACTGGCGTCAAAATTCTTCGGATACAGCAGCCAGCCCTGGACCTCATAACCGCCGTTTTTCCATTCGATGTTTTTGGCCTCACCCCACTCGCGCTTCACGCGCTCGTTCCGCCGCGTAAGCTGCTTCCACTCTCCGACCTTCCCCGCCCACACTTCCGGAGGCGCGGCGTACGATTCCCGCACAAACGCCATGGTCTTGCCGTCTTTCGCGAGCGAAACCGTCGGCGAAAATCCGCCTGCGCCGGCCGCGAGGTACTCACCGCCTCTCCACAGCGCTTCTACTTTTTTGTTCTGCGGATCAACGCTCGCGAGTCCCACGTCTCCGCCCACAAATTCGGTAAAAATTACTTTCTTTTCGGGGGTCCAGCCGATCCAACTAGGCGAAGCATTTATTTCCGGCGTCAAGTTTTGCGCTTCTCCACCGCCGGCACCCACGGTAAAAATGTCTCCGCCTGTCAATCCGGCATCGCTCATCAGTCCTTCGACGAACGCGATTCGTTCTCCATCCGGCGACCACGCCGGATTGGCAATCTGCAGAAGCGGCTTATAAACGGATTTCATCAAGCCGGTTGCGGCGTCCAGGGTGTAAAGTTCCGCGACCCACCAGTTGTTGTCGCCATTTCCTAGTGCCGCGGTCACTGCAAAGCGCAATCCGTCCGGGGCCCAGTCGTATTCGTATACGTAAGTATCCGCCGGCGAAATTTGGCGCAGCTTTCCGGTTGCCAGATCCACGACCGCCAGCCGCTGCTCAAAAAACGAATCCTTTATTTCTCCCGTCTCGGGAGTTTCCGCCACTAGCGGACCGGACGCTCGGGTGGCATCCTCCGTGAATAGCACCGCGATGGTCTTTCCGTCCGGGGACCAACTCGGCGCCGCCAAAAACCCCTTGACGTTGGTCAACTTTTTCGCTGCCGCGCCCGTTGCATTTGTTGCGCCCGTCGCGTTCACTGCACTTTGGTCGCCGCCAGAAACCTTCGCCACATAAAGCTGCCGCTGACCGACCTTCACGGCGTCAGACAAAAACGCAATGTGTTTGCTGTCTGGTGACCACGCGACATTGCCTTCTTCATGATCCCCCGCGCTCACTCCAGCCTTCAGACGTTTTGGCGGTGCCTTGGACTCAAGCTGCGAAACATAAATTGCCGTGTTGCCTGAGGGCGCTCCATCTTTCCCGATCAGCGTCTCGACCCACACCACATGCTTGCCATCCGGCGAAATCGCCGCTTGTTCGAACCGCCGTGTCGCAAAAAGCGTTTTCTCCACCTCATGAATTGGCCCCGCGGCCTCCGTCGGCTTGGCATGCTCCACCGCCTTCAACCGGGCTTCCACGGCTTGCTTCGTCCCTGGCTTGACATGAGCGGCCTGCCTCGCTTCCGCGGCGTCGGTCGCGTCGGTTTTGCCTTGCGACTTTTCCTGCGCAGCAGGTTGTTCGGGAGCGGATTTATCCTGCGCAAGCGATGTGTTCGGTGGGCAAAGAGCTGCACATATCGCAAGCACCAGCGCCAAAATCGAAAATTTCCATCCAGCGATCAATTTCATTCTTCCCTCGCGTTCAAAAATTGCTGAGCCGCAACCGACCATTATTCGCAGCGGTAGCGCATGATACTTTACGGCCTTGAAAACTGGGTAGCCGCTTGTTGGTGCGACGGGAAGACTTAATAGCCGTCGCGCCCTGGGAGTGGAGCGAGTCTGCGATTGCCGGGCGGTGGGGTGGCAGGCTATTATGGTTGGTTACGGAGGAGTGACTTAGTGTTGACTATTCGTTTGGCAAGGATTGGCAAGAAGAAGAAGCCGTTTTACCGCGTGGTGGTGATTGAAAGAACCCGCCCGCGCAACGGCCGGGTGAAGGAATTGGTGGGCACCTACGACCCATTGAAGAAGCCCGCGGAGATTAAGCTGGATTCGGAGCGCATCAAGTATTGGCTGGGAGTGGGCGCGCAACCCAGCGACACGGTGCGGAGTTTTCTGAAGCTGCAAAAAATTGCGTAGTTGTTTTTTTGCGCGCGGACGTACGTTCCGGAGTTTTTGATCGTCGCGCGGATTGTTCAGCTAATCGTTCGGCTGGAAGACATATCGATACTTGGTAGCCCGCCACTCAGTCCCCTAGTGACGGATGTATCCAGGAGCTGCGAATGAAGGAACTGGTAGAGACGATTGCCAGGGCACTCGTGGACCGTCCAGACGAGGTGCAGGTGCGGACGGTCGGGGGAGCGCAGGTTACCGTGCTGGAGTTACGGGTCCACGCCGAGGACTTGGGCAAAGTGATTGGGCGGCAGGGGCGCACGGCCAAGGCCATACGCACGGTGCTGAGCGCGGCGGGGACGAAGATGCGCAAGCGGTTCACGCTGGAAATATTGGAAGATTGAGCGGCGAGAATCAGCGAAGGCCCGGGTGGATTGTAGTGGCGCGAGTTTTGCGGCCGCGCGGGAATAAAGGCGAAGTCGCGGTAGAGCTGCTCACGGATTTCCCCGAGCGGCTGACAAAATTGCAGGAAGTTTTTCTTGGGCGGGTGCAAGGCGAACCGCCTGCGGCAAAATTCGTGGGCGCGTTTGGCGCGAGCGAACCAACTCCTATAGGCGTAAAATCCTGCTGGCTTAGTCAGAATCATCGCGGGCAAGGTGTGTTTCATTTTGCGGGCGTTGCTTCGATTAATGAAGCGGAAAAATTTCGCGGGCTGGACGTATTGCTGCCGTTTGAGCAGCGGGTGAGTTTACCTCCGGGACAATTTTTTGTGGCGGATTTGATCGGGTGCGCGGTATTTGAAGTAGCCTGCGGAGCGCCGGCGGTGGCTTCTTCGCCCTGTTCGATGGCGACGATCCCGCAATTATTGGGTACGGTGCGGGATGTGCAGTTTCCCGGTGAGGGCGAGACCGTGCGTGGAACGCCGCTGCTGGAAGTGGACACGGGACAGGGGGAACTGCTGATTCCGCTGGCTGAGGATATTTGTAAGCGGATTGATGCCGCCGCGCGGCGGATTGAGGTTGTGCTGCCGGAAGGGTTGCGCGAGTTGAATTCCGAGTAGCCGAGGGTGGTGTTGTTCGCGACAAAAGAAAGAGGAAGAGAGATCCCTCCACTACGCGGGCCGACTGCTTCGCAGGAGCGAAGCAGAAGAAAAAGCGTCGGCCCGCTTCGGTCGGGATGACCGTTTTTCCTGGCATGTGGATGGTTGCGGCGGTTGTTCAAGCAGCGCTCTCGTTGAATGACAAGATGCGTTTTGATCTGATCACCATTTTTCCGGATTTTTTTGCAGGGCCGCTGGATCACGGGATTTTACGGCGCGCGAGAGAGACGGGAATTGTTGAAGTGAACGTGCAGGATTTGCGGGTCTTCACTAAGGACCGGCATCGAACCGTGGATGACCGTCCGTTTGGCGGCGGCGAAGGCATGGTGCTGAAGCCGGAGCCGCTGTTTGAGGCGGTGGAGCATTTGTTGGGGGCGCCGGTTGGCGACGCGACTGATAAGCGCGACCTTCCTGAAGGAACAGCGATTGTGCTGCTGTCGGCTTCGGGGAAACGATTTGATCAGCAAACGGCGCGGTGTTTTGCGAGGTTCTCGCGGATTATTTTGATTTGCGGGCGTTATGAGGGCGTAGACGAACGTGTGGCGGAACATCTCGCGACGGCGGAAATTTCCATTGGCGATTTTGTATTGAGCGGCGGCGAGTTGCCGGCGATGCTGATTGTGGATGCGGTGACGCGATTGTTGCCGGGGTCACTGGGGAATGAAGCGTCTTCGCAGAATGAATCGTTCAGCGCGAGTACGGACGTTCAAGAAACTACAGACGGGGACACGTCTGGGCGGTCCCACGTTAAAACCCCCACCCTCAAAAACCCAGGGTGGGGCACCCAACGTCCGACCGAATCGGCTCCGCTGCTGGATTTCCCGCACTACACGAGGCCTGCGGAGTATCGCGGATGGAAAGTGCCGGATGTGCTGATCGGCGGAAATCATGCGGAGGTCGCGGCGTGGCGTCGCACTGCGGCCATCGAAAAGACTCAGAAAAACCGGCCCGATCTGAAGCCTACGAACAATCTATAAATTTCGCTATAAATTTGGCGCGGTTCATCATCATCTGCCCACGCCATTGAGAAAATTTTGTAGAGCTGCGCGATATTTTTCTGGAGCAATGATGGAAGCTTCTTCGTGGCAAAGGCCGTTGATCTCCAACAAAGTTTTTGGCGGGTTGCTAGCCAGATAAACCTCCTGTCCGAGCGTGAATGGCAAAACGGGATCTTGACGGCAATGAACGATGAAAATGGGGGTGTGGATTTCCTGGACTCGAGCTTGCGTATCGAATTGGCCGCGCACCAAGAAAGAAAGACCGGGGAGGAAACGGAAAATTAATTTGGCGAGCCTGGCGGCCGAAGGAAACGGTGCTTCGAGGATTACAGCGCCGACTTGCTGTTGCGCGGCCAGATGAGCAGCGACGGCGGTTCCTAGCGACTGGCCGAAGGAAATGATCGTTTTTGGATCGATGCGTTTCGCGTTTATGAGGTACTCGTATGCCGTGGCCGCGTCTCGATAAAGGCCGGCTTCGCTGGGTTTCCCTTCGCTCTGCCCATAACCACGATATTCAACTGCAAGCACATTTCCCGGTGCGTCGCGCAAGAATTCATAGATTGGGGCGCGGTCGGCGATGTTTCCGGCGTTTCCGTGAAAGGCCAGAAATGTGAATTTGGCTTTTTCATTGGGGATCCACCAGGCGTGAAGT
>Ga0210396_10007009_pt1 | contig 10750 bp, 11 predicted proteins | sample IncBWH17OmetaG_FD_155466 | JGI IMG/M metagenome (GOLD analysis project Ga0210396, IMG submission 155466) | Forest soil microbial communities from Barre Woods Harvard Forest LTER site, Petersham, Massachusetts, United States - Inc-BW-H-17-O ... | reverse complement strand
TGGTTGCAAAAAGGGAACTATCAGGATATTTTCGCCCAAACGGCGATGACCCTTTGGGCCGGCCAACATTTGCTGGTGAACGGCGGCAAAACCATTGCCCGGACAGGCACTTCGGCGGAGTATACTTTCCCGCTCATTTTCGGCTACCGGTTCCTAAGCGGCACCGCCGAATCCATGCGCGACCCCAACACCGCCCTTATTTCAAGATCGACGGCCATGGCGCTCTATGGCACGGAGAATGCTGTGGGGAAAACCTTTAAATATGAAAATCGCCGTCCGTTCACCGTCGGGGGCGTCTATGCCAATCAGCCCGCGAACAGCAGCTTAAAAGACATTGACTTCTTTATCTCGATGGCCAATGAGGAAACCAGCTTGGTCAGAAATATCAACAGTTTTGAAGACCATAATTGCCGTATGTATGCGCTTCTCGCCGGTAACGTCACCGCCGGGCAGGCGACGGCCCGCATCAAGAATATCTGCAGCCCCTATGTGAAGTACGCGTACGAAAACTACGAGGCGCTTCCGTTCAAAAGTCTGTATCTGCATTACGATGAGACCAACTTCGTTGGCGAAGGCCGGATAGCGTATGTCAGGATGCTCGGGATCATCGGGATCTTTGTCCTCTTGCTGGCCTGCATTAATTTTATGAACCTGGCGACGGCCCGCAGCGAAAAACGCGCGAAGGAAGTGGGCATCCGCAAGGCGGTCGGCTCGCTACGGGGTCATCTCATCGCGCAATTCCTCGGGGAATCCGTGCTCCTCGCCTTCCTCTCTTTTATCCTCGCCATCGTCCTGGCCACCCTGACCCTCCCCTGGTTCAGTCACTTATCCGGAAAATTATTGAGCTTCCCCTGGACATCTCCACTGTTCTGGATCGCCTCACTCACCTGCACCGGGGTCACCGGGCTGCTGGCCGGCAGCTACTCGGCCTTCTATCTCTCCGGTTTCCGACCGGTAAAAGTTTTGAAAGGGGCGTTTAAGACCGGCAAAGGCGCCGGCACGGCGCGAAAAGTTCTTGTCGTGGCCCAATTCTCCATCTCGCTCGCCCTGATCATCGGCACCATCGTCGTATTCCGTCAGATCCAGTTTGCCAAAGATCAACCACTGGGCTATGATCAGGCCGGACTGATCACCGTTCCCATCAATACGCATGAATTGGACACTCATTACGAGGCCCTTCGCAATGGCCTGCTCAACACGGGCGTGGTCACCAATATCGCCAATTCCTCCACGGACCTCAACGGGTTTTATCAGAATGATTTGCTCGAATGGGAAGGTATGAGTGAGGAAGCAAAAACCCTCACATTCCGCGACATTTTCGTTAACGCCGATTTTGGACCCACCATCGGCTGGAACATCCTCAAAGGACGTGACTTCTCCCGCGCACGCCTCACCGACAGCACGGCTGCCGTTGTTAACGAAACGGGCGCCCGCATCCTCGGTTTCAAAGATCCTATCGGCAAGACCATCAAATTTGAGGGGAAGCCTTATACCATCATCGGGGTCGCGAAGAACGTGATCAGCAATAATCCCTATTACCCGATTCAACCCGCGATCTTCATGGGCGAAGGCGGCCATGCTGTCGTTACGCTCCGCATCAAACCCGGTACGCCGGTGCGCACCGCCCTGGCCGCGATGGAGCCCGTCTTCAAACAGTTCAACCCGGCCAGCCCCTTTATCTATTCTTTCGTTGATGAGGAGTTTCAAACGAAATTCAATACGGAGACGCGGATCGGCAATCTGGCAACGGTGTTCTCCGGTCTGGCCATCCTTATTTCCTGTCTGGGCCTCTTCGGTCTGGCGTCCTTCGTCGCCGAACAACGTACCAAGGAGATCGGCGTCCGCAAAGTGCTTGGCGCCCGCGTGACGGGTCTCTGGGCGCTCCTCTCCGGCGATTTCCTGAAGCTGGTGATCCTCTCCTGTCTTGTCTCCATGCCGCTCTCGTATTTCTTCATGAACAAGTGGCTGCAAAACTATACGCTTCACACCTCCCTTTCCCCATGGATCTTCGTCACCGCCGGCGCCGGTATCCTCTCGATCACGCTCGCCACCGTCAGCTATCAAGCTCTCAAAGCAGCCCTTATGAATCCCGTCAAAAGTCTCCGCACCGAATGATTTTGACTTTGAATTTGTAAACTAAAACAGCACTTCCGCCGGCGGAGTTATGCCTTTTAAACGCAGGTAAATGGTAGTTTGGCCCCGTTGATGGGTTTGATGCTCAAATGCCTTGCCGAATAGTCCGCTTCTCGTCATGTCATGCTTGCCAAACTTTGTCATTTCCTGCATTTGATCGGGCGTCATATTTTGAAGTGTGCTTATTACCCAATCGTAGCTATCCATTACCGCTTTTGTGGTAGCTTCCTTCGTCGGTGACGCTGTTTTTTCATTAACATTATGACTGGCAAGTGTTTCACCAATCGGGTTTGGTTTATCACTTGCGACAGTAGCAAAGATATAATTGGCATCCGATAAATGAAGCATTTGCTGTGCAAACGATCGGATCTCCGGCGTTGGTTTAAAAGCGTAACCATCTTCGGGCATAGCATCCAGGTAGGCTTTGGTGTACATTTTCGCCCGCTGCCATTCGGCTACCATTTGGGATTGCGTAAATTGAGCGAATACTGAACTGCTGACCAAAATCAACGCCAGGACTGTCAACAATAGTGATACTTTTTTCATGATTGTGTGATTTATTAATGTAAAATATTTGATCAGTAGCCCATCTTAAAATCACTTCGGTAGAATGGATGATTATTTCGACGGAATGGTTAATTATTCAGACCATTGAAGTGAACCCGTTTTTCGGGGGCTTTTTTACCGACAGTCTGAATTTTTGGTACAATTGCAGAGGATAGTGGCCCAACGGCATAAAATAGTGTATGAAAACGTAAAAAGTTTGTATTTTTTGTGGATGAAGATATGGAGACAAGCACCCAGTATTGTTCAGTTTCAGGTGTTGATTTGGACCGCCGTGCTGTTATTGATCTTTTTTTCGGTGTTACCGATGGAGGGATTGTTGAAATCAGTCATTTACACCGTAGTCAATGCAACATCGTATGCAATTATTATTTATGGGAATATCCTGTTCTTATATCCGGTGTTCTATCAAAAACAAAGATTTGCCTTGTACGGCATAAGCGTAATGTTTTTGTTGGTTTTAACAGGGATTCTGAGGGGTTATGCTTCCATTGCGCTATACCAGCATTTTTTATTTGTTAAACCAGGTCCTATAGATTTGCTTACCCTGCTTAATTATGTGCCCGGCGGCGTGCTGATCTATATCCTCAGCTTGGTTTTTCGCATTGCCATCGCGTATTTCACTTTAAAGCAACAGACAGAGGAAATCCTTTTGCAAAAAAGTCAGGCGGAACTTAATTTGCTCAAATCGCAGGTTCAGCCGCACTTTCTATTTAACGCGCTGAACAGCATTTACTACCGGGTTTATAAAGTAGATCCGCCGTCAGCCGGCCTGATAGAACGCCTGGCGGATATTATGCGTTATTTTGTGGATGAAAGCCCAAAGAACGAAGTGCCGGTATCCACAGAAGTGGCCTTTATTGAAAACTATATTGCGCTTGAAAGAATTCGCATCCTGCACGGCGCCGCTGTTAACTTCGAGAAAGCATATAACCCGGACCTGCGTATTCCCCCTATGCTGCTCATGACCTTTGTTGAAAATATTTTCAAACATGGGATCGACAAATCGCTGAAAGAAAACCTGGTAACCATTTCATTGGTCCAGCAATATGACTACCTGTATTTTACCACCCGCAATCGCAAGGTAGATTCCGAGGTTGGCGATGAACCGGGCGGATTCGGGATCATTAATTTAACCAAAAGACTCAGAATGTTGTACGGGGACAAATTCGAACTGACCATTGATGACGAAGGAGAATTATTCACTGCGTTTTTAAAAATCCCGCTTTAATGAATTTAAGCTGCATAATTATTGATGATGAGCCTGACGCCGTCGCCCTGGTGGAACTGCTGATAAAGCAAAGCACAACCTGGATACTGAAGGCGAAATGTTATAATGCACTGGAAGCGCTGGCGTTTTTAAAAATGAACCAGGTTGATTTTATCTTCCTGGACATCAATATGCCAAAGCTTACGGGCATGGAGCTCGCCACCTTATTGCCGCCCCGCACCAAACTTGTCTTCACCACGGCTTATTCCGAATATGCTGTTGAAAGCTATTCTTTTCAGACCATCGACTATTTACTTAAACCCATCACTTTAAAGCGTTTCCTTGCATCCGTCGAAAGAATAGAGCAGCATTTTTTAAAGCCCGGGCCGGAATATCTGCCAAATACTGAACAGGGACCGGAATTTTTTTTCGTGAAATCAGGAAAAACGGTAAGGAAGATTTTATTAAAGGACATCCTGTATTTTGAAGGAGAGAAGGATTACGTAAGGCTGGCGACTGGTCATGAACAGATGCTGATATACCGCCGCTTAAAGGACATGGAAGAGCAACTGAAGCCTCCGTTTATCAGGGTGCACAACTCGTATATCATCAACTATGAACAGCTTAGTAAAATAGAAGACAATCATATCTATATCGCCGATAAACGCATACCCGTTAGTGTAAAGTTCAGGGAACGCTTCATGGAAGTTATTAATAAAAATAAGTTTTAGGATGGGATCAATTGAGATTATAGATTTTTCGGATGACTTGAAGGGATATTTTAAGAAATTAAATGTCGAATGGCTTGAAAAGTATTTTGCTGTTTTACCCTCAGATGAGTTTATTCTAACAAATCCAGTGGAAGCAATAATTGAAAAAGGTGGATATATCAACTTTGCAAAAGTTGACGATGAAATTGTTGGAACGGTTGCAATGATTAAGATTGATGAATATACTTATGAGATCGCGAAAATGGCAGTTACAGAGAAATATCAAAACCTTGGGATTGGCAAAAAGCTTATGGAGTACGTATTTAAAAAAGCCAGGGACATGAAAATAGACCGGCTTATTTTATATTCAAACACTGATTTAAAAGCAGCAGTGAGTATGTATTCTAAATTTGGATTCAGGATCATACCAAAAACTGATTTTCATAATGAAAGAGCAAACGTAAAAATGGAGATGATATTATAATGAGTCAAACCCCCGGGTAGGTGCAAGCTCCTTCTATTTCCGGCCCACTGGGGTTTAGAGTTTTCAAATTGTTTAGTAATTAAAGGGAAACGGATTAGGTGAACCCGGCTCACCCGCAAAACTGTTATGGTCCAGATTATCGATACTGTATCTGTTTTTGCAAACTTTATTGAGACAACTTTGTGTTCGCATGAGATAGCGAAAATGATCATTTACTTTTTAAATAACACTTTATGGCAACAAATCATTTTATCAAAAGAACATTGCTGGTCACTTGCTCTTTCCTGACCGTTTCGGCGGGTGTTTTTGCCAACGAGAATTTCACGATCAGCGATAAATTGCTGCACGTTTTTCGGCAGGCTTTTCCGGATGCGAGACAAGTCAAATGGTTGGAAGAGCCGGATGGGTATGAGGTCTCCTTCCGGCAAAATGATATCCTCACGAAGGTGGTGTATGACAAGGATGCTCAGTTTATCAGTTCGCTCCGCTTTTATACGGAAAAGAACCTTCCGGTCACCATTATCTATCGGCTTCACAAGAAATATCCCGGGAAGACGGTATGGGGCGTGACGGAGCTGTCTACCGAATTCAGCACGGAGTATGATGTGATACTAGTGGACGATCGCAAGTGGTATAGGGTGCATTCGGATGCCGAAGGAAATATGCAGACGATCGAAAAATATAACAAGGACTGATCAGCCGAAGCAAGCCGCTGTAACCGTGATTTAGACCACTATAAAAAATGTTTGTTATAAAATTTGGAAGTCTGAAAATTAATACTGTATATTTGTAAGTATTAAAAGTGTATAAAGTAAACTAATGAAAAAATATCCTATAAGGTGCCCTGTTACAGCGTATTTACGGGTAATAGACGGGCACTGGAAACCGTTGCTTCTCTGGTATTTACAAACAAAACCCTTGCGATTTAAAGATATTTTGGCCCTTATGCCAGACATCTCGACCAGGGTACTTACAGAACAACTTAATGAAATGGAAGAGGATAACCTGATTAGTCGCAAAGCCTACAATGAAACGCCTCCGAGGGTGGAGTATGAATTAACGGATTGCGGTAGGACCCTATTACCTGGTATAGCCACGTTACGCGAGTGGGGCCTGCAGTTTTTAAAGAAAAACAAGCACGCTCTTCACCCGGACAGTGAGTGGAATCAGAAAATTCTTACTGTTAAATGAAAATCACGAAGCAAATGAAAAAAATTGAACCAATACAATCAGCCAAACTAGCTGTTTCACCGGGGCCTTTCAGCACGGGCGTAATAGCCAACGGTTTTCTATTCTTATCAGGCCAGGTGGGCATTGACCAGGGCGGTAAACTGGCTGATGATTTTGATCTTGAGGTAAGGCAGATATTTGAAAATATTGATGCGGCGCTGTCGGAACAAAAGCTGACGTTCAATAACATCCTAAGCGTTACGGTATATTTAAAAGACATGCAGAATTTTAAACGCCTTAATGATATTTATAAAACCTACTTCAACGGCTATTATCCGTCAAGGACCTGTATTGCGGTTTTGGAACTGCCGTTAAAAGCTAATGTTGAAATGACCATTACCGCCTTGACCGAAAACTGATTATGCCGTTGTAAAACAAGCCAATGAAACCAATGAAAACAATCGGGCTGATCGGCGGAACGAGCTGGTTTTCCACAATAGATTATTACCGCATCATTAACCAGGAAGTGAACCGCCAACTGGGAGGCGTGCATTCCGCTAAACTATTACTCTATTCGATTGACTTTGATGAATTCAAAACCCTTGCTGATGCAGGCGAGTGGGGGAAGTTAACGGAGTGGTTGGCAGGCATTGCGCAACGGCTGCAGATCGCCGGAGCGGAAGCGATCGTGCTTTGTGCAGTTACGCTGCACCTGATCATTACGGAGCTGGAACAACTTGTACAAATTCCCATTATCCATGTCGCTGACGCGACGGTCAGCGAACTGCGCACACAAGACATCCGCAAGGTCGCATTGCTGGGAACTAAATTTACGATGGAAGCGGCATTTTTTAAGGATAAACTTCTACAGCAAGGTATTGAGGTGATGATCCCTGATGCAGATGAGCGGCAGTGCATTCATCAAACAATATTTGACGAACTGGACAGGGGCTTACTGCTAAAGGAAACAAAAGTCCGTTATCTCGCCATTATCCAAAAACTAATCGCAAAGGGCGCCGAAGCCGTCATTTTAGGTTGTACAGAAATTCCGCTGCTGATCAAGCCCGAAGATTGCACGGTCCCGGTTTTCGATACAACGCTGATTCACGCCAAAGCCGCCGCCAGGTTCGCTTTAACTTAATCAATCATGGAAACCGTCTATATTATTGGCGCCGGCGCTATCGGCAAGGTACTGGCCGTTTGTCTGAGCAACGACGGAAAGAAAGTCGTCTTACTTCGCGGCAGCGTGGACCATAGCGAAAGGCACCAGGAAAACATTCGCGTGATGCTTCCCGCACAGGAAATAATTGAGGCGGAAGTAACGATTGATACGCTTAGCAACTACCGCAGTTTGGAAGGAATGATAGTGCTATGCAATAAATCATACGGCAACGCGGCTTTAGCTGCTGCTTTAAAAGACAAAGTTGGCTATTCCCCCCTTGTACTCTTGCAAAATGGCTTGGGTGTGGAGCAAGTGTTTATGGACTTTCCGTCTGTGTACCGTTGTGTACTTTTTGTCACCAGCCAACCGGTCTCGGCGACGAACCTGAATTTTAAGCCGATAGCTGTATCGCCCATCGGAAGGATCAGCGGCGGCGACGAAACTACCCTTGGCCATATCGCCGGGTTACTTAATACCCGGTATTTTGGCTTTAGAGCTGAGCCTGATATTCAGCCTGTCATCTGGAAAAAGGCCATCGTCAATAGTGTGTTCAATTCCGTTTGCCCCCTGCTTGACATAGACAACGGAGTCTTTCACCGGAACCCGCAGGCTTTGAAAATCGCGGAAAGTTTAGTGTCCGAAGGTTTGTGCGTAGCAGAAGAACAGGGTGTTCATCTTAACCTGGCCGAGGTGATGGATAGCCTCTTGCTGATCAGCCGCTCTTCGGACGGGCAATCTATCTCCACCTTGCAAGACATCCGGAACCACCGGCCTACCGAAATAGCGACGCTCAATCTGGCGATTGCCGGAATGGCCGAAACGGAACAGGATGTTATCCAAACCCGTTTGCTGGGCCAGTTGACCTTATTAAAATCTCAGTTATAGATTAGCCAGGTAGAGGGTGAAACCTTTAGGGCAGCGCTGTTATGGCCAAAAGGCGTAAAACTGTATCTGTTTTAATTGATGAATTGTGTTGACCTTGTGATTTATGAAGAAAAAGACACCGAAGAAAGATGATGATTTCTTATATCATCAGATCAGCGAGCGCATTACCGCCCAGATTCAGCAATTCACGCTGAAAATCGGCGACAAGTTGCCGTCACTTCGTGCTTTTTCTGTTGAACAGGGGATAAGCCTCAGCACTGCCTATAAGGCCTACTCGGAACTGGAAATGAACGGCCTGATTGAAGCCCGCCCGAAGTCCGGCTATTTTATCAGATATACGCCTGTTCGGTCGCTGCGACTTGCTCAAAGCAACGCCCGGTTAAAGGTCGCCAGCGAAGTCGACCCTGATGGATTAATGATTATGATGCAACAGAACCTCGGCAGGGTTGACATGGTAAAACTGTCGCTTGCGACGCCTGATATTTCCCTTTTACCTGAGGCAAAACTTAACAAATCAATGGTTGAGGCACTGAGAGCCAGTCCCACCAGTTGTCTGCTCTATGAGGATATTCAGGGCTTTATCGATTTGAGAAGACAGATTGCCAGGCAGGCGCTAAACTGGGGGGGAAATATTTCACCTGACGATGTGGTGACGACCCAAGGTTGTATCGAAGCGTTGACCTTTTGTTTAAAGGCAGTGACAAGGCCGGGCGACCTCGTTGCCATTGAAAGTCCGACTTACTTTGGTATTTTAAATATCATAGAAAACCTGTGTCTAAAGGCGATAGAGATACCATCCGAGCCGGACATGGGGATCAACCTCGACTACTTAAAGCAGGCGCTTTCCGAATATCCCATCAAATCTTGCGTGTTTGTTCCCACTTTTAGCAATCCATTAGGGTCATCCATGAGCAACGAACGAAAAAGGGATTTGGTCAGGCTTCTTTCAAAGTCCCGGGTTCCCCTTATTGAAGATGACATATACGGCGAAATGTATTTCGGCAAGGCCCGGCCAAGAACGTGTAAGAGCTTCGATGAAAACGGGATGGTGTTGTTATGCTCGTCTTTCTCAAAAACCCTGGCGCCAGGTTACCGCATCGGCTGGTGCATGCCCGGGAAATTCAGAGAGGAAGTCTTAAAATTAAAGCTTGCCAGCAGCGTTTCATCGGCAACTCCAACGCAACATGCCATTGCACATTTTTTTGCGACAGGAAGATACGACCTGCATATGAAAAAACTGCGAAAGATACTGTACGCGCAATCTTTAAGGTATACCCAGGCGATCGCAGACTATTTCCCTGCGGAAACAAATGTCAGCAGGCCCGGTGGAGGCTATCATTTGTGGATTCAATTACCTGGAGAAGTGGACGCGCTCGATGTTTTCAAGAGGGCTTCGGAGGCACATATCAGTATAGCTCCCGGGCAGTTCTTTAGCCTGGACCGCCGCTTTTCAAACTATATAAGGATAAGCTTTGGCACACCGTACAGCAAAGTGGTGGATAGCTCGCTGCAATTGCTTGGAAAAATAATTAACACTTTGACCTTGACCAACAGACGGAAGGTAAAGCAAGTTGGCCTTTAGTGAGGAGAGCGCGCTCAAGCGCCCTACATCAGTGGTCACGATTCCGAATTCCTACAGTTTTATCAAAAAAGGGCAGTATAGAAATACCGCCCGCACATGAGAAAATAAAAACTGTCAAACAGATCTAAGGTGCGATTTGCACCTGACCTGATGCGAACACAAAGTTGCCGCAATAAAGCTTGCAAAAACAGATACAGTATCGAAAATTTGGACCATAACAGTTGCAGGGGGTGCCACAAAATACCACCGGAAACAGGTGCACCGATCAGGGCAACAAAATTTCGACATCCGTTGGATCAAATTCTTCAGCGTTACAGGCACTAAAAACTTTCTCTATCCGTTATTAACAGATCAACCCGATATCCTTGTTAAACGATAGGCTTATGAAAATACCCTTAACCCTCCTTGCAATAATAGTGGTCTGTTATTCCTGCAGCTCCACCAATCTGATGTCGCTAAGCGTGACGGAACCGGCAGTTGTAAGCCTCCCGCCCAATGCAAAGTCGGCGGCAGTAGTAAATAGAAGCCTTGCACCGGATGACAGCAGGACTGTCGACGCCATCCACAGGACGATCTCTCTCGAAAGTAAGGATCTGCAGGCAGAGGGGGCCGGGGCAAGTTTGGCCGGTCTCACCGACGCATTGATCCGAAGCAACCGGTTTGACTCGGTAAAAAAACTCAGTAATCTCGATCTCCGCTCATACGGTGCAGGAGTTTTCCCCGTCTACCTTTCATGGGACACCGTGGAAAAGATATGCAGGGACAACCATGTGGATGTCTTGTTCTCCCTGGAACTTTTCGATGCCGGATCGACGGTCGGTTTAAACATAGCGAACTTTGTTCAGGTGTT
>Ga0210396_10007005_pt1 | contig 10751 bp, 10 predicted proteins | sample IncBWH17OmetaG_FD_155466 | JGI IMG/M metagenome (GOLD analysis project Ga0210396, IMG submission 155466) | Forest soil microbial communities from Barre Woods Harvard Forest LTER site, Petersham, Massachusetts, United States - Inc-BW-H-17-O ... | reverse complement strand
AAAAACGATGATATGATCCAGGCACTCGCGGCGGATCGACCCGATCAGCCGTTCGGCAAAGCCATTCTGCCACAGCGAGGCTGGTGCGGTAGGTTTGTCCCGGATGCCCACGGCGTGCATTCGGCGTAAGACGACGGCACCATAGATGCGATCCCGATTGCGGATGAGGTATTTTGGGGCTTCATCCCAAGGAAACGCCTCGGTCATTTGACGCGCAATCCAATCCGATGTCGGGTTTGTAGTGACATTGATCCAGGTGAGGTCTTTGCGGTCGAAAGCCAATGGTCGGGCGCGTGGTTACACAGGAACGTTCGCCATATGTGGTTCGGCTTGAAGATTCTCTGCGAAGCGGCCGCATTCATCGATGGTCAGTTTGTCATCAGAGACTCCGTTCTGCCCTGGTCCGCCGGCAGTGGTAGTTCTCATAAATGCCTCGCCCCTCTGGAGTGTGCCCCAATCTCTCGCACGATTACGGGAGCAACGGCAGCGTTAATCATCGCATCAGGGCACGATCTCGGGTATGCGCGACCGTGGCCAGTTTTTATATTTCGTTCGTAACCTGATAATTGTATCCTGAAACCATGTCGTCATCTCGCGCTGTTATCATCTGAGTCTGACTCAGGCGTGGGCGAATGGCGCTAGTGAGCACGCAACTGCGCGAACGGATGTTTGGAGTTTTCTTGGCAGCTGTCCTCGCTGTGGCAAAGGGCCGATGCTGGTGCCGGCCGTTCTCTCAGCGATAGGCCTCTCATCGATGGTGAAGCCGTCGCTGGAGCTTCGGCGCGCCGATCAGTTGGCCTAGGCGTGGTGATCGGAATTAGGAAAAGACAGCATGAACAGACGTCGGCAGCTTTTGAGTGCCATCGGATTTGGCTCCTTGTTCGCCGGAGTGACGGCCGCCGTTCCCCGCAGGGCATTGGCGGCGACTGAGAAACCGCGCCCCACATTCCCATCAACCCCGCCGTTGCAACACCCGGAATACAAAGTTTTCGGCGTGCCGGCCGGCGACCGCGTCGAGGACGTATTCAACGCTGTCGCGCGCGAAGGTTTCCAGTACGCCGGTTCCACGGAACGCTATGGTCACACCGAGTTCATTTTTGTCAAATGGGTGTCCGTCGGTCCGATCATACCTGGGGAAGTGTCGTGACCGCGCGGCCGCGGACATGATTCAAGCGAGGCACAAGGTTCGACTGGGCTTTGCAGAGAGGGTCCCAACGCGGTGAAAAGCGGAGCAGTTTCAGAAATGAGGATCTACCTCAAGGTATCTCAACTCCGGTACGAGACAAAACATGAGAACCTATCGCTCGAAGGTGTCACTCCGTAACACGCTCCAACCTAGCTTGGTTGATGGGCAGTCAGGGCAATTCCGCGTTTCAGAGAAATTCCTTCTTTAGTGGCATGAAGGCCTGCCAATGGCGGGCTTTTCTAATTGTTGAAAGTCTCCAGTTGTGCCATTTTAGAACTTATTCGGCGAAACCTCCCGAAAGTCTCCAGCCGAATTCAATAAAACTCCCGTTTTCGGGAGACTCGCCTTGGAGACGCTGGAATAATGCACTGCATGGTAGATGTGGCAGTGTGCTTTCGTCTCAATGCCTCAACCGCTGCGCACGTAACCTGTTGCCACCGACGACTGTGAACCTTGCGGATCTCGATCTTGAATCTGATGGACGATGACAACCCGATCGACGAGATTTCACGGATCGAAGCGCAGCTCGAGGAGCTTGCCGAGGTCTCCGAGCGATGCCGAAGGATTATATTGGTTTCCAAGGCGGCAATCGCCGGCGGCGTCGCGTTGCCACTCTTGATGATGCTCGGCTTATTCGGATCCAATCAGGTCGCTGCGATCGGATCGATTGCCGTGGTGTTAGGCGGAATCGTGTCGCTCGGATCGAACGTCAGTACCTTGCGACAGACGATGGCCGCAATGAGCGCCGCCGAGGCGATCCGTTCGGATCTGATCAGCAGGATCGACCTTCGAGTGGTTGGTGACAGGACCGTGAAACGGATTTGACGTAGCGGCGACAAAGAACTTCACATCGGGTGGCGGCCTACTGCGCAAGCCGAAGTCTGCTCTTGAGGTAAGAGCGGAGATAGCCGCGTAAAGAGCCAGCGATTATGGTTCGTGAGCCGGACGCGACCAGGCAGCCTGCGCCTCAAAACAATCAACGGATGTCGAAGCACCGCGTTCTCAGCTTCAAGCCGCAACTTCGACTTGAATGGCGAGGCCAGGACGGCCAGAACGAAACATAGCAGCCCGATTATTCCGCCAGCTTGGGCGATTCCATCGCGTCATCAACTCGGACAAGATTTTCGGTACATACAGGGATAGCTACGGCGCCAAGGTCGCAGCACTGGCCGGCGCCCGAAACTCCTCCTCGCCGACCCGCTTCTTGATCTCGTCGCGATTCCCTATTCGCAGAAGAGGGAGTTGCAGAGGGTCGAAGGCATCGAACGGGATTCGGGCTGGCTTGCCACCGGCGACTTCACCAAGGTAGGTGTCCGGCAATGTCCAGTTGCGTGGACTGGCTCAAGAAGGCGGATTGATCAGCTTCTGATGCATGGCGCTATGTTGCACGAGAAGATCGATGAAGCTGCGGACTTTCACCGACAGATGATGGCGATGCGGATAAACCGCGTTCACCGCAAGTTCCACCGGCTGATAGTCCGGCAAGAGACGGACCAGACGGCTGGATTGGAGATCGGCGCCGATCAGGAATCCCGCGGCCAGAGAAATGCCGACACCCTGCAAGGCAGCCGTCCGCAGCGTCTCGCCGCTATTGGTGACCAGATTGCCGGAGATCCGAACAGACGCCGCCGCGCCCTCAGGATCGAGGAAATGCCAGTCATCGCCGTAGGGATAAAGTACGTGGCGAAGGCAATTATGTTCTGCGAGTTCGGATAATTGCCGCAGCGGTCCGTGTTTTTCGAGATAGGCCGGAGAACAACACAGCACATGCCGCCAAGTCGCAAGACTGCGAACGATCAGGCTGGAATCTGGCGGGAGCGTAAGCCGGATCGCAAGATCGATGCCCTCGTCGATCATGTCGATCTCTCGTTCACCCATGGTCAGGTCGATCTTGACGTTGGGATAGGACGCGAGAAATTCGGCGACCGCCGGCGCAACGAACGGGACCATGTGGGTAGCGGTGTAGATGCGCAGCGTTCCGCGCGGCGTCGATTGCAGGGCGCCGGCGATGTCGTCGGCCTGTTCGAGGTCCGCCAGTATCTGCGTGCAGCGATCGTAGTAGGCCTTTCCGACCTCGGTCAGGCTCACCTTGCGTGTCGTGCGATTAAGCAGCCGCGCCCCGAGCCGCTCTTCGAGCGCGTGAACGTGGTTGCTTACCATCGTGGTCGACATGTTCAGACGACGCCCGGCCGCCGAAAACCCGCCACTATCAACCACCCGAACGAATGTCGTCAGACTGGTCAGCCTGTCCATTGGCGCCTCCGATTATCCGCTCACGCTGGATAATCCTTCCATTTCTTTGCCCATTATCATATCGCGACCGACATTGCATGTAGGAGGGCGCCCCGCAGGGGAGGCGATGTTTTGGAGCATGCCATGTCAGAATTATCTTATGTCACTGATTTAAATACGAAAAAGCTATTTCATCCGTCCCGGCAGGCGATCAAGCGCGCCGCTCTGGTGCTGGCACTGGCCGTCGGCGCCGCCGGTGCCGCGGACCTCGGGTACGGCTATCTCACCACCGGGCGTTACCTGGAATCGACCGATGACGCCTATGTCAAAGCCGACTCCACGATCGTTTCGCCGAAAGTGTCCGGCTATCTCGCGGAAGTCCTGGTCGGCGACAACCAGTCGGTAAAAGCGGGACAGGTGCTGGCCCGGATTGACGATCGCGATTTCAGAACCGCGCTCAATCAGGCCCACGCCGACGTCGCGGGGGCTGAAGCCGCGGTGCGCAATCTCGATGCGCAGATCGCCCTGCAGCAGCCGATCATCGCGCAGGAAACCGCCGACGTTGCCGCCGCCGAAGCCAATTTGCAATTCGCGAGGGAAGAGCAGGCCCGCTACGACGGCTTGATGAAGTCCGGCTCGGGCACCATCCAGCGTGCGCAGCAGACCGACGCGGCGCTGCGCGAAAAAATGGCGCAGTTGCAGCACGGCAAATCCGGTCTTGTTGCGGCGGAGAAAAAGGTCGAGGTGCTCACCACCGACCGCGCCAAGGCGGTGGCGCAACTGGATCGCGCCCGCGCCGTCGAAGCGCAGGCCGCGCGGAACCGTGCCTACACGCGGATATCGGCTCCGGTCGAAGGCACGATCGGTGCGCGCTCACTGCGGGTCGGTCAATTCGTGCAGGCCGGAACGCAACTGATGGCGGTGGTTCCGCTCGATGCAGTCTATGTGGTGGCGAATTTCAAGGAAACCCAGCTTACGCATGTGCGCGACGGCCAGCCGGTCGAAATCCAGATCGACAGTTTCCATGGCACCCGGCTCAGGGGCCACGTCGACAGCCTGTCGCCGGCGAGCGGTCTCGAATTCGCGCTGCTGCCGCCGGACAATGCCACCGGCAATTTCACGAAGATCGTGCAGCGCGTTCCCGTGAAGATCGTTCTCGACGATCACCGCCTGACCGGCCTGCTCCGTCCGGGCATGTCGGCTGAGCCCACCATTGACACCAAGGCCACCGCGCTCGCTGAGCGCGAGCCAAACACCAGGCCGGCATCGCACCTCGCTTTGGCGCGATCGAATGGCGGCTGAGCCGTCAAGGAGAGGCCAACATGACCGCGCTCACGACCACCATCGAGACCACTGAATTGCCCGACCGTCCACGGACAAGCCGCGCGTCGCAGCCAGCTCCTTCGGTCTCGCCCAGGACCTGGCTCGCGGTGGGCGGCGCCACGCTCGGCGCCTTCATGGCGGTGCTCAACATCCAGATTGTCAACGCATCCCTGGCGGACATCCAGGGTGCGATCGGCGCCGGCATCGATGACGGCGGCTGGATTTCGACCTCTTATTTGATCGCCGAGATCGTCGTGATCCCCTTGAGCGGCTGGCTCGCGCAAGTTTTCTCGATCCGCGTCTATCTTCTGACCAATGCGATCCTGTTTCTCGCGTTTTCTGCCGCCTGTGCCCTGGCGCTGGATCTGCCGCAGATGATCGTGCTGCGCGCGCTGCAGGGATTTACCGGCGGCGTGCTGATCCCGATGGCCTTTACGCTGATCATCACGCTGTTGCCGAAGGCGAAGCAGCCCGTGGGCCTCGCGCTGTTCGCGCTATCGGCGACCTTCGCGCCGGCGATCGGTCCGACCATCGGCGGCTATCTCACCGAAAACTGGGGTTGGCAGTACATCTTCTATGTCAATCTCGCGCCGGGCGCGCTGATGATCGGGATGCTGTGGTTTTCGCTGGAAGCCACGCCCATGCAACTCAAATTGCTGCGCGAGGGCGACTGGCCGGGCATCTTCACCATGGCGGTCGGCCTCGGCGCGCTCCAGACCGCGCTTGAGGAGGGCAACAAGGACGACTGGTTCGGATCGCAGTTCATCGTCCGGCTGTCGGTCATCGCTGTCGTCGCGCTGGCGCTGTTCCTGTGGATCGAACTGACCGGCAAAAAGCCGCTGCTGAACCTGCGGCTATTGGCCCGCCGGGACTTCGGTTTCGGGAGCCTCGCCAATTTCCTGCTCGGCATCGCATTGTACGGTTCGGTATTCATCATGCCGCTCTATCTTTCGCGTATCCAGGGATACAACGCCGAGCAGATCGGGTTGGTGCTGGCCTGGACCGGATTGCCGCAACTGGTGTTGATCCCGCTGGTGCCACGTCTGATGAAGCGCTTTGACGCGCGCCTCGTGATCAGCGTGGGGTTTGCGCTGTTCGCCGCCAGCAACTTTATGAACATCTATATGACGAACGACTACGGTTCGGATCAGTTGTTCTGGCCTAATGTGATCCGCGCCATCGGCCAGGCGCTGGCGTTCGCGCCGCTTTCTGCCGTTGCAACCGCCGGTATTGAAGCGGAAAATGCCGGTTCGGCGTCCGCGTTGTTCAACATGATGCGTAACCTAGGTGGCGCGATCGGCATAGCCGTGCTGCAAACGTTTCTGAGCAAGCGCGAGCAGTATCATTCCAATGTGGTGACGCAGTCTGTGTCGATGTTCGAACAGGCCACCCGCACGCGGATCCAAGCGCTTACGCAGTATTTCGTCAACCACGGTGTCCTCGATCTGGCGGACGCGTCGCATCGTGCGGTGGTCGCCATCGGCCTGATTGTGCAGAAACAGGCTTTCGTCCTGGCCTTCAGCGACACGTTCTATCTCCTGGGCGTCACGCTGATCTTTGCGCTCATGGCGACCCTTCTGCTCAGGAAGCCCGGTCACCTCCAAGCCGGCGGCGCGCACTAGGAGTACCCGTTGGAGCATAGGGCCAGTCCCCGCGATCGGACGGTCGTTGTTTTGAGCCCTTGATAACTCGCGCGTCGATGGTCCGGAATTGTCTCCTGAACTTGACCTTATCGAATGGACCAGCCGGCGCTGGCGCTCCGACATCGAGCATACCGCATCGGTTGCCGGCGAGGAGGGGACTGACGGAGTCCTGCGATGAACATATTGTCGGTCGGATTATCCAGTCCCAAGGAATAGTCTATTCCAAACTCCGCAAATTATCAGATCGCCCCACCGTCGCTACATGTGTCGAACGGAAGACGCTATCCGTGATTTTTCCGCAAAGACACATAAAGGGAGATGACTATGCGAAAGGCAATTCTCACCATCCTCGGCGCTTCGGTACTTGTTGCGCTAACAGTGCAAACGGCCGTTGCCTCCGAACACCACCACGGTAGAAAGATCGACCGTGCGCCAGCGAGCGAACAATTCCGAATCAGAAATGCTTATGCAGCGCCGGCCTATGCTGGTCCAACCGGACTGTCGCGGTACAGCGGCGGAATCTCGGCGCCAGCGGGTCGCTGATCTCCGATCCATCGAAGAAAAGCCCCCGGGACATTCCCGGGGTTTTCTCGAGTCTTACTGTTGATGCAGGATCTCATCGCTAATACAGCGGACTCGCGCGGCATATTCGTCTCGGATCCAATCATGACGCTGGCGGTGAGCGAAGCCGTTGCCGAAAATAAATCGGACGACAAGATCAAGGTCGTCGGCGTTGGCTCAGGCTAAAAGCTCGTCAAATTTTCTCCAGGACGACGTGATCCTTCTATCGCTGGGTCCGGGCGCAACAACGTCAATAGCTTTGCTTACGGGTTCGAATTATCCGCGTTGAAATCGAGTCCGATGTCGAGAACGCTGAGGCTGTGGGTGAGCCAGCACTCGCGTTTCGTTGAAATTGCACGAAATCGACTCGCGATTATTTGGTATCGACTCGCTTATAATTTGGCTCGATACTTCGCGAGCGAAGGCTGGTGGGCACGGCAGGACTCGAACTTGCAACCAGACCGTTATGAGCGGGAGGATAACGCTGGGCTTCGCGCGTTTCCGGCGTGACTCGTCTGCCCGGCCATGACTCTGCGTTTTCAGGCTCTTGGGCTGCAGCCGCCCATCAGACCGGTGCCGCACCGCCCTTGATTTGTGTGCGATGCATGATGCGCCGCGCCGATGCGTCAAATGGGTCGCGCCGATGCATGGTGCAGCGATTGTCCCACAGCACGAGATCGCCGACCTGCCAGACGTGTTCCCAGGTGAATTCCCGCCGCTCCACGAAACTCCACAACTCGTCCAGAAGCGCCTCGGAGTCTGCAAGTTCGAGCCCCATCAGATAGGCGTTGCGTCTGCGGCCGAGATAGAGCATGCGCCGGCCGGTCTCAGGATGTGTGCAGACCAGCGGGTGCACGGCACCCGGCGACGTCCGCGGGTCGTCGGTTGCGGTGACACCCTGGCGTAGATAGCCTCCGCTGTTGTAGGTGCCGTCGTGCTTGATCTTCAGGTTCGCGATCCGGCGCTTCAACTCGTCCGACAACGCCTCGTAGATCGAGTACATGCTGCAAAACCAGGTGTTGCCGCCAGCAGGTGGCACCTCGAGAGCGAAAAGCATACTGGCCATTGGCGGAACATCGAGATACGACATGTCAGTGTGCCATACGGCTTCGCCGGCGCCGAGGCTACCGATAGGCTGACCGTTTACGGTCACGTTTGAAACTATGTAGATTTCGGGCAGCCCCTCGACGAAGCGCCGGCCGGTCTCCTGTATCGGTGCCGAGTCGAGGTCACCGAAGCGCCGGCTGAACGCGATAAGGTCCTGGTCGCTAAGCGACTGGCCACGCACCAAAATGGCCTGATGATCGTGCCAGGCGCGTTTGAGCGCCGCGAATTCGAATTCACTGAGTTCTTTGAGATCGACGCCGCGGACCTCAGCACCGAGCGCAGCTTTGGTCGAAATCACATCGATCGGTTTGGCACCGAAGTCGCGAGCAACATCACCTTCGACGCCTAAAACCATCGGAACCTCTCTAGCTACCCTCTCGCTGTGGGCGGGCGCCGATCAATCAAGGTGACCAAAATATTGTTGCGGCAGCATTGTGTCGCAATTTCGATTGCAAAAGAGGGTTCGGTTTCATTCTGAATGGTGAGCCGTTCGCGTACAGGATCGGGTCACATACCACGAAGATCACCATCAAGGACGCAGTGATTATTCGGAACTAGACCTACTCCGGATTGAGTCCGAGCGCCTTGAACTGCCGGCTCCGTTCAGTTGGCGGATCGCGAAGCCGCTCAATGCCGATGCCGCGGGGCAGGCGACCTTCTACCGCCGCTTTGCGCCCGTAGACGCTTGGTATCGCCATTGAAGCGCACTCTGATATCAGCCGAAAATTGGATAGGTTCCCACCGAAGGGTTACCCCTTAAAAGTAATTGCGCTCGCGCTGAGCGAGCAGGAAGATTGTGCGTGGAACACATCTTCCGAGGGTCGAACGGAGCTGTCCCGCGCTGTCCCAGCAATTTTCGGATTGGCTTGGTTGCGGCTCCAGATGCGGCGGGTTCCATGAGATTCGAAAGGCAGCCCCTCCAGCTCGAATCGGCATTGCCCATGCCGGCTCGTTGCCCGTGCCAGTTCGTTGGAGGCGTATGATGATACGCCTCTTGACGATCGCGTGCTTGTGCGCCGCTAGTTTTCAAATAGCAATTTGGAGCGGCCTCGTCGCGGGTTGGACTACGCTGGTCGGGAGTTCGTTAGAGGATGCAGCAACCACGCCGGAGCCGGCGACTGAACCGCGCTCTGCTCCGAAAAGCCCTTCCGACCCTCTTAACCCTGATGTGGCCGCGGCCCGCGAAGAGATTCGGAAACTCAAGGAAGCCTGGAGGCAAACCTCTGCCGCGCAAAGTGCGCGAGCCATGGCAGATCTCCCGGCGGCGCGCGAGGAGACTCGGACGCTCAGGGCGCGCCATGGCGAAGCCGAGAAGGAAGCCGAGAAGGAAGCCGAGAAGAAAGTGTCTGACGTGGTGAAAAAGCGGGTGCAGGAACGCGCGCGAGCGGAGGCCCTTGACCGTGATCTCGCTGCGGCCCGTCAGGAGATTCAGACGCTTAAGGTGCGACAGAGTGACGGTGCTCAGCAAGTTTCGGCCGCCGAGCAGGAATTGGCGCAGGAACGCGCGCGAGCGGAGGCTCTTGACCGTGCTCTCACTGCGGCCGGTCAGAAGATTCAGGCGCTTGAGACGCGCCAGAGCGACGGTGCCCAGCAAGTTTCGGCCGTCGAGCAACAATTAGCACGGGAACGCGCGCGAGCGGAGGCTCTTGACCGTGATCTCACTGCGGCCGGTCAGAAGATTCAGGCGCTTGAGACGCGCCAGAGCGACGGTGCTCAGCAAGTTTCGGCCGTCGAGCAACAATTAGCACGGGAACGCGCGCGAACGGAGGCCCTCGACCGTGATCTCGCCGCGGCCCGTCAGGAGATTCAGGCGTTTAAGGTGGACCAGGCCAACGCCGCCCAGGACGCTTCTGACGCGGAGCGGACACGGGCGCGGGAACGCGCCCGTGTCGAGGCCCTGGCCGGCAATCTGGCCGCGGTCCGCGAGGAGAATCGGACAACTGTTCGCGCCGACGCCGTAGCAGACAATACCTCAGTTCCCCAGCCGGAGTTTCCACGGAACGAAAACGATGAGAACTCCTTGCATAGCTCCAATGATCCGGGACCACCCAGCCACGCCATGGCGGCAGCGGTCCCCGGTGTCAACGAGTTGCCTGCCCTGCAGCAGAGCGATCCGCCGAGCGAGACGGAACCAGTCCCTGCGGCGGCACCGCCGAGCCGCTCGGCAGACGCGGAAAGATCTCTCGCTCGGGCGGAGCACCTCGATCCTAATGAAATCGCCTCGTCGCTCAGGCGTGGGGATGCTTTGATTGCGAGTGGCGATCTTGCTGCGGCTCGTCTGGTGCTGCGGCGCGCGGCTGACGCCGGAGATGTGCGCGCCGCCATGACGCTCGCCGAAACCTACGATCCCGCGATTCTGGAGAAACTGGGCGTCCACGGCGTCGTGCCGGATTTAGCCATGGCACGAGGCTGGTATGAGAAAGCGAAAAAGTTGGGAGCGGGGGAGGCGACTCAGCGCCTCGAGCTGCTCGCAAGCAAACAACATTGATCTGCGACCATCACTGTCGAGGAATTGCTGCCGCAAGCAGACAAGTCCAACCGAAATCCGGATGCGGCACTCACTTCATGACAAAGGACAAAGTTATGGGCGTCTCCACCGCGACTGCTAAAAATCTCTTCGTGTGCCTGTCGTTCTTCTTCTTTCTTATAGTCACAACTGTCCCGTTGCGTCCTGTTTGGGCTCAAAACCAAAAGACGGC
>Ga0210396_10007004_pt1 | contig 10751 bp, 10 predicted proteins | sample IncBWH17OmetaG_FD_155466 | JGI IMG/M metagenome (GOLD analysis project Ga0210396, IMG submission 155466) | Forest soil microbial communities from Barre Woods Harvard Forest LTER site, Petersham, Massachusetts, United States - Inc-BW-H-17-O ... | reverse complement strand
GAGGGCCAGGGCGGCTATCCGGGCCGAGCCGAGCGGCTCGCGGAGGAACGCCGCCGCCAGGATCGCGGTAATAACCGGGTTCATCGCGATCACCACCGCACACAGCACTGCGGGTGCGCCGAGCAGCACCGCCTCGTAGAGGCAGCAGAACTGCACGGCCTGGATGAGCATGCCCGCGACTAGCACGTGACCGAACTGAGCGCCGCGCGGCCAGGCCGCCCGGGCCACGACGGCCCAGCCCGCCAGGATGATGGCGGCGAAGCCAAATCGCAGCACCAGGACGGCCATCGGGGTCATCGCCGTTACCGCGAGCGTTCCGACGGGATAACCGATCGCGTAGAAGACAGTCACCGCCGAAGCGGTGGTCAGTGGCATGCGCGGTTGGTCCATGACGACCATGCTCGTGGAGATGGACCCATGCCGTCCAACGATTATTGGCGATCGGAATCGATCACAAATTCTTATCGATTAGAGGCTAGTGCACCGGAAGAGTAGGAAACTACCGCGACTATTGATCGTCATTGCTGATCGAACTACGGTGGCGCTATGCCCCAGGTTCTCGATATCGCGCCGCTGCGCAGCCTTGTCGCAGTCGCTGACTGTGGGGGGTTTCACAGGGCGGCGGCCGCGCTGCACCTGAGTCAGTCCGCGGTCAGCCAGCATCTCCGCAAACTGGAGAGCGTGGTCGGCGCGCCGGTGGTTGAGCGCTCCGGCCGCGGCGTCTTGTTCACCGAAGTCGGCCGCAAGGTGTTGCGGCATGCCCGCACGATATTGGCGGCCCACGACACGGCCCTCGACGACCTCGGCGCCACCGAAAACAAGCTGCTGACCATCGGTGCGACCGAGCACGGCGCGGACGTGATGCTGCCCGCGCTGACCAGCGTGCTGCGTGAGCGACTTCCCGACCGCCGGCCCCGTTTCCGGCTGGACCGCAATGTTTCACTGGCTGACGCGTTGGACCGGGGACTGGTGGACTTGGCGATCATGCTCGACGGGTCGGGGTTGGATCGCGCCAACGCGTCGGGAGTCGTTGTGCTGAAATGGGTTTCAGCGCGAACACTCGCGGCTCGCCGGGGAGATCCGCTGCCGCTGGTGATCTTCGCTGAGCCATGCACGTTGCGCGAGCCGGCCTTTGCGATCCTCGAGAAACACCGGATCGCTTACGAGATCGCCGCCGAATGCGCCGATTTGGCGGGGCTTTACGCCGCGGTTCGCTCGGGGCTTGGGGTGGCGCTACTGCCGATGATCGGAAAGCTTCCCGACGGTTTGTGCCCGGCCGAAGGACTGCCTGCGGCCAACTGCGCCACGGTATTGGTGCGCGGGCGCACCGGCGTCGATCCGGATCTGCTGAGCACCGTCGATGCCGCGGTGCGCGACGCGCTGGTCTTAGAAAGCTGAACGAAGCTGAACGGTCGCGGCGCAATACACTTTGACGCGTGACTAGCTCCGATCCGCTTCCGATCCAACGTTTCTCGCATCTGTGCGTCGGGGTCTCCGACATGAACACCTCGTTGGCCTTCTACACCAGCCTGCTCGGGATGGACGTGGTGTTCGACGTCGACCTCGACGGCGCCGGCTTGGACGCGGTGACCGCAACCAGCGGCGCAGCGGGGCGGATGGTCGGCGGGCTCATCGGCGGAACCATGATCGAACTGCTCGACCTCGGTGATGTGCCCGCGGTCCCCGACGGCCCGCACCGTGGCTACACCAACATGTCGTTCACCGTCGCCGACGTCGACGCCGTCCACCAACACGTCGTCGGGCGCGGCGACGTCAAATGCGTGCCGCCCGTCGACATCGGGGGAGTGCGGATGATGTTCGCCTATGACCCCGACGGCACGCCGATCGAGTTCATCGAGCTGCCCGGTGGCGCCGAGACCACCGAGCAGATGTGGAGACCCTCCGGTTAGCGCTGCCTAGCCGCCGGGGTAGGTCGCGGCGGCGAGCGCGAGGATCTCGGCGCGATCGGCCGCCAGGATGAACCCGGATCCGATCGCGGCGTCGAGCGCGGCCGTGAAGCTGTCCAGGTACTCGGTGGGCCCTCCGGGGAAAGGCCGTCGCAACGTGTCGGCGTCGAAGGGTTCACCGCAGCCGAAGAGCCAGGCCATCATGCTTTCGGCGGCAGCTTCCGGCGGGATGATGCCGGATGTTCGAGCCGACGGGACGTCGACCCACGGGGTCCTGACGCCGCCCTGGGTCACGCCATTGCCGTCCAGAACTGGTTGGGGCGCTTCGGTTTTACGCACCTCGATGGCCGGGGCGCTGGGCGCCGGCTTCCCGGTCGCGACCCAGGTGGTGAGTGCGGCGATCGCGGCCTGCACCACGTAGTGATGTTGCGGCGCGAAGTTGATGTAGTGCCCGAGTTGCTGACCCATCAGCATCTTGGTCGGCGCGTAGGCCGCCGCGATGTCGTCGAGCGGAGCCAAGCCGGTGTCGATCGCCGCCACCTGGATCGTGTAGTTGTCGGCATGAGCGGTGCCGGGAATCTCCCAGACCCGCAACCATTCGTTGTCGGGTTGCCTCGCGCGGTAGTAGCCCGGCGGATTCTCGCAGAAAAGATCCGTTTCGGTGATGATCGTGATGACCGGGACGCGCAAGTCAGGCCGGAACCTTACCGCCGCCTGCTGCCCGGTGGGCGACTGCAATTCCTCGATCAAGGAGCTGCCGTCGAGCGGGGCGGCCGGCCCGAATCGGGAATGCACCAGGAAGCCGTCGTAGATCTTGGCGAGCGGATCGACGGCGTTGATGTAGGTCGTCAGGAACACTGCCGACTGGGACTCGCCCAGGCCGACGACGTGTTGCGGGCGCAGGTCACTGAGAATGCCGCCGCCTCGGAGAAGTTCGCCTACCTGGGAGAAGATGTCGAAGGCGAAGGCGTCGCCGGGGTGGGTCAGCCTTGCGTATCGCGCTGGGTCCTGCGCTTTGAGGGACATGTCGATGCCCATCAGGCTCGCCCCGCCGTCGACGCCGACCTTCTGTGCCGAAACCGCGACGTAGGCATAGCCCGCCCGGAGGACTTCGCGATGCGCCATCAGCCACAGCGCCGGCGCGTCGATCCCCCCGCTCACGTTGAGCCATTCGACGAGCACCGTGCCATTGAATTCGGGGCACCCCGACCGATTGGCCGGCGTCAAAGCCACCAGCCGAGTCGTGTAATCAGCTGTACCCGAAGTTGTTACCTGCCACCGGCCGTCGGGATCCAGCGCTGCTTCCGAGCCGTAGGACGATGCAGTTCCCGAGATGAAGAACTCCTCGGCGACATATCCCACGCTATCGATCTCAAAGCCGCCCAGCAGCAAATTGGGCTTCCCGGCTACGGCTTCGAGGACTGGCTCCGTCATTCGCTAGAGCTTAGGGGGCAACCCGAATTTCGCGAACAACGTGTCGTCGAGGAATGCCACCACGCGCGATACTCCGTCGGCGCGCATATCCAGTACGTGCAATTGAAACGGCACGTGCTTCTCACCCGCGCGCAGGTACAAGGCCGCGGCCGGCTGGCCGTTGGCGATCAGCGGGAGCATGCGCATGTCGCCGGGGGAATCGGCGGGGCACTGCTGGTGGATGAGCGTGATGATGGCCCGTGCACCTCGATACCAACCGGTGTACGGCGGCATCTCCCAGACGGCCTCGCTGGTGAACAGCTCCACCAGCCGGTCGATGTCGTAGGTCTCGAACGCAGCGATGTAGCGGGCCAGCCTGTCCTGCGCCTCCGGCGAATCGGGATCCGACAGCCGGTCGTCTTCGCCGGGCCCGACGGCCTCCAGCTGGGACCGGGCCCGCTGCAGCAGGCTGTTGACGGCGATCGTGGTGGTCCCAATCGCCTCGGCCACCTCGGCGGACTTGAACTGCAACACGTCGCGCAGCAGCAGCACCGCGCGCTGCCGCGGGGAGAGGTGTTGCAGCGCGGCGACAAACGCCAACCGCACCGACTCACGCGACCCGGTGATGACCGCTGGGTCAGCCGCATCGTCCGTCAGGTCGGGCAGGGGCTCCAGCCAGGGCACCTCACGGCGTTCCACGAGCTCGGCCGTCGGGTCCGAGCTGGAGGTCCCCAGCCCGGTCGGCAGCGGCCGGCGCTGGCGGCCTTCCAGCGCGGTCAGGCAGGTATTGGTGGCGATGCGGTGCAGCCACGTCCGTATCGACGACTTGCCCTCGAATCGGTCGAACGCCTTCCAGGCCCGCAGCAATGTCTCCTGCACCAGGTCTTCCGCATCGTGCAGCGATCCGGTCATCCGATAGCAGTGCGCCAGCAGCTCACGCCGGTAGGGCTCGGCATGTGTCGAGAAATCCCCGCCGGTTGCGGCTGGGACGTCTGAGGGATCGGCCAGCACGCTCATCCGCACGAGCCTACGCAGGCTCTCTGACATCCCTGTTCGAGGAGCCATTACGCTGCCCGTAATGACAACCCGCACTGAACGGCATTTCGACGGTGTAGGCGGTGTGCGCATCGTCTACGACGTCTGGACACCGGACGTCCCGCCGCGAGCGGTGGTGGTGCTCTCACACGGTCTCGGTGAGTACGCGCGCCGCTATGACCACGTGGCGCAGCGTATTGGCCAGGACGGGCTGGTCACCTACGCGCTGGACCACCGTGGACACGGCCGCTCGGACGGCAAGCGGATGCTGGTGCGGGACATCTCCGAGTACACCGGTGACTTCGACACCCTGGTCGGGATCGCCAAACGCGAGCACCCCGCCCTCAAATGCGTCGTGCTGGGGCACAGCATGGGCGGCGGGATCGTGTTCGCTTACGGCGTGGAACGCCCGGACAACTACGACCTGATGGTGTTGTCGGCGCCGGCGGTGGCCGCCCAGGAACTGGTGAACCCGCTGATGGCGTTCGCCGCCAAAGGGCTCGGCGTCCTGCTGCCCGGCGTGCCGGTGCAGGAACTCGACGTCGACGCGATCTCGCGCGACCCCGCGGTGGTGGCGGCCTACAAGAGCGATCCGCTGGTGTACCACGGCAAGGTCCCCTTCGGTATCGGCCGTGCGCTGCTACAGGTCGGCGAGACCATGCCGCAGCGGGCACCGGCATTACACGCGCCGCTTCTGGTGGTCCACGGTTCCGACGACCGGCTGATCCCACTCGGCGGCAGCCGCCGCCTGATCGGCTGCGTGGGATCGACCGACGTCGAGTTGAAGGTCTACCCCGGGCTGTACCACGAAGTCTTCAACGAGCCGGAGCGCGACCAAGTGCTCGACGACGTGGTCTCCTGGATCACCAAACGGCTGTAAGCGGAATGTCGTACGGCTCCAGTAGTTTGGCGGCATGAGCGACGACAAAATGCTGGCACGCATCGCCGCGCTGCTACGTCAGGCCGAAGGCACCGACAACACCCACGAGGCCGACGCCTTCATGACCGCCGCCCAAAGGCTGGCGACGACCGCCTCCATCGACCTGGCGGTGGCCCGCTCGCACGCGGCCAACCGTTCGGCCGCGCAGGCCCCCACCCAGCGCACCATCACTATCGGGTCGGCGGGCACCCGCGGGCTGCGGACGTATGTGCAGCTGTTCGTGGTGATCGCGGCGGCCAATGACGTGCGCTGCGATGTCGCGTCGAATTCGACGTTCGTCTACGCGTACGGGTTCGCCGAGGACATTGACACCAGTCACGCGCTGTACGCCAGCCTGGTTGTCCAGATGGTGCGGGCCTCGGACAGCTACCTGGCATCCGGTGCGCACCGACCCACGCCGACGATCACGGCCCGCCTCAACTTCCAGCTGGCGTTCGGGTCCCGCGTCGGGCAGCGGCTCGCCGAGGCCCGCGAGGAGACCCGGCGCGAAGCCACCAAGGACCGACGCCGCCCGCCGGGCACCGCTATTGCCTTGCGGGACAAGGATGTCGAGTTGCGCGACCACTACCGCAGCGCGTCGAAGGCACGCGGCACCTGGCAGGCCAACAGGGCCACGGCAGGGTACTCATCGGCGGCCCGGCGGGCGGGCGACCGGGCCGGGAGACGGGCCCGCCTGGGCAACAGCCCCGAGCTGCCGGGGGCGCGCAGCGCGCTGGGACGGTGACCGGCGCGGGTTCGGCTCGGGATTCTCAGCGCGCCAAGGTTTACGCCGCCGAGGACTTCGTTCGGACGATGTTCGACCGCGCCGCCGAACACGGATCACCTGCCGTCGAGTTCTTCGGGACACAGTTGACGCTGCCGCCGGAGGCGCGGTTTGGGTCGGTTGCGTCCGTGCAGCGCTACGTCGACGACGTGCTCGCATTGCCTGCGGTGCGACAACAGTGGCCGGAGGTGTTGCCGCTGCGAGTGCGGGCGCGGCGGGCCGCCACCGCTGCACACTACGAAAACCATGATGGCGCAGGCACTATCGCGGTCCCCGACCGCGACACCGCCGACTGGGCCATGCGCGAACTGGTGGTACTCCATGAGGTGGCGCATCACCTGTGTCGGGCACAGCCGGCCCACGGCACGGAGTTCGTCGCGACGATCTGCACGCTGGCCGAGCTGGTGATGGGACCAGAACTTGGGCACGTGCTGCGCGTCGTGTACGCGAAAGAGGGTGTGCGCTGACGCTACCGTTCTGGGCGTGATGACGGCATAGTGGAGACCCGTGACGACACGAGTACCCCTGGCCGTTGCGATTGTTGCGCTCAGTGCCTTGACCGCCGGCTGTGGAGGTGGCGCCCCTTCGACATCCGGGACATCCAGCACCGGTACGGTTGGCGCGACCACCACTGAGTCTGCGGCTCCGCCGCCGCCGCCCGCCTCGCTCAACGGCTCGACCGTGTCGCTGTCCGCGAACTACCCAACCGCCGACGAAGTATTCACTAACACGGTTACGGGAACCGTCCCCGTCAGCTGGCCCAAGGGCACGCTGTACGGCACGCGCAACAAGCTCGTGCAGGTAAACGCCGGCTTCGACGTCACGGGAACCCAGGTGACCGAGACGTTTCTCATGAGTGCGCGGCTAGGGACAGGCACCTTCAACGGCCCGGTCTACAAGTTCACCGGGGCGCCCGCGATCGCCAAGGTGACGGTCGACCCACAGAGCGACCCGTCCGTCGCGCCCACCGGCATCGCATTCACGGCGGACTCGATCAGCGTGAATGATTCGGGGCTGACCGTCACCAACGGCGCCAAGCAGATTCTGGACGTCACGTTCGCGACGCCGTGAGTCGCAGCGCGCCGGAAACCGACGCGGACGTGCGCGCTCGCGAAACCGAGGCGTCGATGACCGACGACGAGCGCTTCTCGCTGCTTGTCGGGGTGATGGGGGCCGGCGAATTGTGGCCACTGGCCGATGAGCGCATCCCGCCCGGCGTTGCGATGAGCGCCGGGTACGTGCCCGGCGTGCCCAGGCTCGGTGTCCCGGCGCTGCAAATGAGCGATGCCGGCCTTGGTGTCACCAACCCCGGCTACCGTCCCGGGGACACCGCGACAGCACTGCCGTCGACGCTGGCGCTGGCCAGCAGTTGCAATCCCGCGCTGGCGCGTGCCGCGGGTGAGGCGATCGGCCGGGAGGCGCGCAGCCGCGGGTTCAACGTCCAGCTGGCGCCCGCGATGAACCTGGCGCGCGACCCGCGCAACGGCCGCAACTTCGAATACCTTTCGGAAGACCCGCTTTTGAGCGCCACGATGGCCGCGGAGTCGATCAACGGGATTCAGTCTCAGGGCGTGATCTCGACGGCCAAGCACTACTCGCTGAATTGCAACGAGACTAACCGGCACTGGCTGGACGCGGTCATCGATCCCGACGCGCACCGCGAGTCGGACCTGCTGGCCTTCGAGATCGCCATCGAACGCGCGCAGCCCGGCGCGGTGATGGCGGCATACAACAAGGTCAACGGCGACTATGCCGCCGCGAACAACGTCTTGATCAATGACGTGCTGAAAGGCGCTTGGAATTACCGCGGTTGGGTCATGTCCGATTGGGGCGGCACACCGAGCTGGGAGTGCGCGCTCAACGGCCTCGACCAGGAGTGCGGCGCGCAGATCGATGCCATCCTGTGGCAGTCCGAGGCGTTCACCGATCGACTGCGAGCCGCCTATGCTGACGGCAGATTTCCCAAGGAGCGGTTGTCGGACATGGTCCGGCGGATCCTGCGTTCGATGTTCGCCATCGGAATCGACCGGTGGAATGCTTCGCCCGAGCCGGATATGGCTGGGCACAACGAGATTGCGCTGCGGATAGTACGCCAGGGGATCGTGCTTCTGCAGAACCGCGGGGTGCTCCCCCTAGCACCGGATTCGGCTGCACGGATCGCCGTCATCGGCGGCTACGCGCACATCGGTGTTCCGATCGGCTGCGGTTCCAGCGCCGTCGTCCCCCCGGGCGGCTTCGCCGACGTGATCCCGATCGGGGGGCCCGGTCTGACGGGCGGGTTACGAAATCTGTACCTGCTGCCGTCCAAGCCCCTCGACGAGCTGAGAAAGCAACTGCCGGACGCGCAGATCGAGTTCGATCCCGGCATCAGCCCGGCGGAGGCGGTGCTTGCGGCGCGGGGGGCGGACATCGCGATCGTGTTCGCGATCCGCGTCGAAGGGGAGGGCTTCGACAGCGCCGACCTGTCGCTGCCGTGGGGCCAGGACGCGGTGATTGCCGCCGTCGCAACCGCCAACCCCAACACCGTCGTGGTTCTCGAGACCGGGAACCCGGTGTCCATGCCCTGGCGCGATACGGTGAACGCCATCGTGCAGGCGTGGTATCCGGGCCAGGCCGGCGCCCAGGCGATAGCGGAAATCATTGCTGGACAGGTGAATCCGTCGGGCCGGCTGCCGATCACCTTCCCGGTGGATCTCGGGCAGACACCGCGCCCCGAACTGTCGGACCTCCGCGCCCCGTTTGGTACGCCGAGCACGATCCGCTACACCGAAGGCGCCGAAGTCGGCTACCGGTGGTTCGCGCACACAAGCCAAACGCCGATGTTTGCGTTCGGTCACGGGTTGTCCTACACCGACTTTGACTACCGTGACTTGGTGCTGAGTGGCGGTGACAGCGTTCGCGCCAGCTTCAACGTCACCAACACCGGCGACCGCAGCGGGGCGGATGTCCCCCAGCTGTACTTGATCGCCGCGCCCGGCGAGCAACGGTTACGGCTGCTGGGATTCGAGCGGGTCGAGCTCGAGCCCGCCGAAACCCGCCGCGTGACCATCGAGGCCGATCCCCGCCTGCTCGCCCGCCATGACGGCAGCGTGCGAAGGTGGCGCATCGACTCAGGCCGCCACACGGTGGCATTGGGCGCATCGGCGGTAGCCCTGCGGTTAACGGCTGAGGTCGACCTGAACGGGGGCTCGTTCGAGCCCCTCTAGATCAGTTCGACGCGCGTACAGTTTGTTGGAAATTCTGTGCAATTCCGAGTTTCACCCTGAGGTGACAGGGGTCCGTGGTGTCGTCTCATCTGAATGCTGCGCCTGAGGCTTTGGCTTCGGCGTCAGCTGGCTTGGGTGAGGTCGGGGAGGCGATCCAGGAAGCGACGTCGGCGGCGGAACCCTCGACGACGTCGATCGTGCCTGCGGCCGCCGATGAGGTGTCCGCGGCGATTACGCGGTTATTCGGCACCTATGGCCAGCAGTTTCAGGCCTTGAGCGCGCAGACGGCGGCGTTTCGTGCCCGGTTTGTGCAGTTGTTGTCCTCGGGTGGGGCGGCATATGCGGCCGCTGAGGCGGCGAATGCGGACCCGCTGGGCGGTGTCGGCGGTGTCGGTGGGTCAGGCGGGAAAGCTATCGGCACTGGCGGCACTGGCGGTCGCGGGGGTGCCAGTTGGGCCAACGGATTAATCGGTGGTGGCAATGGCGGCGCCGGCCAGTCCGCCTGACAACGGACGGCGACGCCTCGTCCAGGTCGGCGGCGGGCCGCCTACTTAACCGCAACCAATTCGTCGCCGCAGGTGCAGCGGTACGGCTCAGCCGATTCAGCGCAGTGGCATGAGACCTCGATGCGAACACGACACCCGCAGCCCTCGTGGCCGCACGTCAGCAATGTTCCCTCGGCGTAGTTCGCCATTTTTCCGCACCCTTCTGTATTTGGATTCAGTGGTTGATTCCAGGCCAGACTATACCCCATACGGGTACATGGTAAAGGGCCGCGACTAACGTTGTGCCCATGACCGACAAACCCACCCCGCAAGACGTCGATGCGTTCCTGGACAGCACGCTGGTTGGCGACGATCCGGCACTGTCGGCGGCGCTGCGAGACAGCGATGCCGCCGGACTGCCGCACATCGCTGTCTCGTTCCAGCAGGGCAAGTTTCTGTCGCTGCTGGCCGGTGCAATCCAGGCGCGCCGCATCCTCGAGATCGGCACGCTGGGCGGCTTCAGCACCATTTGGCTGGCGCGGGGTGCGGGCCCGCAGGGGCGGGTGGTGACGTTGGAGTACGAGCCCAAGCACGCCGAGGTCGCCCGGGCCATCCTGGAGCGCGCCGGTGTGGGCGATCGAGTGGAGATCAAGGTCGGCGCGGCCTTGGAGACGTTGCCGACGGTGACCGAGGGCCCGTTCGACCTGGTGTTCATCGACGCCGATAAGGATAACTACGTCGGCTACTTGGAGTGGGCGATCCGGCTGGCCCGTCCCGGCGCAATCATCGTGGCGGACAACGTGATTCGTGAGGGCCGCGTGCTCACGGCGCCGTCAGACGACGCCGCGGCGAGCGCGGTGCGCGAGACGTTGCAGGTGATGGGCGCGGACCCTCGGCTGGACGCCGCCGCGATCCAGACCGTCGGGGCCAAGCATTGGGATGGCTTCGCCTTCGCGATGGTGCGCTAGCCGCAGATCGCGCCGCCCGACGCCGAACCGACCA
>Ga0210396_10007002_pt1 | contig 10754 bp, 11 predicted proteins | sample IncBWH17OmetaG_FD_155466 | JGI IMG/M metagenome (GOLD analysis project Ga0210396, IMG submission 155466) | Forest soil microbial communities from Barre Woods Harvard Forest LTER site, Petersham, Massachusetts, United States - Inc-BW-H-17-O ... | reverse complement strand
TTATGGTCGCGCAGAAAATAATCCAGCTTCGCCAGCGCGCTCTGTATGTATTGATCCCCGCGGCGGTAAACAATATCGATTTTCTCGTTCGTGTGCGTATTGTAAAGCTGCAGAGTATGCTCGGCCGCCGTTGTAGCCACCGTTGTAGATGACGTCCCAGACGACTGGGCACGCACGCCCCTTGCTGCGACCAAGAAAAGCATCGCACCCGCCACCCACAAGCCCAGATAGTACTTTCTCACCCTCAGCATTCATTACGCTCCATGTCAATTTTAACATGGACTCCCTCCCGATCCGACTGCCTCTGCACGAAACAAGCACCGCCAACACCGCCTCTCAAATCCCCAGCGCCTGCGCCAGCTCGCGCACAAATAATTCCGCATCCGTCACCAACCCCAGCGCCTGAAACGTCCCCCGATCCGCCAGCTTCGTCACCACCGCAGGATTGATGTCCACCGCTACCACTTTCACCGACGCCGGCAGCAGATTCCCCGTCGCAATCGAGTGCAGCATCGTCGCAATCATCAGCGCCATCGACACGCCCTTCACCGCCTCCCGCATCCGGCGTTGCGCCTCCGCCATATCCATGATCACGTCGGGAAGCGGCCCATCGTCGCGCACCGAGCCCGCCAGCACCAGCTCCACATTGTTCTTGATGCACTCGTACATAATCCCTTCGCGCAAAATTCCATCTTCCACCGCTTTCCGCAGCGAGCCCGCCCTCCGGATCGCGTTGATCGCCTGCATGTGATGGCGATGCCCGCCCTCCACCGGCTGCCCGTTGCGCAGCGCCATCCCCAATGACGTTCCCAGTAGCACGCTTTCCACGTCATGCGTCGCAATCGCGTTTCCGCCAAATAGCACCTGAACGAATCCCGCGCGAATCATCGCCGCCAGCCGCGGCCCCGCGCCGCTGTGAACGATCGCCGGTCCCGCCACTACCAGAATTTTTCCGCCCCGCGCCCGCGTCTCCTGCATCTGCCGCGCGATCTCCTCAATCACCAGCAGCTTCGGCCGCTCAGACGAAACATCGTTCGCCATGAACGAAAAAATCTCGCGCTCCCGCGGCCGTTCGAGCGGCATCACCCGGATGCCTTCATGTCCCACCACTATCGCGTCGCCCTTTCGCACATCCGCCATTGGGACCATTCGCGCGCTCGCCTTAGCTCGATCCACCAGGATCACCAGATCCATTTCCGTTCCTGCCACCGGCGCCCATTTCCCGTTCAACCGCACTTCAGTCGGCATATGCGTCGTCGAATAAAAGCGGTCCGGCAACACACCGTCGCAAGGTGCCGTCTCCGTATGCACGTCATTGCGCGAAACCAGCACCGCGCCGAATTGCTGCAGCGCCGTCAAAATGGTGTCGAGTTGCGTTTCGCTCGCGGCCATCACCTTCAAGCGCGCAAACGAAGTCTCATCCTTCTTCCGCCCCACCCGAATTTCTTCCAGGTCAAACGACCCGCCCAAATCCATCACCGCGTCGAAAACTTTCGGCAGCGTCCACGAATCGATGATGTGACCCTCAAGCGTCACCTCTTCGCTGATTTCTTTCATTTCCTGCTCTCCCTGGGTCACAAATCTCTGACTTCGCCCACGCCTACCGCCCACGCTCACCGCTCCTAAGCGAAACGAGCACCTCCCTCACTTCTGTCATCCCGACCGAAGTGGAGGGATCTCTCTTTGTGTTTGATACCGCCGCCCGTCACGATCGCGCTAGAACACGTGCCCCAATTCAAAAAACCATTTCGCGTGCCCCGTGTCGCCCACACTCCCCCCAATAAACAACGGCCCGACAGCCGTTTCCGCAAGGAAACCAACCGCTGCGTCGTTCGGTAACTTACTGGCAGTCGGATCGTCGTACATCTTTCCGAACTCGTACGCTCCGATCACGTACACGTTTCGCCCGACGAACGGAGGCAGCGTCAGAATTTCGTGCAGATAGCCGGCACGGAAATAGTAGTACTGGTTGCCGAAGAGTTCGTTCGTTCCGTAAGCGCTCAAGCGCGACGGCCCTCCAAGGAAAAATTGCGGAGCGCCAATGTTATTCGAACCGAATGTGCTGCCGCCCTGCGCCACGATGAAAATCGATCCCGGTTTCGTGATGGGAACAAAATATTCGGCCTGTGCCTCTATCACTGGAAACGGGTCGCGAGCTCCCGGATTCGTGTCATACCAGCGGAATGTGGCCTGCGCGCTATAGCCCCGCCGAGGCGTAATAAAATCATCGCGATGGTCGGTCAGAAAGCGTAGGCGCATATCACCAAAGCGGCCGTTGTTTGGCGGAATTAGGGCCGTGCCGAGTCGGAGATTGGGATCGAAGTACCCCACCTCGTATCCCGCGCGGACTTCCGTGAACCGGCTGAAACCGTATCCGATGTCGATTCCTACGTCGTCGCGGTAGAGTCGGTAAATCGCCTCGGGAGTGCTCTTGTGAAATATCTTAAACGATGCATCGGTAGCTTCTCCCCGCGGGGCAAAGAACCATTTGCTGGTGGTCGTGAATGGCCGGTATAACTCGGTTTGCACGCCGTACGTGTTTCCTAATTGCACGTCCGTTCGCCATTCCGAACGGTTTCCCCACACATCCATCAAAGTGATTCGTGCGAGTTGAGTGAAAGTCACATCGTCACTTTCCGATCCATCGATTCCAAAGCCAAGCTGCAGAATCGGGGGCGCGTAACTGTATTCATGGACTGTCACCAGCAGGCCTGTTTGGCTGTCGCGCGATGTGACGCGGTAGTCCGCCGAAGCATATTTCCCGATTCCCGTGAGCCGTGTGAGCAGTTGATTGATTTCCGCGTTGTCGACGGGATGTCCCACCAGCCGTTGCAGGAATGTTTCGATTTGCCGTGCCGCTTGCGGGCTCGTCCCCTCGACCTTTACGAACTGTGGGGCAGGTACATCCGTTCGCACTCGCGCATTCTTTGCTGCCACATAAGCGTTCCATTGCGTATCGCTGATTGCGAACGGCAAGAGAACCTGTTTCTTTCCTTCAGCGGCCTGTGTCCCTTCTTGTATGATTGCGTTGGCACGGTCGTATTGGAAGCTGTTGTATTTTTGTAACTCAACCGTGACCACGATGTCCGCGCCTTTCATTCCGCGCAGCTCATTTTCGAGGACTACCACATCCACGGAACGCCCCAGTACACTGAACAGCGATTGAATCTCTTTCGGATTTCCCGGCGCTACTTCCAAGTGGATTGCGATCACGATGTCCGCGCCCATCTTCCTGACCACATCCGTCGGCAAGTTTCCTACGAGTCCGCCGTCCACGTAGATCTTCTCGCCGTCTCGCACCGGCGAGAAAACTCCCGGGATCGACATCGTTGCCCGCAACGCTTGTTGCAGCGATCCATTCGAAAACACCACCTCTTTGCCGGAAACCAAATCCGTTGCCACGCAGCGGAAGGGAATCGGAAGGCTGTCGAACGAATCCAACTTCGGATATGCCAGTGTTTCTCGGTCGATTAGCAGCGTAATCTCAGAACCTGAATTCAATCCCGAGGGCGTCGAAAGACCGTGCTTCAGTCCCAGCTTGATCGAGTTCTGAATGGCCCGCAGATCTTCCTTTCGCCGATAAGATAGGTCTTCGTAGGGTATTTGCCCGCCGATGATGATGTCCCACTTCTGTTCCTTGACCAGTTCTTGCAGCTCTTGCGGACTTTTTCCGGTGGCATACAAGCCGCCCACCAATCCGCCCATGCTCGTCCCAGCAAGATAGTCGATGGGAATGTGATGATCCTCGAACCACTGCAGCACTCCAATATGCGCCAGGCCGAGTGCGCCGCCCCCTTCCAGCGCAATGCCGATCTTCGGTCGTGACGTTCCCGGCTGATTTTGAGCCGATTGCTGTGCCTGAGGCTTGCTTTCCTGAGCTTGCGCCTGCGCGTATACAGCTACGTTGCTTAGTGCAATGATAGCCGCGATGGCTGAGCACAAGAAAAAACGGCGATTTCGAGAAAACATCGAAGACCGGCGACTTTTCATGGAGGGTCTCCTGGGATTTTGTTTCGTAGGTTTTTGATTAAGGCAAGGAAAGTGTCACGCAGTTTAGAGGTTCGAGCAAGCCATTCGACCTTGTAGGTCGCCGCGCCATGGATTCAATTTGGCCGCGTCGCTGACACGTCCCGTAAGGCGAGTCGGCGTCGGTTGGTCTTGCGTTCGCGCCATGTAAGGAAGACAAATATCACAACTCCCCAAGCAATGGTGCCCGTAACGAGCGGGTCCATCTTGCCCGGTAAGGAAAACGCGGTGGCGGGGTACAATATGATTACCCCGACATCGGCAACCGCGTGACGAAAGGAACTGGCGTTGTACTCCAATCCGTACAACAGCAGGGACCACGCAACAAGATTTAACAGGAAAGCCCCCGCCAGCGCTCCCGCCGCGTATCCAATCCACCTCATACGAGCACTCCAGCCATATGGTGTCACATAACCGGTCCGATCCAGGTTCTCTGAGTAGAGAACACCTACTCGTCTATCAAATCTTTTTCGTGTCGTCCTGCGAACACAGCTCTCACGGAATAAAATGTGCTCACGAATGCCCCCATGCAGAGTATTCCAGCACACACATATTGAAGACTAATTGCGGCCGATAGCGCCCGATCGCGGAAGTCGTGACGGAAAATAGCCGCAGACCCCACTGTCCCGACTAGTGCGAATAACAGAGCCAGCAGCGCGGCCAAACCGGCAGTGACGCGGCCAATTCTTCCTTGTTTGCTTTCCCATCCAATTCTTCCGATGAAATACCACCACGTCGTTCCGATGACGAGAAAAATACCGAATAGCAGTCCAGAGGGGTCGCCGCAACACATTGCGAGCGGCACAGCCAGAAAATCGACACCAATGAGGCGATAGTAACCCCAGTTTGTCCTACTCTGAAGCCAAGCAGTGAGAACAATCAAAAAACCGTGCACCGCAGGAAGAATGAGCAGGGGTGGACTCCACCATCGGGCACCATCCTTCCCATGGCACATATCATTGCATGATAAGCAAGTCGTGATAGCAAACCAAGAGAATCACAAGTTTAAATCCCAGTTACTCGGGCCGTTCACACTTGGACCGCACCTACATTTTCGAACATTTAGTGGGCTACCGATTCGCACCAGTTTGGATACGTCAGTGCAAGTGGGACTATTTCTTAGCTGCGTTAGCTGCCATTCGAGCGCGGAAGTTTTTTTCCTGCTGAATTTCTTCGTCGCTGAAGGCGGATGCGAATTCTTCGGGCTCAAAGACCTGGCGGATCTCTATGTCGGTCTCGCCTTCGTTGGGACAGCGCTTGACCCACTCGATGGCCTCTTCGAGAGACTTGACCTGCCAGAACCAGAAGCTGGCGATGAGTTCCTTGCTTTCGGCGAAAGGGCCGTCAATGACGGTGCAGTTCTTGCCGGAGAAGTGGACGCGGGCGCCTTTGGAGGAGGGGTGAAGACCGTCGTAGCCTATCAAGACTCCGGCTTCTAAGAGCTCGTCGTTGAATTTGTTCAAGTCGGCCATGAGCTGGGGATCAGGGAGTGCGCCTTCGTTTTCGGTGTCTTCCGTGACTTTGACGATGACCATGAATCGCATTGTGTTTGTCCTTTCGAGTTGAGTTGATCTGACGTTCACGTTCAGAGCTTAATTGCTGCTCTACCGATTTGTCGAATGAGCAGGTGCAGAATCGACATGGGTGACGATTTTTTTTTGCGGGGGTGCACCGTCACGCACAACATTCCCGAACTCGTTGATATGTCAATCGTTAGGTCGGTATTGAGTATTTGCACGGAGCCCTTCGAAGGGGCCACACTAGCGAAAGTCATAGCGCGCGTCTACGCCCATGCGATACCGCAGAGCCAGCGGGAAGCCATGGAAAACATTGGCGGGATTCCAATCGGTACTGTAAACGGTACGGTACTGAAATTCGCACGTAAGTGATTCAGTAAGAAAAGGTTGGCGGAAGCGTGTGGGAGTCGAATCGAAACACCAAATCACAAACCCTGTGTTTATAAGGCGTTGCACCCCACACACCGCAGCCAATCGGTACAAATAGTACAGATCAGAGCCCGGAAGGCACATCGTGAACCGCCGGCGCGGGAACGCACGGCGGATTCGTCCGCTGCTGCCATGGCCCTATCGGCCAGTCCGAAGGCTCCAAGAGCCTTTGTGACCACTGCCGCGAGCCAGTTGGCAAACAGCCAGAACCTATGGTCTTGAAGAGCGTCACGTAGCAGGTCCACTCGAAACTCTATTCCGAAGCACTACGCACCTACGGACTGAAGCAGGACGGCGCTTCTGTGAAAATCCAGGAATTGTTTTTGGCCGCTGCTGAACCCTCCCACATTGATAACCTTAGAGGTGTCCATGCCCATTCGTTGGAGAGAGGGATGGTGAGCGACCGGGGAAATTATGAGCGTCCCGTTGTCCTCGAAGCCAATAAACCCACGATCGAAGAGATGATCAATACTCGGTGTCAGAAGCAGGCCGTTCCGTCTTTCCCAATCTGCGGCCAGTCAAGAAAGTTGTCACTCCTCAAGACGAGATTTTGATCCGAAAAGAATGCAAATGTGGCAACGAGTTCATGGGTCCAGCGACTCAGACGCGCTGGGAAAAATGCATTGAGAAGAAAGTAAAACGGAAATGAGAACGCAGGGGCGGTTAGGCCCTGCGGCAATACGGCGATAACCACCGTCCGTTGTAATTGGTCTAGCGCCTCGTTGAAACGGCGCTCTTTCTCTTCAGGGGCGATTTCTTCTATCATGCTCCAGCTCTCCTTGGAGCAGAAAGTATCAAGGCGACGTTGCCAGATTATTACAGCGGGGCCGAGCACAATTCGTACTTCTCTGCATTTTCCGACTTCGCGGCTACTATTGCGATTGATCCTGATTCATCGGCTTCAGTTTTTGCCCCAGCAATGCTTTCTGCTGCTTGGCACGCGACTTCGCTTCGTCCTGGCGTTACTAGTTTCGATTGTGGCGATGGCTGCGCAGCTCTCCTCGCAGGATCTGGCACCTCGCGCCTACGTAATAACGCCCGTGCACTCGAACGCGGTTACGATCACCTGGGGTTTCTATACCGGGGGCGTAGACTTCAACGGTATTGTGCCGATCGGCAAGGCACGGGGCACCTACTACGTGCCGATCTTCAGCTACTACCACTCGCTAAATTTCTTTGGACGCTCGGCAAACTTTACGGGCGCGCTGCCGTATGCGGTGGGGAATTTTCAGGGCGCCGTGTCGGGGCAATCCAGATCGATATACCGTTCCGGCCTGCTGGATTCGACCTTTCGCTTTTCCGTGAATCTGCTGGGCGGCCCGGCGATGCAACCGAAAGAAATGGTGAAGTGGAAACAGAAGCGGCTGCTGGGAGTGAGCCTGAAGGTTGTGGCGCCAACTGGACAATACAGCGGCACGAATCTGATCAACTGGGGCGGCAATCGGTGGGTATTCAAGCCGGAATTTGGCTATTCGGAACGTTGGGGGCATTGGGTGGTCGATGGCTATGCGGGAGCGTGGTTCTACACGACGAACTCGGCATTTTACGCTGGGCCGGTCACGCAGCCACAGAGCGAAGCGCCGATCTACTCGCTGGAAGGGCATTTGAGTTATGACGCGAAGCCGCGCTTGTGGCTGTCACTGGACGGGAACTTCTGGGAGGGCGGCATTACCAGTTTGAGTGGCATACGGAACTTAGCGACCAAACAGACCGGATCGCGCATTGGTGGCACGGCTTCATTCCCGATCAGCAAACACCAATCGATAAAAGTCAGTTATAGCGATGGCATATATGTTAGCTTCGGCGGGAATTATCAGAATGTGTCGGCGGCGTGGCAGTATTCCTGGCTGGGCCGCCCGAACTAAAAGCAGAACAGGCGCGGTTGGCGCTCGGGGGGCTGCCGAAGTATTGTGAGTGCGAGTAACGCCTGAGCCGAGATTTGGCCTAAATCGTCTGAGCGCGACGCGATATCTGTCACTTTTGACAATGGCGTTGTCGGTAGCCGAATGTAGTATCCCCCAAAATATGACGCATCGCTTCGGCGAAGCGCTGTGTTGTTCTGTAGATTTTTGGAGTTAGGAAACCGCCAGGAGGGCAAGACGTGAAGGTTAAGGCCGCCAACGCCAAGCGCAGAAGCCTAACATCGTGTTCATTCTGGTGGACAACATCGGCTGGGGAACTTTCGGTGTGCACGGCGGAACGATACCCACTCCGCGTATCGACAAGATGGCTAGCGAGGGTCAAGCAGGTCGGGAGGCCAAAGTGAGTTTTCGAATTAAGTTTTCGAACGCTCTAATTATTTTCGCCATCTTGGGCGCTGCTTCGCCCGTGTTGGCACAACAGAAGGGCCAATGGGTTCCGGGGCAATTTGGTCTCAATGCCGGGGTGATTCCTGAGCCGGGTTTCACCTATGCCAACCTCGCCCTGAGTTACTCCGCCAGCCAATTGAACAATTCCAACGGAAACGGTCTTCCAGGTATTAGCGGGAACTATTCGTTCTGGGTGGACGAGAACATTATTTATTACGTCCCGAAGCATAAGATTCTTGGCGGATATTTCATGCCGTACATCTCACTCAACTACGCGACCGGTGAACTGGTAGCGAGCTTCACCGGGACCAACCTGAGTGGTGCGGGAGGCGGATCGGGGTTTGCGGACACGTACGTCCAGCCGCTTAACATGGGTTGGCACTTTGGGAAGCGAGTGGACTTTGTCGCCGGATACTCTTTCACCGCTCCCACGGGCCGTTTCACTCAGGGGGCCAGCAACAACGTGGGTTCCGGATATTGGGGTAACAATATAACGAGTGGCACCACGCTCTATATCACCAAGAACCAGGGAACCACCGCGAACCTGTCCACAAACTGGGAAATTCACGGGCAAAAGAGCGGGACCAACGTATCACCGGGTCAGGCGTTTACCATGGAGTGGGGAATTGGGCAGGTACTTCCGCTGAAGAAAGATATGAGCATGCTAGCGCAAGTTGGAGTGGTGGGGTATGACCAGTGGCAAGTTTCGCATAGCAGCGGAACATTGGTTCTTCCGTCTCCTTTGCCTCCCATCCCCGAGAGAGCGATCCCGTTCTACTCCGTGCATGCGATTGGCGTTCAGGGCAATTTCATCCTTCCCGCAAAAAACATAGTGGCGTTCTTCAAATACTACAACGAGTACCGCGCTCTTTCTCGTCCCGAGGGCCGTACCATTGATTTCGGTTTCTCATGGACTCTACGGATTCCGAAACCCGTGCCGCAGCCGCAGGCAGCAACTTCGTAAATCCGAAGTCTCGAATAAATTGATGTTTGCCCTTGCCACCGTCAGTCTGGTGCAAATGCACCAATCAGTGGCTAAGTCCCGATTAGTTCGTAACCGGAACTAGGGGGGTAGTTTCCGGTTACCGCGTTAGGAGATCACTTGGCGCGAACAAATCAGCTAATGGACCACGAGGGAGTGCATTTCGCGAATAAGACTGGATGCATCTTTCAATTCCTAAGTTTAGACGCTGCGAGCGGAGGTATAGAATCCATGCGTTTCCCCCAGGCTCCTCGCAACGACCCGCGGGGGAAGAACATGGAGAGGAATAATGAAAAGTCAGAAGATGCGTCTTCTCATGAAGCGTATTGTTCCTGTTGTCGCTGTTTTTTGGAGTTTTTCAGCCGCTTGCCTATCGGCGATGGCTCAGAATTCGAGCAACAGTGCCGAAATTGAAAACCTGAAGTTAATTGTCGATCAGCAACAGAAAGCGCTGGAGCAACAACAAGCGCAAATCCAGGTGCTGCAGTCCGCCGTGACGGAACAAAAGAAGATGCTGGTGAGCCTGGTGCAAGGAGCGACGAGCAGTGACAGGGCGAATCCGCCCACAAATCTCAAGACGGACAACCAGCTGCAAGCGCAAAATGAACCGTCCTCCGTTCCAAGTGAACAACAGCCGCTCACTCCCCAGCAGACGCAAGTCGAGGAAGAGTTGCAGCGTGGTCCGGAAATTGCCGACGTGACGCCCACCACACCGGCCCTCCAGTTAGGCCCTGCGAAGATTCGTCTCATCGGCTACCCTGCACTGACCTCGGTGTGGAGATCGAACAACAACGGCGGCAACGTGGCCACCAACTTCAACAACATCTTGTACGACAACACGGTTCCAGGCACGACCAGCGAATTCCGTCTATCGCCGCAGAACACGCGCCTGGCGCTGCGCGTGGACGCCGACCTAAAATCCAGCCAAATCGCTGGATATTTCGAAACGGACTTTGTCGGTGCGCCCGTCGGCGGAAATCTTGTGTCGCAATCCGGTTATCCGTTCCGGATTCGTCAGGCTTGGTTTGACTGGCGTAGAGGAAAGTGGGAGATGGCCGGCGGGCAGCTGTGGTCGCTGATGACACCGAATAAGGAAGATATTCTTCCGTGGCCTGGTGATATAGCCGCTCCCCAGGTGATTGATCTCAACTTTGTCGCTGGGTTTGTGGTTGGGCGCTATCCGCAATTCCGGCTCGTTTATCGGCCATCTGAGAAGGTGGCGTTCGGTTTTTCGGTCGAGAACCCTGAACAGCAGGTGTCAAATAGTGTGGTATTCCCCACCGCGCTGAGTAGCACGCTCACGACGCAATACAACAACGGCAGCAGCGGACTGAATGTCCCGAACATGACTCCGGATTTCGTCCTGAAGGGCTCGTTCGACAACAAGGTCATGGGCGGTCGCGCAATTCACTTCGATATCGGCACAGTGATGCGAACTTTTCGCAGTTGGGATGGGACCAGCGCTTCGGGAAAAAGTTATGCCTTTGGTTG
>Ga0210396_10007001_pt1 | contig 10755 bp, 6 predicted proteins | sample IncBWH17OmetaG_FD_155466 | JGI IMG/M metagenome (GOLD analysis project Ga0210396, IMG submission 155466) | Forest soil microbial communities from Barre Woods Harvard Forest LTER site, Petersham, Massachusetts, United States - Inc-BW-H-17-O ... | reverse complement strand
CGCCGATCGCAGCAGCGCGGTGACCGCGGGATCGGCGGTGGGGGCGGGGGAAAAACCGGCCGCGCGGTGGTGGTACGCGATCGCCGCGGCGCGGCGGCCGAGTGCGCTGCCGCTCAGCGTTGCCGCGGTGGCGGCGAGGAATGCCGCGACGGTGGCGGGTGCGGCCGGGAGCGTGGCGCAGCCGCTGGCCTGGCACCAGTGTTGTACTGCCCTGGGCGCTGCACTGATTTCCGGCCGTGGTCAGTGGGTTGACCTTTACCGAGTGCACTGGCGCTTTGCCTTTGCGAGTGCACTGGAGAGCGGATTTTGCCGTTACGGCTGCACTGGCCGGAACGCCCGGGACGGTGTCAAGCCGGCGCCGACGGCGGTCGATGCCGCCAAGCCTGCGCCGGACGCGGCGGCACAGTCGTCGCCTGCCTGGGCAGGGACCGTTATTGCGCCGTTCGATGACGTCGAGCGTCTGTAGTGCGCGATCCTGACGGCGCAACGCATCTGGACACCGCAGCACGGCGCATGCTGCGGCTTGATGACACGCGGCGGATCGCCGGCATCGATCGCGATCTATGGATCGGCTACGGCCGCGCGCATGATGCGCACGAACGGCTTGAGCGGATCCTGCGGTCGGAGCGCCGCATGCGGCCGGATAATTTGCTGATCGTCGGCGCCAGCAACAACGGCAAGACCGCCATCGCGCGGCGCTTCTTCTCCCGCCACACCTTGACCGAAGACCCGACGGCCGAGTGCGCGTCATTGCCGGTGGCCCTGGTGCAGGCGCCCAACGGGCCGCGAATCACGTTGCTCCTGGCCGCGATCCTGCAGGCACTGGGACGCGAGCCGGGTCGGCGCAGCAGGACCGCCGAGCTTCGCCGTGAGACCTATCGCGCAATGCACGATGTCGGCTTGCGCCTGCTGTTGATCGACGATCTGCACGACATCAGAGGGGCGGGAGTCAGCAGCGCCCTGGTGGAACTGCGCAATATGGGATCGGTCACCGGCGTTTCGCTCGGCGGCTTCGCCACCAAGGAGATCGCCTATGTGCCCCGGCAGGACGAGCAGATGGCCAACCGCTTCGAACTCCTCACCCTGCCACGGTGGAAATTCGACGACCTCGACTATGCCAGGCTGTTGGTCACGTTCGAGCGGCAGCTGCCGCTCTGGCAGACATCAGGCCTGACGGATCCCGATCTGGTACGCCACCCCGTGACGTTACATGCTGTGCAATCGTAGGCTGCGGTTTCGCACGTGTCGGCCCCGCATCAGCGGCGGTTCACGAGCCGGCCGCGACAAAAGTCCCAGCTAAACCGGATGAGGCGGGCACGCCGAGGCCTGATTCGATGCTGGCACGGCTGCGTCGCAGGGGTGTCTGAGTAGTTTCCGAACCTGCCGCCGACGATCCGATGTCGGGTATCGTTGGTCGAACCGTTGCGGGCTTTGGCCGGTCCACCGTCTTGCGGCGTGTCGCACTGCCCGCCGTGATGCGCAATGGTGCGCATGGAGATGCTCGACCGCCGTTGCTGGAATCTGGAGACTCGACAATGTCGCATATAATACGGAGCACCCTGGGCGAGAAAGTTGGGACACGGGCTTTCGAGCCGCCCCAACAGCATGTGGGGCGGCAGCGGAGCCATATGCCCTGATGGAGCAGACACACTCGTCCTGCCATCAGCCAGGCTCCATCACGTTCCACGAATCGTTCGAAGCGACGTGCTCCAAGACCCGGACTCTTGTGGGTCCTCTCGCCGGTTACGCCGACGAATATGGAGAGGCTGCACGCCAGCTCGCGCAGCGGGCCGCCAGTTCAGCGAAAATCGACACCGATACGGCGGTCGCCGGAGGCCGAACCAAGACCGCGGCGGCGATGCGCGTTCTCGTGGTAGAGGACGATGCCATCATCGGCACGCTGCTTGCTGACATGCGCGCGGCAATGGGTCATGACGTTTTTGGCATTGAGGCCACCGAAGCTGATGCAGTTCGCGCCGCGGCAAGGTAAAAGCTGGACCTGATGATCGTTGATGTAGGCCTGGGTGACGGAAGTGGTATCTCCGCCATCGAGACGATCCATCGCAGGGGGCTGGTTCCGCTCGTGTTTGTCGGCGGCGATATTTCCAGGGTTCGGACGCTCCGGCCAAGTTCGATCTTCATGCAGAAGCCGTCGTGAATCGGACCTTGCGCGTTTCATCCAGCAAGCGCTCGACGCTGCGTCCATCCAATAATCTACCAAGGCGCTGATGGATCGGATATTACCACAAGCGGTGCGAGAGTTGCACCAGCGGCTTGAATACGAACGCCGAGTGTCCCATCTAGTTGGCACTCCCCGGACCAGAGTGCCAAACGGGCCGCACTGAAGCGTGCAGGCCCGGCACGGGGCAACTCGACCAGCTTTCACAGGCTGGCACCAGGTTAGTCAAAATCTAATGAAATTTCGTCCGTTGCATGATCGCGTGGTGATCCGCCGCGTCGATGCCGAAGAGAAGACGGTGGGCGGCATCATTATCCCCGACACCGCGCAAGAGAAGCCAATGGAGGGCGTGGTCGTCGCGGCCGGTCCTGGCGCCCGCAACGAACAAGGCCACATCGTCGCCCTCGAAGTGAAGGTCGGCGATCGCATCCTGTTCGGCAAGTGGTCGGGCGCCGAGGTGAAGCTCGACGGTGAGGAACTCCTGATCATGAAGGAGTCGGACATCATGGGCATTGTCGAGGGCACGCCGGCGGTCAAGAAGAAAGCCGCGTAAACAGGCCATACATCGATTCAGGAAAGATAAGCAAATGGCAGCGAAGGACGTTCGATTCGGCGACGATGCCCGTCAGCGCATGATGCGCGGCGTCGACATACTTGCCCAGGCGGTGAACATCACGCTCGGTCCGAAGGGCCGCAATGTGATCCTCGACAAGAGCTATGGTGCACCTCGGATCACCAAGGATGGTGTGACCGTCGCCAGGGAGGTCGAACTCTCCGACAAGTTCGAGAACATGGGTGCGCAGATGGTGCGCGAGGCCGCTTCGAAGACCAACGATGTCGCTGGTGATGGCACGACCACCGCCGTCGTGCTGGCGCAGGCCATTGTGCATGAGGGTGGCAGAGCAGTTTCTGCCGGCATGAATCCGATGGATGTGAAGCGTGGCGTTGACAAGGCGGTTGTCGCACTGGTCGATGAGCTGAAGAAGCGCAGCAAGAAGATTACCACCCAGGCCGAGACGGCGCAGGTCGGCACGATCTCCGCCAACGGCGAGGCCGAAATCGGCGCGATGATCGCCGAGGCGATGCAGAAGGTGGGCAAGGAAGGCGTCATCACGGTCGAAGAAGCCAAGGGCATGCTGACCGAACTCGACGTTGTCGAGGGCATGCAGTTCGACCGCGGCTACATGTCGCCCTACTTCATCACCAACGCCGAGAAAATGAACATCGAGTTGGATCAGCCCTACATCCTGATCCACGAAAAGAAGCTCTCCGGGCTGCAGACCTTCCTGCCGCTACTGGAAGCGGTGGCGCAGTCGGGCCGCCCGCTGCTCATTGTCGCCGAAGATGTCGAGGGCGAAGCGCTGGCCACCCTGGTGGTGAACAAGTTGCGTGGTGGATTGAAAGTCGCTGCTGTCAAGGCGCCAGGCTTCGGCGACCGGCGCAAGGCGATGCTCGAGGACATCGCCGCACTCACCAGCGGCCATGTGATTAGCGAGGAACTGGGCGTCAAGCTGGAGAATGTGACGCTCGACATGCTGGGCCAGGCGAAAAAAGTGCTGATCGACAAGGACAACACCACCATCGTCGAAGGCGCCGGCAAAACGGACGACATCAAGGCACGCTGCAATCAGATCCGCGCGCAGATCGAGGAAACCACTTCGGACTACGACAAGGAGAAGCTGCAGGAGCGGTTGGCGAAACTGGCCGGCGGTGTCGCGATCATCCGTGTTGGTGGTTCGACTGAAGTCGAGGTGAAGGAGCGCAAGGATCGGGTCGATGATGGCCTGCACGCCACGCGTGCCGCCGTTGAAGAAGGCATCGTGCCGGGTGGCGGGGTCGCTCTCGCCCGTGCGTCGCTGATCCTGGCCAAGTTGAATGCCGAGAATGACGACCAGCGCGTCGGCATCGAGATCGTGCGCAAGGCGGCACTGACGCCGCTGCGCCAGATCGCCGAGAACGCCGGCGAGGACGGCGCCGTGATATCGGGCAAGGTCCTCGACAGGGACGAGTACAACTGGGGCTTCGATGCCCAGACCGGCGAGTTCAAGGACATGGTGAAGGCCGGCATCATCGACCCCACCAAGGTCGTGCGCTCCGCCTTGCAGCACGCGGCATCGATCGGTTCGCTGATGATCACCACCGAGGCGATGGTCGCGGAGCGGCAAGAAAAGTCCACTGCGCACAATGGAGCATCCAACCCGATGGATGATTCGGGCTACTGAACAAAGCAATCCCCGCACAAGCGTCTGGAGGGATTTCCATGGTGGACCAGGACGCACCCGATCCGAAGTTCGACGCAATGACCTCGCGCCTGTTACGGCGCGAGGCTTTGCGCCGTGCCGCGGAAGAGTTGAACACCACGTCACCGCTCGGACTCGAGGACGCCCTGGCGCGGGTCTCTGCCGAAGTCACGGCCGAGGCTCTCTACCGGCGTGAAGCTGGCGCCCGGGTAACCGCGTCCGGCGCGACGGATGCACTCCCGTCCAAAAGCGGCCGGGACCGGTATGCGACCGCATGACGCGTGAGACGATCTATCTCGTGCAGGCATTCAAGGCCGGCAAAGGGACACGGTTGACCGCCGATACGCCGATACGGTGCAAGTCGCCGGAGGGTGCGCGCCGAACCGGCGAGCGCCTTGCGCTGACCGCGGCGGGAGTCGTCGCATTCGCTACATCAGGCGACGCGGAGTCGGGCGACTACGACGAAGAACCCTCCATCATTTTCAAGGCCGGCCGCCTGCTGGCTCCATTCGAGGAGGCATGAAGGCGGACCAAAGTCGCGGCGAGCCAGCCGCCATCCATAGGTTTCCCGGCCCCCGGAGCGCGCGCAGGCCGGCGCCATGATGTCGATCGTCCGCCGTATCTTTGGTCGCGCACCGTCTGGTTCTCCCTGGATCAGTGGCAAGCCGATCCGCGAAGAGCTGTTCAGTGTCGAACGCCTGGAACAGCACGCGCGAAGCCTTGCGGTCGCGCAAGCGGTCACCCCGCGGCCGACCAAAGGTCATCCACTGTCCGGCCGGCTCGCCGCCAACAGCGGCGTATTGCTCGACGCGTATCGCATGACCGCCAAATCGGCGGCCGCGGGCCGCGTAATTACGCCGGCCGCTGAGTGGCTGATCGATAACTACTATCTCGTCGAACGGGAAATCCGGGAAATCCGCTCCTCGTTGCCACCCGGCTACTATCGGCAACTGCCGAAACTGCTCGCCGGTCCATTCGCCGGATACCCGCGGGTGTTCGGTGTGGCCTGGGCTTTCGTTGCACACACCGACAGCCATTTCGACGCCGACATGCTGTGCCGTTTCGTGCGCGCCTATCAAGAGGTGCAGCCGCTGACCATCGGCGAACTTTGGGCTGTTGCCATCACGCTCCGGATTGTGCTGGTCGAAAACCTCCGGCGTATGGCTGAGCTGATCATCCGCAGCGGCGACGCGCGGCAGGACGCGAACAGTGTCGCCGACCGGCTGCTTGGTGTGGGTGGACATGCCGCCGAGCCGGCGTCAACCGTGCTCTCGCAGCGCCCCGGCACGAACCTGCCCGACGCCTTCGCCGTCCAGCTTGTGCGCCGTCTGCGCGATCAGGATCCCAGGATCACCCCGGCGCTGACATGGCTCGACCAGCATCTCGCCGCGCAAGGATCGACGGCGGACACGATCGTGCACGACGAACACCAGAGGCAGGGGGCTGCCGTCGTCACCGTGCGCAACATCATCACCAGCATGCGCATGATTTCCAATACCGACTGGCCGGAGTTGTTCGAGCGCATCAGCCTGGTGGACGACATGCTCTGCGCCGGCGGCGCGTTTCGCGACATGGATTTCCCGACGCGCAATCTTTATCGCAGCGCCATCGAGGAACTGTCGCGGGGCGCCAACCGCACTGAACTCGACGTTACCCGCGCGGCCGTCCAGGCAGCGAACCAGGCCGCATGTTCATCCGCGAGCGCGGAGCAGTACCGGCACGCAGGCGCTATGCCGGCGAATGTGGAGCAGTACCGGCGCGCCGATCCCGGCTATCATCTTCTCGCCGGTGGGCGCGGCGTGTTCGAGGCCTCTATCGGTTTCCGTCCCTCAGCGCGTGCGTGGCCCGGGCGCCTGAGCCGCAGGCTCGGCATGGGCGGTTATGTCGGCGCCGGCGGCATTGTTGCCGCTGTCCTTCTGGCGATTCCCCTGGCAACGCTGTGCGCGCAGGGCATCGGCACGGCATGGCTCGGCTTGCTGGGTATCCTCGGCATGGTGCCGGCCATCGACACGGCGGTGGCGATGGTCAACCGCGCGATAACACGTGGCTTTGGCGCAATGCCGTTGCCGGCTTTCGCACTTCGCGGCGGCATCCCGGAGCACTTGCGCACGCTCATCGCCGTGCCGACGCTGCTCACGACGGCCGATGCGATCAAAGAGCAGATCGGGCTTTTGGAGGTCCATCACCTTGCCAGTCCGGAAGGGGAATTGCATTTCGCTCTGGTCTCCGACTGGCTCGATGCCCCGGCACAGAACGTCGATGGCGATGAGGCATTGCTGGACATAGCCGCGGCCGGCATTGCCGAGCTGAATTGCCGCTACGGCCCGGCGCCTGGTGGCGCGCGCTTCCTGCTGCTGCACCGCAAGCGGGTCTGGAATGAGGGCGAAGCACGCTGGATCGGCTGGGAACGCAAGCGCGGCAAGCTGCATGAACTGAACCGGCTGCTGCGTGGCGCGAGCGACACCAGCTTCCTGCCCATCGATGGTCAAGCGCCAGTTGTACCCGCCGATGTCCGCTACGTGATCACGCTGGATGCCGACACCAGGCTGCCGCGCGACGCGGTCCATCGCCTGATCGGCAAGATGGCGCATCCGCTCAACCGGCCGTATTTCGACCCCGCCGCCGGCCGGGTGGTGTCGGGACATGCCGTGCTGCAACCGCGGGTCACGCCATCATTGCCGGTCGGCCGCGAGGGTTCGCTGTTCCAGCGCGTGTTTTCCAGCATGAACGGCATCGACCCCTATGCCGCTGCCGCTTCCGACGTGTACCAGGATCTCGTTGGCGAAGGCTCCTATGCCGGCAAGGGCATCTACGAAATCGATGCCTTCGAGGCCGCGCTGGCCGGTCGAGTAACTGATTCCACGTTGCTCAGCCACGATTTGTTCGAAGGCATCTTCGCCCGCGCCGGTCTCGCCTCCGACGTCGAAGTGGTGGAAGAATTTCCGGCCCGCTACGATGTCGCGGCCCAGCGCCACCACCGCTGGGCGCGCGGCGATTGGCAATTGCTGCCGTGGCTGCTGGCCCGCACGCCGAATGGCGGCGGCAATCGGACAGGCACCGCCGTCCCGGCGATCGGCCGCTGGAAGATGCTCGACAATCTGCGGCGAACGGTGTCCGCACCCACCTGCGTGCTGTCGCTGCTGGCAGGATTGGCGCTGCCCCTCACCGCCGGAGCGGTGTGGATCGGCTTCATTCTATTGACGATTCTGTTGCCGACCTTGATTCCCGTCGTCGCCGCGATTGTGCCACGCCGCCCCGGGACAACATTGCGCAGCCATCTGACGGCGTTCGGCAGCGATCTGCGCCTCGCACTGACGCAATGGGCGCTCATCATCAGTTTCCTGGGGCACCAGGCGTGGCTGATGGGCGATGCCATCGCGCGAACCCTGGTTCGGTTGTTCTTCACCCACCGGCATCTCCTCGAATGGGTCCCGGCTGCGCAAGCCACGCTCGGTCGCCGGCTCGACGTCCTTGGCTTCTATCGAGTGATGGCCAGCGGGGCTGCCGTCGGTGTTGTCGCGTTGGCGGTGCCGCTGCTGAGTGGGCATCGCACATGGCCACTGGCGGTGCCGCTCGCTGCCCTGTGGATCGCATCGCCGGCGATTGCGCGCGAGATCAGCCGGTCGCCGGGGATCGCGGGCCGGATGTCCGTGTCGGCGGCAGACGGCCAGGCCCTGCGATTGATCGCCCGGCGAACCTGGCGGTTCTTCGAAACTTTCGTGACGGCGGCTGACCACATGCTGCCGCCGGACAATTTCCAGGAGGACCCGGTCCCGGCGCTGGCCCATCGGACCTCGCCGACCAATCTCGGATTGTACCTCTTGTCCGTGGCGGCAGCGCACGACTTTGGATGGCTGGGATCGGATGAAGCGGCTGAACGGTTGGAGATGACGCTGGCCACAATGGGCAGCCTCGCGCGGTTTCGCGGGCATTTCTATAATTGGTACGACACGAGCGACCTGCGCCCGCTCGATCCGCCCTATGTCTCCGCCGTCGATAGCGGGAACCTGGCCGGCCACCTGATCACGCTGGCCAACGCCTGCCGGGAATGGACCGTCCTGCCGCCCACGGCGGCGCAGCGCCTGTCCGGCATCGCCGACGCGTTCGACCTCGCGCGCGAAGCCACCGACGGATTGCGTGATGGGCGGCGCACGCTGACCGTGACCTGGGACCACCTTGACACCACACTCGCCGCACTCGCGGCCAGCGTGCAACAGGCTGGGCCGGACATCGCCAAGCATCTGGCCGATTTGGCAACGGATGCCGAGGTCATGGCTGACATCGCGTCCGCATTCGCCAGTGAACGCGGCGACGACACCAGTGCGGACATGCTGTTTTGGCTGGCCGCGGCACGCCGCACGATCGAGAGTTATCGGCGGGACATGGGCCAGTCGGCGGAGGCAGCCACTGCCCTGATGCAGCGCCTTGCGTCCCTGGAAAATACGGCGCGGACGATGGCACTCGACATGGGCTACGGCTTTCTGGTCGATCCTGACCGCAAGCTGCTGTCGATTGGCTATCGGGTGGCAGAAGGAACACTCGACCCGAGCTGCTATGATTTGCTCGCCTCGGAGGCGCGGCTGGCGAGCTTCATCGCGATCGCCAAGGACGACGTTCCGGCACGCCATTGGTTCCAGCTCGGTCGCCCCGTCACACCGATCGACAGCGGCGCCGCACTCATCTCGTGGTCGGGATCGATGTTCGAGTACCTGATGCCGTCGCTGATCATGCGCGCGCCGAAGGGCAGCCTGTTGGAGCAAACCAGCCGCCTGATCGTACGGCGGCAGATCGCTTACGGCGCATCGCTCGGCGTGCCCTGGGGCGTTTCGGAGTCGGCCTATAACATCCGCAACCTGGAGCTGACCTACCAATATTCGAACTTCGGTGTTCCCGGCCTTGGACTGAAGCGCGGCCTGGGCGATAGCGCGGTGGTCGCACCGTATGCGACCGCGCTCGCCAGCATGGTCGATCCGACGGCGGCGGCCCATAATTTTGCCGCCCTGGCCAAGGTCGGTGCATGCGGCCGCTACGGGTTCTATGAGGCTCTGGACTATACGCCCAGCAGACTGCCGGAAAATGCACGCGTTGCGATCGTGCGTGCGTTCATGGCGCACCATCAGGGCATGACGATCGTCGCCATCGCGGATACCCTGCTGGATGGTGTCATGCGTAACCGGTTCCATGCCGAGCCGATGATCCAGGCGACCGAGCTTCTGCTGCAGGAAGCGACGCCGCGTGATGTTGCCGCGGTGCGACCCTGGGAAGCGGACGCGAAGTCGGATGCCAAGGTGTTGCAGAAAGGACCGCCGGGCGGCCGGCGCCTGGCCACCGCACACAGCGCGGCGGTTGCCACCCATCTGCTGTCGAACGGCCGCTATGCGGTGATGCTGACGGCGGCTGGCTCCGGCTACAGCCGCTGGCGCGGGATGGCCGTGACGCGTTGGCGCGAGGATGCCACCTGCGATGACTGGGGCTCCTACATTTTCCTGCGCGACGTTCGCAGTGGGGACATGTGGTCGGCCGGCTTCCAGCCAAGCGGCGCCGAGCCCGACACCTATCACGTCGGCTTCAATGAGGATCGCGCCGAGATCATCCGGCAAGACGGGGCGCTGACGACAACGTTGGAAGTGCTGGTCTCGGCCGAGGATGACGCCGAGGTCCGCCGCGTCTCGATCGCGAATACCAGCGACCGGGTGCGCGAGATCGATGTGACGTCCTATGCCGAGCTGGTCCTGGCGCCGCAGGCCGATGACGTCGCACACCCGGCCTTCATGAAATTGTTCGTTGCCACCGAGTATCTTCCTGTCCAGGGTATTTTGCTGGCGACACGCCGGCGGCGCGCACCGGCGGAGCAGGAGATCTGGGCCGCGCACGTGGCGAACGTGGATGGCGAGGCGGTCGGAAAACCGGAAGTCGAAACCGACCGCGCCCGTTTCCTGGGCCGCGGCCACGGCATCCATCGGCCGATCGCAGTGGCCGACGGCCGGCCGTTGTCCAACACGGTCGGCACGGTGCTCGACCCGGTCTTCGCGCTGCGCCGCCGCGTGCGTGTCGCACCAGGCGCCATCGTGCGCATCGCATTCTGGACCGTGGTTGCCGAAACCCGCGAGGCCGTGCTCGACCTGGTCGACAAGCATCGCGACAGCAGCGCGTTCGAACGGGCGGCCACCCTGGCGTGGACCCAGGCACAGGTGCAACTGTATCATCTCAGCATCGATCCGGGCGAAGCGGGTTTGTTCCAGCGCATCGCCGGCCACCTGCTGCACGCCGGACCGGCGCTGCGGCCGTCCTCGGACACCATCCTGCGTGGTGTCGGCGCGCAGCCGGGGCTCTGGC
>Ga0210396_10007000_pt1 | contig 10757 bp, 11 predicted proteins | sample IncBWH17OmetaG_FD_155466 | JGI IMG/M metagenome (GOLD analysis project Ga0210396, IMG submission 155466) | Forest soil microbial communities from Barre Woods Harvard Forest LTER site, Petersham, Massachusetts, United States - Inc-BW-H-17-O ... | reverse complement strand
ATTGTTTGACCACCCACTTCTCGATCGCCCGAAGTGCCGAGATGGTATTTGACGTCGCCGGAGCCGTGGACGTGCTCTGGGTTGGTCGAATTTCCCTGGAACTCGGAGAAAACCGCGGCAAACGGTTTGCCTACGAAATTGGCGAGCACGTTGAGCCGGCCGCGGTGCGGCATCCCGATCACGAACTCACGGATGCCGAGTTCGCCGCCGCGGTGCAGGATTGTTTCGAGCGTCGGCATCAGCGACTCGACGCCTTCGATGCCGAACCGCTTGGTGCCGGTGTAGCGCCGGTCGAGAAACCGCTCGAAGGTCTCCGCCTGGGTCAGAGTCCGCAAAATTTCTTTTTTTACACCGGCCGACGGGACCGAGCGGCTCTGTCGCCTCTCGAATTTCTCTTGGATCCAGGCCCGCTCGGCTGGCGCCTGAATGTGCATGTACTCGACTCCGATCCGGCCGCAATAGGTCTCGCGTAAAATCGCGATGATCTCGCGAAGGCTGGCGCGCTCGCGGCCGAACAAATTGCCGATAAAGATCTCGCGGTCGAGATCGGACTCGGTGAAGCCGTAACTGCGGTAGTCGAGCTCCGGATAAGGCCCCCGCTTCTCTAGGCCGAGCGGGTCGAGATCGGCTTCGAGATGACCGCGCACCCGGTACGCGCGGATGAGCTGCAATGCGCGGATAGAATCGGTGGTGGCCCGGCGCAGCACCTCTTCATCGATCCCCGCCGCAGATGCTGCCCCGTTGCCAATGATCGGCGGTTCACGCTTGCCCCAGGAAGGTCCACGCACCTCGGTGAGCAGGGTCCCGACATCGTCGTTCATTTCCGAGAAGAACCGGCGCCAGCTCTCGTCGACGGAGCCAGGGTCTTCGAGAAAACGGGTGTAGAGTTCGGCTATGAACCCGGCGTTGGCGCCGGTCAGAAACGTCGTGCCGTCAATATCAGCCATGCAGTCACCGGGATGGTGGGCGGAACGCAATCAAACGCCCATCGCCGAAGCCTGCCCCTCTCCGCCGCTTGCGGGGGAGAGGGAGGGGCCCGCGCCGAAGGCGTTCGGAGGGTGAGGTGGTCCTCGGCGGCTCGAGTGCGACGGCACCACCCCCCTCACCCTACCCTTTCCCCCGGTACGCGGGTGGAGAGGGAGAGCTTTATAAATATGCGTGCACTCGGCCCTGACTGCCACCCACCGACCACTAACCCTTGAGCACGTCCCGCATCGTCGTGCCGATTGCGGCCGGGGATTCGGCCACGACCACCCCGGCGCTGCGCAATGCTTCCATCTTGTCGCCGGCGCCGCCCTTGCCGCCGGCGATGATCGCGCCGGCATGCCCCATCCGCCGGCCCGGCGGTGCAGTGCTGCCGGCAATGAACCCAACGACCGGCTTTTTCCTCCGCGACGAGTTCAGAAAATCGGCGCCGTCTTCCTCTGCGGTGCCGCCGATCTCGCCGATCATGACGATCGCCTCGGTCTCGTTATCGGCGAGGAACATCTCGAGCACCTCGACAAAATTGGTGCCATGAACGGGGTCGCCGCCGATGCCGACGCAACTCGACTGACCCAGGCCGACCGCGGTGGTCTGCGCCACCGCCTCATAGGTCAGGGTGCCCGAGCGCGAGACGATGCCGATCTTGCCGCGGCGATGGATGTGGCCCGGCATGATCCCGATCTTGCACTCGTCGGGCGTAATGACCCCGGGGCAATTCGGCCCGATCAGCCGCGAGAGGCCCCCGGAAAGACTGCGCTTGACGCTGACCATGTCGAGCACCGGGATGCCTTCGGTGATGCAAATGATCAGCGGAATTTCGGCGTCGGCGGCTTCGAGGATCGCGTCGGCGGCGAAGGGCGGCGGGACATAGATCACCGTCGCATTGCAATCGGTCGCTGCGCGCGCCTCGTGAACCGTGTTGAATACTGGGAGGTCGAGGTGGCGGGCGCCACCCTTTCCCGGCGTGACGCCCCCGACCATTTTGGTGCCGTAGGCGATCGCCTGCTCGGAGTGGAAGGTGCCCTGGGCGCCGGTGAACCCCTGGCACAGCACCTTGGTCGACGCATCGACGAGTATCGACATCAGGCGGCCTCCTTGATGGCCGCGACGACCTTCTGGGCAGCGTCAGCGAGGTTCTCGGCCGCGACGATCGGCAACCCGGATTGCTGCAAGATCTTCTTGCCGAGATCGACATTCGTGCCTTCGAGGCGGACGACGAGTGGCACGTGCAGGTTGACCTCGCGCGCCGCTGCGACGACGCCTTCGGCGATTACGTCGCAGCGCATTATCCCGCCGAAGATGTTGACGAGCATCCCTTCGACGTTCGGGTCGCTCAAGATCAGCTTGAAGGCGGCCGCCACCCGGTCGCGCGTCGCTCCGCCGCCGACATCGAGAAAATTCGCCGGGCTGCCGCCGTGGAGCTTAATGATGTCCATTGTCGCCATGGCGAGGCCGGCACCGTTGACCATGCAGCCGATATTGCCGTCGAGCTTGACGTAGTTGAGAGCGTGCTTGCCGGCTTCGAGTTCGGTCGGATCCTCCTCGTCCTCATCCCGCAATGCCTCGACGTCCGGATGGCGGAAGAGCGCGTTGTCGTCGAACCCCATCTTCGCATCGAGTGCCAAGAGCTGCCCAGAACCGGTCACGACCAGCGGATTGATTTCGATGACCGACGCGTCGCGTTCGCAAAACGCCTTGTAGAGCGCCGAGACGAACTTGACGGCGACGCCCACCTGGGCTCCCTCCAAACCGAGACCGTAGGCTATATTACGGGCGTGGAACGGCTCGATCCCGCTTGCCGGATCGATCGCCATTTTGAGGATCTTTTCAGGCGAGCGCGCGGCAACCTCCTCAATTTCCACGCCGCCCTCGGTCGAACCGATCAACGTGACCCGCCCGGTGTCGCGGTCGATCAACAGGCCGAGATAAAGCTCTCGCGCAATATCGCAACCCTCCTCGATATAGACCCGCTTAACCTCACGGCCCGCCGGTCCGGTCTGATGCGTGACCAGGTTCTTGCCTAAGAGTGAGCGTGCAGCGGCCGCGACTTCTTCTTCCGAACGGCAGAGCTTGACCCCACCAGCTTTGCCGCGGCCGCCAGCATGGATCTGCGCCTTCACGACCCAGACCGACCCGCCCAGACGGCGCGCCGCCTCGACCGCCTCGGCGGCGGTATAGGCCACATGCCCGCGCGGAACCGCGACGCCGAATTTCGCCAACAACTCTTTCGCCTGATATTCGTGGATATTCATCGGCTCAGCCCAGTACCTGCATCTGCTTGACGACGCCGATCAACTCGCGGACCGCGCCGACCGATTTGTCGAAGGCCGTCTTTTCTTCTCTATCGAGCGAGATCTCGACAATGCGTTCGACGCCACCGGCGCCGATCACGACCGGGACGCCGACGTAGAGGTCCCTGACCCCGTACTGGCCGTCGAGCCATGCGGCGCAGGGCAGGACGCGTTTCTTGTCGCGGAGATAGGCTTCGGCCATTTGGATCGCCGAACTGGCGGGCGCATAAAACGCCGAGCCGGTCTTCAACAGCCCGACGATCTCGCCGCCGCCGTCGCGGGTGCGCTGGACGATTTTCTTGAGCCGCTCGTGCGTCGTCCATCCCATCTTGACGAGGTCCGGCAACGGGATTCCGGCCACTGTCGAATAGCGCACCAGCGGCACCATCGTGTCACCATGGCCGCCGAGCACGAAGGCGGTGACGTCCTCGACCGAAACCCCGAACTCCTGGGCGAGGAAGTAGCGAAAGCGGGCGCTGTCCAGGATGCCGGCCATGCCCACGACACGCTGCGGCGGGAGCCCGCAGGCCTCGCGCATGACCCATACCATGACGTCGAGCGGGTTGGTGATCGTGATCACGAAAGCCTGCGGGCAGTGCTTCTTGATCGCCTCGCCGACCGTCTTGACGATGCCGGCATTGACCCCGATCAGATCGTCGCGGCTCATCCCCGGCTTGCGCGGAATGCCGGCGGTGACGATCACGACATCGGCGCCCGCGATGTCGGCATAATCGTTGGAGCCCATGACGACCGCGTCATATCCCTCGATCGCCGAGCCCTGGACGATGTCGAGCGCCTTACCCTGCGGCACGCCCTCGACGACATCGACGAGAAGGACGTCGCCGAGCTGTTTTAGCCCCGCCAGGAGCGCCAGAGTGCCGCCGATCTGTCCGGCGCCGATCAGCGCGATCTTGTTGCGTGCCATGCGAATGCCTTTTCAGTCGGATCGACACATTGCGACGAGCCTAGGCCTGCGTCATTGCGAGCGCAGCGAAGCAATCTGGGGCGCTGAACCCTGTCCCATCGAGCTTGCTTCGTCGCTGCGCTCCTCGCAATGACAACCAGCTAAAGCTCACGACTTCAGGTGCTTCTCGAAAAACGCCACCACATCCTGCCACAGCTCGGCGGCCGGTCCCTCGCGGTAGCTCGGTCGGTAATCGGCGAGGAAGGCGTGCCCGGCGTTCTTATACACCTTGATCGTGACGTCCTTACCGGCCCGCTGGGCGAGACTGCGCAATTCTTCGGCCTGCGCGACGGTCGGGTTCTGGTCCTCTTCACCGAAGACCGCCGACAGCGGGCAATGCAGGCGCTCGACCATCTTCAAGATCGGGGTCGGGCGCGACGCGGTCGTCTCGGCATCCGGCGTCGCGCGATGGATGAACCCGCCCCAGCAATCGACCGCCGCATTGGGTTTGTCGCTGCTGCACGCGAAGAGCAGCGTCTGCCGGCCGCCCGAGCAGAACCCGATTACGCCGACCTTGCCGGTCGCACTGGGAAGTTCGTTCAGATGATCCGCCGCCGCCTCGAGATCCTGCACCGCCTCAGCATCCGACTTGCCAAACATCACCGGGAAGACGGTGTTGATGTCGTTCGGATCGGATGGCCCACCCTTGCGGGAATAGAGGTCGGGAGCCAATGCATTATAGCCGATATTGGCAAAACGCCGCGCGATGTCGCGGATATGCTCCACGAGCCCAAACGCCTCGTGGATGACGACAATGCCGGGATAGCTTCCGGACTGGCTCGGCCGCGCCAGGTAGCCCTTTATCGTGTCGCCGCCACTCTTGCATTCGATGTTTTCGCCGCGCACACGGCTGGGATCGGTCACTGCACCCGGGATATTCGCCATGCGATCCTCCTTGAAACGAGATCCGCAGGTTAACACCAATCTTCGCGCCGGGTGAAGGCGGCCCTCGCTGACCGGCGCTATATGCTGTTATGATGGCCCCACTGTCTTCGAGAGGAGGTTCCAGCATGACCATCGAGCAGACTGCGTTGAAGGAAAAGCCTGCCCGGGCACAGCCGGCAACGAAGCTCGCGGTGGCGAGCGCAAAGACGCCGCAGTTCGTCAAGGGCCGGCGTGATTTCTTCAAGTACCGTGACCTTGGCGTCACCAAGGCGACCGACGGGTGGATGCGGGCGCAGGTTACATCTGCCCTCACCGGAATGACCCAGCCGACGGGCTGGCATTACCATGTGTGCGAGGGACAGTTCGTTTACACTCTCAAAGGCTGGGTCGAGCTGGAATTCGAGGACGGAACGAACTGCCGGCTAGAGGCCGGCGACTCTGTTTTCATCCCCGGCGGTATGCTCCACCAGGAGAACCGTACCTCGGACGACCTCGAGATACTGGAAGTGTCGGTCCCCGCGGACATGGGCACCGTTGCGGTGGACCCGCCGGCAGAGCGGACGAACGGCGGATAATACCGGCAAACCGCTTGCAGGAGGCCGTGGATCGCTTATCATCGGCGGCCAAGCGGGTGTAGCTCAATGGCAGAGCAGGAGCTTCCCAAGCTTCTGACGAGGGTTCGATTCCCTTCACCCGCTCCAGGCGCTAATGCCGCGTCCAACGGCCGCCGAGTAGCGCGTAGCGAGCGGTTTCGGCATCTCCGAAGTCTTTCCCCGCAAAGCTGCGGACCGTGCAGGTCACGGCGGTGGGCTCCAGGCGGAGCAGGTTGTAGGAATTCGGTTCGCCGCGAAGGCGGGTCGAGATGGCGGTTCCGGCTTGGACGAACAGGATCGAGCCATCGCTGACGAGGTCGCTGCCAGGCAGGTCGCCGCTGAAGGCGCGGTGGTAGTGCCCTGAGAGCACCAGCCGGACCCCGGCCTCGGTCATCGCTGTGCGCGCCATTGCGGCCCGGCCGACCGGAGCAAGGTCGCCGGCCGCGACGGGTACCGCGAGTGGATGATGAATCGCCATGATGCGCAAGCGGTTGGCGGGCACTTCCGCGAACACCGATTTGATTGCGGCTGCCTGCTTGTATGAAATGCGTCCGTTCGAAACGGCTGCCGAGCGGACCGTGTTGAGGCCCAAGAGCGCGATCTCGTCATCGGTGAAAAAGGGCTGGAGCTCGTCGCAGATGTAACGGCGGTAACGGGCGAGCCGTCCGACAAAGCGTTCGACGACATCATAGAGCGGAACATCGTGGTTGCCGGGGATGACGATAACCGGCCGGGGCAATCTCTTGAGAAACGCGCGGGCGGCGGCGAACTGCCGATGGCGGGCCCGTTGGGTGAGATCGCCGGTGATGACGACCACATCGGGCTGGGCGCGCGACAGATCGGCCAGCAAGAGTTCCGCCGCAGTCTCGTCATGCCGCCCGAAATGGAGATCGGACAGATGGGCGATCGTTTTCACGACAATGCCGGTCCTGGGACAATCACGCGAAGCGCGCACGGCCGAATGCGATAATGCAGCGGCGGACGCAACATCAAAGACTCGCCGTCGAGCGCCACGCGCAATCGTCGCCTGTGCGCCGATATGTCCACCGACTTCAATTGCGCCAGAACAAAATCGCGGTCGGGCTGGAGGCCGCTGAGGAACGTTCGTATCACAAGGCGCAGCAACGCCAGGCGTCCTCCTCTTTTGGCCATGTAAAGGACCGAGGCGGCGGCCGGTACGGTGCCGTCTCCGCCACCAATGACGATGGTATCGAAATCTGGCCGCGAGCCCTCTCGGTAGGCGGCGATCTCGCCCTTTATTCGATCGGCGATCCCGGTCCCCGGCACGGCTGCGATCGTCGCGTCGAGATTGTTCGCTTCGCAACGAGCCGCGATCTGATGCCTCGCCTTTTCGATCCCTAGCTTCGCGAGGCTGCCGCTGCGGGGGTTCAAGACGACCAACGCCCTCATCGCACAAACGGGACGAAGGACGGCGGTGCTCCCATTATTGCGGCAAGGCGTACCCGATCCGACTTTCGATCTCGATCGTCCGCTGAACGGCGGGGCGCGCCATCATGCGTTCGTAATGAGCGGACAGGCCGGGGTAGTCGCCGAGCTCCGGCTTCAGCGAATTCACAAAGCGCCAATAGAGCCGAAACAGATGGATATCCGCGATCGAATAGCTCCCGACCGTCCATTCTCTGCCGGCCAATCGCTGCTCGGCGATGCCGAATACTTCCCGCCACCGCTCGGGACCGATGCGGCGGGCCGGGTGGATCGTCGACGCGATGAACGACATCCACGAGACCGCCTCCGCCTCGGCTTCGAGGCCGCCGGCGGGCCAGAGCCCGGCCTCGGGAAAGCGTTTGGCAAGATAATAGAGGATCGCCGCGACTTCGGTCAGCACCCGGCCATCTATCAGCCCATCGATCAGTAGGGTCGGCACTTTGGCTTCCGGGTTGACGGCAAGATATTCGGCTTTGTGCTGCTCACCCTTGGCGAGCGACACCAACCGGCGCTCGAAATCGGCGCCGATTTCGTGCAGCACAATGTGAACGGCCATCGAACTCGACCCGGGTGAGAAATACAGTGTCAGCATGAATGGTGGTCCCTTCGCGAACGCGACCGGTCAGCTCGATACAGCCGCCATGGTCAACTTCATGAAACCGTCCATCGCGGCGGGTCGGTCCAGCGCAAGACCGCGACGATATCGTTCTCTGGATCGATCCAGGTCAGATTTCCGCCGGCGCCGCGGGCACAGTAGCTGTGCGCCGAGGCGCTCGGATAAAGAGCGCGTCCGGTGTTGAGCCACCACAGGTAACCGTAGTTGCCGTAGAGCGGGCAAGGCTCGAGCATCCGTTCGATCCAAGCTTCCGATAGGATCCGGCGGCTGCCCCAAACGCCGCGGCGCAGCAGCATCAGCCCGATCCTCGCCTGGTCGCACGCGCTGATAAAAACCCCACCGCCCCAATGCCCGCCACCCGAGACCGACTGCACCCGCCCGCCGTCGATCTCGACATAGGAGTTGCGGTAGCCGTGCCATTCCCACTCCGGCGAAGCGCCGATCGGATCCATGATGAGCTCGCGGAACACTTCGGGCAATGGCCGGCGCCAGACGCGCAGCAGGGCGAGGCTCAGCCGGTTTACCCGGACGTCGTTGTATTCCCAGAATTCGCCCGGCGCCTGAAGATCGCGATGGCTGCCCTTGGGCGCCGTGCTCGGCCGACCCCCAACGGCCCGGTTGCGGTCGATCTGGTCCGGCTTCTCCCACAGCACGCCTTCCCATTCCGAGGTTTGCTGCAAGAGGTGGTGCCAGGTGATCGCGTCGTTGTGCGGCGGATGGAAACCGCCGTCGTCGACCGTGAGCCGGACGTTTTCGTGCGGGTCTTTGATGAGACCGCGGTCCCAGGCGAGACCGGCGAGGATCGAGAGATAGCTCTTGGCGACGCTGAAGGTCATGTCGACGCGTGTCGTGTCTCCCCATTCAGCCACGACGAGCCCGTTACGCAGCACGAGGCCGTTGGGTCCGCCGCGCGAACGCACCGGCCCGAGCGTCTCGTTCCACGGCGGGCGCTCCGCGAAGTCGCTGGCTACCATCCGGGCGAGATCCCGGCTCCATGGCGTTTCATGCTCGCTGGCATGGCGCGCCGCGGCGGCGAAGGCGTTAGGGTCGAGCCCGGTCTCACCGGGGGTCGCGCGCTGCCAGGAGGCGGGGTGGGGCGGTGGGAAGTAAGTCATTGAAGCTCGTTCTCAGTGGACGGGGTTGACTTTCGGCACATCGGTACGACCTCGTAGAAGGATGCGGCTGTGCCGCTATACACTGGCATTTCGGCGGAAAAGCTTGCTAGACTAGTCGTCCGCCGTCGCTTCGGGGTCGTCGCAATGGGTTCCTTCAGCTTGATGCATTGGATCGTGGTCTTGGCCATTATCCTCATTCTGTTCGGTGCCGGAAAGCTGCCCCGCGTGATGGGCGATTTCGCAAAGGGCATCAAGGCATTCAAGGCTGGAATGAAGGACGAGGAGGACGAGGCCGAAGCGACGGCGCCGCCCGCCCAGGTGCCGCCTCCTGGTGCTGCCAACGCTTCGGCGGCCCCGGCCGCGAGCGTTGTGGACCACACGCGTGAGCCCGCCAAGACGATCTAGGTTCGAGTGACGATCTAGGTTCGATTCTTGTGCGATGCGGAGGGGCGCGGCCGCATCCTGCCGGTTCCTAATGATCGCGTCGAAATCCGAACGAGCCCGGGACGCGGGCGCGGGGTGTTCACCAGGGAACCGATCGCGCCGGGGACGCTGATCGAGGCGGCGCCGGTGATCATATTGCCGGCTGCGGACTGTCCGGGGCTCGACCGTACGGTTATCTACGATTACTACTTTCATTGGGACGGCGACCCCGACGGGGAAGGTCGCGGCGCCCTGGGGCTAGGCCTCGTCACCTTGTGCAACCATTCCAGCCGTCCGGTTGCCCGCGTCGATCGCAATCATGCCCGGCTCACCCTAGACCTTATCGCGATCGCTCAGATCGAACCCGGCGAGGAGGTTACGATCGACTACGGTTGCACATTATGGTTCAAACCGCGGGACTGACCTCGGGCGCGGATGAACACGATCAGCGGATGAACAGGTCAGTCGGCGCGGTCGAAAGCGGCGAGAAAGCTCGGCAGGAAGGTCTCCATTCCCTTAGGCGGCGGTGTTCGCGGTGGGACGAGCCCACCAGCGTATCCCGCGGCAACAAAGGGCGCGACGAGGTCGGGGTCACGTGACAGCACATGAACCGGTACGGTCCATTGTTGGAGTTCGCCGCCAACGACCGCCGGCGGCTGGTGGTCGCCGAGCAGGATGACGAGCCCGTCGCCCGGCAGATGGTTTGCGAGCCAATCGCCTAGCACCGCGAAGTCATACTTCAGGCTCTTTAAGTAGCCGGGCGCCAGTACGGTCCAATCAGGCGGCCGGAAAATCTCTTCCCAAGCATCGGCGGGCACTGTTGCAAAGACCCCGGCATCACGCCAATCGGGGAGATAAGGTGGCACCGGCGAAAACGGGATGTGGCTCGACACGAGCACGATCTGCGTGAATACCGGCGTTTCGGAACCGAGCGCCTCGCGTATCGCCGAGGCGCGTTCGAGCGTGAACTGATCGGGGATCGCAAACCAGCCGAAGGACGGGCCGTGATAGCCGAGTTCCGCGGCATAGACGTCACGGTCGAAACCCCAGGCTCTGGCTTCCGGATCCGGCGCCTTTATGCCCGGCATTATCTCGATCGCACGCCAGCCCGCGTCCTTGAAGTAGCCGGGCAGCAGCTTGCGGCCGGAACGGAACAGCTGCGAGTACAGAACCGGGTCGTCCATGCGGACCCCACTGGCGAGGGTCGCATGGGCCAGCCAGGACCCACCCCCGAACGTCGGCGACACCAGCCGGTGCGAGGCCATCGTGTAACCGGCCGCGCGCAGCGCCGACTCGAATTCAGCGAGCGATCCCCGCAATGCGGAGCGAAACTCCGGCGTATCGAAAACCGTCGTGCCGTAGGATTCGATATAGACGAGGTAGACATCGCGTCGCTTGAGGCCCGTAAGATTGCTGCCGGGCGGGCCCGAGGAAGCGAGA
>Ga0210396_10006998_pt1 | contig 10758 bp, 11 predicted proteins | sample IncBWH17OmetaG_FD_155466 | JGI IMG/M metagenome (GOLD analysis project Ga0210396, IMG submission 155466) | Forest soil microbial communities from Barre Woods Harvard Forest LTER site, Petersham, Massachusetts, United States - Inc-BW-H-17-O ... | reverse complement strand
GCGCTGGACCTGCGGACCCACCAAGTCGTCGCTGAGCACAGCGACGGACGAGCCGAACGCGTCGCGCTCACGCCGAACCGGTCAGTCGCGGACGTGACCCGCGAGGTGCTGGCGGCGGTCCGCGCAATGGCGGGCCCGGTGCAGATAAATCCCCGGCCGCAGGAGGTGCCGTGGAACACCCCGCTGGACCAGGACGAGGAGCACGCCACCTACGATCCCGCCCACGTCAGCGCCTATTTCGCGGCGGCCACCCGGGCGGCGCTGGTCCTGACCGCTCTACGCGCCCCGTACCGCGGGCGCTGCAGTCCGGTCAACGCGTGGTGGGGCTCGTTCGACCTGGCGGTGAGCCTGTTCTCCGGCCGGTCGGCCGAGCCTGCGTCCGGCGAGTTCATCATGCGTAACGCGGGGGACGCCCAGCAGATCGAGGTCGGGTGGTGGCCCGGCGATCCACGCTACCCGCGGCCGGCCTTCTTCGCGTACGCCTATCCCGCACCAGCGGGATTTGCGGCGGCGACGCTGTCACCCGAGGCCGCCCGCTGGGACGCCGGGCTGGGCGAATTCGTGCTCGACTGGGACGACGCCCGCGTCAGCGCGGATCCGCACCGGGCCGCGTTGGAGTTCGGCCGGTCATCGGTCCGGCATGCGTGTGCGGTCTGCGGCTGGGATCCTGCGCTGGCTGCCAGCGTGCAGGGAGAACCCCCGCCAATCGCCTGACCGGCCGGCAACCCGGCGATATAGCGCCATCGAGCCGCCGGACGCGGTTGCGGTCAGCGTCTTCCCCGGGCCCGAACCGCGCTGTCAGCACGATTCCGCTCTCCAGCCGGGTTGGTAGTTTCTGACCTCGGGGCCGGCGTGCCATCCTGAGACCGCGTGGCATCCATGTCGGCCGAGTCGCGCGCCTGCAGCCGCTCGGCCAGCACGACTTTGAGGCCGGCTGCGACCGGGATGGCCATGAGGGCGCCGACCAGGCCCAGGACCGTCCCGCCGATCAGGGCGGCCAGCAGTACCGCGGCCGCGTTCAGGCTGACCGTGTGCCGCAGGATGCGCGGCGCGATGAGGTAGTTCTCCATCTGCTGGTAGACCACGAAGAAAATGGCCACGATCACCGTGGTCGGCCACAGTTCGGTGGTGAGCAGCGCGGCGAGCACGCAGATGACCGCGCCGAGCGTCGCGCCGATCATCGGGATCAGGTCGCACAGCGCGACCGCGAACGCCAGCGGCACCGCGAACGGCACCCCGAACCCGGCCAAGACGGCGAACGAGGCCAACCCGGCGGCGAGGGAGATCAGCAGATTGCCGATCATGTAGGAGCCGACCTTGTCCACCATCACATCGGCGATCCGGCCGGCCCGGGCGCGGTGGGCCGCCGGGAACAGCCGCGTCGCGCCGTGCCGCAGCCGGGGCAGGTCGGCCATGAAGTAGATGGCCAGCACCACCACCGTCAGCGTGTCGAACAGCGCGCCGAACAGGCGGCGGGTGAACCCGAGCAGCCCGCCGCCGAGCCGGCCGGGCAAGCTGGCGATCAGGTCCTGAACCTTACCGGTCAGCTGGAGGCGGTCGGTCAGCTGGCGGAACCGGGCCGAACGGTCCGACAAGCTGGCGATGTAGCCGGGGAAATCGTGTACCAGCTCCTGGAACTGGTGCACCATCGCCGGGATGACCGAGACCAGGAACGCGGCCACCAGGCCGCCCGCGACCACGAAGATCACCAGCACGGCCAGCCCCCGCCGCATCCCCCGACCGGTCAGCGCGCGCACCGCCGGATCCAGGCTGACCGCCACGAACAGCGCGATCAGCACCCGCACCAGCACCGCCCGGGTGGTGTACACCGCCGCTGCCGCAGCGAGCACCGCCAGGACACCCAGCGCTGTGTACACACCCCAGCGGAACATCAACCCCGGGCGCACCCCGGACCCTCTGCCCCCGTCCCCGTCGTCCCCGTCGCGGCGACCGGTTGTCATCGTAGTTGCGTCGTCAGCTCGGGACCGCCCGTGCCGGTGCCCTGCCCGCCGCAGTCGGCTTCCCTCCGGGCAAGGTCGCGTCGGGCGCTCCTGTGTCGCTTCCCGGCGGTGACGTCCGCGTCTCGCGGTGCGCGGCGGCCGGGCTGTGTTCCGGCAGTCCGGCGGGCGGGCGAGCCGCCTGGCCGGATGTGCCGTGCCCGGCGGGGGGTCTCGGGCCGCCGCCAGGCGGGATGGGCGTCGGCGTAGAAAACCAGGACGATCCCAGCCGCCAGGAGGATGACGACGACGACCGCGATGACGATCAGGTCCAGTGTTGAGCCTGTCATGTCGCATCTTCCTTCTATGCAATACGAGGCAGGCGCTGTCGGTCCATCCCGTGTGCGGCTCGTTCCTTGCTATATAACCGGGCGCGGGTGCAGGCGGGGTGATCCCGCCATGGTGCTGCGGTGGAGTTCCGATAGCTGACTGCGTCTCCACGTGGACACCATGGCGACCGCACCCTGGCTCCACTCCTGGCCGCTGAGATCAGACCAGGGCCCGGTTGGATGTGCGTCCGGCCGGAACTGGCCGCGGGAGTGAGGATGACCAACACCGAACGGACGATGGCGCCGCTGGAGCAACCGATCGAGACGGGCCCGAAGTCCGGTGCGCTTGGGCTCGTCTCCGAAATGGGGTCATGGACGCTGGTGTTCATCTGCCGTTGATCGACTTCGGCGGCGAGGGGTTCTCGCACCGCCGGCTCGTCGAGACCGTGAACGCCGCGCGGGAGTGCGGGTTCGCGGCGGTTTCAGCCAATGATCATTTCCTGTTCCCGGTGGCATGGCTGGACGGGCTGACGGCGCTGGCTGCGGTGGCCGAGCGATCGGGCGGGATGAAGCTGATGACGACCGTCGCGCTGGTGACGTTGCGCAGGCCGGCGCCGTTGGCCAAGGCGCTGTTGGCGCTGGATATCTTGTCTGGTGGCCGGGTGATCGCCGGTCTTGGCCCGCGTTCGTCCAGGGCTGACGACGAGGCGGTAGGGGTTCCGTTCGAGCAGCGGTGGCAGCGCTTCGACGAGGCGGTCCGGCTGATCAAGAGAATGCTCCAGCCCGACCCGGCCGGCCCGGCCGGTGCCGCGCCGGCCGGGAGGCTGTTGCCACTGCCATGGCAAAGCCCCGGGATCCCGCTGTGGATCGGAAACTGGGGCCCGCCAGCTGGCTTGCGCCGGGTGGCCCGGCTGGGTGATGGCTGGGTTGCCTCGGCGTCCAACACCACCCCGGAGGGGTTCGCCGCGGACATGACGGTCCTCGGCGGTGAGCTTGAACGACGCCACAAGCCGCCCGGTGATTTCCCGAACGCACTGATCACGATGTGGACGCGGATCACCGGCAGCCGGTCAGAGGCCGAACGCGCCCTGTCCGAGGTCGTCGCTCCGCTGGTCGGGCGGGATCCGGCGGAGCTTCGCGGCCGGATCTGCGTCGGCTCGGCGGGCGAGTGCGCGGAGTTGCTGTCGAGCTACGCCCGCGCGGGCTGCCAGCGGGTCTGTTTCTGGCCGTTGGGTGATGAGCGGCGCCAGGTCGAGCTGATCGCGGGCGAGGTCCTGCCTCGAGTGTCCCGCTAAGTCATCCGCGGTCCGGCTTGGTCGTCAGTGGAGGCGGGATACCTCGGTCACGGATGACAACCCCGGTCAGTCACGGCACCGGCGGATTCCTGAGGTGGCGGGTGATTGTCTCCAGGATAGTGATCATGGTGCGCGCGGCAGTTGGCTGGAAAGGAGTCGTCGGGGTGCGTGGCGAAGATGCGTCGGGCTGGCGCGCCGGTGCGCAGCGGTCTCACCTCGACGTCCGGCACCGGCCGGGCGACGACCACGCAAGGGTCCCCTTCTTTTGGTTATGATCGCGCGATCCGCCGACGCGGCAGGGGCGGTGCCGGGCCGGCGGACAGCTGGTCTGCGCCGGTCGGCGAGCGCATGATGAGAAGATCCCGCAACCCGCGGGGCCGGCTGGAAGCCGCGCTGTCCGCCGCCCGCACCGTCGGCGATGTCCGGGCGGAGGCGTACGCATCGAGTTTCCTCGGCTGGGACCTATACTTCCTCGGCGATCCCGGTCAGGGCTATCCGCTGGGGCAGACGGCCTTGTGGCTCCACCAGCAGTCGGCTGATCAGATCGGCGTGGTGCTGGCGCTCGCAGGCGGTCGAGCTGATCGCTGCGGGCGGTGCGGAGCGCTCGGATGCGGCAGCGGCCGCGGTGACCGGCGCCACGCCGGTTCCAGCCGGGGTCGTGACGGTCAGACAGCGCGCGCGGCCGAACCGCCCGGCCCAGCGCCCCCGGCGTGCGCGCCGCGCGGGTGGCAACGGGTCAGTCCTGCTCGGTGGCGGGCTTTCCATGGTGCGCCCTCCTTGGGAGGTGAGGTGTCGGCGAAGCCTGAATGCTCCGGCCGCACCGTTCTTGGCGCACCTGACTTCCGTCCCATCAGCGGACTGCGCCCATGTGCAGGGGTGATGCAGCCGGCATGAGGTTCCGGTGGAGATCACGAATTGGTTACAGCTTTCCGGGCGAGCCTCGCCTATGGTGAGGACAAGACGCGCCGACTCTCAGGCCGGCGCACAGCGGATCTTCGTTCCGCAAGAGCCGAGTTTCCTGTGCCTGTCCGAGTCGAGCGGCACCAGCGTGATACGCGCCGGTACTGACGCGGCGCAGTCGCTTTGGCCAAGGTCGCGGCCGTGATCAATTCACGACCATCCGGCGACAGGGCCGCAACGGCAGGAGAAATGACAATGGATACACAGGTTCCCGGATCAGCACCACCGTTTGTTTCGCCGCAGTCAGCCCGGCCGGGGAATGGCCTGGGCGTGGCCGCCCTGGTTCTCGGCGTGGCCAGCCTGGTGGCCGCCGTATCCTTCGTTATGTTCCCTCTCGGGCTACTGGGAGGTCTGGTCGCACTTATCCTCGGCGGCATTGCCGTCACCCGCGGACGGGCAAAGGGCGCTACGAATTTCGGACAGGCCATCGCCGGGATCGTGTGCGGCGCCCTGGCGCTCGTTATTGCCATCGTGTTCGCGGTGCGCTTCGGCACATTCGTGGCGCACAATACAAACGTCTTCACCGCGTTCGACAACTGCATCGCCAAGGCCGGCGATCGCAGCGCAGTCGCCAGCTGCATCGAACACCTCGCAAACGACATCCGGCCATAGGATCATCTCGGCACGGCCGGACGCTGGCGAGCCTGGCCAGCCGGCGACACACGGAACAGGGGCCTGTCCGGATGCGACCACCGCCGGGTCGGCAAGGCAGGCGTGACCGAGCCATTCTGTGCCCCGGACGTAAGCCTCGTCACGCGCAGATCGTCCCGTTCTGTGCTCGACCAGGCCAGTCAGGGTCGCATCGCGCGGACCCGCAGAACGGCGGGTCGGCGCGCGGTTATTAGGCCGTTGCCGGGGCCTCTCAGTAGTCCCGGTATGACCTATTGGATGGTCGCCTGCACTGTATATATAGCGGGGCTTCGCCCCAACCCGACGAGGCGTGCGCGTGCGGGCTGGTGTCTGCGCGCGGGCGGGCTGTAGCTGGCGCGGGCTCCGGCTGGGGCCCAAGACAGTTCACACTGTGACTGTTCATTCGCCGCTTGCAGCGGTCGGGATGGCCGTTGCCGGCCGAGCCTCCAGCCGGAGCCCGTTATGACGCTACCGCGTACTGCCGCTGAGGTCCTGTCCGGTCACGTGATGCTGGAGGTCCGGTGCATCGACCGGGTGATGCTGACGTTCCGGCAGCCGCGGCTGCAGCACGGGAAGGGGATCCACAATTTCTTCTGCCAGCATCGCGGCAACCGGTTCGTCTCCTCGGCGCTGATGCTGCCGATGACCGAGCGGTTCACCGCCGACATCCGCCATTACATCGATACGCGCCGTCTGGACCTGGTCCGGTTCGCGAAGGGGCAGAGCAAGGACCAGGTCGCCAAGGAGTACCTGGCCGGGCACCACGGCGGGGAGTGCATCTTGTTCGCCGGCGGACGGCGGGCCGCTTAAAGGGCCAACCGGGAAGTTCGCCATACCATCATCCGCGTTATCGGAGCTCACCTGCGCAAGGGAGCGCGGGTGTTCTGGCAGGGCCTCGACCTCGACTTCACGGGCGTGGTTTTCGACGGCGGTGATTTTACCGGCGCCGAGTTCTCCAGCGGCAGGGTCCGCTTCGACAGAGCCCGGGTTCTCCGGCGGTGAGGTCAGCTTCTACGACGCCGAGTTCTCCGACGGCGTGGTCAGCTTCGTCGGCGCTGAGTTCTCCGGCGGCACGGTCGACTTCACACGGGTTGGTACTTGGTCACACCCGCCAGCATTCGATTGGGACGGCAAACCTCCACTGGGAGTGATACTGCCGCCAACCGTAGGTAGCGCACCACGGCAGTTCGGATTAACCGCTGCGTCCTGCCTCCGCGAAGCGCTCTTGCCCTAGGGCGGCGACCAGCTGCAGCTTTTCGTAGCCCTCGGTGCCCGGCGGGGCGGTGAGTACGAGCAGGGCCTGGGACCGGTCCTCGGTGAACAGCGCCTGGCAGTCGACCTCGATCGGGCCGAGTTGGGGATGGAGGAGGATCTTGTGCTCGGCGAAGCGCTTGGCGACCTCGTGCCGCTCCCACAGCCCGGCGAACTCCGGGCTTGCTTTCTGCAGCGCCCGCACCAGCTCGCCGGCCTGCGAGTTGGGGCCCATGGTTGAGTAGGCGGCGCGCAAGCCCGCGACCTGCGCGCGGCTTTGCCGGTCGCGGTCATCCTCGGGGTAGTGGAGCCGCTCGGTGGGATCGGTGAACCAGCGGTAGATCTCACTGCGGGCCAGGCCGGTGCAGCCGGACTTGTCGCCGAACAGGGCCTCGGCCATCCGGTTCTGCACCAGCGTCTCGCCCAGGCTGGACAAGATGAGCGCCGGGGTGTCGCTGAGGCGGTCCAGCACTCGCAGCAGCGCGGGGGCGACGTGCGTCGCGGCCGCCACCGATACCGGGGGGTTGTGCCCTGCCGTCTGGAACAGGTAGTCCCGTTCGCTGCCGGTCAGCCGTAGTGCCCGGGCAAGCGCGGCGAGCATCTGCTCGCTGGGCTGCGGGCCGCGCTGTTGCTCAAGCCGCGTGTAGTAGTCGACCGACATCACGGCGAGGGCCGCGACCTCCTCGCGCCGCAGGCCGCGGGCGCGGCGGCGCGCGCCGGCGGGGAGCCCGACGTCGCCGGGCCGAAGCGCCTCCCGCCGATGGCGCAGGAAGGCCGCCAGTGCTGCACGGTCCATGCTTTCAGTATCCGCGCCTCGCCCGGAGGCTAGCGACCGACCCAGGGATCGCCGATCCCCCGATAACCGGTCTCTGCATCCGCCGCGACGCGCCGCTCATAGTGAAGGCATGAACATCTGCGGAAACACCATCTTCATCCCCGGTTCCACCAGCGGCATCGGCCTGACCCTCGCCGCCCGGCTTCAGGGCCGGGGCAACACGGTCATCGTCGGCGGCCGCCATGGCGAAGAGGCAATAGGGCGTGCCGCCCGCCCCGGTCTGGCGTGGTGATCGGGCCTGGTCAGCATCCCAGCCGAGCAAGCCACGACGGCCCGGCTGGATCTGGCTCGGCGCAGCAGCGTTGTTTGCCCTGTTCACCGCTTTGGCCGAGACGCTGGCTGGCATCGGGCCACTGCTGCCGACTGGGTGTCTTATGCCGGGCTGAACGCGACCGGCTGCCGGTGATCTTGCATGCGGGGATCGGGCGGCGCTGGCCGTTCCGTCCGTCTCGGTACAAGGAGAGGAAATTTGATGACGATATTCATGGTCAATGGCCAGAAGGTCGAGGTGCAGCTGGATCCGCGCGAGTCGCTGCTCGAGGTCCTGCAGGACCGGCTGCAGCTGTTCGGCACCAAGAAGGGGTGCGATCACGGCCAGTGCGGTGCCTGCACGGTCCATCTGGATGGCCGCCGGGTTGTCTCGTGCCTGACCCTGGCGGTGCAGGCCGAGGGCCGGAAGGTACGCACCATCGAGGGCGTCGCGGACGCAGACGGCACGTTGCACCCACTGCAGCAGGCATTCATCGACAACGACGCCATGCAGTGCGGATACTGCACGCCCGGCCAGGTCATGTCCGGCCTGGCATGCATCGCCGAAGGCCACGCCGGTGATGACGACGAGATCCGTGAGTACATGAGCGGCAATCTGTGCCGGTGCGGCGCCTACGTGGGCATTGTGGCCGCGATCCGGCAGGCCGCCGGGCGGACGGAGGGCTGAGCGATGCGTTCGTTCACCTACATCGCGCCCGCGTCGGTCGCCGAGGCCGTCGCGGCCATCGCCGCAGCAGGCCCGGGCGCCAGGTTCCTGGCCGGCGGCACGACGCTGTATGACCTGATGAAGCTGGGCGTGGAGCGCCCGTCCGCGCTGGTGGACGTAAGCCGGCTCGCCGAGCTGGGCACCATCGACACCTCTCGGGAGGACTATCTGGTGTTCGGCGGCGGCGCGCGGATGGCTGACGTGGCCGATGACCCTGTAGTGCGGCGCGACTACCCGGTCCTGTCGGAGTCCTTGTGGCGTGCGGCGTCGCAGCAGCTGCGGAACATGGCCACGGTCGCGGGCAACCTTTTGCAACGGACACGTTGTTTCTACTTCCGCGACCAGGCGTTCCCGTGCAACAAGCGGGAGCCGGGCAGCGGCTGCGCGGCGCGCGGCGGCATCGACCGCGGCAACGCGGTGCTCGGCACCAGCGATGCGTGCATCGCCGCCTACGCGGGCGACTGGTCGGTCGCGTTGCTCGCCTTCGACGCCGTCATCGACGTGGTCAGCCCGCGGGGCGAGCGGGCCGTGGCGCTGGCCGACCTGCACCTAGAGCCGGGAGACACCCCGGACCGCGAGCACACCCTTGCCCCGGACGAGCTGATCGTGCGGATCCGGGTCCCGGTCAGCGTGGCCGGGCGGGGATCGACGTACCTGAAGATCCGTGACCGCGAATCGTACGCGTTCGCGCTCGCTTCCGCTGCCGTCGGCCTCGCCCTCACCGGCCAGAGTGAGGTCCGCGAGTGCCGGATCGCACTGGGCGGCGTCCCCACCCGGCCGTGGCGTGCCAGGTCCGCCGAGCAGCTGCTAAGGGGCCAGCCGCTCACGAAGGAGGCCGCGCGCGCGGCCGCCGAGGCCGCGCTCGCCGACGCCCGACCCGGTACCTACAACGCTTTCAAGATCGAACTGGCCAAGCGCACCGTCACCGACGCGCTGCGCATCGCCGGAGAGAGGGCTGCCCAATGAGCACAGCACAGCAGCGGGTCGACGCCCGCGACAAGGTCACCGGGACGCTGCGGTACGGCGCGGACCGCGCGCCCGACGGCCTGGCCTATGCCGCGTTCGCCGTGGCCACAGCCGGCCGGGGCCGGGTTATCAGCGTGGATACCGACGCGGCGCAGAAGGTCCCGGGCGTGCACCTGGTGATCACCCGGATCGACCCTGAGGAACTGGGGTCACCGGGATTCATCATGGGCGGCGGTTACGGGTTCCAGAGCTTCCAGCCGCTGACCGGCGACCACGTCGCCTACCGTGGGCAGCCCATCGCGCTGGTCGTGGCCGATACACTGCTGGCCGCCACCGAGGCGGCTGAGCTGGTTACGGCCACATACAAGCCGGAGCCGTTCGCGGTCACGCTTGACGCCCCCGCCGCGGACACGATCGTGCAGTCGCAGGCCATCCCGCTCCCGATGCTCGCCGACACCGTCATCGGCGACGCCGACGCAGCCTTTGCCGCAGCCCCCGTCCAGATCGACGCCGAATTCCACGGCCCCGCCCAGCACCAGGTGCCGATGGAGCTCATCAGCAGCGTGGCCGAATGGCGCGGGGACACACTGGTGGTGCACGAGGGTACGCAGAACTCCGGCGCAATCCAGAACGGGCTGGCCGTCCAGCTGGGCATCGACCCGGGCCACGTCGAGGTCATCTCGCCCTCGGTCGGCGGCGGGTTCGGACAGAAGAACTCACTCCAGCCGCACATCGGGCCGCTAGCCATCGCCGCCCGCAGGCTGGGTCGGCCAGTGAAGCTGGTGCTGACCCGGCCGCAGACCTTCCACCAGTCCAGCTTCCGGCCGGTCAGTCGGCAGCGCGTCCGGCTCGGCGCCGACGCCACCGGGCGGCTGCTGGCGGCGATCCACGAGATCGACCAGCAAACCTCCCGCCACGACCTGTTCCCCGCCCTGTATACCGAGGTGTCCTCCCGGCTGTACGGGATCGGCAACTTCCGCGGCCGGCAGCGGCTGGTGCGGACCGACGTGCAAACCCCTGGCTACATGCGCGCGCCGTTCGAGCACATCTCCGTCTACGCCATAGAGTCCGCAGTCGACGAGATCGCCTGTGCCACCGGGCAGGACCCTGTGGCGGTCCGGCTGGCCAACGACGCCGCCAGGGACCCGGTCACCGGTCTTCCGTTCTCTTCGCGGCACGTCGCCGAATGCCTGCGACGCGGCGCGGAACGGTTCGGCTGGGCCGACCGCAACCCGGAACCGCGCTCCATGCGGGACGGCGACGGCACGCTGATCGGCTGGGGGGTAGCGATCGGCGCCTACCCCGGCAACGCCGCCCCTGCGATCGCCAAACTGTCCGCCGACACCGCCGGAACGATCCGAGTCGCGGTAGCCGGCCATGAGATGGGCCAAGGCATCCGCACCGCGATCACTCTTCTGGTGGCCGATGATCTCGGCATCCAGCCGACGGCGGTACAGGTCAGCGTCGGTGACACCCGGCGCGTCCCCCAGCACCTGACCGCCGGCTCGTGGGGTACGGCCACCGCGCTGCCCGCCGTGCACGCCGCCCTGCGCGAACTTCGCACCCAGCTCGGCCTCCC
>Ga0210396_10006997_pt1 | contig 10760 bp, 9 predicted proteins | sample IncBWH17OmetaG_FD_155466 | JGI IMG/M metagenome (GOLD analysis project Ga0210396, IMG submission 155466) | Forest soil microbial communities from Barre Woods Harvard Forest LTER site, Petersham, Massachusetts, United States - Inc-BW-H-17-O ... | reverse complement strand
ACCAAGGTTGTCATCCAGGGGTAGCACGTTATACCGTGTCGCCTCGATCAGCCACAGGCGCTGCAGTTCGTGCAGTTTTTCCGGCATCTGCTTCGACAAGTCGTTCGCCTGGGTCCAGTCTTTGTTCGTGTCATAGAGTTCCCAAACGTCATCGTCGAATGGTGGGGTTTTCTCGCCAATGAGGATCCACGGAGTTTTGTGCCGTGTCACAGCGGTCCAGCCCTTGTGATAGATGCCGCGGTTGCCGAACATCTCGAAGTACTGTGTCTCATGTTGCTCAGCTGCCTTGGCGTCGCTGAACGCGTACGCCATGCTGACGCCCTCGATCGGATGCTGCTGGACTCCGTTGACGAAAAGCGGTTGGGGCAGTCCGGCTACTTCCAGAATGGTCGGCGCTACGTCGATGCAGTGACAGAATTGGGTGCGAAGTTCGCCTTTCCCCTGGATTCCCTTGGGCCAGTGCACGATCGTCCCGTTGCGCGTGCCGCCCCAGTGCGATGCCACCTGCTTGGTCCACTGGTACGGCGTATCCATGGCATGCGCCCAGCCGACGGCAAAGTGGTTGTAGGATTCTGGGCCGCCCAACTTGTCGATGCGTGCCATCAGAAACTCCGGTGTCTCTAATGCCGAGGCGCCGTTGAAGTTGATCATCTCGTTGTAGGTTCCGTGGAGCGTACCTTCGCCGGACCCACCGTTATCGCCAATGATGTAGTAGATGAGGGTGTCATCCAGCAGGCCGAGTTTCTTGATCCCATCGATCACGCGGCCAACATGGTGGTCGCAGTATTCCATGAACCCGGCGTAAACCTCCATCTGCCGGATGAGCACGGGCTTGAGCGCGGCAGGCATTTCATCCCATGACGGAATCTCTTTGTGTCTTTGCGTCAGTTGGCAATCTTGCGGAATTACACCTAACTTTTTCTGGCGAGCGAAGGTTTCTTCGCGCAGCTTGTCCCAGCCCTGATCGAACTTGCCTTTGTATTTATCCGCCCATTCCTTCGGAACATGGTGCGGAGCGTGGGTCGCGCCCGGCGCGAAATAAACGAAGAAGGGCTTATCAGGAATCAGCGCTTTTTGTTGCCCGATCCAGTTGATTGCCTTGTCCGTCATGTCGGCCATGAAGTGATAGCCCTCTTCGGGCGTCTTCTTGGGCTCGACTGGCGTCGTTCCTTCATAAAGAGATGGATACCACTGGTGCGCCTCGCCGCCAATGAACCCGTAGAAATATTCGAATCCGCCGCCACCAGTCGGCCAGGAATTGAACGGACCAGCGGGACTGGTCTCCCAGACTGGCACTTCATGGCACTTGCCGAACTGTGCCGTCGCGTACCCATTGAGCTTGAGAGTTCTGGCGAGCGGAGCGCAGGTGTTCGGTAGAACTGAGTTGTAACCGGGTGAACCGCTGGCAATCTCGGTGATACCGCCCATGCCGACCGAGTGATGATTGCGTCCAGTAAGCATTGCCTGTCGTGTCGGCGAGCACAAGGCTGTAGTGTGAAAGCGGTTGAATTTGAGGCCGCCGGAGGCCAAGAGTTCCGCATTTGGCGTGTGGCATGGCCCGCCGAAGGCGCTCGAGGAACCAAAGCCGGCATCGTCAATCAAGATGAGGAGAACATTGGGGGCAGCCTTCGGTGGACGTAACTGGGTGATCGCCGGGTATTTGTTTTCCGGATCCTTGGCGTCGTACAACATCAGTCCGGTGCGTGGTGGATCGGGTATGGGAAGAACTGTTCGTGGAATATTGTCTTGGTCGCTCATAGAGAGGTTTCCTTCCTGTTGAAATTTCGAGTTGACGACTGATGAAAAGAGCAAGGCACACGCGTTTCGACTTCCATGAACACTAGGACTCCCGCCTCCGCAGGGTAACTGTCAGAATGTACAGTTCGGGAATCTCGCTTCGTGCATAGAGAATTGAGAAAGCTTTGGAGCAGCGTGGTTCAATCCAGAAATACCCGAAGGATAAAAGTCCATGCCTTTAGGATCTGTCGCTTCCGAAATTTACTCACTGTCCTACCGAGACTTCTCGCTTGTAATCGGTGGTCCGTTCTGCCAGCTGCTGCGGCGGGTTGGCCTTGGCCGCCGCACCCTCCCGAACATTCGACGGAGAGCTGCAATCTTCGCAGTGATTACGTGGATTCCGCTGCTGGCGTTGTCTCAGGCGCAGGGAGTGGCTTTCGGTAAACAGGTTCAGATACCCCTGTTGTCCGATTTTGCTATCTATGGCCGGTTCTTGATCTGTGTACCTCTGTTGATCCTGGCGGAGGCATTCATCGATTCTGCTCTGAATCGCGGCGTGAGCAACTTCGTGAATTCTGGATTAATCCGGGAAGCCGAAATGAGCGACTTCGAGTCGGCGATTGAAAGAACTGCCCGACTCCGGGACTCGGCGCTTCCAGACTTGATTCTGTTCGTACTCGCCTGTGCTCCCGTCTTCCTTTTCTTCGAGCAGACGGAATGGTCGTCAGGCACCACGTACACTTGGCGCTCCACCGCTCCTGACAGTTTTACCTGGGCGGGATGGTGGTTTGCGCTCGTAAGCACGCCCATCGCTCGATTTATTATGTACCGATGGATCTGGCGCTTCCTGTTGTGGTCTGCGCTCTTGCTGAAGCTCAGCCGGGTTAATCTTCATCTGATGCCGACCCACCCCGATCATCTCGGGGGGTTGGGATTTTTGCCAGGGCTCCAGGAACGTTTTGGAATTCTCTTTACGGCCCTCGGCGCCGTACTCGCTGGACAAATTGCAAATGACATCGTGTACGAGGGCGAACGTCTGGCTGCTTCTGAAGGTCTTACTTTTACCTTCGTCGTTATCGCCGTTCTGATTGTTCTTTCGCCGCTGCTGGTTTTCACTCCGAAGCTCTACCGGCTGAAGAGGGCTGGGCTCGTGGATTATGGCAGGCTGGTCCACGAGCATATGCAACAATTTGACCGTAAGTGGGTGCGCGACCGCCGTGAGGGTGAACGACTGCTGGGCAATCCTGACTTTTCGTCTCAAGCCGACATGGGTGTGGATTATTCCGTCGTCCGCGAGATGCGCATCGTCCCAGTCAATAAGATGGTCATCTTGCAGGTCGCCGTACTCGCGGCTTTGCCGATGATTCCTCTCGTGCTTATCTTCACGCCCATCGAAAAAGTCGTCCACACCATATTGAAGATGCTGCTCTGAAACCTATCGGGTGACCAGAACCGTTCATTCGAGGTTGTTAGGACAAAGGTTTAGGCGCGTGCTCATCGCAAACTGCTGCCATGGCGCCAACTTCCCTCACGCACCCGAGCGCGTGGGTAGCAATATTGGGACAGCCAGGGTGGTCGCACAAATATTCAGTGAGTAGTTCTTCATGCCCGTCCGGAGTCGTGAGGCCCGTTTTAATCGTTACCTGAGGAATGGCAAGTCGTCCCCTTTACCGATATCTCTATTATCTGACGGTGAAAGGACTTTTGCGCAAGTAGTTTCTTACATCCGGGACGGGCAATTTACTTCTTCTTTTAATTGCTATCGCCAATATCCTTTATAAAATACCCAGCCGCCGCCGCTGTGGACATAGCGCGGTGAAACCCAGACGACGCCGGCACGTGGCGGACGAACCCACCGTCCAGCCACCCAGACGTATCTGGTGCCAGTCCAACTCTGGTATCCGCCCATCCAGACGTAACCTGGTCCAGGCGCGACTCCAACTACCCCAACCCGGACAGGCGCAGGTGGCGCCACACGAATCACAGTTTGTGCGAATCCGACCACCCCTCCGAGCAGCAGCGTTACCCAAAGAACGGCGCGGGTGAAGTACATTTCGTGATCTCCTTATTAGATCTCCCCCTTAGGGCTGGGAGCCTAATGCGAGAGTATGTCGGCCGGCGAAGTTGGTGAACTGGCAGAACTCACAGTGGCCGCGCTGAGGAATGGTTTCTTACTTGCTGCGCAAGGAATAGGTATTTCTGCCAGTCGTGTATTTTTCGATTGGGGTTTACAAAGTCAGAGTCGGGTCGTGCACAGCTATTTGGTGAGGTGCAGTTCCGCATCCACCATGTGCAAACTGCAATGCGAAAAATATTCGCAGTCGCGCTTTTCGTCCTTGCGTCGACACTGTTCACGTGTGGCCAAGACGACGTACCGGTTTTCAAGACGGAGGCCGCGAGCGCGTTCGTGTGGGGTGAGGACGGACTTTCGGGAGCTGTATCTTCGAGCATTACGGATCCGGTCACTGGCAATGCTATTCACAAGCTGAGTCACGGCGGAGTCGAAGTCAGTTCCCGAGCTGGATTCGAGAGGGTCGGTTCCGGAAAAGCGGGCGAGGTGCTGAGTTTTGCGACGACCATCGTCAACAATACGCAATCTGAACTTTCCATACGGCACGGCGGAGCGAGCGTCGATGGACGCATCACTTGGCCGCTCCCTGTTGTTTTTTCCAAAGATGGCCTCAGCAAAAGGCAACGCAATCTGGTCTGGGACTTGGGCAGCATGAATTGTTTTTCGAGCGGCTTTCTTCCCGATGAAGCCTTCTTGTCGGCAAATGCTTCATCGAAAGTCTTAGCTGTGACTCCTAAAAACTCATTGACGGTTTCGTTTGTGGTCAAAGACCCACGCAATTACTCGGTCACATGCTCAGCGGAAGGTTGTTTTCCGAAAGGAACGATACGCTTCTTTGTAACCGTCGACGCGACAGATTTCGTTTTTGTTTGGCGGGGTCGGGACGTCGTCTACTGTGGCAAGTAGGTAACAAGTTGAGCGGGATTTAGTGGTAAATGTACGCAGCCATCAGCGCACTCGCAGTGATTGCTGCCAGTACCCAAACGGTTGCAATCACGATCGGTGCAACAGGGGACGCCATCCATCTGTTTTCTTCTATCCTGAGAATCTCTGCGGCATCAGCGCGCTGACGGCATTCGCTCAGCACTTCCGCAGGGGTGATCTTTTGAAGCAGCTTTATTCCGACGAATAGAACCGCTAAATCGTCGACAGACCCGATCACTGGGATGAAGTTCGGGATGAGTTGAATCGGACTGAGCACATAGCCTGCTGCAAGAGCTGCTACCAACTTTGCGTACCAAGGCGTACGCCGATGTTTAAACAGAAAATAGAAGACATGTGCCTCCTTCTGGAGTCGTTGTGTCCTTTGCCTCCAGCTAGCCGCAAATGCAGATTCAGATCGCACCATGTTGCAAGTCAGACACAGGCTGGAATGTTTTATTCGAGCGGTATCGCCGTCCACCATAATCCTCTGGAACTTAAGACTAGCGGATGGTCGACGACGCAACTACTGGCAAATCTGACAGCGGAAAGGATTAATCACTAAAAACGATGTTGGTCAGAAATTTTTGGTAGTTGTGGGCACAGAGAAGATCGTCAACGCCAAGGGGAAGAGTCGCTTTTTCAGGCACGAACGATGGAACCGTCCCTGTGGGGCGGCGAGTCGGAAGCCTGCGTGTCTGTAACGCGGCTGAAATGGTTATCCGAGAATCCACTGCTGTGAAACTCTCTGCCCTGCAAAACCGCATCTACGGCAGGCAATAGTTCGCTTCCAGCTTGCGTTTTGACGAGATAGCCCAATGCCCCGGAACTGAGTGCCTCCCGAACTACATCAATAGACGATTCTTGACTAAGGAAAAGTATTTTAGATCTGGAGGAAAGCTTGCCGATTCGTCGAGCTGCTTCGATTCCATTCAGCGTTGGAAGCCCGATGTCGAGCACAATCAGGTCGGGCTGCAGTTCTTCGGACTTGTGAACCGCTTCGAGTCCGTCAGATGCCTCTCCGACCACCAGGAACTCCGGCCGTTTTCGCAGAGTCGAACATACAAATCGCCGAAACGGTTCGTAGTCATCGACCACTAACACCCGGACGGACGACACTCCTTGCACCAGCCTTTCGTGGGTCGAAACTGCGCCTGCAGGCTACGAGAACTACACTCTCATAATCGATCTCGTGAGATAAGACGTCAATAGCCCTGAGGTGGTGGTTTGATTTGTTTTCCAGAATGGAACCGAGCAATTGGGCCGCCCGTAGCCCGTTTCGTTCCAATGACATAAAGTGAAGCGATCAGGGCGTTCGCTTTTCACAGTTAGCGTTCGCCCAAGCGGTGCACACAAAAACTGTGGATATCTGGACCGATTAAAACACAAATCTACTTGACTACTGGATTGAATCGAGTAAATTACTTGCGCTTGCTTGAGCCAACGAGCTTGATTAACGGATCGGTTAATACCGCGCGGAATGTATGGATTCCTGGATATTTGCATCGGATAATTCGCAGTATGCGGCGTCCGGCGCGGCAAATAGGCATGGTAGCTGCGCCTTCGATCTTGCGTTTGTGGTGTTGCCAGAAAAGGTCCGACCCCGGAGAGTTTTCATGCCCGAACACGTAGCTCTGAAACATACAAAAAGCGCCTCAGTGCGGGGGTATCTGGCGCTGCTACTTTTCACGGTCATCACAAACCTGCTTGGCGTCGGCCAGACCGAAATTCCACGATTCACGGCAAGCACCGAACTTGTCCAAGTGTCGGTAATCGCTTTGGATCAGGAGGGACGAATCGCAACTGGCCTCACGAGGCAGGATTTTGAAGTGTTTGAAGATGGGGTCAAACAAGACATCATCGAATGCATGAGCGACGCCGGTCCGGTTTCTATTGCATTCGTTCTCGACAAGAGTCGAAGCATGAGGACCAATTTGCCCCTCGTGATCAAGGGGGCATTCAACCTGCTTGATACGCACTTCAACGCCGATGATGAGTTTCTGCTGGTGGCCTTTGACAGCAGGCCTCAACTGATCCTCCCTCAGTTTACCGGCGATACCGAAACGCTCAAGCAGCTTATCTCGAATCACATCGTGGAGGCCAAGGGACTCACGTCTCTTTACGACGCGATCTACCTTGCAGTTGGCAACGTGAAACAAAAAGCCAAAAACGTTCATCGGGGTGTAATTGTCATCACCGACGGTGGGGACACCAACAGTATTTATTCAAAAAGGGAAACTCTGGAGTACCTCGAAGAGGCTGAAGTGCCGGTGTTCGCTGTGAATGCGAACGAACCAAACATTTTTCAAACGTTCGTAATAGGAAAAAGCGGCAAGCCAGAGTTTTTAACTGAAGAGATTATCGGGCCGGCAGAACGCGACGGACCGAAGGTCCTCAAGGAACTCACCGGCGCGACCGGCGGAGCTGTGTTCACGGCTCGTCAACCCGAGGACATTCCCCGGATTATGGCAGTCGCATACGACTTGATCAGCCACCAGTACACGATTTCCTACAAACCGCGGGTCATCGACCCCAAAGTTAGCGGCCGCCATAAAATTCACGTCAATTTAACTGCTAGAGACAATAAATTTGCCGGCTACTACCTGCGATACAAACAGCAGTACACACGTCCCAACGATCATGGCGGTGAAAAAACGAATCTCGACGCGTCTGCTCGTGGTAACAGCCACTAACAATCTGGGATAGTCGGAGCGATCGCGGCACAATGGAGATCGGCGTGGCCGAACTGTTGTGCCATTTTTCTAGCCCGTCTCACTGACACGATCCATCATCCTGAAACTGTCCGTGGGAGGTCATGGAAGCCAGCGAACGTCCACAGTCCAGCACTTGCTGATATAGGCGATCATTCTTTATCGCGTTCGGAGCAACGTAATTCACGTTATCACGGGCTGCGACAATTTTATTGCTCAACCTTTGCATGTTGTCGAATTCGTTGCTAAGCAATTGGTAGGCCTGGTGATCAGAATCCGTGGACGCCGCCACGGACGCCAAGCTGAGATAGGTGGTAGCTTGACTCTGCAAGCCCTCGACGACTGCATCCGTTACTGGGTAACCGTTCTGCACAGCATTGAGCAATGCACTGCCCCATTCCCTGATCGCCGAGATTTCTTCGATGCCAGCCTTCATAAAAACTTTCGAAAATCGCGGACTTGCAAGATAATTTTCCAGAGGAAGCGTTGTCGACCTGACCGAAGCAGAAGCAGGTGACGGCGTTGGATTGATCTGCGGCCCATCGAAGCCCTGCGAAGGATTCGTGAGTCGTGCTAGTACTTCGATGTCCACGGAGGACGTACCATTTATCTGAATAGTCGCTGTTCCCCCGGGCTGACTGCTCACGGTGAGCTTCCCGTTCTGCTGCACAGTGTTGGGCAACGCTAAGCGTGACAGAAAAATAAGGCATAACAGCATGATGCTTGCCCACATCGGTCGCTCGCTCATCAGCTCCACTCCATTCTCTGTCGTGTGACGCCAGTCGCTCGCCGGGCGGATCCCCCCTGATAAGTAACTACGTTGACATTTCTGAACTGCCAGACCGATTCCGTCCTTCCGCGATTATTCGCAGTGCACTTCAGCTAAATAGTTGCTCTAGTGTGTCCGGATTTGGGAAGAGCAGCGTAGTCAGAAAGCCCACGTGGACGTTTACGCTCCTCCGCCAAGTTGGGAAACTCCAAGACTGGTGGAAGATGCACATGGATGATTCCATTCCTTACTGCGTAGAGCACCAACTCAGCGATGGAATGGAGCCTGAGCTTGCGCAGGATATTGCTTCGATGCGTCTCTGCTGTCGCCAATGACACGTCAAGAATCGCGGCGATTTCCTTGGAAGCCTTGCCCTCGGCTACCAACTGCACGACCTCGCGCTCGCGTGGCGACAATCTCGTCAGGCTGTCTGGCGCGGGACCAAGCCGGTGGCGCTTGTAACCGTCAATGATCAGATCGGAGACTCGCGAGCTGAAGATGGTTTTCTGCCGTTGCAGCGCCTCGACCGCCGCTGTCAAGTCTTCTGCAGCGTCCGATTTGAAAACCCACCCGCGAATGCCCGCCTCCAAACACTCCCGAATCACTTGCTCGGAGTCGACCCCGGTAAGCACCAGGATTACCTGGTCCGGATTATGCTTCAGGATTTGCCTTGCTGCGTCCAAGCCATTTAGCTCAGGCATGCAAATGTCCAAAACAAGCACATCGGGCTTCAAACGTCTGCACTTCTCTACCGCATCCCGTCCGTCAACCGCCTCGCCGCAGATTTCCCAGCCTTCATGCGAGCTGAGCAGCGAACATAGACCGAAACGGAATATCGGATGATCGTCAGCCACCAAAATGCGAAATACACTCATAGAACCCCCCACAGGTCTTGAGCGCGGCTAAAACAAAATCAGGGGACCGCTCAAAGAATCCACTTCGACGCCGACCACAAAGCAGATACCCACACCCGGAACCTCTTCTATTGACGCAGTAGCACGATTACTGGTAGCACATCTAACGTCGTATCCGATGTTCGCTGCCCGCAGCCTCCCAAGCTACTGGCAAAAGTGCCAGTCACGATAGATTCGCTTGAAAGAAGGAGTTGCCGCGGGTTAAGACGACAACTCCTGTTGGTTTGATCGATCTCCCAGATGCTAGCTAGTTTTGCGAGCTGTTCTCAGCGCGAGCGAAGAAGCCAGCGACAGAAGACCCAACAGCCCAATCAATGGCAGCGGACTTGCGGTCTGCGGCAGCTGCGCGGGCGCCGGGCTTGGAACTTCAAGCACCGCAATCAGAATTGGTACATCGGCCGGTGGCGGTTGCGGCGGAGGAACTGCTGCAGCAGCTACTGGCATGGTACCGGTGTTATTTGCCTGCCTGGTGACTACAGTCTCGGGAACTTCCACTATCTTTGTGGCTGAGATCGTCATCCCCTTCTTCAGCCCCCACGCATCAAGCATCTGGCCATTGACATTGAACTTCTGGCCTTTAGGAATGGTGAACCTCTGATTCTTTCCGTCGTCCAACGTCAGGATTACGGAAACCGGCGGCATCACGTTCCATATTTTCCCTGTGACACTCTGTACCGTCGTGACGGTTTTGGGAGTGGTCGTGGTGGTAATGGTACGTTGAAGTTTCATGCCGGGCTTCAGGTCGTGAATCCCAAGTTGCTGGCCATCGACCGTCACTCTGGCGCTTTCCGGCACGTTGGCAATATGCCGGATGGTGCCATCGGCCATTTTGACCACCAGGTCGTTGCCGGAAACGGTCACTACTTCACCGCTTTCGACTTGAGTGACTACTGTGGGCGCATGGGTGGTTGTGCTGGTTTCTGTCTGCACCTGCGCGTTCAGGCGCACGGCGAAAGCTAAACAAATCAGCCCGATCCCTAGAATCAGTAATGTGGATGTCCAACCTGCTTTTGAATTCATTTTCTTCTCCTTTTGTGGCGTCTTGAATCACGAATATTTTCTGAGCTTTATTTCTTCGAAACAGTTTCATTTTGCTGGTCAATAACTACAAACTTGGATAGTGGCGGCGCATTTATATCGGCACTCTTCGAAACGGGGACGGATGCCTGAACGATGAAGCGTTTCGGGGCGCTCCCAACGAAATAAAACGGATAACAAGTGATGAGCGTCAGCGACGCACGCGGACGTGCCTGCAAAACGGACACATCGTTGGGGTCGACAATAATGATGCGATCGACCACGAAGGTTTCCGTGCGCGCAACCGTGTCCATTTCGATTGTGTCGCCTACAGCGATGTCCTTTAGCCGACGGAAGAACCCATCTCGATGCCCGGCAATCGCAATATTCGTGTTCTCCGCAGAATTGCCTGTACCTGCTACGTGCCCTACTCCACGATTCAGGCTCAGTTCGTCTGTCCCTTCAAGAACAGGAACTTCGAGCTGAATTTTCGGTATGCGAAGAACGGCTATGGCCGGCGCAAAATGTGCCGCCAAACTTTCCCTATAGCCGTTAATCCTTTGCTTCGACCACAAACTTAGATCCGGATTCTCGGCGCTCTGCGGAACCCCCTGAGGGTC
>Ga0210396_10006996_pt1 | contig 10761 bp, 11 predicted proteins | sample IncBWH17OmetaG_FD_155466 | JGI IMG/M metagenome (GOLD analysis project Ga0210396, IMG submission 155466) | Forest soil microbial communities from Barre Woods Harvard Forest LTER site, Petersham, Massachusetts, United States - Inc-BW-H-17-O ... | reverse complement strand
GACAAAATTGAATAAAGGCCAACTAAACATGGCAAAGAGAACCGCAGATGAAATGGAAAAGAATGCAGATGACAACGGAAAAGAATGGCAGATGAAAATGGAAAAAATGCAGATGACAACGGAAAAGAATGGCTCCTCAGGTAGGATTCGAACCTACAACCCTTCGGTTAACAGCCGAATGCTCTACCATTGAGCTACTGAGGAGTGTTGTGAGGCTTGCGCGAAGGCAGGCCCGCTTTCGAATTTCATCATAGCATTTTGGGGCGGAGTCTCAAAACTTCACGGAACGTTCGGTAGTGACAAGGTTTGACGGCGCTCGCCGTGGAAATTGGCAGTGTACCTGTGTCATCATGTAGTCATGCCTAAGCGGTCAAGCGTGAAACGCGACGATTTCCAAAATGCATTGCGGACGGTCGAAGATGCCATAGGAAGCTCTCTTGGCAAGAATCCGGCTGCCGTCGCCCTAGGCCGTCAGGGCGGATTGAAAGGCGGCAAAGCCAGAGCCAAAAAGCTCACGTCGGAACAGAGAAAGGCAATAGCCCAACGGGCCGCGCAAGCCCGTTGGGGCAAGGAAAAGTGAGGTTATAATGATTGCGGGAGTTACTAGCTCCCGCAGTCAGTTTCAGCGACTCACCACGGCTCGATTCGCCTGCTTCCCGAAGAAGATCAGCGGATCGGGCCTTCGTGTTTTCGCCCGTAGCCACGGTGAGGACTCCGATGGCAACGGGCTATAGCTATTCTCATTTAGTGGCCTTTTCTTTTGGGGCGGCCTGCTGGTCTGCCACCGGACTCCCCTTTTTGGCAGAACTTTTCGGCTTCGCTGCTGGCACTGGCGGGGCAGTTTTCTGTTGCTCAGCGGAGCCTGATTTCTTTGGCGGTTGGGCTGTTTCCTTCTTTGGTTCAGCGGTTTCTGCGGCCTTTTTCGCCGCCTTCTTTTTCTTTTTCTTTTTGCTCTGAGCCTTAGCTTCCGCAGCGTTCGCTCCCGCCTTTTTCAAAAACTCCTCTTCGTACCACGCCTTTAGCCCGAAGCTGCCGTTCTTGAGTTTGTGGAATTTGCCCGTTTCACTTCCGGTATTCTTGGCTAAAGAGATGGCGAAGGGACGCACCCGCTCATCCTTCTTCCAAGGGAGCATATCGAAATCGAAGCCGCCAGTTTCCAAGGCACGCACGATTTCTGCGGGTGGACATGCCTGCTTCCGCATTCCCAAATACTCTGCCGCCGCAGCCGTAAGAGACTTTCCGTAGAACTGATCGGGCCTCACCCATCCGCCGCTCGGCGCATCCTCATCCGTGTACCGAGGATTCTCCCCAGCCATTTTTAGCAGCAAATTGATGCTCTTTTTGGTATCGAGCACCCCGCGTTGCTGCTCGTCTAGTTGGCGCTCTAAGGCCGCAATTGCTGGCTCCAAGTTGATGTCCATGACTACCTCCCGAAGTGTTATGACAATTATAGCGCGAAGGTCAACGAATAACCCGAAAATCTCGGGAGCATTTAGTTACGCGCGAGTCAGCAGGTCGGGAAGCAACTATTGAGTGGGGCGTAACGGTACCTGACTTGGTAGCCGATGGATTTTTATGTTCGGAAGAGTTGCGAATAGAGTAGAATTCTGCTCAGTAAAACCAAAGAGGAGGCCCGGTGCTGAAGGGGTCGAACAGACGCGACTGCCACTCGCGTAATTATCGGTTCGAATCCGATCCGGGCCTCCACCAACGGGAATATACCACAGCTATGCAGCCACAGCCACGGTTTTAGCCTCTAGTAGCGACACCAATTCCTCCAGTGTCCAGATGTGATCGGTAAGCCCAGATTCCATCGCTGGCGTCACGCGCAACGTCTGATGGACACGGCAGAAATTGTAATAGGCGAAGTAGATCGCCACGGCATGGCAGTGATTCTCGAATTTTTTCGAGAAGGCATTCGTGAGCCGGGTAAAACGTCGTAGACCCATTCGCAGGTTCAGGTTCATTCGTTCAACGTAGGATGTCGAGATGTGCTGAGGATCAGGCGAGCCGCTCAGTACGCCTGTGCGCGTGCCGATGCAAGCGGCGGGACTGTATCGCGTTTCTGGATTGTCGGAAGGTGCGCCGTACAGCTTTATCAGCATCGCGTAGTCCACATCCATTCCGAACGCGCCTTCGACGGCTTCGGCGTATGCTCGATGGCCGTCTGTGGTGATCTGAATACGAGTGGTCAAACGCGAAGCTAAATCCTCCATGAATTTCTTAGCCCATGACGCATCCCGGCCTCCGCAGAGATACGAGAGCATGAGCTTTGAGTCGGCATCAATTGCCGTCCAGAGCCAAAGGCTGCCAGCGCCCGTTCCCTGCTTCTCGACTGGAACGTTCTTTTCCTTGGCGTAGCAGAACGACCAGACTTCATCGCACTGGACGCGGCGAGTGCGGAGACCGCGAACGGTGCTATTGTGGTGATCGGCACAAGCCTTGCCGAGATCGCAAAGAAGTTTCAGGATGGCCTCTTGGCAAACACCAGTCATCCGAGTGATAGAGCGGACGCTGTTTCCTTCCACTATCATCCCGGTGATCTGTGCGCGTTTCGCTAGGCTCAAGCGGTTCATGGGATACATTATGCATGACCGCTCAAGCATAGTCAAGAGGATAATTCAAGGGGCGGGAAAACCAAACCTTGTCACTACCGAACGTTCCTCCTCCTGGATTTCTCATACTATAGAAGGATGATTATGGCGGGAGGTGCGCGATTGCTGTGCGCGTTTGCTTCGTTGGTTTTGGTGGCGGCTGCGTTGTATGCGGCCGACCAGTCGAAGTCTTCCTCTTCTTCTACTACTTCTTCTCCGGCGTCGGCGGGACCGCCTTTGGCTGAAGTGACGCCGGTGACGGAGATGTTTCATGGCACGAAGGTCATCGATGATTACCGGTGGTTGGAGGATGGAAGCAATCCGGAGACTGTGAAGTGGGTTGCGGCGGAGATGCGGTATACGCGAGCCGTGCTCGATCCGCTGCCGGGGCGCGAGGCGATTCATAAGCGGCTGACGGAATTGCTTTCGATTGGCAACGTCACCGCTCCGCAGATTGCGGGCAGATATTACTTTTACACGCGGCGCGAAGGGATGCAGAACCAGCCGGTGCTTTATGTCCGCGAGGGCGTCCCTGGCGAGAAAGGGGACGGGAAAGACGACGGAAAAAACCGTGTGCTCTTCGATGCCAACGCACTTGCCGCAGACGGAACGATTGCGCTCGATTGGTTTGAACCTTCCAACAACGGAAAGTATGTGGCGTATGGGACTTCGCCCAGCGGCTCGGAGATGAGCACACTGCACATCATCGAGACGCAGACCAGCGCCGCGCTCCCCGATGTGATTGAGCGCACGCGAGCGGCGAGCATCGCGTGGCTGCACGACAATTCCGGTTTTTATTACACGCGCTATCCCAAGAAAGGCGACGTGCCCGACGGGCAGGAAATGTATAACCGGCACGTTTTCTTTCATTATCTGGGAGACGATTCCGACAAAGATACGTTGATTTTCGGCGAAGGCCGGGACCCTGAGGACTGGCCGAGCGTGAGTCTCGATAATGATGGCCGCTTGCTGGTAATCACGGTCTCGCAGGGCTGGACCAAGTCTGAGCTGTTCTTGATGGATCTGAAAAAGGGCACGCCGCCCACGCGCATTACCACCAACAAGAATTTTCTCTATAGCGCGACCGCATATAACGGAAGGCTTTACATCACGACCAATGAGGACGCTCCGCGTTACCGGGTATTTGTGGCTGAAGCTGGCAATTACGAGCGCGACGACTGGCAGGAGCTCATTCCGCAGAGCGAAGCGGTGTTGCAGGGCGCCGCGATTTTTGGCGGGAAAGTCTTTGTTCAATACGAGCAGAATGCCAGTTCGCAGTTGAAGGTTTTTGATATTTCGGGAACCCATCTTAAGAACATTGAACTGCCGGCGATTGGCACGGTGTTTGGCACGGGCGGGAAATGGAATCACGATGAGATGTTTTATGGATTCCAGTCCTTCACGTTTGCGCCGTCGATTTATCGCTATGACCTGAAATCCAATTCAACTTCGCTTTGGACCAAGGTGGATGCGCCCTCGATTGATCCGGCGGCCTATGAGGTTGCGCAGGAGTGGTTCGCGTCGAAAGACGGCACGCGCGTTCCGATGTTCATTGTGCACAAAAAAGGATTGAAAAAGGACGAGCATAATCCCACGCTGCTGACGGGTTATGGCGGATTCAACGTGAGCCTGACGCCCAATTTCAGCCGCACGGCTTATTTGTGGATGGAGCATGGCGGCATTTTTGCCGTGGCCAATCTGCGCGGCGGAGCGGAGTTTGGCGAAGAGTGGCATCGCGCGGGCATGCTGGAAAAGAAGCAGAAAGTTTTTGACGACATGACCGCCGCCGCCGAGCATTTGATCGCCGAAAAATATACGGACAAAGATCATCTGGCGATTCAGGGCGGGTCCAATGGTGGCCTGCTGATGGGCGCGATGATCACGCAGCGTCCGGATTTGTTTCGAACCGTTATCTGCCAGGTGCCGCTGCTCGACATGCTGCGCTACCAGAATTTTCAGATCGCCAAACTGTGGATTCCTGAATATGGTACGGCAGACAATCCGGAGCAGTTCAAGTGGCTCTACGCTTACTCGCCGTATCACCATGTGAAGAAGGGCGTGGAGTATCCGGCAGTTTTGTTCATGACCGGGGATTTCGATACGCGGGTCGATCCGATGCACGCGAAGAAGATGGCGGCGCTGATGCAGGCTTCTGCCAAGAACGGCGGAAGCCGGACGCGTCCGATTTTGTTGCGGATTGAATCAAAGGCGGGACATGGAGCGGGGAAACCGGTGGCGAAGCAGATTGAAGAGTTTACGGATGTTTATTCATTTTTGTTTTGGCAGTTGGGGGTGAAGTAATGGACAATTCCGGTCCCCGCGAAACACGGGAGCCAACGGGTTAGCCGCGGGCAGGGCCGTGGAGTTGCGACGTGTTATGTGGTTTCGATGAGTTTGGCCAAATTTCGGAATGTGTTTTCAAGGTCGTAGGACAGCAGATTCACAAGAACCTCAAACAAGTCGGCAACCCGCTCGGCTTTCGGTTGCTCAACCAGGCGCAGGTAGGCGCGGGAGACAACTGGGTGGGCGATGTTGATCCATACTTCCGTGCCGACGAGCCAGGACATCTTGTTAGGCATCTCGGCAATTTCTACGAACTTTACCGATCTCATTCGTTGCCTCACGACTTGAGGTTTGGTTTCGATCTGTACTTTCCCTCCACAATATTCGTCTCATTTAGATCAACGGTGGCTATTTGGGCCATTTTGAAAAAGCCTTTCAGCACTCTCGCTTCAACCAACTGACTTTCTTTCTCGGCTGCGTCGTTTCGTGAGGCTGAAATTACGAGTTGCCCCTCTTGCAGCATGAGAGCCGCCTGCAAATCCGTCAGGTCGTCCTGCTTGTGGTAGAGCTGCTTCTCATCAAACTTGACAAGATCCTGGACCCAACGCCCTTTAGGATAATGGAGATACACGGTATATGAAGCCGAGCGGCGAATCTCGCCCAGGGTAATAAGTTTAGGTGATTTGTAAAGTTCAACGCAGAAGTCATCTAGGCCCCTGAGTATCTTCTCTCTCGCTTGGTTCAGTTTTGCTACGGAGGCTTATCCCCGGACTTACGTCCGCGGCTTTATTATTTCGCCGCTTCGCGGCTGGAGTTTGGTGGCTGCGGGTGCGCGCTTCTCCGAACGCGCGTCGCGGACCTCAGGGGCTGAAGCTCGCGTCATTAGTGTTTAGCGGCACGACTGAAGTCGTGCCCTTCCCATGCCTTCTCTCCCCGCGTCAGTAAGGGGGCAGATAGAACTCTCTAAGGCTGGTCGGGGGAACTTCATCGGAGTAGGAATCTTTCGACTGCACGTGCCGGTTTGCTTTGCTCACCGACATGTTTCGCTCAAGATGACAGGGGGTGGGTCATTCTTAGGCTGACGCGGCGCTGAAGCGCCGCTCTTCCACGGCTGCGCACACAAGTCTCCGGTCGTACGAGGCATCTTGAATTGAGCGAAGGTCAAAGGCAGCGGACAGGAGTGTCCGCTCTATACTGGCTTCGACTTCGACGGTCGGGAGAGAATTCCCTGAGATACCTGAGTGACGTACGGGCGATAGGGATCTTTCGACTGCACATGCCGGTTCGCTTGGCTCACCGGCATGTTTCGCTCAAGATGACAGGTGGGTGGGAGCGGTAGTCGCGTGGGCTTGCATGTAGGCACGCAGGATGGCGTTGATGCGGGTTTGGTAGCCGGGGTGTTGGCGGAACCATTCGAGGAGGTCGGTGTCGAGGCGCATGGTCACGATGGTTTTGGGTGTGGGCAGGACGACTTTGGCGTGTTTCCAGAAGGCTTCGTCCGTGGCGTGAACTTGCGGGTCGGAGGCGATGCCTTTGCGAATTTGGGCGGGGCTTCGGCGGCGTAGTTTTGCCCAGTCGGTGCCGGCGTGGCGGTTAGTGGTGGCGCGACGAGCCTTCGATAGTTTGCCAGTAGCTGCGTCTTTCGTGAGGTTCCGAGCGCCAGGCCGAGATGATTCGTCTTTCGTTGCTTTTTGTGTCCGCATAAATCAGGGTAATTTCCAGGCCGTTCACCAAGCCAATGGCAGAGACGCGATTCTCGCCGTAATCGAAGCGGTCGTCCGTCTGCTCGACGGTTGGACCTTCGAAAATCCTCATTGCGTCTGCGAAAGCTATGCCGTGCAGCTTGAGGTTGCGGCGATTCTTACTTTCGTTCCAAGTGTAATGCATGTGGTGTATTTACACAACGTAAATATCTATTGCGGGAAGTACTGAGAATTGGATGCGAGGACCTGGGTAAAGATCGGAGTACGCGACGAGGTCTTTCCGTTTTGGGAAAAATGCTAGGTTCGCGATGGAGCGGGAGAAGTTATCCACATTGGGGTGTGACATTTGACCTTGAGTGGCGTTTTGAATTCGGTCAGCATTGGGGTGGCGAGGAGGACAGCAGGTTCCTCGCCCTTCTCCGCTTCGCGGCGAAGGACTCGGAATGACAAGGTGGGGGGATATCGGGATGGAGTCGGGATCGGGTAAACGGTTCGCAGGCGAGGGCGATTTGGAGTCATCCTCAGAGCGGGCATGTTGTACGCAAAATGCAGTTAACACAGGGGGCACAGAGGAAACACAGAGAGAAGGATCTCAGGGTGGAACGATTATTCCTTGCATTATGGCGATGGCGGAGGAGCCGGAGGAAGCGTGGGCGCGGAGGCGGAAGAGGAATCCGAAGAGGTTGGGGAGATTGCGGAGGCGGCGTTTTTGTTGCGGGCGGCGGCGCTGGGGCTGGGGATTGCCAAGCCTTGGGGAGATAGTGAGCGGTTTGACTTTATTGTTTGGACGGGGCGGCGGGGGAGGATGCGGCGGGTGCAGGTGAAGTCGTCGGGGAGGCTGTTTGGGCGGGGGTATGAGGTGCAGCCGGTGTACTCGGTGGCGGGCAAGGGGAAGGTGGAGCTGACGAAGGAAGATATTGATGTGCTGGCGGCGTATGTGCGCGGACTGGATGTTTGGTATGTGCTGCCGGTAGAGGCGTTCGCTCCGGCGAAGAGTTTGCGGTTTTATCCGGATGTGGAGTGCGAAGCGGCGGTGTGGGAGGAGTGGCGGGAGGCTTGGGGAGTGCTGGGAAAGAATTGGAAACAGAAGCCATGAGGCCGGGACGGGCTCTCAGTCTCGAGGCCCGTGTCCATGGTATCCATCTTTTGACAACCGCGACGAGTGGACAGTCGCCAACCTACTTAGACTACATACTCCCCGAGCAGCTCGACTAATGTGTAACGAAAGTCGAGCGGCGATCACTACCTATTCGAAGTAACAATCAACACTTACACAGAAGGGAGTATCAAGATGAAGCATAGCTTGCTTACCGTGGCATTAGTTTGTCTCACCTGCAGTTTTGCAGTTGCGCAGTCTGAATCTGGGGCAGAGAAAAAAGGAGGAGTGTCCAAGGAGCACATTCTTAAGCTGGAGCATGAATGGGCCGTGGCCGAAGGCAAAGGCGACAAGGCAGCCCTGGAACATTTGTTGGCAAGGGACTATAAGTTCACCGATTTGAACGGTAAAACGGGGACGAAAAGAGAATTACTGGCGAACCTGCAGGCATCGCCGAATGATGCCGTCGCCTCTGAGCACAAAGATGCAATGGATTACGATGTGCAGGTATATGGGGATGCCGCGGTCGTAACCCACAATGCGGTGTTTAAGGGAAAAGATGACAATAAAGATGTAACCGTGGAAGCCCGAGGCATGGATGTCTGGGTAAAGGAACGCGATGAGTGGCGTGTGGCCGCGCATCAATGGACAGTAATTTCGGGCCCGCGCGGTGAAGCATTGCCAAAAGAGTTTCTGGCAAGATGCGCCCAAATGTCATTTCAGCCTGAAGTGCATTCGCTCTATGGCGATGCGCAAGTGATTATAAGCAAGCTTCAGAATGACACAATGGGGCTCCCAGACCGCAGGGGATACTTACTATTGATAGAAAGCGAAAACTCGGCTGAGCTTGATTATTTTGAACGAACATCCACCGAGGAATCGAAGGTATATCACTGGGAAGGCGCCTCGGTGTCTGAGCTGCGAGAAAAACTGACCAGCTACATTTTGGCGAACCGTGGGATTGCCTGTGTGGGCGCGCAAACCAAGGCTTTGGTGAATGCGAGCGTTAAATTATCCGATCTCGGGCGGATTCCGACTCCACTCACCGCTGCGGCTGCGTTTTCCCACATGATCAGGCACTACGGCGACAACTATCTTCGAGTGTCTGTTTTGCTTCTTTGTTAGCGTTGTACAACTCGTCTTAGACTGAGGGGGGCTGGGCCAGCTTGGGGGAATGATTCCAAGCGGGCCCAGTTTTGTTTAAGACAGCTTGTTTAAGACAGTATGCGTAGTGGGGCATCAGGCTTCGCCACGGCGTCCACGCAAGATCTTCCACATACAATTTATGCGGCAATCGTGCGGGCGATTTTGCGGGCTTTGTCGGAGAGCTTGGGGCGAGGGACGGGGACGCTGGCTTCCCAGGGTTCGTCGACGCCCATGAGGGCGAGCGCGCCTCCGGCGAGGGCCATGTTCTTCATGAAATTAATCATTTCCCCCATGCGCTTTTCCGGATCTTCGTGGCGCCAGAAGTCGTGCATGATGGGCGAGACTCCAGCGAGGAAGCCGAGGATGGCCATGGAACCGAGCTTGGGTTTGACGCCGAGCAGAAGGCTGGCTCCGCCGATGACGAGTGGAACGGCGGCCAGTTGCACCGCCAACTCCGGCAGGGGCACGCCTTTGGATTCAGCGTAGGGGGCCATGTCTTTGGACTTGAGCAGGTGCTCGATGCCGTTGTAGAGGAAGAATCCGATTCGGAGGGACGTGCGGGTGTTGCCGGATTTTTGAGGAAGGATGAAGCGTGGGTGGTGGATGGGAAAGCCCCATTTCTCGCAAAAGACGCGAGAAATGGGGCACCCACTTTAACTCTTACACGAAGACTTCGCCGGGGAGAGCAGTCAGCGTGCGGGAGGCGAGCGTGTTTTGCACGATGCGCTTCGGTTGGTCGGACGGATTAATCTGGCGGCGGTCGATGCGCAGCTTTAGGGTGCGCTCGATGTCGCGGAGCTGGAGTACTTCGGCGCCGGCGACCAGAGTGGAGGCGTGGCCGGCGGAACCGGCGCGGCCGGTGCGTCCGACGCGGTGAATGAAGTCTTCCGCCATTTTCGGCAGATCGTAGTTGATGACGTGCGCGATGTCATCGCAGTGCAGGCCGCGGGAGGCGATGTCGGTGGCGACGAGGATTTGCGAGCTGCCTTCCTGGAATCCGCCGAGCGCGTTGTTGCGCTGCGATTGCGATCGTCCCCCGTGAATCAGGGCGGCGGAGAAGCCATCCTGCACCAGAGACTTTGCCAGGCGTTCGGCTCCACGCTTGGTGCGGGTGAAGATCAGAGTCTGACCGGTTTGCTCGTAGAGCAATTGGCGGAGCGCGTCGGGTTTTTCTCCGGGACGCATTTCGTATGCGGTGAGCTGCACGCTTTCGGCGGGCTTGAGCACCGAGCCCAGAGCGATGCGCACGGGATCGAGCATGTACTGATGCACGAGGTTGGCCACGGAGTATTCCATGGTGGCGGAAAAACACAGAGTCTGACGGCGCTGCGGGAGCAAGGACAGAATGCGCTGGATGGCAGGCAGAAAGCCCATATCGAGCATGCGGTCGGCCTCGTCGAGCACGAGAAGCTTGATGCGGCGAACGTCGGCCAGGCGGCGATCCAGCAGATCCTGCAGGCGGCCGGGGGTGGCGATGATTAGTCCGCAGCCATCACGAAGATTTTGGATTTGAGCTTTTTCGGAGACGCCGCCGATGACCAGCGCCGCTTTGTGTAGAGAGCGACCGCGCAGGTTTTCATATTGTTCGTGGACTTGCATGGCCAGCTCGCGCGTAGGAAGCAGAACCAATGCATGCGCCTCGTGCGAAGGCTCGCGCTGCAGCATTTCAATGATCGGGATCAGGAACGCCAGCGTCTTGCCGGTTCCGGTTTGCGAGGTGCCGATTACGTCTTTGCCTTCGAGGGCAGGGGGAATGGCGCGCTCCTGGATGGGTGTGAGGTTGATGAATTGAGCTGCCGCCAGCTTCTGCTGCAATGCGGCAGACAGGGGCAGTGTGGAAAATGTAGTCACTGAGTTGGTTTCTTTCTGTTGAGGCTGGTGTCGCACTTCTGGTGCAATCGCTTTTGGATACACGTCGGAAGTGTCCACGCCACTACGT
>Ga0210396_10006995_pt1 | contig 10761 bp, 8 predicted proteins | sample IncBWH17OmetaG_FD_155466 | JGI IMG/M metagenome (GOLD analysis project Ga0210396, IMG submission 155466) | Forest soil microbial communities from Barre Woods Harvard Forest LTER site, Petersham, Massachusetts, United States - Inc-BW-H-17-O ... | reverse complement strand
CGCCGGAGCAGAACGCGAGCGGGCCCTCGCCGGTGAGCACGATCACGCCGACCTCGGTGTCCTCGCGGGCCTGCTCGAGCGCCTGTGAGATCTCAACGACCGTCAGTGGGCGGAAAGCGTTTCTGACCTCCGGGCGGTTGATCGTGATCTTGGCGATGCGGGGAGCAGAGCCCGTGGCTTGGGCCTCGCCCGCCTCGACGGACTTCTCATAGCGGATGTCGGTATAGCTGCCTGCTGCAATCCACGTGGTGGTCAAGGTTCCTCAACGCTCCTGTCTGGACCCAAGCGCGTCCTGATGGAGCGCGCGCCGACGATTCATCGCGAAGGCTAGCCTGTGAGCGATGCAGGTCGAGGCATGGCTGCAGCGCGCCGCCTGCTCGGCGCCGACTCTCACCGCGCTTCAGACGCCGGAGGGGCGCCTGTCCTATGCCGAGCTGCTCCACGCGGCCCGCAGCGGCGCGGGTGCGCTTTGCGAGCGGGGAGCACGGCCGGGCGGGCGCGTGGCGATCGCGCTGCCTCCCGGGCTGGCCTTCGCCCAGGCGTTGCACGCCTGTCTGTTGCTGGGAGCTGTCGCGGTGCCGGTCGATCTGCGCCTGACCGCCGCCGAGCGCGAGCGGATCGTGGTGGGCGCGAGCGTGCTCCTGGAGGAGCCGCTGCACCCCGAGTCACTGGATCCCGGATACCCACTCAGTCCTGACGCTGACGCCGATCTTCCCGCTGCCGACGCGCTCCACGAGCTCGACGACGTCTGCACGGTCATCCACACATCGGGGACGACCTCCGCTCCGCGTCCGATCGAGCTGACATATGGCAACTTTCTGTGGAGCGCGCTCGGCTCAGCGGTTGCGCTCGGCGTCGACCCACAGGAGCGCTGGCTGTGCGCTCTGCCGCTGTCCCATGTCGGCGGTCTGTCGATTCTCCTGCGCAGCGCGATCTATGCGAGCACCGCGGTCGTGCACGAGCGCTTTCACACCGACAGCGTGCTCGCCGCTCTGGGAGAGGATCGAATCACGCTCGTCTCGCTCGTGTCGACCACGCTTGCGCGTCTGCTCGACGCCGGCCTGAGCGATCCGCCGCGCTTGCGCTGCGCGCTCACCGGCGGTGGGCCCGTCCCGGCAGCGCTCGTGCAAAGAGCGCGCGAGGCGGGCGTGCCCGTGATCGAGACCTACGGGCTGACCGAGTGCTGCTCGCAAGCAGCGACCGCCCCGCTGGCTGCGATCGCCACCCCCGAGGTCGGCGCCGGCGTGCCGCTGTTCTGCACGCGCACAGAGATCGCGGCCACCGAGCTCGGCACACGCTCCGGCGAGCGCCAGAGCGGAGAGATCGTGCTCTCGGGGCCGACCGTCGCACGCGGCGCCGTCGCGCAGGACGGCCGGCTGCACACGGGCGATCTCGGCTGGCTGGACAAGCACGGCTTCCTGCACGTCAGCGGACGCGAGTCAGACACGATCGTCAGCGGCGGTGAGAACGTCGCGCCGAGCGAGGTCGAGGCGGTGCTCGAGGCGTGCCCCGGCGTACTCGAAGCGGCGGTCGTCGGGCGCGCGGACCCGCACTGGGGAGAGGCGGTCACGGCGATCGTCGTGGCGGTCCCGGGCGCGAGCTTGGGGGAGGAGCGCCTGCGTGAACATTGCGTCGCCCGCTTGGCCCCCTTCAAGGTTCCAAAGCGTGTCGAGCTCAGCACGGCGCCGCTCCCGCGCACGCGCTCTGGCAAGCTGTTGCGGAGGGAGCTGTAGATGAGCACCGTTCAACCGGAGGAAGGACGTGGCAACGAAGCGGCGCGCAAGCACCGCGACACGAGCCTAACCCATTGGGAAGAGGCGGCTTCCGGCTGGGTGGCGCGCCAGGCGACGCTGCGCGAGCTCTCGGCTCCCGTCTCGCACTGGATGATCGACGCGGTCGATCCCCAGCCCGGTCAACGCGTGCTCGAGCTCGCCGCCGGCCTCGGCGAGACGGGCTTCCTCGTGGCCGAGATGGTGGCGCCCGTCGGCGGGGTGATCACAAGCGATCAGGCCGACGCGATGCTCGACGGCGCACGCAAGCGAGCCGGCGAGCTCGGGCTCACGAACGTCGAGTTCCAGGTGCTCAACGCGGAATGGATCGACCTGCCGGTTGCGAGCGTGGACGTGGTGCTCTGCCGCTGGGGCTACATGCTGATGGCCGACCCGCTCGCGGCGCTGGTGGAGACGCGCCGCGTGCTGCGACCGGAAGGGAGCCTCGCGCTTGCTGTATGGGACGCGCTGGAGCACAACCCCTGGGCGCTGCTGCCCGCCGGCGAGCTGCTGGAGCGCGGGCTGACAGAGCCGCCGCCCGCCGGAGCGCCCGGGCCGTTCGCACTCGGCGAGAAGCAACGTCTGCGCGACCTGCTCGAGCGAGCCGGCTTTGCCGACGTGTGGGTGCAGACGCTCGACCTGACCCAGCGGGCCGCCAGCTTCGACGAGTTCTGGGAGACGACGCTCGACATCGCACGGTCCTTCCACGACACCGTGCTCGCGCGACCCGAGTCAGAGATCGCCGAGATCCGGGCGAGCCTCGCCGCCCGCTTCAAGCCCTTCACCGCCGCCGACGGGTCGCTGGAGATCCCGATGCGCACGCTCGTCGCGTTCGCGGTGGCCTGATCCCGCTCGCCGCGGAGTGAATCTCCACTCGGGGACCGCCGTCGTGGCGGCGGCGAGCGGGCACCACCGCCTTCGGACGCGCGGTCGGATACTCTGCGCAGTCTCATGCTCTACGACGACGACGCAGACCTCAAGCTCCTCGACGGCAAGACCGTCGCGATCATCGGCTACGGCTCTCAGGGCCATGCCCACGCACTGAACCTGAAGGACTCCGGCGTGAACGTCGTGGTCGGCCTGCGCGAGGACTCCTCCTCGGCGCCGAAGGCCCGCGAGGAAGGCCTCGAGGTGCTGTCCCCGGTCGAGGCCGCCAGCCGCGGCGATCTCGTGATGATGCTCGTCCCCGATGAGCTGCACCATCAGGTCTGGGAGGAAATCTCAGACGGAATCGCCGAGGGCAACGTGCTGCTGTTCAGCCACGGCTTCTCGATCCACTACGGCGAGGTGCAGGCTCCCCCCGCGGTGGACGTCGCGATGGTCGCGCCGAAGGGCCCCGGCCACCTCGTGCGTCGCCAGTTTACCGAGGGCAGCGGCGTACCGGGCCTGATCGCGGTTGCCCAGGACGCGACCGGCAACGCTCGCGCGCTCGCGCTCGCCTACGCCAAGGGCATCGGCTGCACGCGCGGCGGGGTGATCGAGACGACCTTCAAGGACGAGACCGAGACCGACCTGTTCGGCGAGCAGGCAGTGCTCTGCGGGGGCGCTTCCGAGCTCGTGCAGGCCGGCTTTCAGACGCTCGTTGACGCCGGTTATGACCCGGAGATGGCCTACTTCGAGTGTCTGCACGAGCTCAAGCTGATCGCCGACCTGATGTACGAAAAGGGTCTCGCTGGAATGCGCTACTCGATCTCCAACACAGCAGAGTACGGCGACTACACGCGCGGCAAGCGCGTGATCACCGAGGAGACACGCGAGAAAATGCGCGAAATCCTCAAGGAGATCCAGTCGGGTGACTTCGCGCGCGAGTGGATCGCCGAGAATCGCGCCGGCCAGGAGAACTTCAAGCGCATGCGCGCCGAGCAGGCCGACTCGCAGGTCGAGCACGTCGGCGGCGAGCTGCGCTCGCACATGGCCTGGATCAAGACGTCCTTCTAGCGCGGCGGGGCGCCGGGAATGAGCGATCCGGGCGAGCGCGAGATGACTCCCACGATCGACGTGGTGATGGACCGCGAGCTCTCGGGCGGCGAGTTCGTGCGCCAGGAGAGCCATTTCCGCGACTGGGTGGGAGCCGACCCACGTAGCGGTGAGCAGACCCGGTTCGCGGTCGAGCCGGGCCGCTATCACCTGTACGTGTCGTTGGCGTGCCCCTGGTGTCACCGAACGGCGATCCTGCACGAGCTCGCGAGCCTCGGCGACGCGGTGGGCGTCTCCTATGTGGCGCCGTTTCGAGACGAGCGCGGCTGGGCGTTCACCGGCGAGCGCTTCGAGGACGGCCCGGGCGGAGAGTACGTCGATCGACTGCACGGCTGGAGCTTCATGAGCGAGGCCTACGCCGCGAGCGACCCGTCCTTCGACGCGCGTGTGACGGTGCCCGTGCTGTGGGACACCCAGACCGCCACGATCGTCAACAACGAGTCGAGCGACATCATCCGCATGATGGCCGGCGCAGAGTCGCTTGGGGGGCTCGGCCGGGGCGGCGAGCTCGACCTGTACCCGCAGTCGCTGCGCGCGGAGATCGACCAGATAAACGAACGCGTGTACGACACGGTCAACAACGGCGTCTACCGCGCCGGGTTCGCCCGCCGTCAGGATTCCTACGAGCAGGCGTTCGCCGTGCTGTTCGACAGCCTCGAGTGGCTGGAGAGCCTGCTGGCGCAGCGGCGCTACCTGACGGGCGAGCAGATCACCGAGGCCGACTGGCGACTGTTTCCGACGCTCGTGCGCTTCGACGAGGTCTACCACGTGCACTTCCGCTGCAACCGCAGGCGGATTGTCGAGTACCCGAACCTGTGGGCCTACACGCGCGAGCTCTACCAGTGGCCGGGCGTGGGCCAAACAGTGGCGATGCCCCAGATCAAGCGTCACTACTACACCACCCACGACGAGCTGAACCCGAAGCACATCATCCCGGTGGGCCCGGCGCCGGACTGGAGCGAGCCGCATGGTCGGGGCTAGCCCGCTGTTCGCTACACTCGGCAACGTCGTCGCGACTGGCGCACGAGGTGGAATCGACCATCGGGGAGCGACGAATATCAAAGCCGCGCGCCTGGGCATCCTTCGATCATCGACATTCCGCGAGGAAGCCCAATGACGCCGAACTCACAAGCACAGCTGGCAATACCTGAGGATCTGAAGCCCGCCGACGGCCGGTTCGGCTGTGGACCCTCGAAGGTCCGTCCCGAGGCTCTACAACGCCTGGCCACCGACGGCGCGGCGCTGATGGGCACCTCGCACCGTCAGAAGCCCGTCAAGGGGCTCGTGGAGGAGATCCGCGCCGGTCTGCGCGAGCTGTTCTCTGCGCCCGAGGGCTATGAGGTCGTGCTCGGCAACGGTGGCGCCACTGCCTTCTGGGACGCGGCGGCCTTCGGGCTCATCGAGCGCCGGGCGCTACACCTGAGCTTCGGCGAGTTCTCCCAGAAGTTCGCTACGGTCACCGGCGAGGCGCCGTTCCTGCAGGAGCCGACGGTCGTGAAGGCCGAGCCGGGCAGCGCGCCCGGTGCGCAGGAGCTGGAGGCGGCGCTTGCCGGAGCCGGCGGCGAGGTGGACGTGCTGGCCTGGGCGCACAACGAGACCTCGACTGGCGTGATGGCGCCCGTGCTGCGTCCCGCGCAGGCCGGTGAGGCGCTAGTGCTGATCGACGCCACCTCGGGCGCCGGCGGGCTGCCGCTCGACATCGCCCAATCCGACGCCTACTATTTCGCGCCGCAGAAGAGCTTCGCCGGCGACGGAGGGCTGTGGATCGCGCTGCTGAGTCCCGCCGCCCAGGAGCGGATCGCGAAGATCGCGGCTGGCGGCCGCTGGATCCCCGCGTTCCTGTCGCTCTCGACGGCGCTTGAGAACTCCGTCAAGGACCAGACCTACAACACGCCCGCGGTGGCGACCCTGTTCCTGCTCGCCGATCAGATCCGCTGGATGCTCGACAGCGGAGGGCTCGACTGGTGCGTGTCGCGCACGAGCCAATCCTCGAGCCATCTGTACGAGTGGGCCGAGCGCGCGCCGTACGCCACGCCGTTCGTGGCTGCTCCTGCCAACCGCTCGCTGGTGGTCGGCACGATCGACTTCGACGAGACCATCGACGCCGCATCGCTGGCCGCCACCTTGCGCGCGAACGGGATCGTCGACGTGGAGCCCTATCGCAAGCTCGGGCGCAACCAGCTGCGCATCGGGATGTTCCCGGCCGTCGATCCCGCCGACGTGCAGGCGCTGACAGCGTGTATCGAGTGGGTCCTCGAGAGGAGCGCGTCATGAGCGCCGCCAACGACGCCAACGGTAGCGAGCGCCTGAAGGTGCTCGTCAAGGAGAAGGTCGGCGACTCCGGTGTGAAACTGCTGGAAGATCACTTCGACGTGGACCTCGGCATCGACTGGTCCAACGAGGAGCTGCTTGAAAGGATTGGCGCCTACCACGGCATCCTGATCCGCTCGGCCACGAAGATGACCGCCGAGCTGATCGGTCAGGCCACCAACCTGCGCGTGATCGGACGGGCTGGGGTGGGAGTCGACAACGTCGACGTCGAGGCCGCCACCAGCCGCGGGATCGTGGTGGCGAACGCGCCACAGTCAAACGTGGTGACCGCCGCCGAGCACACGATGGCGATGCTGCTCGCGCTGGCGCGCAACATCCCCCAGGCGCACGCTTCGCTGACGAGCGGCAAGTGGGAGCGCTCGAAGTTCTCGGGCGTCGAGCTGTACGAGAAGACGCTCGGGATCATCGGCTTCGGGCGCATCGGCCAGCTCGTGGCTCAGCGGGCCAGAGGCTTTGGCATGCGCGTGCTCGCGTTCGACCCGTTCGTAAGCGCCGAGCGCTACCGCGAGTTGGGAGTGGAGAAGGCGCCGAGCAGCGACGAGGTGTGCGAGCAGGCCGACTTCATCACGATCCACCTGCCCAAGACCCCCGAGACCGAAGGCTGGATGAACGCGGAGCAGTTCGCGAAGATGCGCGACGGTGTGCGCATCCTCAACGTGGCGCGCGGCGGGCTGATCGACGACGCCGCGCTGAAGGACGCGCTTGACTGCGGCAAGGTCGGGGGAGCGGCGCTTGACGTGTTCCCCTCGGAGCCGATCACCGAGTACCCGCTGTTCGAGGGCTACCCGAACGTCGTTGTGACCCCGCACCTCGGCGCCTCGACGGCCGAGGCCACCGACCGCGCCGGCTTTCAGAGCGCCGAGCAGGTCGTCGCGGCCCTGACGGGGGGAGTCGTCTCCACGGCCGTGAACATTCCCTCGGTCGGAGCGGAGGACATGGAGGTGCTGGGGCCGTTCCTGCCGCTGGCCCGCCGCCTCGGGCGTCTGGCGATGGCGCTGGCGGAGGGCAGCTCGGTGGAGCGCATCGAGGCGGCCTTCATGGGCCGGATCGCTGACTTCGACACGCGCCTGCTGACGCTCGCGGTCATTAGCGGAGCGCTCGAGGGGCGCACCGAGGAGCAGGTGAACCTCGTGAACGCGCCGACGATGGCCCAGCAGCGCGGGATCGTGGTCGAGGAGAAGTCCGTCTCAGAGGCGCAGGACTTCAACGAGCTGATCCGCGTCACCGTCGTCGCGGGCACAGAGAAGGTGGCGGTCGCTGGCACCGGCATCGGCCCCAACCGCGTGCCGCACCTCGTGGAGGTGCAGGGCCGGCGGCTGACGATCGAGCTGACGCCGTTCGTGACCGTGTTCCGCTATGCGGACCTGCCGGGCATGATCGGTCGCGTCGGCACGATCTTCGGAGGACACGGCATCAACATCTCCTCGGCCGCAATCGGCCACACGCCTGACCCCCCATTCGGGGGGCAGGTGGAGCCGCTTGAGGAAGGAAAAGGTCTCGCCGCGATGGTGGTCACGACCGATGTGCCGGTGCCGCCAGAGGTCGTGCAGGAGATCGTGGAGTCAGAGGGGTTCGTGGCGGGCTGGGCGGTTGTGCTGAGCTGATCGAAGGCCGGATGGATCAGTTGACATTGATCTGGCCATTTGAATAAATGTCTGGCGATGTCTACTCAGCTCGAGGTTCCCGAGGACTGGTATCGCTCCGCCTATCCGCCGGAGATGGCAAAGCTGCCGTGGGCGGACAAGACCGTCTCCGAAGTGGACCGGGCGATCACGATGCTCAAACCTGTCGGCGGCGAGCGAGTGCTCGACCTCGGCTGCGGGACCGGCAGGCACACGCTCGAGCTGACCCGCAGAGGATTCTCCGTGGTCGGAGTGGAGTTGCTTGAGGCAAACGTCAAGGTCGCGGAAGCGGACGCGCAGGCGCAGTCGCTCAACGCCGAGTTCATCCAGGCCGATCTGCGCGAGCTCGAGCTCAGCGAGGAGTTCGACATCGTGATCACCTTCAACGACGGCGGGATCGGCTATTTCGAGTCCGACGCCGAGAACCTGCGGACCTTCGAGGTGATCGCCCGCGCGCTGAAGGGCTCCGGACGCCACCTGGGACAGACCCCGAACGTCATGTTCGCGGAGAAGCACCTGCCGGAGAAGACTTGGATACTCGGCTCGGAAGCCGTCGAACTGACCGATCACCGCTGGAACAGCAGGGCGCGCCGCATGGAAGGCAGCGCCGCCTCGATCCGCTTCGGCGAGGTGCTCGAGAAGCTGGATCCAATCCCCTACAGCTCGCGTCTGTACACCGTCGATGAACTGAAGGACATCTATGCGTCGGTGGGCATGACCCTGACCAACACCTTCAGGGGCAGCGGAAAAGCCGGTCGACCGCGGGACACGCAGTACGAGATCTTCTGGGAAGCCCGCAAGGGATAGAGCCGCCCGGCGCTCCTCCTACCCCCAATTTCAATAAATGGGGTAGGCTCGCCCGCTATGCAGGCGGTCGAAATCTCAAAGCACGGCGGTCCTGAGGTGTTGAAGGTCTCAGAACGGGCGGATCCCGCGCTGCGCCCGGGATGGGTGCGCATCGAGGTGGCGGCGTGTGGCATCAACTTCGCCGATGTGATGGCCCGCATCGGCGTGTACCCCGACGCACCGAAGCCGCCGTGCGTCGTCGGCTACGAGGTGGCGGGCACGGTGCTCGACCTCGGCGAAGGCGTCGAGGAGCTGACCCATGGTCAGCGAGTGGTCGCGGGAACCATGTTCGGCGGCTATGCCTCGCAGGTGTGCGTGCCCGAGCGCGACTGCGTGCCGCTGCCCGAGCGGCTCACCTTCGAGCAGGGCGCGGCGATCCCGGTCAACTACGCGACCGCCTGGGCCGCGCTCGTCGGCTACGGCGCCCTGCAGCCTGGCGAGCGGGTGCTGATCCACTCCGCCGGAGGAGGGGTGGGGATCGCCGCCACGCAGATTGCACGGCGCTTCGGCGCCGGTGAGATCTATGGCACGGCCTCGCCCGCCAAGCACGAGCGGATCCGCGAGCTCGGCGTGGACCAGGTGCTCGACTACAAGCAGGCCGCGGTCAAGGGCGCGCTGCCGCCGTTTGACGTGATCCTCGACCCGATCGGTGGCAGAAGCTTGCGCACGAGCTACAACATGCTGCGCGCGGGCGGGCGACTCGTGGGGTTTGGCGCCTCGGCGGTCGTCTCCGGCGGCAAACGCAAACTTGCCCCAGCACTCAGCACGCTTGCGCGTATGCCGCGCTTCTCGCTGGTCAAGCAGATGTCAGAATCGAAGGCGGTGATTGGGCTGAACATGCTCAGCCTGTGGAAGGACCGCGAGACCCTTGAACCGTGGATCGAGCCATTGCGCGCGCTGCTCGAGGACGGCACGATCGACCCGGTGATCGCAGGCGCCTTCAGCTTCAAGGACGCGGGCGCCGCGCAGGACGTGCTCACAGAGCGGCGCAACATCGGCAAGGTCGTGCTCCTTCCCTAGCACCTGTACGGGTGCTACCCTGCCAGAACATGTCGTCGCAGTTCTCCCTTTCGCTTCTCCTGCTCCTCCCCCCTCGGGGGGAATAGTGCGTGGCGGCCGCGTAGCCGCAAACACAAGGAGAAGCGCAAAAGCGAGAGAACTGGAGAAGGTGAGGACGACATGAGCAATGGAGCAGCAAACAGAGACGAGCGCGAGCGTGTAAAGGTGTTCGACACGACCCTGCGCGACGGGGAGCAGTCGCCAGGGATCGCGTTGAACCGGCAGGAGAAGCTGGAGATCGCCCACCAGCTGGCGCGCCTGGGCGTGGACGTGATCGAGGCGGGCTTCCCGATCACCTCGCCCGGTGACTTCGAGTCGGTGCAGGCGATCGCCAGAGAGGTGGAAGGGCCGGTGATCTGCGGTCTGGCTCGCACCGCCGTGCAGGACATCGACGCCGCCTGGGAGGCGGTGCGCGACTCGCAGCGCCCGCGGATTCACACGTTCATAGCGACGAGCGACATCCACATCGAGCGCAAGCTGCAGACCACGCGCGAGGACGTCAAGGGCCAGGTGCGCGCAGCGGTTGCCCACGCGCGCTCCTACACCGAGGACGTCGAGTTCTCGCCTGAGGACGGCTCGCGCTCAGACGTGCCCTATATGGCCGAAGTGATCCAGATCGCCCTGGATGAGGGCGCGACCACGATCAACGTGCCCGATACGGTCGGCTATACGATGCCCGGCGAGTACGCCGCCATGTTCGAGGAGCTCTACCGTCTGGTGCCCGGTTTGCGCGACGTGGTGGTCTCGGTCCACTGTCACGACGACCTGGGCTTGGCGGTGGCCAACTCGCTGGCGGGCGTGCAGGCCGGTTGCCGTCAGGTTGAGTGCGCTGTCAACGGGATCGGCGAGCGCGCGGGCAACGCGTCGCTGGAGGAGATCGTGATGCTGTTGCACACGCGTGAGCCGGCCCTGGGCTTGTGGACCGGCATCGAGACGACTGAGATAGCCAAGACGAGTCGGCTGGTGTCGCGTCTGACCGGCTACCCGGTGCAGCCCAACAAGGCGATCGTGGGACGCAACGCGTTCGCGCACGAGGCGGGCATTCACCAGGACGGCGTGCTGAAGGAGCGCGCCACCTACGAGATCATGGACGCCACCACCGTGGGGCTGCAGAGCAACGCGATCGTGCTGGGCAAGCACTCCGGTCGCCACGCGCT
>Ga0210396_10006994_pt1 | contig 10764 bp, 8 predicted proteins | sample IncBWH17OmetaG_FD_155466 | JGI IMG/M metagenome (GOLD analysis project Ga0210396, IMG submission 155466) | Forest soil microbial communities from Barre Woods Harvard Forest LTER site, Petersham, Massachusetts, United States - Inc-BW-H-17-O ... | reverse complement strand
AGATCAGTACAGGCAATAGAGATCGAAGAAAGGCACGTCTTGCCTTTCTTCGATCCCAGCTGTTCTTCGATCTCAGCGTTTCGCCTCTTGTTGAACGATTGGTGTGGCGCGGCCGCGGAGGGGCTTGGTGACGGCCGTACTGGGTTCGACTTTGTCGACTTCAACTTTCAGAACGTCGCCGGGCTTCAGGGCCGTCACTTCGGTAGCGGCCAAAGACGTGGCCCCGTCCTTCGTTTGCCGGAGGATTTGATAACTCTGCGCGATCTGGCCGCGGCGATTCACCAGGATCGTTGCGAGGGCCTGGGAGGCGTCGAGTGCGCTGCGCGCATCCGCAATCTCCTGATCGACGGCCGCAATGTTCTTTGCAAGGGCTTCCTCTTCATCAGACGTGAAACTCGTTTTTGCTCTCTCAGCCAGCGTCAGGCGCGATTCCGCCTGTATCACCGCAACGGCATATTCCTCACGGCGCGCCTCGATATCTGCGAGCTCGGTTCGCAGCACGATGACGGTGTTGTTGCTTACCACGCCGCGGTCTTTCAGCTTTTGCAGATCGTCGAGACGTTCGGCCCGCATGTCTCGTTGCACGTCAGCCTGGCCAAGCCTGCGCTTGAGGGCGTCCACCTCCTTGTTCGCGGCAACGATCTTGGCTGTCAGTTCGTTTTCGCGCTCCTGCCGTTTAGTGGACTCGGCTCGCAGCAAGGTGTTCTCCAGCGACAGGAAAGCGTTGATGCCGGAGCTACTGTCGAGTTTGGCGAGCTGGACCGGAATCGGCACCGTGTTCAGGCCGGCGCGTTGCGCCTCGAGCCGCGCACGGCGAGCGAAAAGCCGTTGGATCTGGTCTGACGTCTTGTGCAGCCGCTCCATCTCGCGGACGCCTTCGATGACGTTTGACAGGCCGTTCTCGCCGCGATCGTAGCCGCCGGCAAGCGCAATGGCGTGCAGGACGATCATGCCGGGGACATATTTGTAGGCGCCGGGATTTTTGACCGGGCCGACCACGTAGATCGGCGGCCGGTCGACGACGGACACGCTGACGTCGGCCGTGCGCTTGGTGACGCCCGAAAAAGCCGTGATGAGGTCGGAACGGACGTCGTCGAGACTGCGGCCTCCGATTCGGAATTTGCCGAGGATGGGAATTGCAATCAAGCCGTCCTGGTCGACCACATACTCCCCACTGAGGTCCATACGTTGGTAAAACGTCCGCAACGTACCCTGCGGTCCGGCATTCTGGCTTTCACCCGGCTTCTTGCTCCCAACTTCGATCGTCTCGAAGAACGAGATTTTCAATTTGTCGTCGGCCCCGAGCGTAATTTTTCCTAGCGAGTCTGCTTCCGATCCCGGGGCGCCGGAGGCAGAAGGCGCGGCAGGCAAGCTCTGGTCGCGCGCCGGTTCGACAGTGATGCCGATCATGGCAACGGTGGCGACTACCATCGCCGCGAGAGCGTTTCTGGTGCGCATCGAGACACCTCCTTGCACGAAATGAAATAGCCTGGGCCGCGGTCCCGCAGGAAAGTCTGTTCCTTTGACTCTATTGGGTTTGACCCTCTTGCGTTTCCGCATTGCAATGCCCCATGGCCCAAGCCGTCGCCTGGGCCGCGATCGATCTGCGTGGATTGTCGGCAATTTTTGATACGTCCCGCACCTCGCCAAGGCCAGCGCAAAAGACTGACCTGCATCAGACGAGACCGTCTACCGCTCCAACGAGCGCCAGATCGCATCATGAGCGCCGATCCGCCCGACCGCCAATGCCTGGTCGGCGAGCTGCGGAGCAAGATCTGCCGGGAGGCGTCCGGCCTCCCACAGAGACAGCAGGCGGTCGACGGCGTCTGCTTGCGTATCGACCCGTTGCAGTAATGCGAACCACTTGGGCCGCTCTTCAGGCGTCAGCTCATTGGGATCGCAGCGGTCCAGAAACCAGCGCGCCATCTCGTAATTTCCTTCAGAAAGCGAGAGCCTCGCCGCAAACAGCGGGCGCGTAAGCAGTATGTCGGACGACAGGAGCGGGCGTATGGCCGACAAGGCGGGCGCGCCAAACGCGTTTGCCATGTCGTCCGCCAATTGCGCGAGGCGGGCGGGCTCCGTGCTGTCGCGCACGAGCTGCAGGAATTTGGCGATAACGAGAGGAGCGGTATCGAGCATGGCCGATGTGGACACGAACGCGCGCAATTGCTCCTCAGTGGGATTTTCAGTCTGATCGGCCCATCGGGCGAGCATGATGCGGGCGAGTTCCCCATGACCTTGGCTCACGAAGAGACCCGCCATCTCGAACGTCGTATCAGGCATGAGACCTTCCCATTTCAGCGCGAGCTCCGATGCCGGGCCGTCAAGCCCGGCCCGCGCCATCCTGAGCATCAACTTTCCGGAAAGAAACGGATTGCGCCACGCTGTCATCCACCGCTCCGCGTAGCGGTAGGCTTGGTCGGCCTCGTCATTTTGGATCAGCGCCTCGAGCAACAGGAGACGTCCAGTACTGCTCTCAAGTGGAGACTTGCGCTCTTCGATGGCCAGCCATTGTCGCGCCTCGCGCCAGTTACCCTCGGCCAGTAGAAGTGCTCCGAGCCGTTCCAGTTGGTCGGTCGGCAGCAACCCCCGGCCGGCATATTTCCGCAAAGTTGCCAGTTCGTCGGACGGGCGTCCGTGAAGCCGATAGAGCGCCACGAGCCGGCCAATTTGCTCGGTGCTGGGCCGCGCCTCCACGAGGCGAGCCAAAGCATCGAGGTAGCGATCGAACATCCCGCTCTCAAGCAACAGGTCGGCCTGCCGTTGAAGTGCGAGCAGATCATTCGGACGTGACATCAGATACGAACCATAGAGGTCGATGGCCTGGCCATATTCGCCGAGCGCGGCATACGAGCGTGCCATAGCAGCCAACTGATCGGCGTCGTGCGGATGGTCCACCAGTCGGCGTTGAAGGAGGGCGATAGCTTCCCGGTGGCGACCCTCCTCGGCGAGCATGGAGATTTGCTCAGACCGTCGTTGAAACGACACGACGGCAACCAGAGCCAGCAAGAGAACAATCAGTATGACGAACTTGGTCGCTGCCCTCATGCTGTAATCCATCGTTGAACGTTAGCGACGCCGTGGCGTGCTAATCATCTGACATATCCGTCGGTTCGATAGAAATTGGGGTGCTTCCGCACGAATTCGATCGCCTGCTTCAGGCCGCTGTCGAGCGAGACGGTAGGTGACCAGCCCATGGCGTTCCGGGCGAGCGTATTGTCGGAAACCAGCTTCATCACCTCACTGCGTTCAGGCCGCAATCGCTGTTCTTCCTGGACGATGGGCTTTTCGACTTCCATGAGCGAGAGAATGCGCTTGGCGAACCAGCCGACGGAATGGGTCACACCAGTTCCCAGGTTGATCGTCTTGCCGTCGATCCCTGGTGCCGTCGCCGCGGCGAGAAAGCCCGCCACCGTGTCGATCACGAACGTCATGTCTCGTTCGGGTGTGAGTGAGCCCAGCCGGATTTCCTTGCGATCAATCGCCTGTGAGATGATTGTCGGGATGAAAGCCCGCGCGCTTTGGCGCGGCCCAAACGTATTGAAGGGACGCAACGTCACGACGGGCGTGCCGAACGAGCGATAATAGCTCTCCGCCAGTTTGTCGGCCCCGATTTTCGAGGCGGAATATGGCGACTGTCCCTGAAGCGGATGGTTCTCGTCGATCGGAGTAGTGATCGCCGTGCCGTAGACTTCTGAGGTGCTGGTGTGCACCACCCGGCCGCAGTCATAACGTCGGGCAGCCTCGAGCACGTTCAACGTGCCTTCGACGTTGGTGCGGATATAGCTTCGCGGAGCCTCGTAAGAGTAGGGAATGGCAATCAGCGCGGCAAGGTGGAAGACGATATCGTTTCCCTGGAGCGTGCGGTAGATGAAGTCGCAATCTTCGATGTTTCCGCAGGCAATGCGTGCTGACTTGAGCTTCTCCGGGTCGATGAAAGCGAGGTTGCCTATCGACGACGCAGAATTATACCGTACGACGGCGGTGACGTCCGCGCCGGCTGTAACGAGAGCTTCGACAAGGTGACTGCCAATGAATCCACCGGCGCCGGTTACCGCGACCTTCTTTTTCGTCCACATGAGCCAGATCTCCTTGTTCAATGAAATTCTGAGTCTTCCGTTCGTCTCGCGGCTCCGGGCCGGGCAGTGTCAAAGCGAAGCGTTGTTGGTGATAAATGCGTGGTAGTTGAGCCAGGGCAGCTCCTTGAAGAGAAGACCGAACCCAACCAGCAGGCTGGCTGCCGAAGCGAACATATTTCCATATCCGTAGAAGGCCGGGCCCAGGGGCAGGAATGCTACGGTCAGGGCGCCGTTGAGAACAAGAAACGTGAGCACGATAAGCAAAGCTTGCCGGCGCAGATCGAGAAGGAGCAAAAAGTTGAAGCAGAGAATCGCGCTGGAATAGAACGCCATGGCACACAGGGCCACACGCAGGATGCTCATATAGGCCGGACGAAGCCCGAGCTCCGACATCAGTGCCAGCGACGTCAAGATCATCATGGCAGCGATGATCGCGAAAGCGGCGAACAGACCGACGACGCCTGAAAGCGCGTGCCGGGCCGCGTTTTGGACCAGTTCTTTCAATTCACCCAGGCTCGCGCGCTGCTGCATTCTCGTATGAAACTCCGAGAGCCGTGCGGAGAAACGCGTTTCAACATGAACCAGGAAGACAGCGATGACGGGTATCGATGACAACTGGGACCAGAACATCGCCGTGTCGTAGCTGGGCATGGTCTGAAGTGCGCCGGAGGCTGCCAGATTGTCCGAAGGAGCCAGATGCCACATGATGATCTTATCGATCCACAAGCCGAGTGCGTAGGCAAAGCCGGCAACTGGCAGCTCCCACACCTTGCGCCATTCGTCCTTCAGCTCGTGATCGACCACGATCTGGCTGCCAAAACGTCGCACGATGGTTGCCAGCAGGATCAGATCGGTGACGGCGAAGCCGCCGTTGAACGACAGGAGGAGCGAGGTGGCGGTCGTATCGGCAGGCAAGTGCCCGAGCACGAACACCGCAAGGCTTCCCGCGGCGAAGGCGATAATGATCCCGTTGTGCGCCCGGATCACTCCAAGGAACGGGATCAGAAGCCATGCGCTTCCGATCAAGAGCAGATTCTGGATGCTGGCAACCTGCTCGTAGACTTCAAGTCTGGTTGCGAGGGTGTAGAACGGCGCGGCTAGCAAGAGTGTCAAAAGCAGGAAGATCGAGAGGGACAGCACGAGTACATAAAAGACATGCTGATCGCAGCCGCGGTGGAGCTGCCGCGATGCATATCGGCCGGCGAAGAAGGCCAGCGGGCTGGTAATGATAAGCGAATACATGGAATTGTAGATGACGACCGAACGGAAGATGGTCAGGTCGGCGCACGACCCGTCGCACGCCGTAGCGCTCAGATAAGACAGGCCGAGGACGGTGAATATCCAGGGGCCGGCGACGATGAACGAGGCGTATGAGTAAGCGCCGAATACGCCAGCAAGGGTCCCGCGTCGCGTCAAAGCCTCTATCGTGACATTTACATTCGTCATGACAATTTGACCTGTTGCGGTTGAGGCGGCGATGTCTGGAGTTCGGCATAGAGTGCTTCGTAGAGACCTTTAACTCGATCCTTGTGATAGTAGTTCGCGGCCCTGCGCCGCATTACGTCGCCCATTTCTGCCCGCTTTCTGTCGTCGAGCAGGATGACGGCGAGCGCCTCGGCCATCTCCTTTGGATTGCAGGGTGCGACGACCGAGCCGCCGGCCCCTTTGACCGGATCACCCTCGAATCCCTCGATGATCTCGCGGCACGACCCAACATCGGTCGACACCACCGGGAGTCCCGTCGCAGCCGCTTCCAGTACCGCGATGGGCTGCGCTTCGCTGATGCTGGAAAGTGCAAGCACGTCGGCCGATAACAGGTATTCCATGACGTCCGGTACGCGGCCCAGGAAATCAATCGAAGATGCCGCTCCAAGCTGATCGACGAGCTGGCGGCAGCCAGCGGCATATCCGGGGTCCTCGCCTTCGGGCCCAATGATGATACCGAGGGCGTTTGGCACGAGGTCTTTCAAGAGAGCAATCGCCATGATGAACGTCCGGATGTCCTTGATCGGAACGATCCGGCCAATCAACAGCACCGTCGGACGGCGAGGTGCCGTATTGCGCGCGAGAGACGAAAACTTGTCCGCGTCGATTCCGTTGGGAATAATCCGAAGCTTGCTCTCCGCCGCACCGTCGGAGCACTGGAAAATCTGGTTGGTCCGATATTGTGTAGTGATGACATCGGCCATTGCGTAGCTGATGCGGGAGAAGGACTGGAACGCGTTCATCCAGGTCGATCGCAGCTCGGAGGGGCGGGCGGAAATTGCAAAGCCGCCGGCGCCGGACTCGAACAGCCAGTCGGACACCGCGAGATCGATCCGGCGCTCGTTGGTGTAAATTCCGTGTTCGGTCAGTAGAAACGGCCGTCCGGTGGCGATCCTGGCGCAGGCGGCGGCAAGACCGGAAAATCCCGTGCCCGCAGCATGGAAAACGCGAACCTGCGGCAAAGGTGTCCTCGCAATCGCGAGCACGCTGCGCAGGAGAAAGCGCCAGGACCAGAAGAAATCAAGCAATGGGCTGCTTGGCAGCAACTCGGCATAGGCAGCTTCCATCGCAAGCCATCCCGCCTTCGAATCAAGCAACGCGGTCTGGCCATAGCCGGTGGCGAGCAAATGCTTGATGAACTGCTCGAAGACGGATCCATCTCCGCTTATGACTGAGGTCTGTAACAGGGAAATGAGGCGCTCGACTTGTTGCTGACCGCGACGGTTTGGCGTCACTCCCGGAGGACAGACGTCGAGCAGAATATCGGTTATTCCGACGACGTTTTCGGGCAATGCGTAGCTCGGACGGCGCGACTGGCTGGAGACACTGATGGCGATAATGTGGAAGCGGAGTTGAGGTGATGCGCGCATAAAGGCGTCCGCCCACGAGGCTACGCCGCCGACGATGTAGGGATAACCGCCCTCGACAATCATGCAGACGTCTGCGTCAACCGCCATTTAAGCGCTCGCTCTGATGTGATCGCGGGGGCCGTCCCCGACGGAAGTCGTGTTTCGCCATTTGTCGATCGTTTGATCGAGGTGAAGGGTGATGTCCGGGTCGAGCCCATCGATCTCTCTGGCGCGGAAAAGGCTCTCGATGGCCAATTCGGCCTGAGCGCGTGCCTGTGCCGATTCGAGAAGCCCGCTGTCGGCGTACGCCAGCCGCGCGTCGGCGAGCTCCTGCAGGTTCGATGCAGTGGCGATCTCCGCGGCGGCCTGGCAATCGCCGATTTTTCGACTGAAGACGGCGTGGAGCTTTGCAGTCACCGTGGCCGCCAGCACGCGAACCGACGTGTCGGGGTCTTCCAACGCGCGCTTCAGCACGGATGCCAGCGTGACATCGTATCGCCTGAAAACGACGGCGAGCGCTTCTAGTTTTTCGGACCGTGAACCCTCGGCAACCACGTCCATGAGCGGACGCACGTCACGGGCGCCATCGATGCGGACACGGCGATTTTGCAGAGCGAGGTGCAACTGTTCTGCGCGCGGCATGTCTTCGCGGTCGTCCGATATTCTTCCGGCCTCTCCGGAGGTCGTCCTGTCGCGATCAGGAGCCGCTCGCAACGCCAGCGCAATCGCCACAAGCGCACCGCAGGCGCCGATGATCGCCGACCACGCGATCATTTGAAGTACGACGGCGCGCCCCTCGGCGAGCGGTGAGTCGCCTGCGCGCCGAACGACCCATATCGCGAGGATGATTGAGCTTGTGAGATGATATGCCAGATACGGACCGGATTCGAAGAGACCGCTAAGAAAAGCGCCCAACAGCACAAGCTGCCAGCAAAGCAGCATGACCGCGAACCCGAACAGCGGGCTCAACGGTCCAAGAGAACCATCGTCTTCTTGCGAGGGAGCACAGACGCTGTCGGGACCGGCGGGATCCCGAACAGCCGAGCCAAGCGACACAGCTGAAGCCATGGATGCCTCCTAGGCCTGTCGTTCAGGAGCAGCGGACACGATGGCGGAAAATGCACGCTCGAGGTCGGCGATACGGCGCCGGAACCCGTCATCGTTCAACGCTTGGGGCGGGATCCTGTAGCTAATCGCGGCGACGGGCTTTCCGTCGGCGGATTTGGCAGACAGGAACAGCAGGGCATGAGTGTCCGAGAGGATTGCGGGATCGCTCTTTGTTGCGCCGGTATCTGCCGGCTCTGAGATGGCGTTTTCCTGTAATGTCGCGATTGATGCGACAGGGCGCGACACATCGTGCTCGAAAGCAGCCACGGGCTTGTAACTGCCGTCGCTTCGCAAATAGATCGTGAGGTCGCCCGTGCCCGAGCCGATCCGAAACAGTTCGCCAAGGCTTGCCGCTACGGTAGTCCGGTTGCTCATATCGATACGAGAGAGAGCCCGCGTGAAAGCGGCAACGGTGGCTGCGTCCGCGGCAATGCGCCGCTCCAGGGCCGTGATCTCCGACAGAGCGCTGTCCAGCCCTTCGGCGAGATCGTCTCCGCGATGCTTGCATTGTGCAAGCTGGTCGGAGATTTCGCCGGTCTGATGGATATGAAGGCTGCGCAGTCCTCCAATCGCCAGCGCAGTGGCCAGCCACAGAGCAGGGGGGAGTGTAATCGTGCTGGCGTAGACATATAAATCTTGTGCCGCCGACGCGGGTGGCAACTCCAGGACATACGCAATCGATGCGGCCGCGGCCGCGATCGCGCCTCCGACCACGCCGTACTGGCTCGAGATCAGCAGCACAGGCACCCAGTAGGGGTGAGGCAGACCGGGGATTTCGGAGATATGCGGAAAGCAGAACCTGAAGAGTGCGGCGGCGGCAAGAATCGCAAGCGTTTCCAGTGTTAGCCTGCGCCAGTTCGAGAGTGACAGAATTTCCAGTAGCCCGAACTCGTCCTCCGCCGCCGGCGTACCGGGAGAGCGCCTGCTTCGGCGGGAGCTCAATCTTTCCATGGTGAAGATCGTCGCCATTCCTCAAGTTCTCGCCGAAGCGAGCCAGCGAGGTTTGCGACCATCGGGCCCCCGGCAGCTCGCAGCTTCCGTTCCAAAAACTATTCGTCCGTAGCTAAGAAGACCAACGAAGAACTCTGACTCACATCAGGGAATAGCCGCCCACGCAGGTGAGGCGTGGTCTTGTGGCGTTGCTGAGGATTTTCGCATCGAACCAGTGGAGTGGGTTTGACATTCGCTACCCTGCAGTCGGTCTGCGAAGGCGGGTGCAAATGTTAGAATCGGACCTCTAGTGTCAGCGTGCTTCGGGCACGATACGGTCGAGCAGCCGGCCCGCGACGTAGGGATGGTGGCCGAGATCGCGCTCCCGGCGATAGATTTCCGCGATCGTCTTGACGTCGCCAGGATCCCAGTAGTCGAGGCTGAGGACGGGTAGCGGCGGCTGCCGCTGCGTTGCTGGTTTGAGCAGCGCAATCTCCCGTTTGACTTCGATCGGATCGGCAAATACGAAACCGCCCCGCTGGTCCGGAACGGTTAGAAGGCTTTCCACGATCAACGCATCGATTTTCTGTACAAGCTGGGGAAGCAATTCGTAGCCACGATTCATGATCAGCATCATGTTCGGACAACGTTCGCGAATGACCCCGACAAGCTCGACCGCTGCCGCTCGCATACCCCGGTAGCGGACAGGATCGGTCGCCTCGAGGTAGGCTGAAGTATCCAGCGTATCGAACATCAAGCCATCGAAACCCGCGGCGGTAATCGACGGTATTGCGATCTCCAGTATAAAGGATCGCCAGGACGGGTTTCTGATGTCGACGCGGCGGGTTCCGGGCCATTCCGGATTTGGCTCAAGCAAGACGGACGGGTCCAGCGCGCCGAAAAGCGGATCCGACGTCCTGATCTCGCAGAGGCTGAGATAACCGCATACGCGCGGACCTCTGGCTACGATCTTTGGAATCGAGCCTCGATATCCGGGATCCAGTATGATGATATTGTATCCGGCGAGCGCTGCCTCATCGGCACTCTCGCCATAGAACACCAGCCATCGTATTGAATCTGCCGATGCCGCGCGGGAAAGCGTCACCCAGGAACCGCTGGCCGTCAAGGCCAAGACGCCGCCAACTGCCATGATCCATTCCCGTCTCGTTCGGCCGACTTCCATCGAAACTGGCTACGAGGGATGAGTCATGCCCTCTCGTGCGGACCGCGAGATGCGTGCAATGACAGCTGGAAAGTCTGTCGGGGGCGGCGCGCATCCGAGCGACGAGAGGAGCTTGGTGCTTCCGATCAGGGTCTTCAATTCGTTCCTCCTGAGGCGAGCCTGGTCGATCTCGAAGTCGACCTTCTTTTCGAAATTCCGGATCAGCATCTCGACGAGGTCGCGAAGCAATGGCGCTTGACCGCTGCAAATGTTGACGGTGCCGCGAGCGGCTGGATTTTCCGCCAACTTGCAGAGCAGCGTGGCGATATGCTCGACGTCGATCATGTCGCGCCTGACGTCGATATTGCCGACGCGTAATTGTCCCGAGCCTTGCTTCATGGATACAAGCTGCTGCGTGAAATCGGCGATGGCAAGATGAGCGGGCATGTCACAGCCGAGAGGATTGAAGATGCGAGCCACGAGAAGCGGGTTTCCCGTCGCGTTGGCGTATTTCAGGGCTTCGCTGGTTTGTCTGTACTTGCTCTTCCCGTAGTCGGAAAGCGGAGCGCAGGCCAGCGTCTCCTCGATCGGTTCTCCGTCCTTGATCGCCGATCCGTACTCCGCCGCGCTTCCTGGGATGATCAGCAGTGGT
>Ga0210396_10006993_pt1 | contig 10764 bp, 9 predicted proteins | sample IncBWH17OmetaG_FD_155466 | JGI IMG/M metagenome (GOLD analysis project Ga0210396, IMG submission 155466) | Forest soil microbial communities from Barre Woods Harvard Forest LTER site, Petersham, Massachusetts, United States - Inc-BW-H-17-O ... | reverse complement strand
GCAGGAGACGCTTAGCGGATGCGGAACCTTATTCATCCCGCAGCGGCCACGACCTGGAATCAGACACACCCCTCGCCATTTCTGACAGTACCGAGGGGGTTTTCAGAGGGTCAACGCTACGGGAGTACTATTGTGCTTCACTCGCCATGTCCATTCGGACAGGCCCATTTTAATGCGGCGACTGGGTGCGGTCCGGCATAGGCACATTGGTCTCGCGAATCGGGCGATCCACTTCGCTGGCGCGAGCGGGGGCCTCAAGTCCATCGGTCAGCAGAAAACCTTGGAGCGCGATGCCGGTGGTCCACACACTTTCGAGCGCGGAAATATATTCGGATTGCAATTGGTAGAGCTTGCGCTGCGATTCGAGCACGCGCGGCGGCGCGGCCAGCATCAATCCATATTTTTCTACCATCAGTTGGTAAGCTTTTTTGGCGCGCGGCAGAATTTCATCGCGATATTCCAGGGCCATCAGCTTGGCGTTGGCGTACTGGTCGACGACGGTTGCGGCGCGTTCACGCAGGGTTAGCGCGATGCGTTGCTTTTCCAGTTCCGCGCGGTCGCGATCTGCCGTGGCTGCGGAGACGTTGCCTTGATTGCGATTGAAGATTGGTAACTGCACTTCGATTTCCGCGATGCCTTCCCACCCGGTGACGGAATTTTCGATGTGCAGCGGCTCACGGTTGTAAATCAGTCCGCCGCGCAGCAGCAGGTCTGGAATGGATTCGCGTTTGCCGCGCAGGATTTGGGCGGTGGCACGTTGGCTGGAGGCATCGGCGATGCGGGTGGCAGGGCTTTGCGTGGCGATGCTTTCGACGATTTGCTCTTCGTTGAGTTCCGGCCAGCCATGTTCCAGATCGCCTGAGACGATAGTGGGGAGCATGTCCGGTTTGCCCATCACTGCTGCCAGCGATCTCCATTCTTCGCGCAACGTGTTTTCCTGCATGCGCGCCGCCACGCGTTGGCGTTGCGCATCGACCTCCGCTTCGAGCAATTCGGTTTCGTCAGCCTGGCCAGTGTTGAAGTGTCGTCGTTGCGTGTCCGCGTAGTTCGATTCGATCGCCGCCAGATCTTTTTTTGTGTCGAGCAGTTCTTGCGCGGCTAACACTCGCAGAAATGCAGTTTTCACGGCGCTTTCGACGCGTAGCTTTTGTTCCTGTGCTTCGGTTTCGGCGATGCGCGTTTCGTGGGAAAAGACGTCGCGGCTCTTGGGCAACTTTCCACCAGTGACAATGTTTTGTTGCACGAAGAATCCTTGTTTGCCACCGTTCACGGAGCCGCCACGAATTTCATCGCCGACATAGCCGACGGTTGGATTGGGGTAGAGGCCGGCTTGTAACTGACGCGCCTTGGATGCGCGGATTTCTGCTTCGGCTTGCTGGAGCGTGGGATTGGATTCAGTCGCCACTCGTTGAGCTTCTTCCAAAGTGAATAGAGCGCTCTTGGCTGATTCTTGGGCGCGGCCCATACGCGGATACACGGCTTGAACGGGCTGCATTTCGCCGTGGGTGTGCTGCGATTGTCCGGGCGTCATCTGCTGCATTCCGAGCATTTCTTGTGCTTTGGCGCACCACGGCAGAGCAAGCGATCCGAAAATAATTACAGTGCTCGCAAATCGTGCAACTCGCATCAGTATTCTCCCTTGCTTGCAATTTCCTGACTTCTCTACCGTGGGCACGCTCATGATTTGTGTGGGTACTCGTTCAGGTTGTTGTCCTGGTTTTCGCGGGCGCGAATGCGCGATTGGATTTCGTCGTATTCCTTGTCCGGCAACACGCGGACCATGGTCATCATGCCCATCATTCCGGCGCTCCAGTTTTTTGGCAGGCCATAGGTTTCGGGCCGGTCCACCAGCGCGTCCATGCCCATTTCCATGAACGCATCCTGCGGAAAGCCCGGCACGGAGTTAGCGTTTTCGGCCACCGGCGAATGCGGCGCGTGTTCCACTCCCAGAGTGCGCGAGAGTGTGGCCATCTGGCTCATCGCTTTCATTTCCGTGGTGTCGGCGGTCTCAATCTGCCGGTCGCGCAGCAGATCCATCATGCTGTTCATCATGTGGTGCGGCAGGTGACAGTGAATCATCCAGGCGCCGGGATATTTCGCGTCGAACTCCACCACTTTGGCTTGCGCTACGCCGACCAGCACCGTGTTGGTGGGATACCAGGTGGATTCCGGCGCGCGTCCGCCTTCCGTTCCGGTGATGACAAACTGATTGCCGTGCAGATGGATGGGGTGATGGTCCATGCCAAGATTCACGAAGCGCATACGTACCCGGCTTCCCAAGCGCGCAATCAGTGGCGTGGTGGCCGGCGCCGAGACGCCATTGAAGGTCAGCCAGTTGAATTCCATGGACGCGGTGTTGGGAACGGTGTTGCCGGGCAACACTGCCCATTCTTGCAGCACCACAGCATAGTCGTGATCAGCATGCAGCGCATAGGGTGTTGCGGGATGCGCGACGAAAACGCCAAGCAGGCCAATCATTTCCTGCATGGCGCTGTGCGCGTGATAGAAAAATGTTCCTTCCTGATGCACGGTGAATTCGTAGGTGTAGGTTGTGCCCGGCGGAATTGGTTTTTGGCTGATCCAGGGAACGCCGTCTTGTTCGATGGGCACTTCCAAGCCATGCCAATGCATTGAGGTGCTTTCTGGCAGGGCATTTTCGACAATAATACGCACCCGATCGCCTTGCGTGACTTGAATCGTTGGGCCCGGACTGCTGCCGTTGTATCCCCAGACATCCAGCGTTTTGAAAGGTGCGATTTTTTGCTTTAAGGGTTCAGCCTTGAGGCGGAAGACTTTTACGCTGCCATCCATCTCGAAGGGCAAATCGCGCAAGTCGGGGGTGATGACCGGAACGTGCGGGCGAGGCGTGGTTACCGAAGCGTTCGCCGCGTGGTGATGCGGTTTTTGGTCTGGGCTCTGCGACTTTTCGTTGTTTGGCGCGCCCCTCAGGCGGGTGCCTAATCCCAACAATCCCGCGCCGAATATCGTGGCGTCCTGAAAAAATTTTCTTCGCGTGCCATCCATACTGTCCTCCAGAAATTTGTGTTGAATGCAAATAAGGCGTACGCGTGAATTCGCGGTGCGCTAGTGCTGGTGTGGCAAGAGATGAAGATTGAGGCGTGGATCAGATGCGAAGCGGAAGGCTCAGGTCAGAAAACATACTTAAAGGAGGTTGTAATCTTCGCTCATCGTGAGGAAAGTCGTCGCTAGTCGCCTGGCGCACAGTGGTTAAAGCGGAAACGAACGCGGCGTAATGTGGCGTCTTGTAATCGAAACTAGAACTCGAGCTCTGTGCGCCCAGTTCGCGTGAGGCAACGAGATATTCTCCGGCCGGGCAAGCGATTTCCTTCGCCATGGCTTTTGATCCGGATTCGTCGTGCTGGTTTTCCGCGTGCCTGTTACCGTCATGATGGCAAGCTCCAGAACTGCTCGATGATGATGACAGGGACGGGTGACAAGGCGCGGCGGCACACCACGAGGCGCACAGAGGCGTTACTACCAGGCACAGCACAAGCAGCGTCGTGCTGGCTCGTACCGCGAACCTACGAAAAGGTGGTCGCTTCTCTACCGTTTGCACAATTCCTACGCTACGCTGGACGCGCGACAGGGTCAAATCAATTGCGGCGGATTCCGCGAAAGAAAAACTAGTCGCCGTGACTCTCCACGTTTGCGGAAACCTTCCCGGCGAACGAGCGATACACGAACACAAAATAAACAGTAGCCAGGATCATGCCAATCACCCACCAGATGAGCCCGATCTTCAGTCCGTAGTCGCCCGCTTTGGCATTGCTTACGGTCAGCGAGAAGGCTGGGTTGCGCGCCGGCAACACCATGGGATAAACGCCAAACACCACGCTGGTCAGCATTCCCAGGATATAGGCGCACGACGCCAGAAACGCATTCAGTTCCTTGCCGCGCCGCAATTCAAATTGCACGCCGGCCAGCCCGGCCACGGCCAGCACTGGCAACACATAACCCAGTGGCCAGGTCTTGAAATTGGCAGTGACCTGCGGCTGCACGGCGAAGGTTACGGCGGTGACGATGCCGGTCATAACCAGTACGCCCCACCAGCAAAGGCCAGCGAGTTTTCCGGCGCGTTTGCCGACTTCGCCGGAAGTTTTGTATTGCACCCACAGCCCGCCGTGCATCATCAACGCCAGCAATGCCTGCACGCCGACGAGGACCGTAAACCAATCTAAGATGCCGGTCTGTTCACCGAGGCGCCAATTGGTCCACAGCGGCTCGAAGAAATAGCCGCTGGCATCGAGAGGCACGCCACGCACCACATTGCCGAGTGCCGCGCCCAAAAATATCGCCAGCAACAAACTCGCTCCGGAAAATACAAAATCCCAGAAGGGAATCCAGATGGGACTATGAATGTGGTTTCGAAATTCTACCGCGGTGCCGCGCAAAATGAGCAACCACAGCACCATCATCAATGGCAGATAAAATCCGCTGAAGCTGCTGGCATAAAGGGCAGGGAACGCAAAATACAGTGCGCCGCCTGCTGCTAACAGCCACACCTCGTTGCCATCCCAGACCGGGCCGATGCTGGCAATCACTTGGCGTCGCTCTTCTTGCGTTTTCGCCACCAGAAAATGAATCGCTCCGGCGCCCAGATCGAATCCGTCCAGAAGGACGTACATGGTCACCATCACCGCCACCAGCACAAACCATATCGTTTCCATCGTGTCCTCCTTATTAACGCGTCGGTACTACCGGTTCGATTTCTACTGGTGAGGTTAAATCGGTAAGAGGTTCGCCTTCCGATTCCGGGCCGCGTTCAATTTCGCGGTAAATCAGGAAGAGCCACAGCATCGAGAGCAGCGTGTACATGCCCATGAAGCCAATCAGCGTGAACCAGGCGTTCCCTGCGGCGACGCGCGGAGAAAAACCGTGAATGGTGCGCATGACGCCGTAGATCAGCCACGGTTGGCGACCCAGTTCCGCGGTCATCCACCCGGCGGTATTGGCGATGTAAGGAAGCGGGACGCTGAGCATCAGCACCCACAGCATCCAGCGCGCGTCATACAATTTTCCGCGCCAGAGCAGAAACGCCGAAATGGCCATCACCGCGATGAAGATGGTTCCCAGTCCGACCATCACGTGATAACTGAAATAAAGCAGCTCAATTTTGTCGGGCCACTGATCTTCCGGGAAAGCGTCGAGCCCGCGGACGTGCGCGCTCCATTTGCGATAGGTGAGGAAGCTCAACATGCGCGGGATGACCAAAGGATTATCAAGTTGACGTTTCGGTACGTCGGGCTGGCCAAGTATCGCCACCGGCGCGCCATCCTGCGACGTGAACAATCCCTCCATAGCCGCGAGCGTGACTGGCTGATTATCCGCAATCATTTTTCCCTGGAGGTCCCCGGTGGGGGCCAACTGCAAGATCGCCGCAATTACGCCGACGGTGATACCCATTTTCAAGAAGGTGCGACCGTACGCTTCTTCGCGTTTTGACAGCAGATAGAACGCGCCAATCGCCGTCATCACGAAGCAGCCAGTCTGCACCGCGCCGATCATATTGTGGGCGTACTGCCACAGCGCCCACTTGTTCAGCAGCAATCCCCAGAAGCTCGACAATTCAATTTCGCCATTCGCCAATTGCCGGTATCCGGTCGGATGTTGCATCCACGCGTCGGTGGCGACGATAAAGTAGCCGGAAAGCCACGAGCCCAGGAACACGAAGAAGGCGGCAAACCAGTGGCCGATCCTGCCCAATTTCTTTTCGCCAAACAAAAACAATCCGAGGAATGTGGATTCCAGGAAGAACGAGAAGACTCCTTCCATCGCCAGGGTCTGCCCAATCACGCCGCCGGCAGCTTTCGAGAATTCCGACCAGTTGGTACCAAACTGAAATTCCATGGGAATTCCAGTGACCACCCCGATAGCAAAATTTATGCCGAAGATTTTTGCCCAGAAGCGTGCTGCGCGTGCGTAGTGCTCGCTGCCTGTTCGCAAATGGAACGTCTTCAGAATGACGATTAACAGCGCTAGCCCCATCGTCAATTGCGGAAACAAATAGTGATAGGTGATGGTAAATGCGAAGTGAAGACGATGAACGTCCAGAGCTGAGCCCATTGAAACACCTCCCCGAATGATTGCGGTGCTTTGGCCTATTAGGCCGCGGTGGCTCGAAGGACGCGAGTAACGCGGAAACTACATACTCATTCTGACATTTTTTCAGAGAGGCGCAAGTGCATTCAATTCTTTTTATGAGCAGCAGCGACAGCGGTCGAGCGTTACCTGGCTCGACTTATGAACCAAGGCCCGAGCGGCAATTTTAATTCTGAGCTTGCTGAAGACTAGTATTTCTGGTGGAAGATGGACTTATTGATGTCTGGCCAGAATTCTTTGGCTATGTTGAACACGCCATCGAGTGCGATTTGCGTTCCCCAACGTTGATACGTCTTCACCCAGGTATTGGACTGCGCCGGATAGTAAGCGTTGCCGATACCAGCCGCCGCGCCGTTGCCCACAATTTCCGAAATGTTGAAGGTATTGTGTCCTGCGTCCGTTCGCGTAATGAACAACCGGCTCACAGCATATCCAGTGCGTTTGAAGAAGCCGCCGGATCCTAGTGTGTAGTACCGCGGATCTTCCCTGGTGAGCGTGGGCACGATGGCTTCTGTCATGTAATTGCCAATGCCAGTGTCCGCAAAAATGTGCCAGTAGTATCTCCCGTAGCCGGCGCCCCCATGTCCAAAGGTAGGTTGTGAGTTTTCCGCCAGTGCGATTCCGGAAAGCATGCCCACAAAAATGAAGTTCGAGTAGTCAAAACTATCCTGGGTTGCGAGCCAGAACTTTGTTTTCAACGTGTCCGGCGGCAACTTGGTGTTGGCGCTGACCGCGCGGTAATTCGGAATGATATAGAGGATGCGCTTGGGCTGCTTGCCCTCCATGGTGTCGTTGGGATTTAAGGTTTGAATCTTGGGAGCGGGAGGCTCGGGCAAATTAGGGTCGGCGGGCTTAGGCTCGGGACGCGATGAGCCATCTGCAAGAGGTGCTGGTTTCTGAGGAGTTTGTCCGGCGGGGGAGGCTGGTTCTTGAGCGCGTACCTGACTGATTGTGAAGACGCCCCCTAGTACGAAGACTATGCAAAAAGATCGAATCGCTCTCAAGTCGTCCCTTCCTCAAACAGGTTTTGTGCCAATCACGTGGGCAAGCGCTCAAGAATACTGCTCGAGCGTAAATGTTTGATTCGCCAGCCTGTTCATTGGATGCACCCGCCAGTAGCGGCTTTTTGATAGTATTTGGTTGGTTTTCCAAGCACGAAATATTCGAAAACTGTCCCATTTTCCGTTGACTCAACTCTGCTTCGGACCTACCATCGCTGCATCTAGAGGGTATCCGCCAACTGCTTTGCTGTTCGTTATTATTTCCACTGGCCGAAACCTTCATTCCGTTCGTTCGATACCTTCGGAGCCCTCATGAGCTTGCAGATTGCAAAAAGCCAACCAATTCGAGAATTGGCAATTCTCACGTTGACCGGGAAATTGCTCTTAGGTGCTGATAGCCAGAAACTCGAGCACGCCATCGACGACCTGATTGCCGAGGGCACCAAGCGAGTGGTGATCGACATGACCAGCCTGGATGGAATTGACAGCACCGGCGCGGGAATTTTAGTGGTGTTGCACGGCAAGCTTCACAAAGTGGGCGGAAGTCTGCGTATTGCTGGAGCACAGGGCATTGTGCATGAAGCACTGTCGATGATTCACATCGATAGGCTGGTACCTTTCTACGCCACGGCGCAGGAAGCCTCGCAAAGCCTGGCGACGCCATAGCTGGCGTTCTTCGCCAGTATTGCGCTCTCACCGATTCTCAATCCCAATTCTAGTGCTGCGATTTGTCGAGAAGCTCTTTCAAATATTGTTGCCAGACGGCGGCCCAAGTATGGGTGCCATGGCCGTGCGTTTGCTCCGACGCGGGTAGCAGCACAAACTTGCCATTTTTCACTCTCTTGATTTCCTTCTCTGCAATGCCTAGCTCCGGCGGATTGATGAAGTCGTCGCCCGAATTGATGTACATCACCGGCGCTTGGATGGTTTCCAATTTTCCTGACGGATCGTAATCTCGCGAAGCGCTCACCGCGTACAGTAAATCGTTGGCGTCGAGACTTGCAGTGGTGCGCTTCATGAAGTCGTCCAAAAATTTATCGGCCGCGTCGCGCGTTGGCAGATCTTCCTGCATGTGCAGCGGCGCACTGCCGGCGATCAGCAGAAAGTCTGCGGAGATTTGCAATGCGGCGCGCGGTTCCGTGGCGTAATCACCATTCTTCCAATCGGGATCCTGGCGAATACCATCGATTACCATTTTTCTCCAGATGCGGTTGCGGCCGGCGATCTGAACCGGCTGGCAGGCCAGCGGCATCAGTGCATCCATGGCGTCTGGATAAGTTTCGCCCCACATCCAGGAATGCATGCAGCCCATGGAAGTACCCAGGATCAGGCGCAGATGATTTACCCCCAAGCCTTTGAATATCAATTCATGTTGCAGCGTGATCATGTCGGCATAAGCGTATTGCGGAAAACGCGCGTGCATGCCGTCGCTGGGCTTGCTGGATTTACCGTGGCCAATGTTGTCGGGCAGAATGATGAAATATTTCGTGGCATCCAGAAGTTGGCCGGGGCCGAAGAGCACGCCGGCAAAAATGGGCCGAAGCAATCCGGTGCCTGTGCCGCCAGTTCCGTGCAAAATCAGGACGGCGTTGGTGGTGCGGCCATTGGCATCTTTGACGGGCTTGCCAAGCGTTGTGTAATGCAGGCGAACCTCGGCAAGTGTCTCGCCCGATTGGAAATGGAAATCGTGAACGGTGTAGTCGCCGGCCTGTGGCGCTGGCCACGTTTGGGCTTCGCCAGATTGCTGAGCGGACGCTGAAACCGCGCACATAGTTGCGAAGGCGGTCAAGGCAATCAGTGCAAGTCGCAGGAAATGCCGAGTCATGGGGGATCCCCTTTACGGCGGTCAGCGGAATATACCCGCTGCCGGTGCAGAGAAGTTTACACTGACTCGATTCTTAGTTGAGTGGATTTGCGGAAGCTGGGAACGAAGCGCGTCAGTCGAGTCCGTGAATCCTCATGCTGACGAGTTGTTCGATGGACAGGTCCTTCATGCCCCGCGATTTCAAGTCGGAAATATATTCCGGCGAAACATTGTGGATTCGCATGGCCACCAACTCATCAGGGCTTGGGTTTTGGTAGCCAAGTCCGCGCAACCTTTCCACAAACTCCGGCGAGACGCCGTGAATGCGAAACGCCACAAGAGTATCGGGGTCGAGGTGTTTGTAGCCAAGCGCTTCAAACTTACCGATGAATTCCGGCGAGACGCCATGGATGCGAAAGGCAATCAGGTCGTCGATGCTCAGCTTGTCGTAGCCTTTGCTGCGCAGATTTTCTACCCATTCCGGAGAGGCTCCGTGAATGCGCATCGCGATCAGTTGGTCTTCATCCGGCTGGTAATTCATCTGATGAAGCGAGTGAACCATTTCCGGAGTCACTCCATGAATGCGAAAGGCAATCAGACGGTCGCTATCCTTGGCGGCCAATCCTTCTTTACGCAGCGCCTCAATGAAAGAAGGCGAGACGCCATGAATACGAAACGCGATCAGTTTGTCGGTATCAAGACCTTGTAAGTTTTCGGCTTTAATCTGGCGCGCAAATTCTAGCGAAACGTCCAGCACCGCCATGGAATATTGCCGTTCTTCGTCCACGCCGCCGTAGCCTAGTTCCTTCATTCGCTGCGCATACTCGGCACTCGGGCTGAAATGAAAAGTGCCAGCTCCTTCGCCATTCTCTAGGTAACCCTGGCAGTCGAAGCGTCCGGCGTCACGCGTGATCGTGAATTTCACTTCCTGCTTGCCGGTCTTGGTGTAGTCGAGTCCTTGCAGCGAGCTTACCGGCCAATCCGACTGGTGGTGGGAATACCCGCCATGCTGCCGGGTGATCAATGAGAATTCCACGGTGCCCGCCGTGTCGGAGCGGCTGATGGTCCAGTCTCCGGTGCGAGTATCCGCGGCCTTAGCGAGCAAAACGATTACCAGCGAACACGCGATCAACACGTAACAAATCAAAGCCTGACGGCGATTCATGGCGTCGATGTCCTTTCCCTGCACGGGATTTACTCCAGGATCCCCGAGACCTTCAGTTCGATCAGTTTTTCCAGCGTCAAATCCTTGAAGCCGTGGCTGCGCGCCTTCTCGGCGAATTGCGGCGTGACGCCTTGCACCTTGGCGCCGATCAAGTCGTCGGTGTCAAACTTCAGTCCCGCGGATTGCAGTGATTTTACATATTCCGGGGTTACGCCCTGCACCTTCATGCCAATCAGGTCATCGGCATCGGCGTGCAAGCCCAGTGCCTGAATTTCTTTTACATATGCGGGGGTAATTCCCTGGACTTTCATGCCGATGATGTCGTCGGAGTCCACTTTGATTCCGGCTGCACGTATCTCGCGGATGTACTCCGGTGTAACGCCCTGCACTTTCATGCCAATCAAATCGTCGGCGTCAATCTTCACCCCCAGGTCCTTCATCTGGTGGATGTATTCGGGCGTGATGCCCTGCACTTTCATGCCGATCAGATCCGATGCGTCGGGACTCAAACCTTCAGCGCGCATTTGGTGAATGTAATCCGGGGTGATGCCTTGCACCTTCATGCCAATTAGGTCGTCCGCATCGATTTTGATTCCTTCGGCTTGCATGCTGCGTACATACGCGGGGGTGATGCCCTGCACTTTCATCGCGATCAAATCGTCAACGGAGGAAAT
>Ga0210396_10006989_pt1 | contig 10767 bp, 11 predicted proteins | sample IncBWH17OmetaG_FD_155466 | JGI IMG/M metagenome (GOLD analysis project Ga0210396, IMG submission 155466) | Forest soil microbial communities from Barre Woods Harvard Forest LTER site, Petersham, Massachusetts, United States - Inc-BW-H-17-O ... | reverse complement strand
AGCATGTGCCCCTTAATGATGGCTTCGTCGTCTTTAGTAGTCGCTGGCATCGGCGCGACCGTTCCCTTTTAGGATACGCCAGTCACCAAAAATGACAACGGGTAATTTTGCTAGTTGCTCCGCTAACGCTACTCACCGATAATCACAACGATGAGTGCGAATTTCTCCTCTGTAGCCCATTTGTGCGGGGACTTAACACGCCGGTGGCGTGCTTGACTCGAATGAGCCTTGGACGCTTTCTCTTTTGGGACTGCAGGGCAGCGCGAGTACCGATACCGCCGCTGCGGTTCAGTTGGGCTGAGGATCATCCGTAAGACAGATGGAGTCTTCACCGCCCTTGTCACGAATCGTGTTGGTTTCGACCCCCGATTTTCTTCAAAACTGTACAAATTTGAACAGTGGGTCTATTTTGGGCAATGTACGATTCAACCTGTCCGAAAGGGTAGTCTTGGGTTAATGTCGATTGACAATATCGGGGTTTAGACCCTCGCGACTGCGCTTTCAGTATTTAAATGCCCAAGCTCTCCGTTGCTGGGCGGGCTACGTGGTTAAAGCAGACACCGAAAGCGAACTACTAGCTTCGGCAGTACATTCCGCAGGTGATCCAATATGCGGGTGTCAATCTCGGATCACGAGTTAAGCGCAGCTTCCGTGGTGATGGTCTAAGGAAAAACCTACACGATCCGGACCACAATGACGGGTCTGGGTAGCGATCGCCTTAGCTACGTGCAGGAGTACAACGTGGAATAGTCCGGGATGCGACCCGCCTCTGTTCCCGGGCAAAATCGCAAAACCGCTCAACCCGATAGTTACAAGGGATTGCGCTCCGACCCGCACAGATTGCTCAGCGCAGGTCGGCGCGACTCAATTCACTTCAATCGTCCCGTAAACGAGACTACACACGCCTAGGCCGCTAGTCTCTCAGCTATCTTCTTGGCCATTTTGACCTCGACGACGTTCCGAATCAAGCGCCGCGTTCGTTCAACAAACGCGAGTTTGTCCGCCAGGCAGCTTTCAAGCAGCACGCCGACGCCATAGTGACCGGTTACATCCGCCGCCGCGACCAACGCTGCGTACTCTGCAATGCGAAGGTGAGTCAGGTGGATGGCCTTTACCAGGATAAACAGGTGCTTTGCGACTGGGTTTTGAATCTCGGCGAGTTCCCTGCGAAAATCCTCCACAAAGATGTCATGGAGGCGGGAGCTGACCTTAACCGGCTGTTCGCCAATAAGCTTGAAGCACTGGTCAAGGGTGGCAAGGACTTTCTCTGAAACGAAAGCCCGCGCTTCCAAAGCCTCCTTTACGTCCGGGTCCTCTGCGAACTTGCTGATTTCCTGATACATCTTTGTACTCTGCTCTGTGCCTTGGCGGAGACCGCTAAGCAACTGGACGAAGAGCTCCTTCGGGTTTTGAACTGACATAAGTATCTCCTTATGATTGGGGTTGCTAAGAAAAACAACTTCAGATGGGCTGACTTAGTTCAGGAGACCTGAAATGAGGAGAAGGTGGAAACCACCTCAGTTACGACCCTAGTCTTATACGAGCGGACTGTCAACCTGCTCGCTTTCCGATTTTCCCCGATGCCCAATTTACAACGTGTACGTTGGTTGTTGGCGCAGTATCGCCATAACGTTCATTGACTGAGGTTGTGAAATCTACTGAGGTTGGGCGTAGATTGGCGGAGAGGTTCACATTTTTCAGGATAATCCGGTTACAACTCAGCTACCGCGCTAGACGGGCGTCTCTTTGGCCACCTTCGGTCTGCCAGCCCTTTCCATAGCATCACGTCTGAAAGAAACTAAACGCCAGCTAGTGCAGTAGCGATTGCCAGTTAGCTGGCACCCTTCCTGAGGGTCCAGGCACGGGCTGATTTTCCGGATGCGAGTGCGGCGGAAGCAACTCCGCACTTTTGATCATCCGCTGCTTTTCATAATCGAAAAACCAATCCTCACCCGGTTCGAAGCTGGCAATGATCGGATGCCCTGTCGCCGCCGCATGCTTGGACGCATGCTGGCTCGGAGAGCTGTCGCAGCATCCGATGTGCCCGCACTCCGCACACCGGCGGAGGTGAAGCCACCAACCTTTCGGGGACGCCAGGCATTCCACACAGCCATCGCCACTCGGCTTCGAAGCGGGGTTGATTCCGCGCCGATCTTTTTTCATTTCCGATTCTCCCTTCGTGCCCTCTGTCCGCAAAAGGAATGTTAAGCCACCAGCAAGACCTTCCCAAAACCACCCTCTTCCGCGGCGGCTTGAGCTTCAGCTGCCTTGCTGAGTGGCAGCTTACGGCTGATCGGGATCACCAGCTTGCCATCTCGAACGGCTTCGGCCATGAACCGGAGAGTTTGCGTGTCGGGTTCCGCGTACACCGGCACTACCTTTACAGATGGGTACTGCTCGGCATTCTGCGGCGCCCCGAGAACTGACGCAAACACTCCGCCCGGCTTGACCTTAGCGATCAGCTCCTCGGCGGTTTTGCCGCCGACCGTATCAGCAACGACATCGAGCGGCGGAAGATTCGAGATGGCGTTGTCGTCGTCGGTTGCGACCACCTGATCGGCGCCAATGGTCTTCGCCTCTTCCATCTGCCTCTTCAAAACCCCTGCAATCACGGTCGCTCCGCGTTGCTTCGCGGTGAATACCGCCGAACGCCCGACATTTCCTGCCGCACCTGCGACGAGCACGGTCTGGCCCGCTTCGATTGCCGTTACAGAAATAAGTTCGTTGCCAGTCGTCGTCACCAGCGGCAGGGCTGCCGCCTGGATCAAGTCCAGTCCCTTGGGAACTTTCGCCAGGATCGCTGCTTTCACGACGCAAAGTTCAGCGTACGTGTCGGCCGCCATTGCGAACACCTGGTCGCCGCCAGAGAAGCCTTCCACTCCGCGTCCAACCTTGACGACAGTGCCCGCAAGGTCGACTCCCATCAATCCCGGAAACTTGATGGGATCGAAGTCTTTCGTTAGTCCGGCACGTCGTTTGTAGTCGATCGGATTCACGCTCGTGGCAGCGACCCGCACCAGTACCTCGCCCGGACCCGCCACCGGATCAGGGTACTCCTCAAACTTGAGTACTTCAGGACCGCCATATTGGTGGACAACAACTGCTTTCATATTTCATCTCCCTTGTACGCTGGACCAACAAAGACTACCGATGAGAAGTTGGATGAACGAAACTAGAATTGGTCGCCGACCCGCTGAAATTCTATTCATTATCATCCCAGCAGACGTAGATCAACGCAGTGCGCTTCAGTGCGCACATGACTGGCCGGGCTGAACCCGAAGAACCCGGTGCACGCCTATACGTGGTTCCTCATCGCCGGCAAACCAATCACCCTGGCCAAGAACCATGTCAACCAGTCCATGACCATGGGGCAACTGCTCGAGGCCGAACCAAGGGCTGCCGAGTGGATCAGAAAGATGAGAAAGATTCCATCTTCGTCAATCGACAATCCTCCCAACGCATCGACCGCCTGATTCAGAGGAAGGATCTCGCATTACAGTAAGCTAACTCAACAGAATACAGATCTGCTCCGCCTCATTCATAACTTCCGGTTTAGCTCGTGATCCGACCACCACGGCCCCGGTAACGCAACTAAAATTGTCTCTTCCCAGTTCGTGGCTTGTCGTTCTTCTGGAGTTCCCTTCTGCTTAAGGGATCGCGCAATACGCGCTTGACTCTCATGCTGTTCTGGTGCAGTGTCGAGCTAACCGGAGGTTCATCATACAGGCGATGGAGAAGCCCCCTCTGTACGATAGGCTTGGCGGCGTTTATGGCATCGCTACCGTGGTTGATGACTTTATCGACCGAATCATGGTCGACCCAGACTAAACGCCAATCCTCTGGTGGCTGAAGCCCATCATCGTGTTCCACCTGCGGGATTTCAAGTAGGCGGCCATCTGGGGCATGCCCATCGTCAGCCTCGACGCAATGCGGCAAGGCGAGCGTCTACTTTCAAACCCGACTGATTCACTTCTTGCCGCCAAACGAAAGGATGTTGTTGACGTGAACAGCCATTACACTCACTGAGAAATTCGCAACGCACCCAAGGGCACCCAAGGCTACGCCCTCCGATAAAAGCGGAAAACGGAGTAAGATTTGGTTCATGGCGCTGTGGAAGAAAATCGCGATTGTCGTAGTTGCGTGGGTCGGGTCTGTCTTGGTTTACGTTGAGTTTTTTAAAGCCCGATGAGACCAAGTGTGACCCATCTTGACCTAACGCCGTTTGAACCAGGCGGAGCTACAGGGGACCTATGCTGCGTCAATCCACCGCTGGGCATCCACTCATAGACTGCCCCGTCGTTCTTGGTTCCCCTTCCCAAAAATAGCAATGCCGCCGCTACATGGGCATCGCCGGATGATGAGCGGTGCAATGCTTGGCTCCGGCGTTGCGGATTCAATCCGGCTCTCAATGTGACAGCAGTCGCACTGAAACAACATACGTGCTATTCATGCCGTCCATCGTAGCCCTGTACGTCCCGAGGAAAGGGCACAGAACGATTCATAGCGGAGCGGCACAGCGCGCCGCGACGGCAACCTGTACCGCACAGTCCCAGGCGATACAACTTTCGCAGCACTGTTGCAGGAGGGACTGCCATCAGTCCGGGAGTCTTCACGGTCACGCAGTAGTGCAGCGTCGCAAGCGAATACGAAGCCGCCTCCCAAGGAGGCGGCTTTTCCTATTCTTCCGTCGTAAACTCGCTGGCAATGACACCCCTTCTCACCTCTCGTCAATTCGACCGGATCGTGGAGCAGGCGGTCCCGGAGTTAAAGACCGATCCGACTGCATCATAAAGACGCGCCGACCGACTACGTTACTTGCGCGGCTCTCTAAGGAGACATGCTTGGACATCAACGTCCGCAAGCGCTCACAAGTACAAGTGGTCCAGCTTCGGGGATCGCTCAGGATGGGCTCTGCCGTGGATGCCTTGCGCCAGAATATGGAAGAGGCGCTCGGCAATGGAGACACTCGCTTTATCATCAACCTCGCCGAAGTTTCTATGATTGATTCGAGCGGAATTGGTTTACTGGTGCGATTTCTGGCTTCGAGCAAACAGCGCGGGGGGAATATCAAGCTCGTACAACCCTCGAAGTTCGCTGTGCAGACTCTGCGGCTGGTGGGCGTTCTTAACCTGTTCGAAATTTTCGATAATGACGACGCAGCGGTGGAGTCTTTCGCTTAAATTGCTCGTTCTATCGCCGGATTCAAGAATTGAGTCTTTATGTCAGCTGAGTTTCGTGGTGGCCCAGAAGACAGCGCATTATCTGAATTGCTCGACCTAAGCATGCCTGCGAATTCCGAGGCGATCGGCACGGTCGTGGACACGATATCTGAGAACTTGGCACACCTCGAAGTCCCCGAAGAGAAACGATTGGAAGTTGCGTTGTCAGTTCAGGAGGCTTTGGCCAATGCGGTTGTGCACGGATGTGGTAATGACCCTTCAAAAAAGGTCCGGTGCCAACTCAAGTCTGATCCGAAGGGCCGAATCGTGATCATCGTGACCGATCCAGGACCAGGGTTCAGTCCGGATTCTGTATCCGATCCAAGCCGGCATGAGAACCTGTACGTCGACCACGGGCGCGGCGTTTACCTGATCCGCCAATTAATGGACGAAGTGCATTTTGAGCATGGTGGAAACGAAATCAGGATGTGGAAGTACTAATAAAAGAACTCCCTCACCAGTCGTTGCTCACCGTGACTGCCCCCGGCGGACAGTCCACAGATAACAGTCCAGCCAGATCAGCGTCTTGCGAAATAGAATTGTTCTTGCACCAGGGGTCGATAACTCCAGAATAACGGACACAGAGGCGCTGTTTCGAGTGCGCGACAAACTAGAACGCCAACTAGCTTCGCTGCAGCCCGACGCCCGTGTCTCAGCGCCGCTTCACTGGCACGAGGTCCCTAACTGTGACCCAGCTGACTTCACGATATTCACGATACCGGAGCGCTTTGCGAAACTCGGCAATCCGCATGCGGGCATGGATGCTGAGCCTGGTTCGCTTGAAAAATTACTTGAGTTCGCGGACTACGACGAAGCCGCCGGTCGCGGCGACGCACCTTGGCCACCGCACTTCCGCAAGGTGGAAGCCAAAGGGCCACGAGTGGCACCCTCACGCGCCAAATCAAACGTGAGAAAGCCACGAGTGAAACTGCCGCTTATCGTTGTTGCGAACTCTCCCGACAAAACAGCCGCACTGGCGGGTCTGGAAGATGGAAGAGCAAACACACCGAGATAGCCGGTTTTCTTGCTACTGACGACGTGCTAGTCGGCTCTATGCGAGGCAGCTCTTCGACTTGGACCCGGATCCGAGTCAATCTGCGCCACGTGTCCGAAGCACAGCGGCCGCTGCAAGAAACTCCCGACCCTGATGACGATCCGACGCGCGAATGGCGGCAATGGCGCAAGAAAAAGGCAGCGAAAAACGATGGATAAGCGGGTGGCCAGGATTAGCGACCGGAGGGGAAAATCGCTTCCAGCTCTTGCGGCGGAACGACTTCGAGCTGGGCATAGGTGCAGTCGCTGGGCTTTTTGTCCGTTCGCCATCTGCGGAACTGCGCCGTATGCCGGAATCGGCTTCCTTGCATATGGTCGTAAGCGACTTCCACCACCAGCTCGGGTCGCAGTGCTTCCCACGATAAGTCCTTGCCTTGACTCCAGCGGCTCTGGCCACCCGGCATGCGATTGACGGCTTCATCGGTCGCATTTCCATGGTCCGCCCAATGCTTCCACGGGTGACCGACGAGCGCATCGGTGCGGTAGGGGCTGATGAATTCTGCGACTTCCTGGCGCTTTTCGGTGCTGAAGCTCGCACAAACCCCGACGTGTTGCAAAGCACCGGCATTGTCGAAGAGGCCCAGCAGCAACGAGCCGACGAGGGTGCGATCACCTTTCTTGTGCCAACGAAATCCGGCAACCACACAGTCGCAGTCGCGCTCATGCTTGACCTTGAGCATCACGCGTTTGTTTGGCTCGTAGGTTCCCAAAATGGGCTTGGCGATGACGCCGTCAAGGCCTGCGCCCTCAAAGCGGCGAAACCAGTCGGAGGCAACGTTGCGGTCGTCGGTTGCCGGTGTTAGATGGATAGGTGGCGGCGCCGATGAAATCAGTAATTCCAGCTCGCGGCGCCGGATCTGGAATGGCTCGCCCCGAAGATCCCGATCTCCCCAACAAAGCAGGTCGAAGAACACGAATGACGATGGAGTTTGTCGGGACAGAAGATTCACACGCGATGCCGCTGGATGGAGACGCAGTTGAAGAGCGTCGAAGTCGAGTCCATTGTCCTTAACGATGACAATCTCTCCGTCGAGGACGCAGCGAGGAGGTAATGCCGATCGTAAGGGTTCCAGCAGCTCAGGAAAGTAGCGGTTTAGCGGCTTTTCATCGCGGCTCTGGATCAGGATCTCATCCCCATCGCGAAAGACGAGAGCGCGAAACCCATCCCACTTCGGTTCGAAAACCCAATCCCCATCGGCTGGCAATTCACCCACTCGCTTGGCAAGCATCGGCAATAGCGGCGGGTTCACGGGAAGTTGCACGCCTCATGGTATACCGCGCGCTCATTTTGTGGTCGGATGAAGTCAGGTCGTGTCAAGTGTACGAAGCGATGTTGGGATCGCGCAATACGTGCTTGACTCTCATGCTGTTCTGGTGCAGTGTTGAGCGATCCGGGGTTCATTATGCAGGGAATGGAGAAGCCCTCTCTGTACGACAGGTTTGGCGGCGTTTTTATAGCATCGCTACCGCGGTTGATAACTTTATCGACCGAGTCATGGTCGACCCCAGACTAAACGCCAATCCTCGGGTGGGTGAAGCCCATCATCGTGTTCCGCCTACGGGATTCCAGTACCTGTGACCGAGATGGTCTGCTGGGCCACAGGCGACCCACAAAAGTACAGCGGCAAGTCGATGGCGGACTGTCATGCCCATTTGAAGATTGTCGCCGAAGAGTGGGACGTGTTCCTGGACGACTTTCAGCAGACGCTGGATAAGTTCGCGGTTCCCGCAGCAGAACAAGGCGAACTGAGGGCAATCGTCAACAGCACCCGATCGGATATCGTCGTCGCCCCCGACGCAGCAGTCGCCTAGACTCTACCCGACAGCGGGGCGGAGGTTCCTCCATGACGCCGGCAGTTCTTGGTTCAATCGTTTCTCTCTGGCGATACCCAGTCAAATCCATGATGGGAGAAGAACTGAATGCAGCTGAAGTCACCAAACGCGGGCTGCTAGGAGATCGCGCATACGCGCTCGTGGACAGTGCCGACGGGAAGGTCGTAAGCGCCAAGAATCCGCGGAAGTGGCCGCAGATGTTCGACTGCCGCGCCACACTGTCCGACGTTCCCAAAACCGGGGTGCAGGTGTCGGCGGTTCGCATCACCTTGCCAGATGGCACCATTGTCAATAGTGACCAGGCCGACATCGACCGGATCGTCTCGAACCTCGTCCACCGTGAGGTGAAACTTGGATGCGCATTCCCGGAGATGCGCACCGCGACCGCTGAGGAGTACTGGCCGGACGTCGAAGGGCTCGATCACCGGGACACCGTCATCGACTTCGGTCTGCCCGAAGGTACTTTTTTCGATTGTGCCTTTGTACATGTGTTGACCACGGCCACGCTCGATCGGCTGCGGTCGCTGTATCCAGAAGGGCGCTTCGAGTCCCGACGGTTCCGCCCAAACATCGTGGTGGAGACCGCGAGCGGCGACCGGGATTTCGTGGAGAATGCCTGGGTCGGGCACCTGCTCGCAATCGGGGATGCGTTCGCCTCAGCATCACTGGTCCCTGTTCGCGCTGCGTAATGACAACACTCCCTCAGGGCGACCTCCCAAGGGATACCGGTGTCCTGCGTACAGCAGCCCAGCACAACCGGGGTAACGTTGGGGTCTACGCCTCCGTAGTGCAAGGTGGCAGGGTCCGTCGTGGTGATTCCGTCACGCTGAATTAACCCGATGCCACAGGCGTTCCGTTGTAGCTCCTCCCAACAGCGTTGCCTCCACAAGATGGTCCCGCACCACAGCATGGTCTCAGCACGCCTCTGCCAAATGCCCGGGCGCCAAATGTTCCGCTTCCGCAAAGGCCGCGACGATTCTGAACGTGTCGTCGGCAAACCTTTCCTAATCCGAACAAAGTAAAGCTTGCCCGTAACTCGCGAACCGTTTGCGGCCCGGAAGGCCGCTGGTCCGCGAGGTCAATCAATGAGAGGTTAGGCCTAGACGTTTTCGATTCCTAGACAGTGCCATTCTTTGAATAGATCCCCCAGAGTCAAGAACAGGTAAGAGACTCGTTTACAATACCGGCATTCGTGGCTCATGAGGTGCTGTGATGACGATACTGGGGAGAATTGGGCGCAAGAGTCTCTGCGAAATATTGACGGTGGCCTTGATCACATGTGGCTACACCGTGGGGCAAACCACATCAGCTCCGGTAGACCCAGGCGTGCGCGGTGTCGCAGCGGGTGCGGGTGCTCCGCTGCAGGGTCTTACAGCGGACGAGACGGCGTTCTTCCGGGATGGGCAGGCGAGGTTCGCTGAAATCGAGGTTGTAAACAAGGGCGCGAACAACGGCCTTGGTCCGCGCTTCAACTCGAATCAGTGTTTCTCCTGCCACTCGCAGCCCAATATTGGAGGAACCAGCCCGGCGAAAAATCCCCTGCCGGAAGTTGCCGCCTTGGATGGAGCCAAGAACGCGGTGCCATGGTTCATCGTGCCAAACGGACCCATCCGCGAAGCCCGGTTTAAGAAGAGCAGCGGCAACGCGGATGGCGAAGTGCATGACCTCTTCGTGATCACGGGGCGAGCTGACGCGGCCGGCTGCAATATCGCCCAATTCGATTTTCTGCCCGCGGGAAATCCGCTTACGGGCCAGGGTGGGAATGGAAACATTATTTTCAGAATCCCGACTCCTGTCTTTGGCGCAGGGCTGATTGAAGGGATTTCCGATTCGGCCATTCTTGCCAACCTGCAGGCCAACGCATCGGCGAAGTTGGAGCTGGGTATTCACGGACACGCGAACGCGCACCTCAGCGGAAATGTGAATCTCAGTGGCAACGATGGAACTATCACCCGTTTCGGGTGGAAGGCGCAGAACAAATCCCTTCTCATGTTCGCGGGCGAGGCCTACAACGTCGAGATGGGAATCTCGAACCAGCTATTCCCGCAAGAGCGCGATGAAACACCCGGCTGTATCTTCAACCCCACTCCCAACGATACCCTTAATTTCACAACCACTCCCTCGACCACCGGCAATTCGAGCGGCATTTCGAACCCCGCGGTCATCTCAGACATCGAAGCGTTTGCCAACTTCATGCGCATGTTAGCCCCACCCGCTCCCGCCCCGGCCACGCCGGCTAGCGAAAAAGGACGCGACACTTTTGCAAGGATAGGCTGTGTGCACTGCCATACGCCCTCGTTCACGACGGGCACGATGATTGCGAGCGGCTCCTCGACCAGTCCGAGTGCCGCGCTTTCCAATCAGACGGCGAATCTTTACTCTGACCTTCTTGTTCACCACATGGGCAACGGCCTCGCCGACGGCATCACACAAGGCGGCGCCGGCCCCGATGAGTTCCGAACCGCTCCCCTGTGGGGCGTCGGGCAACGCGTCTTCTTCCTCCATGATGGGCGTACCAACAACCTAGTAGACGCGATCAAAGATCACAGGAGCCATGGCAGCGAGGCAAATAAGGTCGTCGAACATTTCAACAAGCTGAGCACTCGGGAGCAGCAGGAAATCATCGATTTCCTGCGGTCGCTCTAGCGAGAAGAGCGCTCTC